>Ga0180438_10003374_pt1 | contig 24215 bp, 28 predicted proteins | sample SS_ome_12_FD_132455 | JGI IMG/M metagenome (GOLD analysis project Ga0180438, IMG submission 132455) | Hypersaline lake sediment archaeal communities from the Salton Sea, California, USA - SS_3_D_2 metaG | ecosystem: Environmental > Aquatic > Non-marine Saline and Alkaline > Hypersaline >... | reverse complement strand
GCCCCTTCGAGCCACCCATCGAAGGAATGGAACAGGAAGGCGTGTTCACTCTCCGCACCATCGACGACGCACAGGCCATCAGGGACCGCGCACAGAACTGTCTTGCGTCGGACCAGAAAGAGGCAGTGGTTATTGGCGGCGGACTGCTCGGCCTGGAGTGCTCCAATTCGCTCGCCGCCCTGGGGCTGGAGGTCACCGTCCTGCAGCAGGGCCCCTGGCCGCTCCACAAGCAGATCGACGAACAAGGGGCTGTGGTGCTGGAGGAGCAGTTGGGGCGACTCGGCATTCGCTGTCTGTCCGACGTGGCGCCAGAGGCTATTCTCTCCAATCATGGTGCATCCGCTGTCCGGCTGGGGGACGGGCGCACTGTGGGCGGTCACCTGGTTCTCTGTGCTGCCGGCGTGAGGCCCAATATTGAGCTGGCAGGCGCTGCGGGGCTGGACGTGAGAGTGGGAGTTCTGGTAGATAGCGAGATGCGCACCAGTGCGGACCACGTATACGCCGCCGGTGACGTGGTGGAATACGATGCAGAGACGTGGTGTATCATCCCCGCCGCGGTGGAACAGGCCAGGGTGGCGGCAGCTAACATGGTCGAATCGGGATCAGAAACCTACCACGGCACTGTGCCCTCCACCACCTTGAAAGTCGTCGGCGTGGACCTCACTTCCATCGGCACCATCAACGCCCAAGATCAAAGCTTCCGCGAAGTTCGGAAGATCGACGCGGGTAACGGTGTCTACCAGAAACTCGTCCTCCACGATAGTCGGGTCGTGGGAGCCATTCTCCTCGGCGCCAAAGCACGGGTGCCTGCCGTCTCCAGACTGATCAGGGAAGGCACCGATGTCTCTCCGTACGCTGAGCGCCTGCTGGATGATGATTTCGACCTGACAGAGAGTTTCCAATAGGTAGGAAGGAGGCCTCAAAGAGACATGAGAAAGATGACCGAAGCCAATCTCTGGACAGCCTTTGCCGGCGAGAGCCAAGCTCACATGAGATATCTCATCTTCGCCGACAAGGCGGAGAAGGAAGGTCACCCCAACGTGGCCAGGCTGTTCAAGGCCATCTCCTTTGCCGAGCAGGTGCATGCCACCAACCACTTCAAGACCCTCGATGGCATAAACACAACGACCGGGAATCTACAAACGGCCATCGATGGCGAGACCTACGAGGTTGAAGAGATGTATCCTGCCTTCAGAGCCGCGGCCGAGTTGCAGGGTGAGAAGGGGGCCGTGCGCTCCACTGGTTGGGCTCTGGAGGCGGAGAAGGTGCACGCGGCACTGTACAGCGACGCCAAGACCTCGGTGGAGGCTGGCGAGGATGTGCAGATCGACGAGATATTCATCTGTGAGGTCTGCGGGTGGACGGGAACCGGCGAGAAGCCGGACAGATGTCCCATCTGCGGAGCGAAGGCCGAGAGAATCCGGACCTTCTGACAAGTGGTCCGCTCTCGGTCCGTCCCAGGCGGCTGCGGGAGGAGACGACACATGAACCTCCAGGAAAAGCGTGTGGTAGTTCTGGCCGAAGACTTGTATCAGGAGTTGGAGCTGTGGTACCCAGTGCTGCGCCTGCGAGAAGCCGGAGCCGAGGTTGTCATCGTGGGCACCGGTAGCGCTGACACCTACATGGGGAAGCATGGCTACCCTGTTGCCGTGGATGCGGAAATTGACGATGTACAGGCCCCTGACTTCGACGCGCTCGTAATCCCAGGTGGCTACGCACCCGACAAGTTGCGTCGCTACGCGTCAGTGAACGCCCTGGCGCGTGACATGTTCCTCGGAGGCAAGACGGTGGCATCCATCTGCCACGGAGCCTGGGTGCTGGTCTCCGCCGACATCCTGCGGGACCGCACTGTTACCTGCTTCAGCGGGATCAAAGACGACGTGATCAACGCCGGAGCAGACTATGTAGACCAGGAGGTAGTGCGGGACGGTAATCTGATCACCTCCCGCGAGCCCGACGACCTCCCCGCGTTTTGTCGCGAGATTATCACCGCCCTCGAGGCCGCAAGCTGAGGTCGTTGCATGCAAGAAGGGAGCGCCAAGGTCGAACAGAGGCTGCTGGATGTTCTGAAAGAGGCCATAGAGCACGAGCTCCTTGCGCAGCGGAGGTACGCTCTGGGAGCCAGTCTGGCAACTGATCCAGCAGTGAAGGAGATGTTCCTCCAGCTGGTAGAGGAGGAGATGGGTCACGAGAGAAAGCTGCGGGAGAAGCAACGAGATCTCGAGGCCAAGGTGGAGTGACAGAAGGCTGAGTAGAGTGACGTGCCAGCCCGTACGCGTACAGGAACGGAGAGAGGGGCGTCGCGGTGTACTCGTGGCGGCGAGGACCGAACCGGGTCCACGGCCAGCACCCACATCGGACGACCCCGACAGAGAGAGAAAGGAGTAGAGCATGCCGGAGGATTTTTCACTGACCAAGATGAACCGAGCGGATCCGACCAATATGACCGACATGATGCGCAAGCACACACCCGTGGTCGAGGCGCCGGCCAAGGTCGCGGCCGGAGAGCCCTTCTCCGTGACCATCAAGGTGGGAGGCCTAGACGGAGTTAACCATCCCAATGTCCTCGGTCACTGGATCAACTGGGTGATGCTGCGCGCTGCGGACCGCCCGCTGGGTCGGGCCGAGTTCGCGCCTGCGGTCGCCGAGCCTACTGCGACTTTCCAGATCACTCTAGAGGAATCTGCGTCTCTTCAGGTCGTCGCCTACTGCAACTTGCACGGAGTATGGCTATCGACCCAAGAGGTGACGGTCTCCTAGAGGCGGGGACATAACCCTTCAAATCGGCGTGCAGGAGGAAGAACAGTGCCTACGGCACCTGGCCCTCGCTGCAGATGCTGGGCGGGGCTGGCGCACCATTTGAGGGAACCCTGGATTGTTCCAGCGCACAAACGGCGATGCCTATCCCGAGCGAGTTGTTCGGGGCTTTGCATACAAGGAGGTCACATGGGCACACAAGATCCTAGCGAAGTCATTGCTATGCTGAACGAGGACATCAAAGGAGAGCACGCAGCCATCGTCCAGTATCTCCGGCACGCGTACGCCATGGAAGAGGGCGAATTGGCCTGCGAGATCGAGGCCATCGCCAGGGACGAGATGCGCCACCTGGACTGGCTGTCGGAGAAGGTGGCCGAGCTAGGGGGCGACCCCACTCTCGAGCGCGGCGACATGACGCTGGGCGGCGACAGCATCACCCAGTGGATGGAGCGGAACGTGGGCCTGGAGCAGGACGCCATTGCTCTCTACGAGCAGCACATCGCGGCCATCGAGGATCCGAAGATCAAGAGGCTCCTCCGCCGCATCGTTTCCGACGAGGAGGCGCACCGCCACGACTTCGAGCACTTCGTTGAGAAGACCCGCCAAACAGGGATGAAGCCTGTCGCGCCGCTGGAGAAGCCCGCCGGCAAGCCCACCAAGATGGCCGACATGCTGAACTGGGGCGTCCGGCACGAATACACGGTCATCCTCCAGTACCTCTACCACTCCTTCGTGACTCCCAATGAGGAAGTCAGCGAGGAGATGCAGGATCAGGCCATCAACGAGATGCAGCACCTCGGCTGGCTCGCTGAAGAACTAACGGAATCTGGGGGCGTACCGGACATAGAAGAAACCGGCGTCGACCAGTCCAGGGACACAGCGGACATGCTGCGTGCCGACATCGCGGTGGAACGCGAGGTGACCCGGGAGTACACACGGCAAATAGATGAGGTCGATGATCCTGATCTGAAGAGGCTCATCACTCGCATCCGCGACAACGAGATCTACCACGATGAGGTGTTCAGCGATCTGCTGGACGAATTGAGTGAATAGGGTATCGCGGTGCGTCTGAAAGTACTCGGCCTGGCAGGGAGCCCACGACGCCAGGGCAATACCGAACTGCTTCTGGATCAGGTCCTGGCGGGCGCAGCGAGCAAGGGTGCGCAAACTGAGAAAATGATCCTGGATCAGATGAACATAGCTCCGTGCCAGGAATGCGATGGTTGCCTCAAGAAGGGGAGGTGCGTTGTACAGGACGACTACCAGCTGCTCTATCCCAAGCTTATCAAAGCCGAACGTCTCGTGCTGGCAGCCCCTGTCTTCTTCCTGGGTCTCCCAGCCCAGGCCAAGGCCTTCATCGACCGATGCCAGGGCTTCTGGGCCCGGAAGTACGTCCTCAAGGATCCACTTCCGCCGACCGATTCCGGCGTGCAGCGACAGGGGTTCCTTATATCCACAGCGGGCGGCCCCGACACCAGCTTTCGGTGTGCCACCAGAAGCCTGAGAGCTTGTCTTGACACACTCGATGCTCAGTATGGAGGCGAACTGACCTTCCCGGGTGTGGATGAGAAGGGAGCTATCCTGAATCATCCTACTGCCCTTGAGGATGCTCTGGCCCTGGGCCAGTCTCTTGCCCTCCCCAAGGAGCGATGATGTCTCCCCGGCTACATGTTGTGTTCGAGTCGCACACTGGGAACACCCGGCGGATGGCGCAGGCGGTGGCAGCTGGCGCGGAAGAGATCCAGGGAGTGCAGGTGGTACTGGAAAGTGTCGCTCAAGCTAGAGCGCAGGACCTGGCAGAGACCGACGCTATAATTCTGGGTGCTCCTACTAGGAACGCCAGAGTACCAGCGGCGATGACCCAGTTCTTGGAGCTTTTGAAGCAAGTACCTGTACAGGGCAAGCTGGGTGCGGTATTCGGATCGTACGGCTGGAGCGGGGAGGCGGTGGGACTCATGAGGTCATCTCTGGTGGCTCTGGGAATGCGGGTACCAGGAGTTGGGGTACGGGCCAAGAGAACACCAGATGCCGCGGCTTTGGACAAGTGCAGGAGCCTGGGTGCTTCCCTGGCTCAGCGCTTGTGCGAACAGGGTAGTCCAGCGAAACCGGCCCCTCCCGACGGAGAGGAACAGCCATAGAGAAGATCGAGGAACACGAGACCGAAGAGGACTTCGGGGAGCTGGCCCGGTTCACCGTTGCAGGTTTCGCCGGGGGGCTTGCCCTGGGCGCGGTGCTCGACTTCCTCGGCCTCCAGCTCAACCCTGTGGGGCAGTGGCTAGTGCGCACCCTCTCGGGAGAGGGGGAGAGCATCTTCGAGGGCATCTACGCCCTCCGCCAGCGGCTTCGTGATGCCCAAAGCAGTATGGCTGAGGCCTATGGTTGGGGGAAGCTACTGGGCATGACGGCACCGTGGGTAGCGGACTGGGGAAGCCGCGCGTTGGGGGTAGACGTCTACGGAGTGCAGGGGTTCTACATCCCCTATCTGTACTCCATGAGCGATCAGATCGGAGCAAACATCTCGGGGCTCCTTTTCCTGCGCAGGGAGGAGGGTTCGTGGCACGCTGCGGTTGCCAGATATGTAAGACACCCAGTGCTGCTGGCCAGCCTCACAGTGGTTCTCTTGGTGCCAGTCGGCTTGCTCCTGGCGCGGGCTGCGGGGTTCAGCCCCACCACACAGATCTATACCGCCTTGGAAACGATCGCCGCCAATCTGTGCTGGATTCCACCCCTCGTTGGTGCGTGGACAGAACGGACTCAGAGAGGGCGGACAGGCTCGGAATGAGGTGACAAGATGATCTTCCGTCGTTCATCTCGCGAAAAGAACAGAGATCCTGGCCGTCTGCCACCCGGCCAGCGCCTTACCGACAAGTTCCCCGTCCTTCACTATGGTAGCGTACCCGGGTTTGACCAGGGTGTTTGGGATCTGAAGGTCTTTGGCCTCGTCGAAGAGCCACTCACTCTCTCCTATGACCAGTTCTTGGCACTGCCGACCACCAGGATCGTGGCCGACATCCACTGCGTCACCACCTGGAGCAAACTGGACACCATCTGGGAGGGAGTGCTCTTTCGAGAGTTCATACAGCCCGCCCAGGTGAAGCCGGAGGCCCGATTCGTGATGGTACATTGCGAAGCGGGTTTCACCACCAGCTTGCCGCTTGAGGTCCTGATGGACGACGATGTGCTTCTGGCCTATCGGTACGATGACTTACCCCTCACGCCCGAGCACGGATACCCGCTCCGGTTGGTGGTGCCCAAGAAGTACTTCTGGAAGAGCGCCAAGTGGGTGCGAGGCCTGGAACTGCTGGCCCAAGACCGCCTGGGGTTCTGGGAGGTCCGAGGCTATCACAATGGCGCTGACCCCTGGAAGGAGGAACGTTACTCTTAGTGTCAGACGAGCGAGAGAGCATCGGAGACGGGACAAGGGGTAACCTATACAAGGCCTTCGTGGGCGAAGCCAAGGCCCACATCCGGTTGCTGGCTTTCGCCAGGAAGGCTGAAGAGGAGGGCTACTCACAGATCGCAAGACTATTCCGAGCCGTTGCGGCAGCTGAAGAGGTCCATGCCGCGAACCATCTCCGGCTCTTGGGCGAGAACGTGGTCAGGACCACCGAAGAGAATCTGGCCTACTCATTCGAGACAGAGACCACCATCAACGAGGTAACCTATCCCTTATTCATCTCCGAGGCTGAGAGGGAGGGGCAACAAGCCGCGGTACTGTCCTTCAGCGCCGTCCGCGATGTGGAGGAAGGCCACGCGCGCCTGTATAAGAAGGCCATGGACCACCTGCTCCGAGATGAAGTGAGCGAGTACTACGTCTGTGGGATATGTGGCTACACCTCAGACGGCGTGCTCCCCGACCAGTGCCCTATCTGCGGAGCCGAAAGCGACGCCTTCAGACGAATCGACTAGCCAGTCCGCTGTGCCAAACGTGGCCTGTGGTTCACGGAAAGGCAGCAACGCCCACCATCGCCAACCGGAGCCTACTGCAGAATCGAGGTGACTGACCATGACCACAACGGAAATGACCTTCAAGATTGGCGGAGAGGCGGGGCAGGGCGTCGAATCCAGCGGCGCTGGGTTCGCCAAGGCTCTGGCTCGCGCTGGTTGGCACATCTTCGGCATACAAGACTACTACTCCCGCATCCGCGGAGGCCACAACTTCTACCAGATCCGAGTCAGCGACCAACCCGTCTACTCACACGTCCAACCCGTGGACCTACTTCTGGCCCTGACCCAGGAGGCCGTCGATCGACACTGCGATGAAATCACGCCGGGGGGAGGGGTGATCTGCGAAGAGTGCTTGGAGTTGGACTGCGCCGCCCTGGACGAGCGAAACGTCAGCTATTTCCGTGTTCCTCTGACAGACATCGCTGAGGACCAAGGCGGAGCAGAGGTGATGCGCAATACTGCGGCCCTGGGGGCCGCGGCCGGAATGATCGGCTTCCCCTTCGAAGTTATGGCCAGCGTCATCGAGGATAACTTCGGCAAGAAGGGCGCAAACGTCGTGAAATCCAATCTTAGCGTCGCTGAAGTAGCCTATCAGTTCACCCAGGACAACTACGCAGACGCATTCGGCTACCGGCTGAGCAGAATAGAGGACGCGCCGCCTAGAATGGTCGTGGATGGCAGCCAAGCCTTGTCCTTGGGTGCTCTACTGGCCGGCTGTAAATTTGTGGCCGGATACCCTATGACACCTGCGACGGGCGTCCTGCAATGGATGGCTGGACACGGAGAACGATACGGGGTGGTGGTCAAACACACCGAGGATGAGTTGGCGGCGATACTGATGGTGATTGGGGCCGCTCACATGGGCGTTCGGGCCATGGCCCCGACCTCGGGCGGTGGTTTCTCCCTGATGACAGAGTCCCTGGGGCTCGCCGGCATCACGGAGACCCCTATCGTCCTCGTGGAGGCGCAACGACCCGGTCCCGCCACCGGTCTGGCCACGCGGACCGAGCAGGGAGACCTGCTCTTCGTGCTTCACGCATCGCAGGGCGAGTTCCCGCGGATCATCCTTTCTCCAGGTACCATTGAGGAGTGTTTCGAGGCCGGCTGGCGAGCCTTCAACCTGGCCGAGCAGTACCAGTGCCCGGTCATCATTCTCAGCGACAACTTCCTGGCCAACTCCGTTCGTAGCATAGACCTGGATGCCTTGGATTTCTCAGGAGTGCAGATCGAGCGAGGCCAGTTGCTCACAGACCAGGATCTCGACACCCTGGAGGGCCCGTACCTGCGGTACGCGCTCACCGAATCGGGTGTTTCGCCGCGGGCTATGCCCGGCCACCCCAGAGCCGTCTTCCTGGCCACCGGCAATGAGCACGCACCTGACGGACACCTCACCGAGGAGATGGAGCCGCGGCGTCTCCAGGTGGAGAAGCGGCTGCGAAAGCTGGAGGGCGCCCTCAAGGAAATGCGTGGGCCGGTTCCATACGGCCCCGATGAAGCTGAGTGGACTTTCGTGGGCTGGGGTTCCACCTACGGGCCCTTGCGAGAGGCGGTGGACATGCTGGTTAGCCAGGGTACGACGGCCAACATGCTGCATCTGCGGGACGTCTGGCCCTTCCCTGCGGACCACGTCCAGGAGGCCCTGAGTAACGCAGAGCGGACGGTCATGGTGGAGGGCAACGCCACGGGGCAGATGGCTTCTATCCTCGAAGCCCAGATCGGAATGAAGCTAGACTACCATATCCACAGGTACGATGGACGGCCGTTCTCACCACAGTACATTCTATCTCGGCTGGAGGAGGTGCAGCATGGTTGAGTTCCAGGACTATGGGAGCCCGGTACGTCCCACCTGGTGCAAGGGCTGCGGAGACTTCGGGATCTGGAACGCCCTCAAGTTCGCCCTGTCGGAACTGGACCTGGCCCCCCATGAGGTTCTCATGGTCAGCGGTATCGGGTGCGGTAGCAAGACTCCGGACTACACCCACGTCAACGGCCTTCACACGCTGCATGGTCGCTCTTTGCCAGCCGCGACGGGCGCGCGGCTGGCAAATCACGAGATGAAGGTCATCTGCGTGCATGGAGATGGCGACGGATACGGCATGGGTCTGGGCCACATGATGCACGCGGCACGTCGCAACCTCGACATCGCGGATGTGGTGCAGAACAACCGAGTGTATGGGCTGACCAAAGGGCAGTACTCCCCCACCAGCCCGGAGGGGTTCGTCACCAAGACCTCTCCCGAGGGCGCCATCGACAGGCCGGTCAATCCATGGGCTCTGGCCCTGGCGGCTGGCGCCACCTTCATCGCCCGAGGATTCCCAGCAGATCTGAGGCACCTGGTGGAACTCTTGAAGAAGGCTATCCAGCATCGGGGCTACGCCTTGATGGACGTGCTCCAGCCCTGCGTTAGCTTCAATCGGGGCTACGCCTATGACTACTATCAGCCCCGTGTCTACAAGCTACAAGATGAGCCTGACTATGACCCCGCTAACCGTTCGGCTGCGTGGGAGCGGGCCCACGAGTGGGGCGACCGTATTCCCATTGGCATCCTCTATCAGATCGAGGACCAGCCTTCGTATGAGGAACAGGTCTCCGTACTGAATGCTGGGCCGCTGGTCAAGCAGCCATTCCGCAAGTGGACTGAAGATGACCACAAAGCATTGAAATCTGAACTCATCTAGTGGCTACCTGCCCCTTGAGTAACAGCGGATTGTGAACCATGCGAGAAGAAGGAGGCGCATCATGCGATTCGGCACTGAGACCAAGCTGAGCACATCGGACGTACTCAGCAGGGCAAAGCAGTATTTCGGCGAGGGTGGACTGGGATTGGAGGTCACCTCGCAGGACAACTGTTGCGTGTCCCTTGCCGGAGGAGGCGGTCACGTCACCGTGACGGTGACGGAGGGCGAGAAGACCACCGTGGATGTGGAAACGCGCGAGTGGGACTACCAAGTCAAGACATTCATGGCTGAGAAGCTCTAGCGCGCGGGGTGATCTCGCTGCGCAACGCGATACAGCCGTGACCACCGCCTTGCGCCGCTGGGGACACATAAGGACGAGGCATACGCTCACTTGACAACCAGAAGGAGGCATGATGGACAAGCAAGTACTCGACACAATCAGCAAGCGTAGAACGGTCCGCGCTTTCACAGACGAAGAGGTGACCGACCAGCAAGTCCAGACCATCCTGGAAATGGCGATGTATGCCCCCACTTACATGAACCGCAAACCCTGGCATTTCGTGGTTATCAGAGACAAGGACCTTCAGCAAGAGCTGGGTGAGACCCTGGGTGTGCGCCCCTACATCCAGCAGGCGTCAGCTGTGATCGCCGTCTACGGAGATCCTGACATCTCCAACACGTGGGATCTGGACGGGTGCGCCGCCATAGAGAACATGCTTATCGCGGCCACGGCCCTCGACCTGGGGAGCGCATGGGCCGGTAGTCCGGGGAACATGGCCTGGGGCCAGACCGAGGAACTGATGCAGAGTGCTCTGAAGGTCCCCAGTGGTTTCCGAGCGTTGTCCCTGGTGTGCCTGGGTCATCCCGCGAAGATGGTGGTGCCTCACACCAGAGACGAAAGGTACGATGAGAAGAGAGTACACTATGGAACTTGGAGGGAACTGAAGTAGTGAGCGAAGTCGTTGTCTACACGACTCCAACCTGCGGCTACTGCCATCAGGTCAAGCAGTACCTGACACAGCGAGAGATCCCGTACAGAGAGGTCGACGTCGCTGCCGACCCTCAGGCTGGTATCGAGATGGTCAATCTCTCAGGCCAGCGTGGGGTCCCCGTGGTGGTCATCGATGGACAGGTCGTGATCGGCTTCAACCGGCCGCGCATAGACGATCTATTGACTGCTCGCTCCGCCCGACGCCCTCGCCTGGGAGTCTCTGTCGCTGATGCCCGGACCATGGCCCAAAAGCACGGCAGTGGACCCACGGAGGGAGCCTACGTGGGCAAGGTGACCCCTCTCTCCCCGGGAGACAGGGTGGGCTTGACCGAAGGCGATGTAATAATCGCCTTGGATGGCCGTCCCATCAGCAACGCGGAGGATCTCGAAAACACACTCTCCGGCCTGGTCCCCGGTGAGGAAGTCTCCCTGGTCTTCGTGCGCGCCGGCCAAAGGAATACCGCCCGGGTGACGCCCTAGCTTCTCTCCACTCCCCGCAGGAGGTTTGATATGGGCACCGCTGACTTGCAGAGCGCCCTGATGGCGTTGGATCTCGCTATGCAGACCGAAAAGGACGGCCGCGAGTTCTACAAGCGCGCGGCCCAAAGGACCAACGACCCAGGAGGCAAGGTACTCTTCGTCTCTCTCGCCGACGACGAACTGGAGCATCTACGCCTGCTGGAGTCGCAGAGAGAATCCCTTGCCGAGAAGAACCGCTGGCGCTTGTCCGCCGAAGCCAAGGATGCAGCACCCGCGAAGATCGCGGGTGCACCCCTCTTCTCTCGCAAGGCACTGGCCGACAACCTCAACGAATACACCTCGGACCTATCCGCGCTGCGCATGGCCTTTCTGATAGAAAAGGATGCCGTGGCCTTCTATACCAGGGCGGCCGCCGAGACTGACGATCCTAACGGGAAAGCCATGTACGAGCGCCTGATGGAGATGGAGAAGGAGCATCAGCGTATACTGGAGGAGGAGTACGAAGCCCTGGCGAAGGAGTTCCGGCACACGATGGGCTTCGAACCTTTCTGAGCTATCAGACTCCGATGAGCTATGGAGGCACCGATGAAAAACGACACATCGATCGCCCTCTCGGTCTTGCGAGAGGGAGTCCGCAACGAACTTGACGGCCAGGCCATGTACCTCCTTGCGGCCGAGAGGACACAGGACGAATTGGGAAAAACCATGTTCGACTCCTTCGCCAAGGAGGAGGAGCAACATGTGCACATCCTCCAGGCGCAGTTCGCCAAGGTGAGCGAGTCTGGTAAGTGGATGGACCTGGCGGCTGCCAGGCAGGAGCCCCGAGATCCGAAGCTCATCCTTTTCCCTCAGGAGCAGCAAGAGGTCAAGGATCTCATTCCCGAAGGCACCAGTGACCTGGAGGCCCTGAAGATCGCCATGGCCTTCGAGAAGCAAGCGGTGGAGATGTACGAAAAGGCAGCCTCTGCGGCAGACGACCCCACCGCCCAGGCCTTCTATCGCGAGCTGTCTGAGTGGGAGGGCACGCATCACCGCATCCTGGACAACAGCCACGACTATCTCTCCACAAAAGGCGAGTGGTACTTCCAGGAAGTGGAGATGCCTATGTACGAAGGCTGAGTCCTCGTCGTGCTTGGCATGGCCACGTAAGAACCCGCCGGCATGGACGCATGGAACACAAGACGGCTACATGCTTAAGCCGCGTGGCGATCCGGCGCATGATGGCGATTGGGTACGAATTCTCGCTTCAGGCAAACCCGTCTCCGCTCCGGTGGGGAGCTCTGAGGACTACTAAGCCACAGGTGACAGGAGACATGATACCTCAACATGTCTCAGAAAACTGTAGCCATGCCCTCTGACGAGTCCCTGCCCCTGGACTGCCAGCGCTAGAATTCCTGCACGGGCCATAGCCTGTCCGCCAGGAACATCGAGCAGACGGAGGACTAGATATGGAAGCCAACGAATCAAAGTACACTGGGGCGGCGTTGAGGATAGCGATGGGATGGCTCTTCCTCTGGGCTTTCCTAGATAAGCTATTCGGGCTCGGGTTCGCTACCAAGCCCGAAGCAGCGTGGCTGGCGGGAGGCTCCCCGACTACAGGGTTCCTGGCAAATGCCACCACGGGACCGGCAGCAAGCCTTTATCAAGGCATGGCCGGGAACGCTATCGTCGACCTGCTGTTCATGCTAGGTCTCCTGGGTCTGGGCGTGGCCCTGATGCTCGGGATAGGCGTCCAGATCGCTGGCTACGCCGGTACGCTGATGGTTCTTGTGATGTGGACGGCGCGCTTGCCTCCGGCGAACAATCCGATACTGGACGAGCACACGGTCTATGCGCTCATCTTGGTCGGCCTGGCTATGGTAAGAGCGGGTCAATGGGTTGGTCTAGGTAGGTGGTGGTATGACCTGGTGGCAAAGGATCTGCCCTGGCTGCAGTGGCTGACCCAATGGCCCGGTGATCTGACACCGGGGGAGGACAAACCTCAGCTCGATACCCTGTCGACCGCTATCGTTCTCCTCGGAGGTCAGTGAATAGAGGTTGGGACATGAAAGAGGAAACGATAACCCTTGCGCTCAGAGAGTACGTGGCCCCAGACTGCCCCTGCTCCCTCGAGGACCGCATCCGCGGGCTCCACGGCGTGCACCAGGTGAATATCAACCCAGTGGCCGACACAGTCCAACTGATCTATGACGAGGACGTTGTGAGCCTGGATCACCTCAAACACATGCTGTCCCAAGTGGGCTGCTCGTGCGACGGCGAGATGGATATGCCGAGCCACGCCCACATGCAACACGAACAGCGGAAGGCGGAGGGGCACGACCACCACGCGATGATGGAGGCCGACTTCCGTCGGCGTTTCTGGGTGGTTCTGGGCCTAACCGTGCCCGTGCTGCTCCTCTCGCCCACCATCCAGGGGTGGTTCGGTTTCACCCTCACCTTTACTGGTGCCCGCTACCTCCTCTTTGTGCTGGCCACGATCATCACCTTCTACGGCACCTGGCCCTTCTACAAGAACGCACTCAAGTCGGTACGTAGCGGGCTGTTCGACATGAGTGTGTTGGTCAGCCTGGCGGTATCCGCTGGCTACCTCTTCAGCGTGGGGGCCACCTTCGTCTTCACCGCCGTGGATTTCTACTGGGAGATCAGCACTCTCGTGGCGGTGCTCCTTCTGGGGCATTGGCTCGAGATGCGGGCCGTGCGGGGCACAGCCGGCGCACTGCGAGAACTTGTCAAGCTGATCCCACCCGCCGCCAACCGGATCGTCGGCGACCAGGTGGAGGAAGTACCGACGGCTGAAGTTCAGTTGGGCGACCTGCTGCTTGTCCGGCCTGGGGAGAAGATCCCCATTGACGGAGAGGTGGTGGAAGGGCAGAGCGGCGTTAACGAGGCGATGATTACGGGCGAGAGCAAGCCTGTGGCCAAAGGACCCGAAGACGAGGTCATTGGCGGCAGCTTGAACGGGGAGGGCGCGCTGCGAATTCGCGTGACGCGCACCGGGGAAGAGACCGCTCTAGCGCAAATCATCTCATTGGTGAAGGAAGCGCAAGCTTCCAAGCCACCGGTGCAGCGACTGGCGGACAGAGCCGCCCATTGGCTCACGATCATCGCCGTTACCGTGGCTATCGTCGCGTTTCTGTTTTGGCTGCTAGTCGCCAACAAATCCATGGTCTTCGCCCTCACGCTTGCAGTCACGGTCCTGGTCATCGCGTGTCCCCATGCTTTGGGACTCGCCATCCCAGTAGTCACCACCATCTCCACCTCTCTGGGCGCCCGCAATGGGATGCTCATCCGTAATGCAGAGGCCACCGAGACCGCCCGCCGACTGGACGTAGTCGTCTTCGACAAAACAGGTACCCTCACCAGGGGCGAGTTTGGCGTTACCGACGTGGTGAGCCTGGCCGACTGGAATGAGAGTACCATTCTGCGGCGCGTGGCGGCGGCGGAGGTCAACTCCGAGCACGTGATCGCCCAGGGCATCGTGCGCTCCGTGGAGAGGTCGGAACAAACAGCACCGCTGCCTCAAGCAACAGGTTTTCGCGCCATCCCCGGGAAGGGAGCGCAGGCGGTTGTGGAGGACGTAGAGTTGACCGTTGGCAACCGGGCGCTGATGGCCGACTTGGGCCTGTCGTTGCCCGACAACCCTCATCTGGCGGAGCTGGCGCAGCAGGGAAAGACGGTCGTATACGCTGCCGCCGATGGACAACTGGTTGGAGCCATCGCCCTGGCCGATCTGATACGAGAGGAATCCCGGGAGACGCTACCGGCACTGAAGGGGATGGGCCTTCAAGTGGCCATGCTAACCGGTGACAGCCAGGCGGTCGCGAATTGGGTCGCAGGGGAATTGGGACTGGACATCGTCTTCGCCGAGGTGCGGCCGGAGGAAAAGGCCGACAAGATGAAAGAGTTGCAGGGTCAGGGGAAGGTGGTGGCGATGGTTGGCGACGGTATCAACGACGCTCCCGCGCTGATCCAGGCGGACGTGGGTATCGCCATTGGCGCGGGCACCGACGTCGCCATCGAGTCGGCCGATGTGGTACTGGTGAAGAATGACCCCCGAGACGTGGCGCACCTCATTCGCTTGAGTCGTGCCACCATGAACAAGATGCGACAGAACCTGGTGTGGGCTACGGCTTACAACGTAGTCGCCATCCCAGCCGCGGCCGGAGCACTTCAGCCGTGGGGGATCACCCTGCGACCCGAGTGGGGGGCTCTTATCATGTCTGCGAGTACTGTGATCGTCGCCTTCAACGCGCTGTTGCTGCGACGCGTCCGGTTGAGCCGTTCATGAGCGCCCGAGACGCACGCTTCTTCCTTGCTGTCATCAACCGCCACACGTATGCACTTGGAGGGAGGAACATGGGAAGAGTTGCGGTCCTGGCCGTAGTATTGGCAACCTGTGTGGCTGCGTGTGGTCAGCCCACACCCTCGGCAAGCCCAACCCCCTCGGAAATGGCACCCCCCACCCCGATGCGCGCCTCCACGCCGGCTGAGCGAGCGACGGTCACGCCGATTCCGCCCACACCGACCCCGTCTCCGGTCCAGAGTCCCACTGCGCTCCCCCTCGCAAGCGGCCCAGAGCTACTTCAAGATCGCTGCACGGCTTGTCATGGGCTTGACCGGGTCGATCATCCGCATACCCGGGACCAGTGGGAATCTGTGGTACAACTCATGAAGCAGTATGGAGCCATCTTGACGGACCTCGAGACACAGGTTCTGGTGGATTACCTTGCGGAGACCTATGGCCCATGAGCACTCATCTGGCCACGGACTGTTGTCCACCACCTGTGTGGTCCTCCCATTGGTCCTGCCGGGTTCGTCGTTGCACGCGTCCTCGAGACGTGGGCACTAGTTGGGCCGACCTTCTCACCGCCGAGGTCCTCGCCCACTGCTTCCACACTACCGACCTACAAGGAGGATTGGGTAAATGAATAGGATCAACTGGACGCAAGTGGGCGTGTTCGCCGCCATAGTATTGGTGATCTTCGTGATTGGCGTCGCCCTCTTACCCCTCGTCTTTGGATGGTACGGAGGCTCGTGGGCCATGGGCCCTGGGATGATGGGCGGACAGACACAGGGAGGGTGGTGTCCCTTCTGCGGTGGCACTGGAAGGAGCTCAGGCGGGTTCCTCGGAGGTGTGTTCGGCTGGGTCTTCATGCTCATGGCAATCGTCTTCCCGGTGGGCCTGCTGGTGCTGCTGATTCTAGGTATCGTCTGGATGGCCAGAGTAGTCAGCCGTTCCACAGCCCAGTCCGCATCACCGGGCCAGACATGCCCTCACTGTGGGAAGGCTGTTGAAGTGGACTGGCGTGCCTGCCCCTTCTGCCAAGAGGACTTGGAGCGACTCAGCTAGTTGCCCTCAAGGAGGTGCGAGATGGATTCGCGATCCGTCTGGATTGTCGTGATCGTTGCTGCGGTGCTGGTGGGAGTGGCCCTGGTGTGTTGCGTGGGTCTCGGCTTCGGGGCATACCTGGTGACGCAGCCAGGCGCACGGATCGAGCAGGCGCAGGATTTGGTCTCTAACGGTCAGACCATCTACTTCACCGGCAGGAACCAGCAGGGACAGCGCATCCCCTTCGACGGTGCGCCGACATGGCTCTACATGCACGGTGGAAGCTGTGCCTCGTGTCACGGTGCCGACGGCCAAGGCGGCGCGCCCGTGATGATGGGCACGGAGATACCTGGCGACATCAGATACAACCACCTGACAGAGGAGGAACACGAAGAACACGAGGGGGGCGCGGAACACCCGCCGTATACCGACGAACGGATCAAGCGGGCCATCACCCTGGGGTTGAACCCTGCAGGAGAGCCGCTGGATCCCACCATGCCGCGTTGGAGGATGTCGGATCAAGATCTCGATGACCTGATCGAGTTTCTCAAGATGCTCAATGGCGAGCATTGAGCCCCCTTCCATCTCGCGCACGGGCACGACGTCGCTGTCCCCGCCCGTGCAACGTTGGATACTATTGCCGTGAGTTGTCCGCCCATTCGCCGCAACTCGGACATGCGGTCCGTCTTCTGCGGGCCAGACATACTCGGATAGGGGTGGACAACGGCAAGCAGATGTCCTATTATCCATATAGCGCCCACCTTTCAGCGCTGGACCCGAGTGAGTGAGGGTGGGTTGTCTCGGCCGCACGTGCGGGCTGGAATAGAGGACAGGAATCGCTGTCTGGCATCGCTGGCCCTCCAGTGACGAGAACACGAAGGGCGGACGTCATTCGCCGGAGCCTGAACAGTATCAGATTCGCTGCCAGGACCGAGCTCTGCCACCGCCCGCTTTCGGTGAAGCCAGACCACGATTGAGTAAACAGTTGACGTCAGAAGAATCAGTTTCTCTCAAGAGAATCCACATCACAGGCATCGTGCAGGGAGTGGGCTTCCGCCCCTTCGTCTATCAGTTGGCCGACAGGCATGCCCTCACTGGCTGGGTCTGCAACACCTCTAGTGGTGTGGACATTGAGGCTGAAGGCCCGTCACCGGCACTGGAACGGTTCCTGGCGGATTTGCGGACAGAGGCACCCCCTCTCGCGCGCATTGAGAGCGTAAGGGCCACAGATCACCCACCCGACGGACATCGGCAGTTCGAGATACTCCACAGCGTCGCGCAAGAGGGAGAATACCAGCTCATCTCCCCCGACATCGCCACCTGCGGGGATTGCCTTTCGGAGCTGCTCGATCCACTGGACAGACGCTACCGGTACCCCTTCACCAACTGTACCAACTGTGGTCCTCGCTTCACCATCATCGAGGACATCCCCTACGACCGACCCCTTACCACCATGCGCGATTTTGTCATGTGCCCCCAGTGTCAGGCGGAGTACGACGATCCTCTGGATCGTCGCTTCCACGCCCAACCCAACGCCTGCCCGACGTGCGGGCCCCACCTGACGCTCGTGGACGCCGACGGGAACCAGATGAACGTCGACGACGAGATCGCCGCGGCCGTTCGATTGCTGAAAGAGGGCAACATCCTGGCCATCAAGGGGCTCGGCGGGTTTCACCTGGCCTGCGACGCTACCAATGAAGAGGTGATCCTCCGACTGCGGGAGAGAAAGCAGAGACCGGCGAAGCCCTTGGCGGTGATGATGTCCGATGTGCAGGACGCGGCCGCCCACTGTCTGGTCTCCGGGGAGGAGGAGCGACTGCTCACCTCTCCACAATGCCCCATCGTTCTGCTACGCTGGAGAGATGACTCCCATGTGTCTTCCCTGGTCGCTCCTGGAGACAAGTACCTGGGAGTGATGTTGCCCTATACGCCTCTCCATCACGTGCTGATGAGAGAGATGGGAAGCCCGCTGGTGATGACCAGCGGCAACCTCAGCGAAGAGCCTATCGCCGTCACCAATGATGAGGCGCTCATCAGGCTGGCAGGTATCGCCGACCACTTCGTGCTTCACAATCGCGACATCTATGCCCGCTACGACGACAGCGTGTGGATGGTCGTCGAGGAGAGAGCGCAGCCGCTGCGCCGCTCGAGGGGTTACGCTCCCTCTCCAGTGCACCTGCCCTTCAAGGCTAGACAGGTCCTGGCCTGCGGGACCGAGCTGAAGAACACTTTCTGCGCCACCAAGGATGAGTATGCCTTTCTAAGTCAGCACATCGGCGACCTCGCAAACTGGGAAACTCTAGAGCACTTCGAGAGCTCCATCGAGCTCTACAAGCGACTCTTTCGCCACAAGCCAGAGATCGTGGCCTACGACATGCACCCAGAATACCTGGCTAGCAAGTACGCGCTGAGCCTCGACTCGCCGGAACACAAGGTGCCAGTGCAGCACCATCATGCCCACGTCGTGAGTTGCCTGGTGGACAACGGGACACAAGAACCGGCCATAGGCGTGGCTCTGGATGGCACCGGCTACGGTCCCAATGGGCAAATCTGGGGGGGAGAGTTCCTGGTAGCTGACTACCACAGCTTCCATAGGGCGGGGCATCTCCAAGAGGTTCCTCTCCCTGGAGGGGAGGCGACCATCCTCAGACCCTACCGTATGGCTCTCAGCCACCTCTACTCCCTGTGTGGCGACAGCGCGATCGACGAGGCCATTCCCTTCCTGGGCGAGATCGACGATCTGGAAACAGAGATCATCAAAGAGCAGATTGAGAGAGGTATCAACACACCGTGGACCTCCAGTTGCGGCCGTCTGTTCGACGCCGTGGCTGCGCTCGTCGGGTTCCAAGGGACAGCGACGTACGAAGGACAGGCCGCCATCCAACTGGAGATGCTCGCCCATGACGGAGATACATTGGCGAGCTACCCCTTCGCTGTCGCGGAGCGAAACGGGGAAAGAGTCATCCAGCTTGCGGCGATGTGGGAGGCCATCGTCGAGGACATCGCAGCTGCCGCCCCACGCAGCGAGGTCGCGTTGAGATTCCACCACACCGTGGCCCAGATGATCCTCGACACGTGCCTGGACATCTCGAGAGAGGCCAGGCTTCAGCGCGTGGCTCTGAGCGGCGGCTGTTTCCAGAACCGCCTGCTCCTCACAGAAGCGCAGCAACTCCTCACCGCAGCCGGCTTCGAAGTCTTGACCCACAACCAGGTGCCCTGCAACGATGGAGGCGTCTCGCTAGGTCAGGCAGTCATCGCCCACTCCCTAGCCGCAACCGGAGATTGACGGCGGGACGCGCCGGTGCTAAGTCGCTGGAGAGAAGTCGCAACCCGCACAGGAACCAACGATGAAGTACCTGGATGAGTTCAGAGATCCCACGCTGGCCAGAACCCTGGTGGACAAGATCCACCAGCGCTCCACCCGTCCCATCCGCATCATGGAGTTTTGCGGATCGCACACCGTCTCCATCTTCAAGCACGGCATCCGCCAGCTCTTGCCCTCTACTATAGAGATGCTCTCAGGTCCCGGATGCCCTATCTGCGTGACCGCCAACGCGGATCTGGACTGGGCCATCGCTCTGGGTGGCGATCCAGACCCCATCATCACCACCTTTGGCGACATGCTGCGGGTCCCCGGTAGTCGAAGCAGCCTGGAGAGGGCCAAGGCCGAGGGCGCGGACATCCGCATCGTCTACTCCACGCTGGATGCATTGCAGACCGCCCGAGACAACCCAGGCCGTCGTGTGGTCTTTCTGGGTATCGGCTTTGAGACCACAGCTCCCACAGTGGCGGCCTCTATCCTCCAAGCACAGGAGGGAGGAATAACCAACTACTGTGTTCTGTCCCTGCACAAACTCACCCCCCCAGCAACCAGGGCCATCCTCGATTCGGGAGAATCGAGCCTCGACGGCATCATCGGGCCGGGCCACGTGACCACTGTCATCGGCTCAAGGGCCTGGGAATTCTTACCCCACGACTACGGCATCTCGTGTGCCATCGCTGGCTTCGAGCCATTGGACGTCCTTCAAGGCATCTACAAAGTCGTGGAGCGTTTCGAATCCCAAGAACCCAGGGTAGACAACGTCTATTCGCGCAGCGTACAGCCCGAAGGCAATCAAGTGGCTCTGGGCCACATGACCGCCGTATTCGAACCGAGCGCCGCCGAGTGGCGCGGAGTAGGTGAGATTCCCGCCAGCGGCCTGACTTTGAGGCCCGATTTCCGCCGCTTCGACGCCCGAGAGCACTTCGAGGTCGATCCAGGCCCATCCGAAGAGCCTGCCGGTTGCCGCTGCGGTGACGTCATCAGAGGCGCGACGATCCCACCGGAATGTCCTCTGTACGGCACGGCCTGCACCCCCCCCCACCCAGTGGGACCATGTATGGTCTCTAGCGAAGGCACCTGCGCTGCCTACTACCTGTACTCCGAAGGACTCTAGTTGCACGAGCAAAGGACTCCCATCATGGACAGAATCCTCTTGGCCCACGGCAGCGGTGGACGGCTGAGTCACGACCTGGTTCGCGATCTCTTCCTGAGCCAGTTTCCCGCCCCAGAATTGGCGAAGCTGGATGACGCGGCAGTCATGCATCCCCTCGCCGAGACGAAGACTGGATCACGCCCCGAAGTCTCCGCGTCCGGCCGGATAGCCTTGACCACAGATAGCCACGTGGTGAAGCCGCTGTTCTTCAGCGGAGGCGACATCGGTCGGCTGGCCGTTTGTGGGACCGTGAACGATCTAGCTATGGTGGGTTCGATCCCACTATACCTCTCGGCCGGTTTCGTGATCGAGGAAGGCTTGGAGATGGACGTCCTGCGCCGCGTCGTGGCGTCCATGAGAGCCTCTGCGGACGAGGCGGGCGTGGAAATCGTCGCGGGGGACACAAAAGTGGTGGAGAAAGGTGAAGCCGATCAGTTATTCATCACCACAGCTGGCGTAGGTATCGTGCCAGAGGGCGTCGACATCTCAGCCTCGAATGCCCGCCCGGGCGATGTGGTTATCCTCTCCGGAGCCATCGGCGATCATGGCATCGCCGTGATCAGCGAGCGCGAAGGCCTGGCCTTCAAGACTCAGCTTGCCAGCGACATGGCGCCTCTCAATTACCTGGTAGCGGCCATGCAGAAAGCCAGCCCCGAGATCCACGTGATGCGCGACCCCACACGGGGTGGCCTGGCCACAGCACTCAACGAGATCGCCCTTCAATCCGGCGTCGCCATAGCGATCGAGGAGGGGCGAGTTCCCGTTCACGAGGGGGTGCGCGCGGCCTGCGAGATGCTGGGTTATGACCCTCTGTACGTCGCCAACGAGGGCAAGCTGCTGGCCATAGTGGACGCTCAGGCGGCGCCAGGAGTATTGGCAGTGATGCGCGAGGACCCGCATGGCCAGGAATCGGCTATCATCGGAGAAGTGAAGACTCAACCCGAAGGCAGGGTCCTCCTCAATACCGACATCGGCGGCACACGTATCGTGGATATGCTGGCCGGGGAGATGCTCCCCCGTATCTGCTAACGTCCTCCACCTGCGCAGGCGCAGGCGCACCCCGCGCACGCACAAGCACAGGCGCAGCTACTGCCCCCGCCTCCGCTGCTCCATCCACCACCACTGGACTTGGTCACGGGAACGGGATGCGTAACTCTTGTGACCCGCGCGGTGAAGTCCGAGACGTTGGTCACGATTCTGTTCGATATGGTACCTATGCCAAGGACCACGCTGTTGGCCAGCTGAGAGCCAGGCACGGTCCGCGGAGCGCCAGTAGCCGGAGCAGCCTTGCCCACGCCGCTGGACGGAGCTGTGGTGGTACGCGGGGCAGAATGTAGCCACCACCAAGCCGGCATCGGTATGGGCCGCTCCCCGAAGGTGTCTGGCATCTTCTGCTCGAACTCCTCGTCCATCATCATCCACTCCAGATTCTCGTCAACAACCTCTGGAGTGTCTGCGGCTTCAACCTGCTTCCAAGCTCGGGCCACGATATCCTTGTAGTACGCGATGGTATCCTTCGCGTGGAATCCTTTCATCTTCAGGTTGACGTCCTTGATAAGCTTAGTCGTGACATCCGCCAGGCGCTTCTGGCTCAGATCGCCCTTCGTCTTGATGGCGGCGAGGAAATCCACCTCGTAGGCACGAAGCTCGTCGGGCAGAGGGTCGGCCTTCTCCAGGCGGAGAGGCTTGTCGGACACGACCCGGACGGCTCCCTTCTTCACCAACCCGAAGAGGATCATAGTCAGCACCTTGTCGAGGGGAGCCTCCAGCAATATCGCCGACTCCACGGCCGTAAGACCCCGCTTGATCCCCAGACCTTCCACCGAGACCATGGGCGGCATGTAGTCCATCAGCCTCTTGCGCCGCCTGCGGCCACCCACCACTATGCCGAAGATGATCCACAGAGCGAACCCGCCGCAAATGGTGAAGGGCAGTAGGCTGCCGAACAGCGCGCCGATCAGACCGAAGATGGCTCCGACCACATCGAAGGCAGGTTTGGTGTATACCTCTCGCACGTACTTCTTGGGAAAGGAGACACCAAACTGGTATTGACGGTCAGCCCGTGCCTGCGGGTCCACCCAGGTCATCACTGGACGATCGCCCTCGATGAACGCCTCCGAAAACTGCTGATCGTGATACCGAGTCTCCTCGGGCTGGACGCCCGGCGGGAAGTAGAAGCTCACCCGCAAGTAGGTGGTGCCATGGCCAGTTTCCTCGTAGTAGTGAGGGTAGAAGCGCACGCTGGCGTACTCTTCGTCCTCATCATCCTGGTAGACCATGTGTGGGTTGTTGATCTCCAGATGCACCGTACCGGTATCGCCCGGCAAGATCTGATTGCTGCCCAGGTGGATCTCCACACCGGTATCCAGCCACTCAGACTTGTAGATACCGGTTGCAGGCTTGCCATCTATGGACGCCTGAGCGCTGGAGAGGTCATAGTAGTCGTTGGGCAGACCGATGTCCACGATGTCGATGACGTGGGCGCCGGGATCGTTGGTGAAGGTGATATCGTAGACGATGTCTATGGACCCATCCTCCTGCACGTACACCGATGAGAAGTTGCTGTCCACAGTGAAGCTGTAGTCCTGGGCCAGGGCAATCTGTGGAGACAGCACCAAGATAGCAGTGATCAACAACAGGCCGAGCAATCGCCTCTGTCTAGCGCCTACCATTTCGGTTCCTCCGTGAGTTGATAGGTGGATCCGCAGTAGGGGCAATTGATCGTGACCGCTCCGTGGGCCAGAGCCATGTGATCCTTGCTCAGCTCCGCCCCGCAGCTCTGGCACTTGAGCTTCTCCACGTTCACGTCACCGCCCATCTCCACATCCAGTTCCACCTGTTGTGTGATCTGCTGTATGGGCGCGGGCCCCCTGGTTCTCACCACCCAGACGATCACCACCCCGACGGCCAACGAGACACCTCCCACGATCAGTCTGGACACGAGTTGTCCCGATCCGGCCGCGGGAATGGACCACAGATACAGCACCCCGAAGAGGATCAGGATACCTGCCACTACATACCCGACGATTCTCCCTACCATGATCACTCCCCTCCCGTGAAGTTGGTGCTATTCTACCACAGGTGGGCGAGCAGGACAATGAAGCAATACTTGGGGGCTCAGGGGGACCACAACGCTTCGACGCACACCGGGCTGTTCTCCGGCCTACCCGCGCCCGGCCGCGCGACCGGCCTCGGCGAACTCAGGTGGGTCCGAGTAACCTTTGAAGATCAGATACATATTGACAGAGGATTCGGGTTTCGCAGCCAAGTTGACTTGACAGGTACTGCCTTGTGTGGTATACTTGCCTAAATCGCGGAACTTTCACATCGGCCAATGTACTTGCCCCATCACTAGAGGTTTGACCCCGACTATTTCGGCTCTGTGAGAAGCACAGCCAGGCTGCAGCTTCTGCATACACTTGGAATCAAGGTTCGTCAGTGAGGAGGAACGCTCCTAGGCAGTGGAGGGGGGTGAGAGCCTGCTAGAAATGGAAGCCTACATCGTCTGAATCGGCGTGCGGAGCAGTGCGCAGCGGGTGGCAGGGCCCGGTGGTTTC
>Ga0180438_10003373_pt1 | contig 24224 bp, 29 predicted proteins | sample SS_ome_12_FD_132455 | JGI IMG/M metagenome (GOLD analysis project Ga0180438, IMG submission 132455) | Hypersaline lake sediment archaeal communities from the Salton Sea, California, USA - SS_3_D_2 metaG | ecosystem: Environmental > Aquatic > Non-marine Saline and Alkaline > Hypersaline >... | reverse complement strand
CCATCAAGCATGGTTAATTGCGGAATCTTCAATAATTCATTTACTATTTGAGGTTCTTTAGGATTTGTTTTAATTTCCAAAAAAACATATTTTAAGTTTGGTTGAATGTTGGGATTTATATTAATTGAGAAATTATTAATCAATTTTTTGTTCCTTATCTCCTTAAATAAACTTAACAGAGTCTTTCTTGATATATCCAGGGTCTTTGCAATAATAGAGAAATTTGGTTTTGAACTTAAATTTAAATCTTTGATTAACTTATGCTCTAAATTTAAATTATTTAATACTTCATTCAACCTAATAACCATATTATATTAATCATTTATGTAGTATTTAATAATATTATTACACAATTGCTTAAAAATACCTTTATAATCTAATCAAAATTAAATAATCTTACTAAAAAAATTTACATAAATGTGATCATAATTGGTTAATTTTAAAATCGCAGATGAGAAACTCGCTGAAAAAGGAAAAGAAGCCTTATATGTTGCTGAGAGAAAAATGCCAGTCACAGCTAAAGTGATCCGAGAAAGGTTTGAAAAAGAAAAACCATTGAAGGGAATTATCATTGCAGGATGTCTCCATGTGACAAAAGAAACGGGAAATCTGGCAAGAACACTTAAAGCTGGTGGAGCAGAAGTATACCTTTGTGGTAGTAATCCATTATCAACCCAAGATGATGTAGCCGCCGCCTTGATAAAGGAAGGAATAAATGTATTTGCTTGGCATGGTAATACTGATGAGGAATTTTATTGGTGTATTAGACAATGTCTTGATGCAAAGCCAAACATCTTAATAGACGATGGTGCAGATATGATTGTGACTGCTCACCAAGAATATGCAGAACTTATTAACTCAGGTGTAATTATTGCTTGTCAAGAAGAAACTACAACTGGAGTTAAAAGATTCAAAGCTATGGATAAGCAAGGGCTTTTGAAAGTACCCTTATTTCCAGTTAATGATGCTCGATGTAAGAATCAATTCGATAACGAGTTGGGTACTGGACAAGGTATAGTTTCAGCTATTTATGGGATGCATGTTCTCTTTGCAGGCAAAAATGTAGTCGTTGCAGGATTCGGTCATTGCAGTAGCGGAATGGCCTTGAGAGCACGTGGTTTAGGGGCAAATGTAATTGTCACTGAAGTTGATCCAATTAAAGCACTTCAAGCTAAATTCGCAGGATATCAAGTTATGCCTATAGTCAATGCATTACCGATCGCTGATATAATTTTAACTGCAACGGGTTGTAAACACGTAATTACTCCCGCAAAAGAAATGTTTGATATGTTAAAGGATGGAGTAATTCTTGGCAATCTCGGGCATTTCGATATAGAAATCCCAACGAAACAGTTATATGAATATGCAAAAGAAATAAAACCAATCCGTTCTAATGTGGAAGAACTAACATTTCTCGACGGTAAACGGGTATATTTACTTGCCAAAGGACGTTTGGCGAATTTAGTATTATCTGAAGGGCATCCAAGTGAAGTAATGGACATGTCTTTTGCGCTTCAATCACTAATGTCAGAGTATATTGTTAAAAATAAAAAATTGCTAAAAGCAGGAATAATTGAAATTCCTAATGAAATCGATGACCAAGTTGGGTTTTTAAAGCTTGAATCTATGGGTATTGAAATAGATAAATTAACGGAAGAACAATACAACTATATTCATGGATATTTAGAAGGAACTTAGAATGGGTTCTATCTTTTGTTCATATTAAATCAATAAATTAAAAAAGTTATTTCTTTTATTTTCTGGTTATTATTCTTTAAATTTGGGATGAATACACCGAATTTAGCATTTATTAAAAAATGGCAGATATGGTTACTAAATTATAATCCCACGATAATAAGCATTAATATTAAGCAAAAAGTGAAATCCACATTATGTTTTATAGAAAATTTGCGCATTAAATTAGAAAAAGCTGTCCAAACTACTAAGTTAAGAAAAGTGGGTAATATATTAAAGTTAACTGATCGCAGTATGAGTCTAATTCTTGGACCTAATATCAATTTCATAAATGAAATCCGAAATAAAATCAAAAAGAATGGTTATTATAAAATCGCTTATGATGTTTTAATTTTATGGAAAAATAAAATCCAAGCAAGTTTGGAATTTTCTATATCTAAAGGTAATGTCTTGAAATTAATAAATGGATATATGGAATTTCATAAACCAGTAATACTCCTTTTGAGAGATCAAAAATTACATATTTATAGATACCACCCATTATTCCGAGAAGATTATTTCAGGTTAATTGACACTTTGGATAAAGCATATTGGCTTGGATTCTTCTTCGCAGATGGTAGTATTTCACCTAGACATAGGAAAAAGACATATATTTCTTTTGCTCTTAAAAAAGATGATTTAAAACAGACTATTAGATTTTGTGGATCATTGGGGCTGAATTCTAATTATATTAAACCTAAAATTACCAGAAGAATATATAAAGGTGAAATTCGTTATTATGAGTCTTATGAAATAGGATTTGGGAGTTGTAATATGACTAGAGATTTGATTACTTTAGGATTTAAAGGGAGTAAATCTAAAGCAACGGAATGGCCAAATATTACTTTTTCTAATCCAACCTTTGAATTATCATTTCTTCTTGGTTTTTATGATGGTGAAGGAAAAGAAGGTAGAACTGATATTCGAGTGGGAAGTAACGTTATTCTTCAACAAATAAAACAAAAATTTAAGATACCATTCGAAATAGATACTAGTGATGGTAAATTCAGGTTGACTTTAGGTGCTCAATTATTAAACTTAATGCAAAGTGTTTATCCAAAAAGTCTACATAGAAAAAGAAGCCATTTTAATACGTGAATTCAACTTAATCCCGAAGAATATTTTACACAATTAATGAATCCTAGACTATTAAGAATATTATTCAATCAGTTCAGTCCTGATAAACTGGCTAAGATTATGGATTTAAAAGATACTGCTATTATTCACCATTTAATGAAGGAATGGAAGATTATATCTTATTTTATTCCTCCAGATTATCAAGATAGATTCATAGATACGAAAATGATAGAAGGAACTTAAATTCTTAACTTTTTTTGCTTTTTAATTCTAAACCTTTTTTCCTTTTTTCTTTTAATACAAATTTAAATTAAATTTTGTTCAATTATGATAGTTACAAATATTAAAACATTGTAGAAATTATACTATATGTTAAATATGGAAGAAAATATAGAATTGAATAAAGAAGAGTTACTGGAACTGATGAGATATTCCTTTCTCAGGTTGGATGGTGCGTGGTTCATGGCTTCGGTAGAAAAATTCGGTTTGGAAACTACGACAGAATTAGATGTAAGAGCATGGGAGATGTTTTCTGAAAGATTGGGAAAGAAGATCGCTTCAATAACAAATTTGAAAAGTGAAATTTCTCAAGCATTACCAAAACTAATGAAGATCCAACATACACTTATGAATATGAATTCAGAAATAGAGATTATTAATGAGAGCAAAATGATTCACAGAGTTTTAGAGTGTGAAGTTTGGAGAATGGTGCAGAAAGTATGGACTCAGGATGCAATTCCTTGTCATAAGGTTACACTTGCAAGTATCAAGGGTTTGTTAAAGGGAGCTTTTCCAGAAAAAAAGTTTATTTTAAAACATAAGAAGAAAATCCCTTTGGGAGACCCATATTGTGAAATTGAAATTTCCATTATAAATTGATAATAAGCTTTTATTTTTCAAGATTCTTCTTTACAATTTCTAAATAATTTTATAATTTACAAACCTACTACACTTTTTAATAATCTTTTGAGTTAATGGATGATGGCATTAAGCATGTTTTTATTTTATAATCTTAAGAATTAAATTTTTTTTAAAATGATTCACACTATGGAAATTCTTGATGAGGTTTTTAAAGAAATAAAAAAAATTTTAGAAAAAAACTCGGAAGATTTTTTTAAGACAGCTCAATATATTGGCTCCCAAGCTAAGCAAAAACCCGGTTTTCATTTATATGGAAATAAGGAAGTTAGTTTATTCGGTAAAAAACCTCAACAAACCTATATTGCTGGTGTTATTCAGCAAAAAAATTATGTTAGCTTCTACTTTGCACCCATATATTCACATCCCGATGAATTTAAAGAAATAAGTCCAGATCTAAAGAAGTTATTGAAAGGAAAATCTTGTTTTAATATAAGTAAATCAAGTACTCGATTACTAGTTGAGATTGAAGAGATTTTGAAAAAAGGAATCAATAAGTATAAAGAAATTAAATGGATATAACAAATAGATTACTAAAACCTTCATTAAAGTAAATTTTATATTTAACATTTAAATATTAAGTTTTAAATGGGAATATAATTTCTTTAACGGTATCATTTCTATAAACTTCTTTAGCTAATTTTCGTAAACCATCTAATCCGATTGGTTCTTCTTTTAATCTGTCGGATTCCCATAATCTTAGATGTTTGAACTCTTCCTTAATTTCTGATAAATAATTTTGCTGAATTGAGGAAATTTGACCGCAAAAATTACATTTTTTAGCATGTTTCTTAGGAATTAACATATTAATATGTATACCATCAAGTTGAATGTATTTCTGGGTTAAATCTCTCGCTCTCTTAATTTCCTGGAAACTAGGCTTTTCTGCAATTGTCACTAATCGTAAAGATCCTACTTTATGGATTAATTCTGTTATTCTTTCCCCCCGTTTCTCGAGTTCCACAACCATATTAAATATTTCTTTGCCTAATTCTCTTCTTTCTTCTATATTACTATTATCAAAAGGTTTAAGGACTTGCCTAAACACCTTAGAAAAATTTTTAAATGCTTGTCTAATGGAATTGTAAAAATTCAGTGAATATTTTAAAGCAACTTTAGCTTGATCCTCCGGAATTTCAAACAATGCGATCATATTTCCTGTAGGTGGAAAGTCGGCTACAATTATATCGAAATCTTCTTGATTGTCATAACCCTCAGCATCTAAGATTTTTTGAAAAAACATCGCATTTTTTAAAGCCAAAGGAATCGAATTTACAGTGAAAGTTTCATCTATAGATTTTTCTATTCCCTTTATCATACCTATTAGAGGCATTTGTTTCATCAAAGTTTTCATCTTATTAACTAACTCTCCAGTATATCTTTCAGCATAGACATCAGGGTCAGGCTCAATAGCCCAAAAATTATTAGTAATCTTAGCAAGATTATTTCCAATTTCGAGATTAAACATATCTGTAAGGTTGTGCGCTAAATCAAAAGAAATTAGAAGAATTTTCTTCTCTGGAAGCAAATCAGATAACAAAAGTGCTGTTGCTGCACTTATTGATGACTTACCAACTCCTCCTTTCCCCCCAAGTACTATAATGCGTTCAATCATTATTAAAGCTATAAATTATTCTATTTTGAATGAAAAAAGGTAAAAAACGCTTCCTTAGTATAGTAAAGAGTGCGGAAAATATTAATCATGTTATAAAAATGTTTTATCTCTTATAAGGGAAAAAAATTAATTTCGCATTGAATTCATTCACATCATTATTTTTTTCAAAATAAAAATAAAATCTGCCTAATGTTGTGGTTATCTTGCATTTAATTCTCTTCTTAGGGTTTTGAGATAATTTCTTTAGCAAAATATTATTCCAATATATGCTCATAAACAGCTATAATTATAAATTCTTATTAAAACAACATTGCATGGAGATAATATAGCCATCATCCTTTTTAGAGAATTATTATATCAAATTAACAAAAAATATATTTTAGGGCTACTTTTATTTATTTAGTCATCATGATATTGATGACAGCAAAATAATATTAATTATGGAATTTAATTTACTTAAAATTACTCATATATAAGACAAATTTAAAGCTATTTTGATTTGATTGTATAATCAGTTAATTTTAACAAATAATATGTAGGATGTGATCAAGATTACAAATAATGAAGTAGATTTTACCACAAAATATATTATCGAAGCTAAATTTAAAATTAAAGGTGTTGTAGAGAAAAGCGATATTGTCGGCGCCATATTCGGCCAGAGATAAAAGTAATGGCCAATTCGGCTTAATCGGCTAAACAGAGGGTCTTCTTTTGGATTTAGATCTGAGAGATCTTCAAAAGTCTGGAAGAATTGGACGGATTGAAGTAGATAATGAAGCAAAAGAAGGAATTTCAGAAGGCATTATTAAAATTCCGTCCTCTTTAACGAGAAAGGAGACTGCTTTATTGGCGGCGACTGTTGAAACTGTTACTCGTGTAGGACCTTGTGAAGCGGAAGTAAAATTATTAGAAATACGTGATGTAAGAGAAACAAAACGTAAAAAGATTATCGAACGAGCAGCAGAATTATTAAAAGCTTGGGATCAAAATTCTTTAGAATCAAGCGAAATAAAGGAACAAATTGAAACAGATATAAAATTAGGAGAAATAATTTCTTGGGGTCCAGAAAATTTACCTGCGGGACCAGATATAGATTCAAATCAAGAATTAATTATTGTTGAAGGCCGAGCTGACATACTGAATTTACTTCGAATTGGTGTAAAAAACACTGTGGCGGTACAAGGGACTCAAATTCCTAAATCAATTATTGATTTAACTCATAAAAAAGAATCTGTTACTGCATTTCTAGATGGTGATAGAGGAGGAACAATTATATTAAATGAACTTACCCAATTAGCTAAAATAGATTATGTTGCTAGAGCCCCAGAGGGTTATGAAGTAGAGGAGCTGACAAGGAAACAATTAATCAAATCACTGCAGAATAAGAAACCTTTAAATAATACACAAGAAAGTGAATCAATAAAGAAAAAAGAAACCCCTTCCAAAGAAACCTTGCTCGATAAATTATTAAAAAAGGCTAAAGCAAAAAATCAAGAATCGTTTAAGATGAGTATCAATAACATCGAAGCTGGTCATAGTATTGGATTCAATAAAAATATGGAAAAGTTATTTGATATCTCAGTAGGAGAAGTCTTTGAAAAAATACAGGATTACAAAGATACTCAATTCTTAATTCTTGATGGGATACTTTCGAAAAGATTACTCTCTAATTTGCTTAAAATGAAAATAAAATTTCTTGCTTGTAAAAATAAAGAACAGGATTTACACATACCAGACCAAATAATAGTTTTTTATTATTAAATTTTTTAGAAATAAATATAATGATACATCAATTACTAAAAATAAATTAATAAATAATATACTTTTTTTTTATTAAAATGAATACTAAAAGGGCTAACCCTCTTTTTAAAAACGAAAAAAGGGCTGTATTATTTATAACTCTAATTAGCTCTATTAGTGTTATTAGTTTAGGGTATTTAATTTATTCCAACCCTAAGAATATCTCCAAAAGTTATGAAATAAATAACCAATCTGTTTCTAATGTTGAGATATATAATAATGTAGAATTTGGAGATATCACTATAAATATGATTAATTCTAGTTCAAATAGTATTTTGAAAGCGGATTGGGCGTATAACGCCTTATCGGGATATGGTCCCGCAAAAGAAGTTATTTCATATCATAGGGTGGGAGATGTTTTGAAAATTTATATTAATTTTGAATGTGATGAAAAAATTACTAACTTAAAATTCTATATTTATATCAACCCTAATTATGAAAAGTATTCCCTTTTTAGTCAGAATGGCATTGCAAACCTTAAAGCTAAGTTTGATAGCATGATCTTTAATCATTTTTATGTAGGAACATCAACAGGGAATATTGATATAACCATGGATTATATTGGATTTTATAATAATCTAACCATCGAATCTAATTCTGGTAGAATAATTATGAATTGTTGGGAAATGACATTCCATGGGAATGGTTGTTTTAATGTATTATCTGAATCAAGTTATATTGATGTGGACTGGGCTCAGCATGTCAGATTAAACCATAATGTTAATATTAATTTTATTAGTGATAACTATGCCGAATTAGAATATTGGTGTCCCTTTGAAGTAAATCGCTATGATATTAAGTTGGAATCAATTAGTGGAACAAGACGCTTTTCAGGGGACGCTATTAATTTTATTGAAATTGAGCCGGATCATTATCAATCAATAGATATAAATGATACCAGAATTGATTTATTAACTATTAATTTTAAATCAAATGAAGGATATCTATGGGTTTATATCAAAGATTGCTTTAAGCCCCAAAGATATTGTGACCAAACAATGTCTCAATTTCCATGGGAAGTAGAGACGAATGGAACATATTTTATACCTAGATCTAATTATGAGGTTACTGATATTCATGTTATTGACAATATCGCAAACGCTAATATCACTTACTTTATTCTCCCTTTAGATTCAGAATACTTATTTAACTCTGAATGGAGCCTGATATATGAGCAAGGTCCAGATCGAGGATTAGGTTTTATTGATCTAACAATTTCTAAAAAAGTAGTAGGAGATGTTTTAGAGATTTATATTGATTTGATTTATGAAAAGGATAGAATCAAACCAATTTTTACGGGAGGCTATTTTAATATTTATTCTTATCCGGGATTACTTACGTAGGATAAATCTTTAAATATACTTAGCTTGTATTGTTCCAATTAACAATTATAGGAAAGCCTTCCTTTATTGAATTGGAAACTATGCAATGTTCCTGGAACTCTTTTATGCACTCGTCAATTTTTTCGAGAGAAGAGTTCCCTTGAGATTTATACTGCATATCTACCTTAACCTCTTTCAATCTCAGACGCTTTCTTATACCAAAATGTGATAATTTTCCATCTACAACAATTTCTAAATTATCTAAAAAAATTCTTTTTTTTTGTAGGCAATAGATAAATGTAGTACCAAGGCACCCACCAATACCGATTAAGAGATATTCAACGGAACTTGGTCCAAGATCCGTACCATGGAAAGAATGGGGTTCATCAATACTAATATCTGTAAATTTTCTTACTGCCGCTTTAAAATGAAGCTTCTCATTATAAGTTAATACTATTTTCATATCATTACCTTTTAGTGATATCTATAAAAAAAAGGTCTAAAATAGGTTCGATAACCTATCCAATTTGCAGAAAATTATTAACGATAGATAAAATAAGCTGAATTACGTATGATAATGCTCCAAGAATAACTAATCCAATAGCACAAATTTTAAAAACTAAAAAATAATCTTTCCTTGTTGGTTTATTCGCTATTTTTATGATCCTTTTACTGTTTTGAAAGAATAACATGATTCTTTCATAAAGAGTTAACTTCTTTCCCTTATCGAACTTTTCATATTGAGGATATTGTTGCGACACATATAAAGTAAAACTAAATATTTAAAAAAGTTAACTGTTAGTTTTGTGTGTTTCTTGTTAATCTCCATTTATCTCGAGAATACTGGAAATGAAAAGATCTCGATCAAACAACTCTAGATCGTCATAGCCTTGCCCAGTACCGATAAAAATAATAGGCTTTTTTGTTTCAAATGATATTGATAAAGCAGAGCCACCTTTTGCATCAGCGTCAAATTTAGTTAAAATATTCGCATCAATTCCGACTTTATCATTAAATTCTTTTGCTTGATTTAGAGCATCATTTCCAGCTAGGCTGTCGCCAACAAATAAAATCAAATCAGGCTGTGCGATTCGAACAATTTTTTGCATTTCTCTCATTAAATTTTTGTTGCTTACTTGTCTCCCTGCGGTATCAACTAAAACCACATCAATGCCTCTCGCAGTAGCATGTTCTATAGCATCATATGCTACACTCGCAGGATCTGATTGATATGCATGTTTAATTACTCTAATTCCTACACGCTCCATGTGAAATGAGAGTTGTTCAATCGCAGCAGCTCTGAATGTATCAGATGCTGCTGCTACTGAGGAAATATTTTGTTTTTTTAAATAATGGGCGATTTTTGCTATGGTTGTGGTCTTCCCTGTACCATTTACTCCAAGAAATACGATGACGTATGGTAGATTACTAGATTTCTTCTTATTTATCTCCTCTATGATATCGATTTCATGATCAGGAGTTAAAATTCTTTCAACAGATTGTTTTAATATTTCAAATAAATATTTCTTTTTAGAGGAGAAACGGTTTAATTCTTCTCCTTTAATTGATTGTTGTATTGTTTTACATAAAACATCGGCAGTTTCAGTAGCTACATCATTGCTAATAAGTAATAAATTCAATTCATTTAGTGCATTTCCTACTTTCTCTTCTGTTAAAGTGGTTTTCACAAATTTCTTGAAAATATTTCCTAATTTGTTCATTTAATGTTTCACATAGAAATAGCTTTTAGTAAAAATGTATAATAAGAATTATTTTTGCCCCATTTTAGTTTGGATTGATTGACTCATTCCTTCAAGGTTTAATTCAAGTTTTTGAATGGTTTCTCCTAATAATTTTAATTGTTCTCTGGATTGATCAATTTGTTTATCAATAAATTCAACAGATTCTTCTATAGGTTTTTCTATAATAGTATCTTGAGATACATTAATCATTATTTTTTTAATTTCCTTAATATTAGCCTTAATACTAATTAGGCCACCAATCGGGATTAAAATTTCATCATTCTCTTCGACATTATCTCTGATGTTCTCAATAGTAGTTTTGATCATTAACAAATTGCTTAAAGCCGCATTAAAAATTTCATACTGTCCTTGAGTGAATTCTAATTGTTCCTTCATAAATCTAAATTGAGATAATTCTTTTTCAAAATTTTGAGAATTTTCCATAAAAATCAATTAGTATTTAATTTTATTCCTATTCTGATAAATCGCGAATGAGGTAGTCTTGAACTTCATTAGGGCTTATTTCTTTAACCTCTTTAATATTTATCTGTCTCCTAAATATACCAATAGATGTAATTTGGCTCAAAGCTTTCTCTAAAGCATCCTCTTGTTTTAACGCTCTTACTTCTTTTCGAAATAAATATTTCTTATGATTCTTCTTATAAGTGCCAATAATGCGATAAATCTTGACTTCTGACATAATATACAAATCCAAAATGGATCAAAGAACTTAAAATTGATAATAAAACAATCAATATTAATTTTGCTTTTATAAACTAATTCATGAATTTGATACAAACCAGAGTCTTTTTATAATCTTAATACATTAGTTAATCTCATCATTTCTGGTCCAGTACATTCTAAACCAAAAATCCCACTAGTATCATTTACAGAAGCCCCCGAAGATAAATAAGGAATCCCACGATTCACTGTGGACACGTCAGTTTCATCTACTTTCAAAATAGAAGTAATTTTTTCTATTTCTTCATCATTCGTTAAAGGGTGAACTAGACAACCGTTATTATTTACTAAACCAATTGAACCTGGAAGATAATTATCTGCAAATTCATAAATTGTAACCTCAACTCCTAGGGTATCTTCAATTTCTTTTCTATAATCTTTTAAAAATGAGCTAATTATTGCACCTTTATCATTACATAAGATTAAATTGCCGAATGCATTATCTATGGATTTTAAAACACCAATTCGGTAATCATTGTTAAGTTTTTCCGTGTAAGTCTTTAAATTTATTAATTCATCGTCTCTAATTATATGAGGAACAATAATTCCATTTTTATTGCTTGCTGTATAGACTCCAATCAATGTAGAATTATTGATTGAAAAGGGAAATAAAGGCACTCCTAAAGCAGATTTTATTTTTTTCTCCGCAGATTTGATTAGAGTTGATGGATATAGCCCGAATAAGTTATTTAGTGCAATATATACACCAACTGAATTTCTTCCAAATAATTGATATTTTAATATAGTCATATAATTAAAATGTAAAACTTAGTATTGGATATAGAAAGTTTCAAAAAATAAATATTTTATTAAAACTGGGTTATTTTCGTGAATATTTCCGTAATTAGAGATATCTTTATAAGTAAAATTATATGAATTATAGAATATGATTAACTGGATTATTGCTTTTTACTATTTTTTAAACACCTTTGGTTTTTTAAACCTTGAGCAAATGCTTACACAAAATCTTCCCCTCTTATTGATTTGCCGTGGAATTTATATCATTACATATTACTTTGATTATGAAAAGGATTATCTTAAAGAATTAAGAGGAGATGAGCAGTTATTCACAAAAAAGGAAGTTTATTATTTTAGCTTCAAACAACTTATACTAATCTTATATGGGATATTATTTACTCCTATTGCTGTGTTTATTGCTTTTTATTCCCTATTAATAGGGGGGCATTATCTAAAAAGTGTAGGAAATAAAATTAATCGGAAAATACTAAAGATAATCGGGGTTATTACCTATTTTTTCTCTCCATTGATTGGAATATTCTATTATACTTTTATTTCTCCTAACTACTACTCTATTGCAGCTGTAGGTATTGGTTTGCTTGCTTTTTTATATTATGGATTGAAAAATTCAAAATTGTCGCTTCAAAATCTAATAGATAAATATACTAGACGCAAAATTAATAAAATCCCTAAACTTGCGAGTTATATTTTGTTTATAATTATTCTTGCGTTTCCTACTACTCTTATCATTGGAACTGCAGTATATAATCCTCAACCTAAATATACCTTTAAGGTGCCAATGAGAGATGATGTTGAATTAGCTACTGATGTTTACTTTGCTCCAGGATCATTTAGGTCACCTCGTCCCGTTATTCTGATAAGAACTCCATATGGTAAATCTGGTTGGGCCAATGATTTATATCTTCCAATCTACTCTATACAAGATTACCATGTCGTAATACAAGATCTTAGAGGAACTGGTGATTCAGAAGGTGGGGGAAGCTACTTGCTTTTTGTAAATTCATATCTAGATGGTGTAGACACCATCAATTGGATTCTCAACCAAAATTGGTGCAATGGAAAAATCGCAAGTGCAGGCGTTTCCGCGTTATGTATTAATGAATACTTCTACGCTGGAATGGGCCCTGATGGCCTTGTTGCTCAACAACTATGGTTTGGTACCCCTGAATTATTTGATCATGCGATATTCCAAGGATCATATCATAAATCTTCGGTAGAAACTTGGATTACTAGTACTTCTCCAACAAATGCCCAATATCAAATTGATACGCTTTTTACAACCATACCAAAGAATGACGTATTATATAATTCCACATCATTATCTATACCTCTTGGACCACACTATTCTAATATATCTGTTTATGGAATTCATGTTGGAGGATGGTATGATCATTTCCTTCAAGGAACTATTGATGGATATATAGGATATGATGATTACGGTAATTCCAGAGCAAAAGGCCACCAAAAATTAATAATGGGCCCTTGGACTCATGGCTCAATCTATGGTGGGAAACAAGGAGAATTAACGTATCCAGAAAATTCAAATGGTTTTAACTTACTTCTCGATTGGGAAACAGAAGTTTTTGACGATGCCCTTTTAGGAATACCAACTGATTGGGATAATGCTCGAGTCGCTTATTATTTGATGGGAGATGTTGATAGTCCTTCAGATCAATGGAATTATTGGAGATACGCTTATGATTGGCCTTTGGATCACGTAGATGATGAATGGTTTTTTAATGCTGATGGTAGTTTAAACAAAATATCTCCGGGTGTAATTAATAAAAACTTCTCATATCTCTTTGACCCAAGATTTCCCGTTCCAAACCTTGGTGGTCAAAACCAACCCTTCGATTTAGCAGGGCCTATGGATCAATCTTCTATCGAGACTCGCTCAGATGTTATAATTTTTGAGACCCCAGCTCTGACTGATGCTGTTGAAATAGTAGGAAGAATCTGGGGACATTTATATATTGCATCAAATTGCTCTGATACTGATTTCACTATTAAACTTACGGATGTATATCCTGACGGAAGAAGTATGTTAATAACAGATGGGTCCTTAACAGTTAGATTTAGAGACAATTATACAACAGAATTATTAATGTCTGGCAATATGAATGATGTCAATGAAATATTAATTGATTGTTGGTCAACAGCGTACACTTTTGCTCCAGGACATAAAATTAGAATCGCAATTTCTAGTTCAAATTATCCTCGTTTTGCAACAAATCCAAATACAGGAGCACCTTTAGCAAGAGAATACTTAAAATCTTATATTGCTAATAATACTTTACTTACTGGTCCAAAATATAATTCTAGTGTCATATTGCCAAGGTTAGTAAATATAAGCAGTACACATATAGTATATTGAACTTTAAGTTAAAGATAAGATATAAAACTCTATTTTCTTTCTCTTTAATCTATCATTTTTTTAAATTCCGCTTCATTAATAAACAAAACTCCTAATTTTCTCGCCTTTTGAAATTCTTCAGATTCGTTACCTGAATTACCGGTGACAAAATACCAAAGATCATTAGTAATATCCTCTCGAATAACTCCACCGCTTTCTTTTACTCTCTTTTCAGCTTCTTCTTTTGTGATAGTTTTCAAATCTTGAGAGATATAAAATTTAATTAAAGATAAATCTGCTATCCATCCTCACCAAAATCAGTATTGATCTAATTAAGTATATTGTTGAAAAATCTAAACTTAAAATAAGAAGACTATATAAAATTTTTAATTTGTTGAGGATCATAAAGCAATTAATAAACTTAATCTGCTAAATAAACAACCACTAAACCATCAACATTCTTAGTTGCTCGCACTTTAATCTTTCTTGGTGGTTTTTGGATACCTCTCGACCAAATCTTTTGATTAAGTTCTTGCGAAATTATTAAAGATTCTGGCTTAAAGTGTCTTTCCATGAAGTTTCTTAAATATTTTACAGATTTCTTTGCCCATTTAGTCCTAGGACCTCTTCTCGCTTTAGCTAATGGAATGATATAAATTCGTTCATCAATGATTTCCTCCTCAGGGGGAACCTCTTCTTCTTCTAATGCTTCAATTTCTTCTTCAAATACTTCTCCAACTTCTCCTTCTTCTGATATTTCATCTAAACTAAATTCTTCAATCTCCTTGATCTTTGCTTCCTCTTCACTTTCTACTAATTCTTCCTCAAGTTCTTCTTCTAAATCATCTAAACTTACTTCTTTCGATTTTTTCTTTGCCATATTTTCTTCCTCGTGATATTATGTAAATTAACTTTAATCTCTCTTTAGGCGCCTATTACGCCATTCCCTTCTTGAATAGGGACTATTTCTGATTCTTCCTCCTGATTTTCGCACTATCCAAGTAGGAACTGATTGACTTTGTTTACTTTTTTTTCCTCTTCTTATTTTTGATGGTAAATCCTTATTTCTTGCCATGATATTTTCTCTTTTTTACTTCTTTATGTTAAATTCTTTCTTTTTTGCTTTAGCAGTTAATTGTTCTAATATCTTTTTAAACTCATTATCGGATAATGGAGTAGCTCCGCGTAAACGTCCTGATTGGAACAATTGTATTAATTGCAATTCAATCTGTTCCGCAAATTGTGGTTTCACCATTCTAATATTTTCTAATCGTTGTCTTCCCTCTTGGCTTAAAATTTGTCGCATTAACTGATATTTTTTCTTTTCATATTCATTTTGTTGTTGTTCTGCAATTTTTTGTTGAATTGCTTGCTGTCTTAATTCTTCTAGTTTTCTTCTTCTAATATTTTCTAATTCTTCTTCATCACTCATAATTATACCCTAAAAATAAATAAGCTCTAAAATATTGACCTTATTTCCTTAATATAATATATGCGGATCGTTCTAAAAGACTCGTTCCTTCTGGCGAAACAATTCTTCCTTCTTTTTCTTGTTTTATGATTAAATTTGCATTTTCTAGTTGTTGCAATGCTAGTCTAATAATTTTTCCGCTTCCTTTAGCACTGTGATTTAATCCAACCCCCTTTCTGTTTCTTCCACCATAAAATTTTCTCAATTTATTCACACCAATTGGTCCATATTTTTTAATTCTTCTTAATAACGACGCACATCTTATATACCAAAAATTTTCATGATCAATTGGAGCTAATTCCTTGAAAAAAGCAGTTTTCCAAAACTGACTTCCTTTTGGGGGCTTAATTTCGTTAAATTCTTTCAGTTTTTCAGCAATAATTTTAATTAATTCTTCAGGCTCGACGACATAGATGCTAATATTTTATACACCAAGAATAATAATAATAATGATACATTTTAAAAGAGTAAATAAATTAAAAATTTTTTGGTAATAAAGGTATTCTGGGACAATGAGAAATAATGAGGAGTTTAAAAAGATATTAAACGCCAAGCCTGATTGTTCATTAGGGAAAAATGGGCTTACGAAAGAATTTCTTAATCATGTAGATCAATTACTGAAAAGATATAAAACAATCAAAATTAAAGTTTTAAAGACAATTGCATCTAAGCATAATATAAATGATTTAGCCAATCAAATATCAAAAGCTACTGAATCTTATATTTTAGATACTAGGGGGAAAACGATTATAATTTCCAAACAAAACTTAAGCAAAAAATAAAATTAATATTAAAAATTTAGTGAAATGCCAAAACCTAAAAGATTTAACAAAAATATCATAAAAAAAATAGCAGAAATAAGGATTAGTTATTTATTTGAAAAAGTTGAAGAGATTTTTCCCGAAAATAGAGATTTGGCAAATAGATATACATATTTAGCGCGAAAATATGCTCAAAGAGCAAAAATTGAGATCCCTGAAAAATGGAATAAGCGAATTTGTCATAAATGTAAGAAATTTCTTTATCCTGGTATAAATTGTAGGATAAGACTTCATTCAAAAGGTAAAGGATCCCATGTTTCCCTCACATGTTTTGAATGTTATGGAACAACTCGATATTTTATCAAATTAAAGAGAACTTTTTAAAGAAGTTTAAAGAAATGCCGTTAATTTTATTATTAGTAGAATGCGGAATAGAATTAATCCCAACAAAAATTGAAAGTCATCCTTCGATTCAACGTAATTTAAGGAAGGATAATTATTCATCAAAACTACTTGATAATGCCTTACACCACTCCGCAATGAATAAGTTGGAAAATTTTGAAAAGCGAGGGCGTCCTGATATTATTCATAATTGTCTACTAAATGCCTTAGGATCCCCGTTAAATAAAAGTGGTAATCTTAAACTTTATATTCATACTTATCATAATAAAATCTACGAAATTAATCCTGTGATTAAATTAACAAGGAATTATAATAGATTCAAGGGATTAATGGGGAAACTTCTATCTGAAAATGAAATAAAATTTGAAAATCTTCAACTCATTTCACAATTTAAAGGAGAATTAAAGGATCTTATCAATAAATTCAAAAAGAGTGATATTATGATTTTATCCACGAAAGGGGACTTAATAAAGTATCAAGATTTATTGTTTGAAAAAGATATAACTAATAATTATATTATAATAATTGGTGGTTTTCAAAAAGGATTTTTTTCTCCCAAGACTTTAGAACTAAGTAAAAAACTTATTTCGATTTCAAATTACGCTCTTGATGCATGGGTCGTTGTCAATAAAGTAATTAGCCTTTATGAAATTGCAAATGATATTTTATAATTTATTAGAGATGAGAAAGTTTTTTTTTAATCATTAATATAGATCATTAATTCAGAATATTTTGCGATTAGTTTAAGATATCTCTCAATTTCCTCATTTCTAAATTGCGCTCGTAGTATAGAGGTAGAATCGTGGCCTTCCAAGCCATGGACGCGGGTTCGAATCCCGCCGGGCGCATTTTTCTAGGAAAATAGAATTAAATCTAATTAATACATATATATAACGCTTTAATAGTAAATCCTATTCATAATGACCTTTCCCTTATCTGAAAATTTGATACCTTCTAATTCTAATAATGAGTGTTTCATAGTTATTCCTCCTTGAAAGCCTCCCAAATCGCCATCTGATCTGATTGCTCTATGGCAAGGAATCATAATGGGGAATGGATTCTTAGCTAATGCATTTCCAACAACTCTAGACGCATTTGACTTACCTAAATGCTCAGCAATTCGTTTATACGTGCTAATCCATCCTCTAGGTATTTCAGATTCTGCTAAAAGTACTTTGGTTTGGAATTCAAAGCACCGATTAAAATTCAGTAAATTTAAATGAAATTTAATATCTTCTCCTTTGAAAAATCTTTGAATTTTTTCATTTAACAAGATAATTGACGGTGAAGAGCCTAATTTCACTGTTTTAAAGGTGTTTAATGCTTTTTTATCCGATTTTAGTTCAGCATCACTAAGAAATATACGTTCTATCCTAATTTTAGATTCCTCTTCTTCCCATACAATTGTATAAGGATTAAATGGAGATGAAAAAGTTTTATATAAAAAAATGCCCATAATGACCCAATATTATTAATATAAAATTCATATTAATTTATCTTAAACATATTATCCTAATAAAATATTAATATGATATAAACAGATATCTAATTTCATGAAACGATGATTTCATAAGTATAAATCTGCTATTATTCTTTTATAAAAATGAGCCTATAAAGAAAAAGTATATATTAGCAAGTATGCATATTAAGTATGAAAAAACGCCCTTTAAACATTTTTTCCACATCCGTTTTTTAGTCACTTGCTAATAATGGGGGGGCGTTTTTTCATTTACTTTCTTATTTTTGTACTACTCATACCTAAACTTAAATAAATTCTACGATTAATTGACAATATTAATCACTACTATAAATATGGCTGAGAAATTTAGATTAATTTACAAAGAGTATAAGTCAGCAATAAATAAACTCAAATATCCTGATTCATGGTTCTGGGTTAGATATACTATCAATCCTTATAGTGGATGCGCTCATACTTGCATATACTGTGATGCTAGAAGCCAAAGATATTATTTAGAACAAGATTTTGAACATGAAATAATAATTAAGAGAGACATTGATAAGAAGCTGGAACATACTCTAAAAAGATCACGAAGTATGCTTCCTGATGTAATTGGACTAGGAGGGGTTACAGATGGATGGCAACCTGTAGAAAGGAAAGTTGAGAATACACGAAAAGTATTGAAGGTAATAGCACAAAATAAATATCCTATTGGAATATCAACCAAATCAAGTTTAATTATTAGAGATATCGATATTTTACAAAAAATTGCCCTTGACACGTGGTGTACTGTAGCTTTTTCAATTACTACTACAAATGAGGAATTAGCGGGATTTTTAGAACCTTTTTCTTCTGCTCCATCAGAACGATTTGAATCCCTTAAATCTCTCAAAGAAAAGGTGCCGCAAATACAAGTGGGAATTAATTTAATTCCCATAATCCCTTTTTTGGAGGATAATGAGGATGACTTAGAGGATATTGTTAGGAAATCAAAATCTGCAGGTGCCGATTTCATTCTCTTTTCACCTGGTTTAACACTTAGAGATTCACAAGCTCAATTTTTTATTAATAAATTAAAAGAGAGTAAATATAACTACGTTGTTAAACCTCTATTAGAGCTGTATAAAGGTCAAATGCATCCACCTTCGGAATATGCAAAAAAAATAAATTTGATCTTATATACGATGTGTCGAGAATATGATATAAATATAAGGGAAAAGCGGTGGATACCTAATGATTTTCGGAAATGGAATTATAAAGTTTCTGAATTACTCCTTAATAAAGAATATCTTGAATTGGTACGTACAGGAAAAGGGAGTAATATTATGAAATGGGCTGGTTTAATTTTAAATAACCTTAATGAATCAATTATCGATGTTTATCGGCGAGGTGATTTACCAAAACTTAAGAATTTCAATAAAGAAGTAATTTCTATAATAAATCCCTTCCTAAATGAAGCTGCAAAATCAGAACCAAAACAAGGTATCGATAAATTTTTGAAATAAATCTAAATATTATTAAAATTTTAAATTCAAATCAATAATATGTCAGAATTAAATCAGATTATCTCGGATATTAAATTATTAATCGAAAAATATAAACCTAATTTATCCAAAGATCAAAAAATAAGAATGTATAAAATTATAAATCCGAATATCGACGATTATATTATCTTAGGGGTTAAAACAGCTGATTTAGAAAAAGTAGCAAAAGATGCTCAGAGAAAATACAATCCTTCATTTAAATCAGCTATGCAGATATTTAAAACTCTTGCTAAATTTCCTGTGGAGGAGTATAAATTTGTAGCTTTTTTCTTTCTAGATCGATATAAAAATCAATTTACTATAGATATCCTCCAATTTTTTAAATCAGAATACTTTCCCTATTGTCACACTTGGAGTACGTGTGATAGTTGTTGTATTAGAGTACTTGGACCTTTTATAGCAAAGAAAGCTAATGAAGATTTAGCGATACAAACAATCGATGATTGGAGTCAAAATGAGTCCCTATGGCTTAAAAGAGCATCTCTGGTTCTGCTTTTAAAAATTGTAATGGTTCACAAGGATTTTAATGAAATTTATGTCTTTAAAAAAGTAGAATACATGCTATATTTCTCGAAAGAAAACTATATCGCAAAAGGGATAGGATGGCTATTAAAAACGTGTTCAAAATATAAACCAGATATAATAACAGAATATCTATTGACAAATCGTAAGCGATTATCAAGATTAATATTGAGATATGCAAGTGAAAAATTACCACAAGATAAACGACAATTAATTATGGAAAAATAAGTTCATGCGACTCATACGACTGAAAAAATTTAAATGATATTTTATACTTTTTAAATCACTAATTTCGAATTTTTAAAAAATTCAAGCTTTTTATTAACGGCAAGGTGGCGTAGCCCGGGAACGCACCAGATACATTGGATTACCCGATACAGGTGAAACTGAAGATCTGGGTACCGAGGGTTCAAATCCCTCCCTTGCCATTTATTAATTTTGATATTATAAAATTTATAATTAATTAGGATTTTAGCTCATTACCTATAGATATACTTTCTAATTTAGAAAATCATCATTTACTTTCAAAAAATGTATGAAAATTTTAATCACATCAAAGTAAATTAATTTATTCTCTTAAATATATATTAATATTGATTTTTCTTAAAAATGAGAATTAGGTTGTGATAATTGTCAAATCAAGAGGGAAACCGTAATAATCAATATAGTTTTGATGACTATTTGTTTGTAAGAGATCACTTCAACTATTATAATGATGATGATTTCTTTCAAGCATTAGTTAGAAAATATACTGGAGTTGAATTCGAACAGATTGAACGAGACCTTAGAGCAATTTCAGAATACGTTTCTTTTAGATTTAAAAATCTTGCCGATAAAGCTAATGAGCTGGAAAATCGAATGAAAATCACTAAACTCAAACATTTTGATGCATATAATCATAGAATAGATAGGATTGAACGATGTTCGGAAACTGAAAAATTAGAACAAGAAATCTTTAGTTTAGGTCTTTTTGATCCTCTAAGAAATAGTCCTTGGAATAGATTTGTTAAAATGTTCTTACTTTACCAGAATGGAGAAGCTGGTGTTATGTGTCCAGTGGCTTGTTCGCATGGTGCTGTTGAATTGATGCAAAAATACGAAGATTCTTTGAGTCCTGAAGCGAAGAATATTCTTAATCATATAAGAGAAGGAAAAGAAGGAGAATATGCTAAAGGCGCGCAATTTGTAAGTGAAATTCAAGGTGGAAGTGATGTTCCTGCTAATCTTGTAGAAGCTATTTACGTAAAAGAAGAAGGGAAAGATGGAGTTTCAAACTGCTGGAGGTTATATGGACAAAAATTTTTCTGTTCTGCAACACATGCGGATTATGCTGTTGTCACAGCAAAACCAAGAGGTACGAAATCATCAACTAGAGTCGCTGCGTTTATAGTTCCTTCCTGGCTTCCTGGGAATAAAGAAAAAGAAAAAAGAAATTCCTTCACTATTGATAGGTTAAAACAAAAGTTAGGAACTGCAGAATTACCAACAGCAGAAATTACTTATAATGGAGCGGTTGCATATCCTATAGGGCCTCTTGAGATGGGCCTTGCTGACATTGTTGGAATTGTGCTTTCATTGTCAAGACTTCATGTAGCTTTTGGTATGGCTGCTGGTGCTTTACGAGTTGCAAGAGAAGCAATACTATATTCCCAATTTAGAAATGCTTTTGGAATCCCAATTTCATCATTTCCATTAATGATTAATCAAATATATGATTTAGACCATTTTTCAAAAAGGAGTGCTGCAGGAGCATTCAAAGTGTATTCAGAATATATATATTTTGGTGAAGAATTAATCAGTGGAATAAGAGAATTAGAGAAAATGGATAACTTAGAGGAAAGAAAACGTCGTTTTCGATTACGTGAGTTAATAATGTTGCAGAAAATAGTTGTTGCCGATGAAGCTCCAAAAATGATTCGTAAGGCAATATCCTTTTTTGGCGGTCATGGGATAATGGAGGACTTTTTACCATTACCAAGATTACATCGTGATTCTATGATTATGGAATTGTGGGAAGGACCAAGAAATGTACTCTTAACTCAAATCCATCGAGATCTTTCCAGAGTGAAAGATTGGTATTCTGCAGATGAATTTTGTAGAGATGTACTTAAAGGAGCTGATTCAGATTTAATTGAAGAATATGTTTTAGAATTCACCAGAATAATCTCTCATGACAGCCTCCTTAGAAATGATCAACAAACTTTAGCAATATGTCGCGATTGGGAAGAATTTTCTAATAATCTCTTTATTGCGTATCAAGAACAGGCTCTCAGGGAGCTTAATTATGCTGACAAACCATTAAATTTTTCAAAATTATTACGTAGTTTTAAAAAAAGGAATACTTCAAAAGCCTAGATTAATATTGCAATTTTACCTTTTAAAAAATTATTTTTATATTTTCTCTTCTTTTATCTCTTTCAATGTAATCTTTAAATTTAGGATTATTATCATCAATAAATTCCCAAAACTTATCATAGATTTCCTTCAGTTTTAAATTCTCATCCTGAAGCTGAATTTCATTAGATTTATCGTTAGAATTAGATTTTTCCTTTAACTTAGACTTAATTGGAACATATTCAATGTAATTTCCTTCGAGAATCAAATTATCGAATAAAGAATTATCTTTTTCAATTTGATTTTTATCTAATTTCTTCTGGTCTATATTTGATTCAAACTTAAATTCATAATCAACTTTTTGATATCCACGGACTTTAAAATTCTTATCTACAAATGCTTGAAAATGATGTTCACATATTAACCCTTTGGGTAATGAAATTGTAGTAAGTTGTTTTGCTTGATTAATTACAAACTGAGGAAATTGCAATGATTTTGCCGTTTTACAAATAGGACATACGAACTTAATTTCTGATTTTTCAGTTAAAGGGTGAGATTTTGAATAAACTTTATCGTTTATTATTGCCACAGTAAATACACCTAAGAATTCTATACAAATAAAGATATAAAGTCCACCAAATTATTGAATTCTTTTCAATCCAAATCAATAATCTAAAAGTAGTTAAAAATAGAATTCTCTTTTATGTTTCATATGGATCAAATTTCAAGTCTAAATTGGTTTTTGTCAACTCAAAACTAAATTCGAGTGTCGGAATTAACTCTGATTCAAACTTGAATGTATGCTTGCCTTCTTTAAAATTACTAAGACTTTCTTGATCAATTGAGATTAATATATTTATATAATCTCCTAAAGCGATAATTCTTCCAGCTAACTTTCCGGCAAGAATATCCTCGATTGTGAATTTATCTCCTTTATGATATATACTAAAATGATCCATTAAACTTCTCACATCAAATTTCTCCTTAGATACATCTATAGGTTTTTCATCAATATACATTTTTCCATAGTCAGATAATTGAAAAGTACTCATATCAAAATTTTTTGTGCTAAATCCACCAAGCTCTATCTCATCTGGAACCTCCATAGCCATAATTACATTCAAAGCTTTAATTAAAAGAGAATCTGTTTTCCCATCGCCGTTACTATCGACTGTAAAAATACATTTTTTAGGCGGAAAAATTTTTTTGAAAAGAACCTTTAAAGCTGAAATATCATAAGACATTGTGACTCAATTAGATAAATACAAACTTTTAATCTTTGCTTTTAATAATTCATTTTATATTATAAACTTTAGATCTGAAAATTATTAGGTTCAGAATTTTGTCTAGTTTTCTCTATGAATTAACATAAATTAATGGTCTATTTCAGAAATTTTCACTGGACGATTCTCAATCAAAGATTTTTGAGCTGCTAATGCAACTAACACACTTTTTAAGCCATCGATTCCATTAGGGGATGGTTCTTCATTATTGCGTAAGATCTGAAAAAAGTACACTAATTCTTCTGCATAAGAGTCTATATATCTTTCTAAGAAGAAATAAGGAATGTTATCTTCTTTAATTGTATTAGCAGTAAATAATCTTACAGTGTTTGAAGGCTCATTATTCGCAATAAGACAACCTTTAGAACCAAAAACTTCAACTCTCTG
>Ga0180438_10003369_pt1 | contig 24244 bp, 23 predicted proteins | sample SS_ome_12_FD_132455 | JGI IMG/M metagenome (GOLD analysis project Ga0180438, IMG submission 132455) | Hypersaline lake sediment archaeal communities from the Salton Sea, California, USA - SS_3_D_2 metaG | ecosystem: Environmental > Aquatic > Non-marine Saline and Alkaline > Hypersaline >... | reverse complement strand
TACGTTCGTTTCATGGTGGTGGCTCCTTTTTGAAACGGTTTATCGATGCCCGATCGTACCACTCGATCGGGCCCCGGAGCCACCACCCCTTTCTCAACCTTCACCTACGGTTGGGACACCTTCCAACTCTCGTAGTTCTGCACATCTCGCGGTTGTGACCGCAGTTCCCTCAAGTTTGAGCTTCTGGAGTTGAGGTAACTGTGTGAGATGTCTTATCCCCCCGTCTGTGATTTTGGTATGACACAAAGACAGCTCTTGAAGTTGAGTTAGCGCTGTAAGGTGTTCCAAGCCGGCATCGGTGATCGCGGTTTTGTCAAGGTTCAATGAAGTGAAGCGGCTTAACCCTTTGAGGTATTCCAACCCCGCACCCCTCAGTTCGGTTTCCGAAAGGTCCAGGTTCTGAAGTTGACTGAACGCCTCGAAGTCTTCCAACCCGGCATCCGTGATCGCAGTTCGCCAGAGGCGCAGCTCCTGGAGTTGGATCAACCCTGTGAGGTATTTCAGCCCGATGTCGGTGACTGCGGTTCGCGAAAGGTCGAGGAATTGGAGTTGAGTAAGACGCTTGAGGTGGGGCAGTCCGACGTCCGTGATAGCAGTATAAGCAAGGTTCAGGCTCTGAAGGTGAGGAAGACCGTTCAGGTATTGCAGGCCAGTGTCAGTGATTCGTGTTGCCGAAAGCGCTAAGCCCTGAAGATCATCCAAACCCCTGAGGTATCCCACCAACCCAGCACCCGTGATCGCGGTTCTTGAAAGGTCGAGGTGCTGGAGATTGCGAAAGGCTTTGAGGTGCTGCAGCCCGGCGTCTGTGATAGCAGTGCCGGAAAGGTCCAGGCTCTGAAGTTGGCTCAACCCTTTCAGACCCTTGAATTGCCCTAACTCGGCGTCCGTGATCCGTCCACAAAACCTTACTGCAGTGATCGGCCAGTCGTCGCGGGAGACTAAAGAAACGACGCAGCCGCCCAGCTTGCGAATTTGGGCAGTCAATGACCAATATGCCTTTGGCAGCGTGCCTTGATATGTCGGTCGCCTTCCCTTGCGAAGAGATAGTCTGGCACGCATCGCCCGCTGCGCTTCTAAAGCACGTTGAGTGTAAGGCGGCGTGGGCGTTGTCCGCGGAAAGAAGACAACAGCATCTCGGTTAGTCGCGCGCCGCGGGTCCTGCTTCGCAGTAAACTCTCGTCGCCACTCGTGTGGAAGGCGAAACAAGTCGTCCAACGTCGCCTGAAAGGCAGACATCGCGGCACTCGATGCAGGCTTGGCGATTTGCGTCTGGCCTCCCCCGCGCCAAAGAGTCCCGCGGAGCAAGGGTGACAGTTCTGCCAGACAGAAGCCGTCGCAGGCTGCCACATGCCGAATGTCGAACAACCGTCGAGGCGTGAACTCAGCCAACGCCACTGAGCCCTGCCGGGCCAAGTCCAGTCGGTGACGAAATTGCAGCCGAACGGAACCGCCGGACGGCTCGGTTGTCATTCCTTGGTATCGTAACACCTCGTAGCGCTGGCTGTGTCCTTCCACTACCAAGTCTCGCGATCCCTCTCGCAGGAGTCGCTCCTTCGTCAACGGCGTAAGCAGAAACAGCATTCCGAATCGCGTAAGGTACAGTACCTTCCGCCGCCCGGAAACGGACCGGCCGTGGGACATCTGTCCATGATGTAGCTGCGACTCCCCCCCTACGAGTACCATGTCCTGCTCCAATAACATCCGGTTCATCTGCCGTTGGATCGAATGAATTTCCCGGTCCGTCAAGTGCGTCGCCTGCCAATCATCGGATGCAATCCGATTGCGTCGAAACAAGCGGTCGAGTTGGGACGAGATGCAGCGGGGGCTGCGGGGACCGGGCAGATTGAAGGCGTGCATCTGCCGCGCCATGAGGTGGTTGACTTCGAGGAACCGGAACATCGCCTGACGCACAGTCTGAGGCGTCAGCAGAACTACATTGCCGCGGCCGGCAAATGACAGGCGAATCGGAGCGGACATGGCTTCGATCAGTTGGCAGGCGTTGCGTCACCTGGCGGTACGGGCTGCAACTGGGCCAACAGCACGCGACGGATATCTGCGATCACGCGTTCCATGGTCGGATCGGGCTGGTGCCCCTTGCTGTTGGCCTCGTCGATCGCCACTTGGATCGCCGTGCCGAGGTCCACTACCAGCTCGCGAAGCTTTTCGACCTGCCGCATTTCCAGCCCGAAGTCGATCTCGACCACCTGAGATTTGGACTTCAGAACCTGATACTGCTCCTCATAGCTGCGCACGCGCGTCGTCTTGTCTTCCTCGTAGGGGACCCAGCGACTCTTGGTCTCAAAATGCTCCTCGAGTTGGTGGGCGAAGGCGGGCCGCCCATCTACCGAGGTGTTCGGAATCAGCTTCGGGTTTCGCCGCGGCAGCTTGTTGACCAGGTCGCTTAACACGCAATGGGCTTGTTGAAGCGTGCGGAGTTGGGGCACCGTGAGGTCGGCAGTCACGTCACTCCAGGCAAAGTGGCCGGTGTTGCGGGAATTGGCGTTTTGGCGGCCGGCGTGCTGGGCCACAACGACGCCCACAATCTCAAGCACTTTGGCGGTTACCTCCTCGGGCGGGAACTCGACGTAGGTCTCGCGGACCTCGTTGAGTTTGTTACCATCCGGGCCGTACTGGATCGTTCGGACTTCCTGGGCCCGCAGCTTCTCCATCCACGCTACCGCCTTGGCCAATTCCCGCTTCTGGCGAGTAAAGGTTGTTTGAACCATGGCTGCTTCCCCAACGATTGGTTGTGGTTGAAAATCGGAGTGTCGGTGCCTCACACCCGGATACGCAGTGCCCGGCCACCGTCACCGGCAGCCGACAGAAGGGCCTGGCGGTTCTACCCGCTGGGACTCTGCCGCCGGCACAAGACCAGCCGCTCTTCGAGCCGCCCGCAGCAGGGTCTCCGGAGGTCTTATGTCTTTCGACGCCGCCTTCACTGACCCACGCCACGAGCTTGCCGGAACAACGGCAAATATCCGCATCCTGCACCGGCTGAATTGGCTCTCCTGGTTACTAAAGGTTCCCCACCCTCTCCGAGGAGACGGTGGCTAAACCCACCTGTCGGGCCGACGTCGCCGCCGGCGCAACGCACGGATTGATTCCCGCACACGCGACCCTTGGGGTGGTCGCTCACCCGTGGCATCAGTCGATCGGCACTGTAACAGCGGGGGCGCCGCCACGCCAATGAGGCGAGAGAGTCGAGCGGAAACCTGGGCCATGGCCCAACATGTTAAACGACAACCAGGAGAGCGGATACGCGATGCTTCTGCCCAAGGGCAAAACATGGGCCGCGTCTGCGACGAGCGGACTCCCGACGAAGGGGCCGTGTGTCGGAGGCAGCGGCAGCAAGCCTTCCTCCCCGGATAAGCCACCCACGGTGGCTGGCACGGGTTTACGACCCTTTCGAAGCACGCTGTACCGGGCTTTCATTACTCTCCTGGCTCCCTGCGACCTTCGCCCTGCGTTTTTCGAGGCCCTTTTGCTAGCCTCTACTTGCCTGGCGGAGCTTTCCCCCTTTCTGCTGCATGCCTGAGACCTTGGCGACCTTGGGCACTTTGTCCTGTCACCTTCGTCCTTCTTCCTTGAACGAACCTTTTTTTCGCGGCTGGCCGCACTCTCCCGATGCCAGGGGATCAAGCATGCGGTGCCGCTCTTCCGGAGGCCCAACACTCCGACGTGAATATGATGACACGCCGCGACGAAGTCAAGTTCGCGCGGGGCGGGCCTTGAAAATCCGCCGCAGCCAACACCCCCCATGGCGGCGGCGGACGTCCTCGCACCACCTCGCGGGGCGGAAGACGGCCCAGGTGGCCAGGCGGTCGACCCGGCAGTCGCGTCAGGTGTGAGCGGGCATCGCCAAAACGAGCCTGGAACATCGCCGAAGACCGATGGGCCAAGTCGGCTGGACCGACGAGGTGTTAAGCGTGACAACTGCGGAACTTACCACGCCCTTCAAGCCGGGAGTGCGGCTCGGGTGGTCCGTTCTCTCCGATAATCACCACGCAGCACATCACTCGGAACGGTCCACTCTGTTATTACGGCAACTGGCTCACCCCCCACCCGCTGCCAAAGCCAAACGCTCGTCTGCACGGGAGGCGATCTGGCTACAGAGATCGTCAAGACGTGCGAAGATCATCCACTGCTCAGCGCCACCGAACTGTCCTATCGTACGAACCAGCAAGGCCTCCAATGCTTCATCTCGCCGGCCCTTCCATATCTTGTCAGCAAGCGAGACGAGCAGGTCTTCAATGCTGAGATCGTCCGCATCCCTCCACTGCCCGTGCGTTCGGGCAAAGCGAGCGATGATCGCAGGTAGCCCCTGCCGTTGAAGCAGTTCCGGACCGTCTTTCTCATGCTGCCTTCCCGGTCCGGCAACCTCTTCGGGGTGAATGACCTTGCCGATATCGCGAGTTGCAGCCCCAAGCAAGACAGCGTTGGCGTCGAACTCAAGGCATGGAAACTGTTTCTGCAAAGCCCCCACGAGTTCCACGGCGCTGTCATGAACAAGCTGCAAATGGACCCTCAAGTTGGGTGGCACCTGTAGGGTGTCGCAAAGCGTTTGCGCGAGTTGTGGCAGGGGCCTGAGTGTCATGACGTACCGCTTACCTGCCAAGAAAGGCGGCGCCCGAGGGGTCAATCGAACGGAATCTTTCCAAAACCTAGATTCAGCGTGTCAACCAGCGCTTGCGACATCCGGTTCACACCCCGTCCAAGCAGTTCCCGGCTATCATCGTGAAAGTCGGACCCGTAGGAAACGGGGAGCCCGTGGTTTTTCGCGAATGCCTCGAAAGGGCGGTAGTCCCGCTTGGTGTCGAGCGGTCGAACCTCCAAGAAGTCCAAACCCGCATCGACAAGTGCGTCTAGTTCCGAAAGGTCCTCGATGTCCTTCGGAGGATGGGCTATGCCAACCAGACCACCCGCGGCGTGGACCAGAGCGACCACCTCCGCAACCGCCGGGTATCGTACCAGATTCGGATACCTCAGGAATTCTGTAAAATCCTCGTCGGCCGGATCGAAGTTCAGCGCCAGTAGATGGTACTTTGCTGTGGAAATCTCAACGCCCGGAAGTAGCCGTATCGAGAGGCTCCCGGCTAGCTCAACGTTCGGCAGATAGGCCTCACAGCAGTCGTGATCGGTTATCGCCAAAACATCTAGCCCCCTTTCAGACGCACGGCGTAGAATGTCTTCTGGGCTGTAGACACCGTCCACCGAGTAGTTCGAATGCACGTGCAAGTCACAGTATAGTTCTCTCGGCTTCACGTCAAAAGACAACAGGGGTTGCGTGCATTGGTCAAAAACAGAGGCACACTCCGGGCACTTCACCGTGGCGCGTGTGCGATGGCCCAACTCCAACCGCGACGGGTTTCAGGGGTGCTCACCGATCGGAGCACCGTGTCACTTGCCTCGGCCATCTTACCTTGGCTTCCGCCCTTTCGCACGCCGGGGCTGTGACGGCTCTTCTGGAGGAACTGACTTCTTGTCGAGTACCTTCTTGACTGTCCGCCAGTTCACACCAAGTCGTGCGGCCGCGTCCTGATAAGTGTGCGCCTTTTCGGCCACAAGTCTGAAATACAACACTTTCAGGTCCTCTGCGGTGAATGCCGGCTCTTCTCCCATCATTGCCGAAAGAGCATCGCGTAAACCTCGCGCGGCATTCGGTGTGACAACCTCTGCGGGCACCTCCGGCTGCGAGATGTGTACTGGAAAATACTCACCTCGGATCAGTACGCTTCTTACACATTGCTCCAGCTCACGAAAATTCCCCGGCCACGGATACTCGGGTTGAAGATTTCGTTCGATCCAGCCCTCAACCTCTTGCGCAAGAATCTCAACGTCTTCTTCACGAAGAAGATGGGAATTCTCACTTGCTACCCACCGTGCAGCAAAGCGGATCATGACAGGCAGATCACTGGGAGAATCCTGCAGTTGTTCATGGAGAGATGGTGTGCTGATTCTGTCGGCGCATAAGCGGTAATAGAGATCCGTCCGAAACCGACCGGCGCCGACTTCCTCCCCCAAGTTCCGGTTCGTCGCCGCAATGAGCTTGCCTTTGAACCTCCGATCTGTTGTTTCGCCAACCCGCTGGAAGACACGGCTTTGAAGGACACGCAACATTTTGACCTGGGCGTCCGGGCACAATTCGCCCAGTTCATCCAGGAATACCGTGCCACTCTCATGGCACTCTTCCAACCATCCAGCCCGATCGCGATGTGCTCCCGTAAAGGCACCCTTTGCGTGCCCAAAAAGCTCAGATTCGATAAGCGTCGGCGTAAGCGCCGTCACGTTCACTGGGTGGAAAGAACTGGCAAAGTCTACGGCAAACCTTTCCTGCTTACTGTCGAATTCCACGTACCGGGCAAATCCGATTGCCCTTGCCACCAATTCCTTACCCGTACCGGAAGGACCGGTAATGAGCGTGTTGAAGCTGCCCATCTTGTCGTAGAGCGTCCGAAAGTATCGATCCATGTTTTTCGTAAAGATCGATCTCCAGACATCAGCACGCAGTTGAATCGCCGGCCGGGAATTGCCAATGATGTTCAAAAACACTTGCTTGAATGCCCGACGGACGTGGAAGATCCAGGCAAATACACGGGCTGGATCGAAGTCGCGGCGAAGTGTCAGTCCTGGCAGATCGATGAATCGGCTGAACTCGTCGCGGAAAGAAGGCCAGAACGAGATGCGGGTGGAAGATCGATGCGACGGCCCTCCTTCGGCGACGACACCCAAAGCCGCATCAATGAAGTCGTCGAACTCTTGCCGGTAGCGATGGTACAGATAATACAGCACCGCGTCCCGATAGCAGTGCAAGTCCGATTCACTTGCCGCCGCGCCTGCAGTCAGTCGTCGTCGCAAGCGCTCTACCAGTGCCCCTACCTTCTCGGCCAATCGGCGGAGATTCGGATGCTCATGCTTCGTCTCTTCTTCCCAGCGATGGACACGATGGACAGACGGGCCATCCTCGTAGTCTCGTCCGAGGGCTTCTTTCTCCAGCCTGACCCAGTCGGGCAGAAACGGGTTGCAGCGGACCAGCTTGGAAACAGCCTCGAGGCAGTCGCGGTCGCTCTTGTCGGCGAACATGGCATCCTCCGCCTTGGCTCCATGCTCTGTATATTGACCGACACGTATTGTATCTCAATCTGCACAGCATGTCGATGCCCCACGCCTTCCAGGTTGAAAAGAAGGGTTTTAATGTGACATAAGTACTGCATTTACAATACTTTATGAGTGACACTCCTCTTGGCACGTGCTTTGCGAAGGAACTGATCGCCTCATTGGCAGGGTGATTGTTGGGATAAGGTGATTAACGTCGTCGACCAGCAGCGAACCTGAAACGGATCTCTTGGGTCTGCGTGGTAGGCGCAAGTTCTGGGGGGAAAACTATGACTTCGGCCCCTCTTGTCGTGTTCTTGATTCTGCTCCTAGGCGCAGGGCTGGGATGGCTGGCCGTTCGTCGCCTTACGACCTGGGCGGATGGCATGATTCTGTCCTTTGGGATGATGCGCGTTGTTCACGAGAACCGACGCCTGCTCGGGGACTGATGACAGCCGAAAGTCGTCGATGGTGGCCCGGCCTTTGCCAGGAAGGGCCGCCGTCGACTGCCAGACGCCGCGCGGGTTAACACGGTAGCACCGCTCTCCCAAGTGCGTGTCGCGTAACATCGGGGGTTCCTTCATGAGATAAGCACTTGCTCCTTCGTCATGGTCTAAGCAGCGCTTACCAGCTGCGTCAGCTGGGCGTCTGCGCGCTGCGAATGATCTTTGACAAAGGAGACGTGCGATGAAAAAGGAACAGCTGTTTCCAGGTGGAAGTACCGAGCTGGATTCAACACGTCGCGAGCGATGGACACCTGCAGGTCACCGAGTGATGGCCCACCTTCGAAATCGTTCCAGAGTACTGATTTCCCTCACGGTGACACGAGGCGAAGCTGTGGGCATCGCAAAGCGGATGCGTAACCTAGTCGAAAACCGTCGTTCCGAAGTCTCGCAGAATGGCAAGCATTCGCCGGACGAGGTTACGTTGATTTGCGTGGAGGAATGGGTCGGTACAGCGACAGACGGCTATTGGAGGTGGCTAAGCCCGAATCAAGGCGGATTCATCCATCGCTTTGACAACCCAGACGAATCGTCCAGGGCAAAGCGATCACAAACAGGCGAGATCGTCGAATGTGTGCTTCTGCCTCAGAAGACACGGAAACACGGCTGGAAAGCCCAGATTCGCGGGGGCAACGTCGCCGGGCCAATCACCAACTCCGATGAGGTCCCCGAGGTCGTCGCAGCAGGCGAGACTGTGAGCCTGCGAATCGGTGCGAGAAGCCGTCAAGGAAATCACATTCAGTTCCAATGGCTGCCCGATTCCAGACGCGAAGAGGAAACGTGCGAGTCTTGATCGAGGTCGCCGGCGGTTTCGGCGGAAGGCGAAGAGTCGACGGAAAAAGGCAGTCACCAGGGTCTGTTGCCGTAAAAGGTGGGAATTGGGGAGTGTGCTGCAAAGCGCCATACTCTGTATGGCGCTCTTAAGTTGTGCGCGGAACACCTGCAGCTCAGATGGATTGGGCGTTCATGATGAGGACATTACAGCACATTCTCGCGCAGCTTGCTAAGCTCGCGACGCGGCTGCGGGGACCGAATTCCTCGCCTCAGCAGGAGTCCATGACACCTGTCACCGAGGGGGATCCGCTGGCAGGCGTCTACCAAGCCGTGCGACGCGTAGCGCCCGCAGTAGAGCAGCAGCTTGACGCAGCGCGTACGGTGGTTGAACTCGTTGACAACATCGAGGAACGCCTTGCGCTGGCGTGGCGGGAACGAGAAAGGCTTCTCAATGATTACAATAACCTCCTCAGAAGGGCGATCGCGGCGCTGGACGATTGCCAGGCACTCAGTGAGAAGAATCCGGACATCCGGGTCGTCCAACTACGGCTTGAGGAAGCCCTACGTGAGCAGGGCATCAAGGTGATCGACGTAGCCGAGGGCGAACCTTTCCGGTCGGAGTTTCACTGCTGCGAGCAGACGGTGCCGTCGGTGGAAGACGCTCCCGGGATGGTCCTTCGAGTACTGGATACCGGATATCAGCGGAGACTCGCTGATGGAAGCGTCGTTATTGTCCGCCCGGCACGCGTGATATTGAGTCAATCGTGAGCAGGCGAGAAGGAACCGAGTTTATGCCGACCACCAACAGGGCCTTTATTGGGATCGATCTGGGGACGTACAATTCGGCTGCTTGCACCCTGGTGGGGAAGGAACCCGTGCTGTTGCATCCCGAGGAAGGTGCGACGGAACAGGGCATGTGTTTTCCATCGGTAGTGGAGTTTGATGATAACGGCGACTTCGTCCACGCAGGGGAGCTGGCCCGCCGGTCTTTGCCGGTTTATCCCACCACGGTCGTTTGGGGTGTCAAGCGGCTTATCGGTCGATCCTATGAGGCAGCGGAGTCTACCGGTGATGTCCAGCGTTACAGCTACCAGGTCGATCGCGACAACGACGGCGGCTGTGTAATCCGCGTTGGTCGCAAAGTTTATAGCCCGCGTGAAATCACGGCGTTCCTCTTGCAGAAGATCAAGCAAGACGCCGAAGCGGCATACAACCCCATTGGGGAAGCGGTTTCTGAGGCAGTGATTACTGTACCTGCCTATTTCGACCCAGTGCAGAAGCATGAAACGGAGCAAGCAGCGCTGGCAGCCGGTTTCAAGAGGGTGTATTTACTTCCTGAACCGACGGCAGCTGCCTCGGCATACCGATTGAAGGTCGAGCAGGAAAACCAGTACGTCGTCGTGGTCGACTTTGGGGCGGGCACACTCGATGTGACGGTCGCTCTGCTCTATCTCGATGACAACGGCCAATTGCAGACCGTCGAGAAAGGCCACGGTGGCGACACGGCGCTAGGCGGCCTCGACATGGATGACGCGATTCTGGAATCGGCCACTCGTCGCTTTGGTCTGGAACACGTCGCAAAAGACCCACAGGCCAGAGCGCGACTGCGGGTGGAATTGGAAAACGCCAAGATTCGACTGTCGACGAGCGATCGAAAAACGGAAGTGGCCTTCGCCTGGAAGGGGGGGCCGATCAAGTTCGCGCTTTCGCGTGTCGACGTGGAAGAGGCTGTTGGGCCAATTATAGAACGCCTTTGTGGTCCGATTCGCGTTGCGTTAAAGGAGGCTGACCTTTCAGTCAAGGACATTTCGCACGTGCTTCTGGTGGGGGGGCCGACAATGATGCCGATTGTGCGTCAGAGGATCATTGAACTCTTCCGCACAAATGCGCGAGTCGTCGAGGAGCTAGAGGCCATCGATTCGGGCGGGTTTCCGATACATCCGATGGAAGCCGTGGCACGGGGCGCCGTGGTCGGCGTGGTAGGGAAAATCGCGCCCCATGGCTACGGTGTTCTCTTAGAACAGGCATACCACGAACTCCTTCCCAGAAAACAGCGCTCCCCCCGTCGAGGGTCGTTCGGCTTCGCATACTGCGGCGACAAGCGAACGATCGACTTCGGCTTGGTTCGCCAGGCAATTAATCCTCAGAACTACCGAGAGGAGTACACACTTCTGGGGATGTTCCAATTCGACTGTGTGCCGACACAGGGGCCACTGCAAGTCGGCATGGACTGGGTGTACACCGACAATGGCGTGCTTCACTTCGACGTGAGCCAGCAGGGCGGCGCGACGATGCCCCTCTACGATGTCAGCCGATTGGATGGCCACAGGATCGCAAGACCGGAGCGGCCGACTCCTCCCCTCTCGCATGAAGCCGTCTGGCATGAAGCCGTCGCACCCTGCCGCCCGAGGAAACCGGAACCTTGGTCTTCCGCCGAATTGAAGCAGGCGGTGCGATTTGGACAACGGATTGTGGAACTCGCTCAAGGGCGGGCGAATCAAGCGCCGCATGATCAGCAAATGAAGATCCTTGCCCTCTGCGATCAATTGGAGGGGTGGCTTCACGATGAAGCGGCAGACTGCAATTACCGCACCCCTCATATTCGTGATCTGGGACGAGCCCTGCTGAACCTTTTCTACGTGACCCGATTGATCGACGGGAGCGAGTTGGCTGCCTTGAGGCAGGACCTCTGACGATGGCTGATTTTACCTCAGGGACGTATCATTTTCGCAAAGCGGTTCGCAAGGGCGACTTTCACCGCGCGCTCGGGATTCCCAAGAGCGCACGAAAGCTCGACATCGACGTAGCAGCTGCCCGGCTGATCGACCGCTTTCCAGCGATCGCTTACGAGGTGGAAGCAGTCGCCGCCATTCTGACCAAGTCTGAGCATCGAGCGGTCTATAACGCCTTGCTCGAAGCTCGCGATCGCGTGGATGAAACGCTTGCCGATTGGCTTCGCTCCGGGCATGCCGACCCGATCCCGGACCGCCGTCAGGCCATCTGGGCGAAGTGCTGCGAACTGCTGAGATTCTCCCACGATCGCCGCGATCTGCTGGTGAGGCCCAAGGGTGCAAAGTCTTTGGCCAGACGAATGGTGCCGTGGATCGTAGAGTCGTTGCTCGAAAAGCATTTGCCGGTCCTGTCGTGCTCCCAAGCAGAAACAGACACCGGTTCGGTGACACGAGACCTTTGGCAAGCCGTCTGCCCCAGCTGCCAGCGCACTAGGGAGATGTTCTGCAGGCGTGTCCTGGGAAAGCGATCGTCGCCTTTGACGTCAGATGAGAATGGCGCGTATCCAGTAGGTAAATTCGATCCGGACGAATACGACTGTCTCGTGTTACCGTGCCCAGATTGTATGCGCCACTGCACCGTACCGAGCAAGTTCGACGATACCTACGTCTTCGAGTTCGAGCCCGGGAGCCGACGGGGCACCCCGGTCCGCGGCAGAGGCCGTCGCAGAGGCAGGGTGGTCTGCGCAGTCCTAAATGCGTCGGACGGGGCATCGATGCCGGCAGACCTGTTGGATGAGTTCTACAAACTCCAGCAGGACGGCAAAGATGTCACCCTTGACGAAGTGGAAGCAGATAGGCGGCGATGGGTTCGCAGCGGTGGCAAGGAACCACGCCAGCAACCGGTCGCCTCCAGCGTAGGAAACGCTAGCGCTGGCGCAGGCTACTGGATACCTTTTGTTCTGCTGTTTGTGCTTATTCGCGGTGGTTGTGAGGTAGCACAGCACGTGTATAGACAGAGTTCTGAAAGGAAAGAACCATTCCGGCACGATTGGACATCGTCGGGTCCTCGCTTCTTGGATGACTTCTCCAAGCGATTTCAGGCTGACTTAAGAACCAAGTACTCGCGACCGCCGATTGAGGCGGTCGACGTGCCGCTGCCGCAATGCACCTCCAACGAGGTGAAACAACCCGTATACGAAGTCAAGGCATTCGAGGACGAAACGGGAGAATTCAGGAAAGCCGATCAGTAAGAGGAGGCTTTCAACCCGATTCCTGCTGCTTGCACCGCGCAGCAGCTCCACGTTGACGGTAGACCGGATATCATGACCGACGAAAGGCTTTCGTTCACAGATGAGCCTTGACTGTTCTACAAGTCGGCTGCAATGTTCCTCAATTAAGATCCATTTCGGAATATGAGTATGAACCTCAGGTGACCCTCTTTAGGTTGTCAGGCGGGACGGAAAGCAGGAAAGCGTCAAGCAATTGGGCCTCCTCACAATACGCACTACTGATGCAATCCAGTATGCGCCGTGGTTCCAGTGAGACCAATAATTCGGTTGCACCATGAAAAGTCACCTTCTCGCCAGCATGGAAAGCTCTGACCACGCTCCCGACTATGACCGTGCGACGATCAGCCTTGCCGGGCCAGAAGATATCCAGCGATGGTCTTCGGGAGAAGTAAAGAACCCCAAGACAGTTAACTTTCGGTCGTGCCTTCCCGAAAAGGAAGGGCTTTTCTGCGAGCGGATATTCGGGCCTGCCAGGGATTGGGCTTGCAGCTGCGGCAAGTACGCCGGGATGAAGTACAAGGGCTTCATCTGCGACAGGTGCGGCGTCCAAATACGCAACAGTAACGTCCGTCGAAAACGGATGGGACACATTGAGCTGGCTGCCCCCGTGGTCCATATCTGGTTCTTCAGGGCAGAGCCCAGTCGCCTCGGCACGCTGTTGAACATGGAGGCTGCCAGTCTGGAGAAGATAATCTACTACCAAAACTACGTGGTCACCGAGCCGGGCGCTACGGCGCTCAAGAAGCAACAGACTCTGGCCGAGCAGGAGTACCGTGACGCTCGGCACCAATACGGTAGTGCTGCATTTCGGGCCGGTATGGGAGCCGAGGCCATCCGCGAGATTCTCTCAGGCCTCGATTTGGTGAAGCTCGCTTGTGAATTGCGCAAGCACCTGGTGGAAAGTGACCGGACGCAACAGACACAGCGCCTCGTCAATCGGCTCGAGCTGGTTGAATCGATCCGCGATAGCCGCAATCGCCCCGAGTGGATGGTGCTGGACGTTATTCCTGTGGTGCCACCTCTTTTTCGCCCTTTGGTGCTATTCGATTCGGGTGATCTGGACCCGAGTGATCTCAATTCGTTGTACATGTTGATCATCAAGCGGAACAACTCGCTACGGAAGCTGCTCGATCTAAAGGCGCCCGAGACAATCATCCGAAACTGGAAACGGTCACTCCAGCAAGCGGTTGACGGCCTGTTTGACAACACCCGCCGCAAGCGTCCGCTCGTGAACTCAAAGAACGAGCCGCTCAAGTCACTGACTGGAATGGTCAGGGACTGGTTGAAGCGATCTGGTGAAAACCTGTTGAGCAAGAATGTCAATTACTCGGCGCAGTCTGTGGTTGCGGTCGATCCGACATTGAAACTGCACCAGTGTGGCCTTCCCAAGAGGATCGCCCTGGAACTTCTTCAGCCGTTTATCATCCGTCGCCTTAAGGAGCTGCGGCAAGCTGACACGCTGAGGACCGCCAAGAAGATGCTGGAGCGTCAAGACGCGGAAGTACGGGACGCTTTGGAGAAGGTGATCGAGAATCATCCGGTGCTCTTAAGCCACACGGTCACGCTCGACCGCACGGGTGTCCAGGCGTTCGCGCCGGTGCTCGTCGACGGCAACGCCATCAAACTTCACCCCCTGGCCTACAAGAGCTTCAACGCCGACTTCGACGGCGATCTGACGGCAGTACACCTGCCGCTGTCGATCGAGGCACAGGTCGAGGCCCAAACACTTCTCATGAGCACCAACAACATCCTGAGCCCGGCCAATGGGGTTCCAATCGCCAGCTCCTCGCAGGACTTGGTGCTTGGGTGCTACTACATGACCATGGCGGTACCCGGCTGCAAGGGGCACGGCATGACCTTTTCCTCAACTGAAGAGGTCGAGCTCGCCTACTCGGTCGGCGTTGTGGACATAAACGCCATGATCAGGTTGAGGCTTCCGCCCGGCTGGCAGATGAAGGGCCAGACTGAAACGTGCGCCGGCACAATCATCGACACGACGGTGGGACGGGCGATCTTCAATGGGGTGCTGTCGACTGGAAAACTCTACTACAACCAGCCCATGCGGTCCAGTGAACTGGCCGAGCTTATCTGTGACTGCGACGAGCGTCTGGGACGGCAGCAGACAATCGACCTTTTGAATAAGATGAGCAAGCTGGTGTTTCGCCAGGTCACCCGCAGTGGGCTGTCGCTCACCACCGACGAGATGATCATCCCCCCAAACAGGCATGAGATTATTTCCAAGGCCGAGCTGAAAGTGACACGAGAGGTGGAACTCCTTCAGGGAGGTATCGCCACTGAGGGGGAGAGCTGCAGCCATGTGCTGAAAGTTCGACCTCTTGCCCATGAGCAAACCGCCACCGAGATGGTCCACAAGCCCGAAACCAACCAGTGGACTCGAGACGGCGGCGCCCCGATCCTTCTGATGGCCTGCAGCGATCCGGAGAGCAGCGCTGAGCTGGTTGATCGGGTCACCGGGGCACAGGGTCAGATGGTCGGTCCGTCGGGCACGATACTCAAGACACCTACAATAGCCAATTTCCGCGAAGGCCTGGGCGTACTGGACTATTTTGGATCGGCCCGCGGTGTCCGGAGACGCCTGTCCAGCGTGGCCCTGGACAAGGCCAAGATCGGTTACCTCGCGCGAAAGTTGATCGATGTGGGCCAAAACGTCGTGGTCACATGCGATGATTGTGGTACCCTTCGCGGCATAACGAAGAGTGTCGTTCGCCGCGGCAAGAAAGCTGAGGTGAGTCTGGCCAACGCGATCCGCGGTCGTGTAAGCCAGACCAAGATTGTGAAACCCATTACTGGCGAGGTGATCGTCCGTGAGAACGAGTTTATTACGGCCGAGATCGCCCACACAATCGAGGAGGTCGGGCTCCAGAAGATCAGGGTCCGAAGCCCCATGACTTGCGACGCCGATAGGGGCGTTTGCTCACTATGCTACGGCGCCGATCTCTCGACTGGGGCAATGGTCGAGGTGGGCATGGCTGTGGGGGTCGTTGCGGCCCAGGCGATTGCTCTTGGCTGCCGACAGGGCATAAGTCGCGCCCAGTACCTCAGCGGCTTATCCCAATGGGTGAAGATTCTCGAGGCCTGCCGGCCTGCGATTCGGGCCTGTATCGCCGAGATTGACGGCATCGTCAGGTTGGTCAAAGCGGATCGCCGTGGCATCCGCAAGATTATCGTTCGGAGTGAAACAGGTCTCGAATGGACACACAGCGTCAGTCGCGACAGGCGTCTTCGCGTCCACACCGGCGACTTTGTGCGTGCTGGGCAGAAGCTAACCGACGGCCTGCGAAATCCCTATGACATCGTGCGGGTCTGCGGCGAAGAGGCTGCCCAGCAGTACCTGCTCCACAAAATCCAGAACGTCTACCGCAACCATCGGGTAGAGATCAACGACAAGCACGTTGAGATCATCGTCGCCCAGATGGTCCGCAATGTCAGGGTAGACTCAGCAGGCGATACGGACTTGCTAGAGGGTTGCGTCATGGACAAGGTCGAGTTCCGCGCTAGAAACCACGAGTGGGCCCAATTCGTAAAGGTTACCGACCCGGGCGACTCGCAGTTCCGGACGGGCGGCATTGTCTCTCGCGAGGTTTTGGAGGAGCAGAATCGCCAACTCAAGGCCGAGGGCAGGACACCTTCCCAGTACACCCACCTCGAGCCCGCCAAGGCAAGCCCCCAACTCGTGGGCATCACCCAGGCTGCGTTGTTGTCCGGCAACGGGTTCCTTGCGTCTGCAACCTCACGGAATCCGGTTGGAGCGTTAACCGAGGCAGCCCTGGGTGGCAAAGTGGATTGGCTGGTCGGACTGAAAGAGAACGCAATCCTGGGACGTCGGATCCCGGCAGGTACTGGGTTTCACACCTACCAAAACTCGGAAGTCCGCTTCCGGCCTACAGCCCTGAGCAAGTTTGCCGCACCCCGCCCCATCTTCCCCCTGCTCGATGTGGCCGACGAGCAAGAGACGGCCGAGCAGCAGGCGGCCGCCGAAACCTCCTCCACCCTGGAGAGCCTGTTCGACGCCGTCGAGGCGACTGCGACAGGCGGTCTGGCTGGGTGACAGTGGCACGGCGGCAAGCCCGCTTTTCTATTGACTCCCGGGCATCTGTTAGGTCCCTTGAATCACGCGGCCTGCCTGACTATTCTAGTGTTTGTTCTGGGTGATGCTTTCGCGCGTTCGACTAACGGGAGGCCGCCTCTCAAATGAGCGGACTTGCCGTCTGACACGGCCGACCACTTCTTGCCGGACACGGCCAATGGATTGCGATTGCCAGCGGAGCCTCTTCAACTGCGAAGAGAGAGTGCGGCGCTATCTCGGCGTCGAGCAGCCTGACGGCTCGATGGACCTAGCCGCTCGTGATGAACTATTGGAGAAGATGACGCCGCTGGTCGAGCAAATCGTTCGTGGGGGCCTCAAGTATCAGTGGCAACAAGACCGAGAAGACGTCGCCCAGGAGGCGTTTTTGAAGCTGCTCAACCCAGCCAAGCTACGAACGTGGCTGGACAATCCCAAGCGTGCGCCGTTCTGCCACTGGGCCTCGGTTGTCGTTGCTCACATCGTTATAGACTGGCAACGCGAGCTTCCTTCCATCATAGTTGAGGAGCCGGCCGATCCAAGCAGTTCGCATACATTCTCTGATGTACAGGAGCGGGCTGAACAGCTCCGTAAGGCGATCATTGCAGGATTGGCCGAGTTTGAATTCGAATGGCAACTCGTCTTTTGTATGAAGTTCTCGTACCTGGAACCCTGCATCTCTGATATCGGCCTTACCGTGAAGAGGTCCAAGGAGGCAGTCTTCTTCCGACTTCGCAAGATCAAGGAAAGTCTTGCCCGTCGCTGTGGATCGCTCCTCTCGTCCGAGGTAAAGGAGCTCGAGTTGGTCGGAACGTGCCATCCAGTAAAGGGTTTCGACCAGTTTGAGGGGGTGCGTCGCGATCACATCAACAATTTCCTCAGAACGATGTTGACGGCTCGCCCAATCAAAGAGCAGCTTGCTTTCTATCTAAAGTACTCGCCGCTGGCCGCCTCGTTGGACGAGCTGGCGACTCACGTTCGCGAGAGCAAGGATACCGTTCAAGGCTGGCTGGCCGACATCGAAATGCAGATCAAGCAGCTTTGCTCGCTTGACGAATGCTGACCGGCGTGTCGGCAGCAGATGCTAGCAGTGCTAGCAGTGCCTGCTGAAGGGGCTAAGTGTTGCACTTCTCCGCCTTTGCTGGATCGGGTATGCTAGTGCCACGAGACGGCAGTTCATTGAACGGCGCAATCGCTGGGACAAGGTTTCAGCATTGCATTTCGGGCCGCCCCATTCACGCATTCCGGACAGAGCGGGCGTTGAGGATTACCGGGATTCAGCAAGGAGGCTGTAAGTGTCAAGAGACCCGCGATCCCAGACTCGATTGGCCAACACCCCACGCCAGCCTGAGAGTCCTCGCGGCCAAAGAGCCGACAAGCAGTGGGAGCAGATGGTCTTGGAACTGATTGCGTGTTCCCACCCCTCCCCCTCCGAGCCGGGCAGATTCGACGAGGTGGCAATCGCGAGGTATCTTTCGGGCCGGTGCTCGTCCGAGGAGCGGACTGAAATCGAACGAGCGATCGCCAAGTCGCCACAGCTATCAGAATGCGTCGCATTGGCGAGAAAAGCCCTGCCCAAGACTGAGGCGGCTGCATAGAGTGCGGGTTCGCCGGTCCTGGGCCAGCTAACTGGTCAAAAAAACGCGTCGTGGTTCGTGCTGTCGGTCAACGCGGTGACCGAAATAGCGTGCAGGTCCGCCAATTCCGTTTCTCCAGACGGCGAACGTCTGCCAACGAGCAGATCGAGCGGAGATAGCTTGCCAGTTGCGGCAACTCGTCGTCGCTTGCGTCACCTTCATAGGGGCTCACGTATATAGCGTTACCGTAGTTGCGTGCCACTTTCCTGGGCGAGTCTTCGACGATCAACACTCTGCGTAGGTCATAACCTCGTTGCTTCACCCTCCTCAAGTCTTTCAGGTAGTATTCCTCCTGCAATTCGTGATCGATTTTCCGCGTACATCGGCTACGGCCCCAGACGAATCCTACAACGACGTCCCGCGGCATAATCTGTGATATGACGCTGACAGCATAATCGTCGCTTGATGAAGACCACACTGCGATTCGGTAACACTCGGAACAAGCAAGCAGGAATTCTGACAATCCTGGTCGGCGGTAAACGTAGTAAGGCCCAACTATGAAGTCAGCCGGCTGCGGAAGCGGACTAGCCGCAGCATAAACCAGCGTTTCGTCGAGGTCGAGTATCAGCAGTATTCGGTCTTCCTTTATGGTCGTATGTTCCGAGGTCATTGACGTAAACCTGAACCAGTTTTCAGCATCGTTGCTTACTCTTGGAGGGGCAACTCTTCGCGCGCGGCCAAGAACTGAGTAGGAATCGCTTCCACACTTGCCAGGACAACGATTCCGCCCACAATCGCGCAGGTCGTGTCGCGGTCTCCCAATCCCGATACTGTTTCCCACATTGCCTCCACGAAGTTGCCCAAATGTCGTGCGGCGCACCATACAGCAAATGGAACCGTGTCTGACGCGGTGACACGGCTGCCGTTGCCCAGAAGCTGGGCCGCGGTCTTGGCCGAGACGTCGAACGGTAATTCTATCGCTTTGGCGAGGCCGTCGCGTGTGAGGCCGGAAGGCGTAAGGTCGGCGACTGTGGCGAGCAAATCAATGCCAGTTGAAGCGCTGGTAACGCCACGCAATTGCCACGTCATTGCCGCCGCCACCGCTACAGCAACGGCCCCGGCTTGGCCTTCCCTGTGGGCGTGGGTCACTTCCGCCGACGCACGTGCTTCGCGCACAACCCTATCCAGGTCGTCAGCAAAATACGCACCCAACGGCCCGACACGCATCGCCGCACCATTGCCCATGGAACCCTCCCCTCCAAAGGCCGCGTTCGCTGCCTCCTGCCACGCCTTTCCGAAATGGATCGTTTCAAGGATCTCCATGGCCGTAGGACCATAGCCGCGATTCGGCTCCCGGAAGTAACTCGCTGCGAATGTCTGGGCCAACTCATCCTGGTCGACGCGGCCCTTTCGGTTGAGCACGTCCAAGACATCCATGGCCATCCTTGTGTCATCCGTGAATCGCCAAGGAGCCCCTGGCAGAACTCGGCGCGAGATCACCGACTCAGCGGTCTCCGCGTCCATCAGCCGTGTAGGATCGTCGAAATCGTAGAAGAAACGTTCGCCGAAAGCGTCGCCAACCGAGAGTCCGGTCAGCGATAGACCCGCCCGTCGCATGCGATCGGCCCTTTTGTCGGGCAATTCCGATGTGGCCATGGATACTTGCCAGCCTTCAGAACGCCGGAATCGATGGACAACTGGTAGAAGGTCGCGTCCTTCCACTTCATGAATTACAGGCGATTCGAGCCTGTGCTTTCCGTGCAGCACTTTCTGGGTTGTGCCGGCCGGCTAGGTAGAGTTCTGAACCGGGCTTGTGCTCGGCCGGCCAGGCCATCAATTGGCAAAAAAGCCAAGGTCACTGCCGTCACGATAAGCAAAGGACCCAGCGAGCATCTCCTCATTGTCTTGCCTCCCGATTGGCACGGTCGCTGCAATCAATCTCCAACAACGAAATCACGGTCGGCACTATTTCGGCTCACCCCGTCCTATGACCCTAGCTGATCAGTCGCGGGAGGGCCGCCAGCCTCCAAAGTCGACATCGCGTGAAGTAGGACTCACGCGAGCGGGACCTGCCGACTCGGCCGCTCCCCAAGCCGGGTGCAAGCGAATTTCCTGCTGACCGAGCGAAGGAACAGTTTCCCCATTGCCGCCCGGCACCGTTGTCGCCGGCATCAAAACGGTCCTCCGTTCAGGGCTGCTGTAGGTTGGCGGCGCACTCCAAACTGGCTGCAGATCACTGCCATAGGCACATGGGCGAACTGCCGGCTCGTTGATCCGCCATAACGCATAAGCCGACCAGTAACTAACGTTCGGGTCGCTGTCCCCTAGGCAGTCGATCAGCACAACCACCACTTCTTGCTGCTCGTTTGACTGCCGATTTCCACCGCACAACTCACCATAGGCATAAGCAACCGCGGGGAACACGGTTTCATCGATCTTGCCGTCCGGATTTGTCGCTTCCTTCACAAGGACCCGGCCAAGGCGAGGGCCAGCGTTCTCGGCACCAGACCCCATCTGCCCGATGGCATACGCGGCCCATCTGCGGGTTTGGGGGTCCCCATCGCCTTCCAAGATCTGAACCAGATCGTTGAGGGCGGGCTTTGCCTCGGCACCATACTGTCCAAGGAGGTACACGGCAGCCTTGCGCAGTACAGGGTACTCTTCCTTCTGTCGGACGATCCCGACAAGTTGCCGCACGAGCTCAGCAGCGAAGACGTCTGGAAAACCCGTGGGCGAGGCAATTGTAGGCCCATTGTCTGCAAAGCACCGGCTCACGACCAGAAAATAGTGCAGCCCGGCCCAGCGGGGGATCTTGTCCGGGCTGGAGAGTGCCTCCATGGCCGCCTTGCTCAAGTCTGTGCCGAACCCTTCGGCAATGCGCCCGGTCAAGACGTAATCCGCGGCTGTAGCTCCAAGATCATCTCTTTTCTTCAGGGTTTCAACGATTGCAGTGCGCGCCTTTGTTCTCAATTCGCCCGTGGCAGCCCGCGAGAGAGCATCCGCCGCTGCCCATTGGACCAATTCTGCTTGGTGTGTCAGCGCGGGCAAAAGCTCTTCGGCTGGGAGCATGGGAGGGTTGTCTTGGATATTACGAGGAAGTGTAAACACCTCCTCACGAGACGCAGTCTCACACACGGTTCTGTACGTCGTTCGCACGGGACTCCCCATCGCCGAAATGTCCTCAGCAACAGTCCGACATGCCACATAGGGAACAAGGCGGCTTATCCGGCAATACCCTCTCACGGCAGTGGCAACCCGTTCCTCAATGCCATGCTCCTTCAGAATTGGACTTAACTGCAGCACCCGCGCATCAGGAGTAACATCAACAAGGTTGCCGGCACGCTCGGTGTCAATGCGAGATGAGGAAGCGAGCGCGCTGACCTGCCTATTGATGCGACTCTGCAAGTCCGTTAGCGTGTTCTGCCGGTGTGCAATGTGGACGACCTCCGTCTCCATACCTTCGAGCTTGTCTTGCAGCGACTGGATCTTGCTCTCTACGGGTGCCACAGCTACCGCTTGGCCTGTAATCTGTGGGCGGTTCAGCAAATCTGAAAGTTGTATCGCAAGCGAGTCCATCCGGTCTGTCAACCGCCAGCCAAAACCTGCAGCCACCAAGACGCACGCAGCAGCCGCCCAGTTTGGAACCGAACCCGCGGAGGCAAAACGCCAGATCCACCTGCCCACCGACACGCGGCCCGCCTTCCGTGGACCTACCTTCGCCGTAGCAGCGGCGGCGATTTCCAACTCCTGAGACGCCAGAACAGGAGCGCAGACGGCGTTTAGTGACTCGCTGGCGAGTGCGATGCATTCGCGCAGTTCCGGGAAGCTCCGGCTCGCACGCTCTACGGCAGCGTGTTCCTGTTCATCGCACTCACCTGCCAGGTAACGGGCGATCAACAAGTCGTCAACCGCGCCCCATGGTTGGCGCTGCTCGGCCTGGGAATCTTGCAGCTCCGCAACCAGTCTGCGCCACGGAATATCAGGTGCGTCGTCTATTGGCATGGCGTTGGCAATTTCAGAAATGTCTTCGTCGAACAGTCACTTCGCGCCGTCCACCGCTTCCGGTGCCTAACTGTAATGACGCTGGAAACCTGAAAGGCTGCAAGGCATATCCGGACTGCGAGCAAGAAAATCGCTGCCAGCAGAGCGGTATGATCGCCTTAAAGCTAGTTTGGACAAGCATTTGCGATTGACCCGTGTCGTCGATACGCCTGCCGCTTTGTGGTCGCACATCGGCGCATCTCCCCCTTCCCTTTGGGGGGCTGAGGACGGGTCTCGCCGCGCCACATCCTTCCCTGTCGCAACGCTTGGGATCATGGTCGTAATGCCATTGTGTTGAAGGCGTCGATACCGGCGGCTCTTTCCGGCTGCCCGGGTCGAACCGTCTCGACCCACAACCGGGCGCTGCGCGAATAGGCTTTCCCCCCAACTCTCGGGACGGTGGCAGCCCGTCAGTTGATCCGCGTTCAGCGGCAAGGCACCTTGGCTGTGTTCCGACTAAACGCGCGCCGCTGACTCGGAAAACTTTTTTCTGCGGGGCGCTGCAGTATTTGCCGGGTCATGCGTCATCTCTTGTAGAACCCGAAAACATTCGCGACTCGATGAAGTGCCGGGGGCTGGATGCCGAGTCGCGACGAAAGCCATGATCCATTGACTGAGCCGGCTCGATGAAAGCGGCTACGATGTCAACCGTTCGAAGAGTCACAATGCTCGGAGTGGTTATCGTTTGCAGTATGAGTGCTGGTGCGTCAGAGGCAGCGGCCCAGTACGTCGCTATGACAACGCCGCCAAGCAAGGTGGCGCCACCCTCGGTGGTCTATTACCGCCATGACTGGGTCGTCGACATGCGTCAGGGCGACGGTGATCCGCGGCGTCATACGTGCCTCTCCGGCCTCTTTGCCCGTGATAGTGCTTACTACCCGTTCCATGACCACATTGACGAGGGTTCGCTGCAACACGTCGACCGCTCCTTCTCAGATGGTCGCGGCGGGTGCTACCATCAAAGGGGCTTCGTCTGGCTCAGTCACGGGAAGTGCCGAGAGAGCGCCGGTTGGACGCACTACCGACGGATAGGATACTCCTGGCCGTGAGCAAGAACGCATCAACACGCTACTACGGCCAATCACCATTTTCTTACAAGGGAGAGGACAACGATGACTCAGCGACAAGTACGTTTGATCATTCTCGCTTTGGCGGCGATCACAACCGGTCTTGTCTTGGCCGCCGATGCTGAGGCTCAAGTGGTCACCTACTACTACGGTGATCCGATCGTCTGCCAAGTGCAGTACCACCGGGTTTACCAAGGCACGTCCTGGCACTGGAGCCAAGCGTTGGGCTGGCATACGCACGCCCGCTACATCGACGTACCCTACTGGGTGCCAACCACTTACGTTTATCCGCAACCGTCGACCTACCCGGCCATTACGACCTACTACGTTCGTTGAGGAGGTGAAATCATGCGTCCAGCCGCTCTGACTCTAGCTGGCGGCCTCTTGGCCTGCTTGGCAAACCCGGTAGCCCTCTTTGGTTACGAACCCGCTGATCAGCAGCCCACGCTGGCTCCACCGCAGACTGATGGCCAGTCGATTGAGGAACGTCTCGACCGAATGGAAATGCAACTGCAGTTGATCCAGTGGCATCTCGGCCTGCATCTACGCCTCCCTCCGGGGACATCGGGTGCTGATTCGACGCTGCCCAATCCAACGGCCGATGACGACCGGCTCAGTCGTATCGAGCGAGAGACTCGCCGCATGGATGACCAACTACAACGACTCCAGAGCCAACTCGACGGGCCCAAACCAGACGGCCGCTCCGACGTGCTTCCGGCCGGCCAAGGTCGGCTTGTCGTGCAGAACTTGACCGGCGTGCCACATTACCTCTCGGTGAACAAGATCCAGTATTACGTCCTGCCGGGCCGCACGGACATCTGGGTTCCGTACCAGGTGGTAGAAGCCTATCTTCCAAGACACGAGCCCCCCAAACTGCTTGGCATGAGCCTCTGGCGCTGGACGGGCCGCGATTACGAGATGCCGCTGGAAATTAGTCTCTGTTGCTGAAGGTGCGTTTGTTTGTTTTGGCCAATTAGAGCGGCTTACGTTTTACGGACTGGGCGAGTTGTGTATGTCAAAGTGGGCGATCCACAGAGGGTGAGCGGACCTCGCTAATGTTTGCCGCCGCGATCGGCGCAGAGCAT
>Ga0180438_10003368_pt1 | contig 24245 bp, 15 predicted proteins | sample SS_ome_12_FD_132455 | JGI IMG/M metagenome (GOLD analysis project Ga0180438, IMG submission 132455) | Hypersaline lake sediment archaeal communities from the Salton Sea, California, USA - SS_3_D_2 metaG | ecosystem: Environmental > Aquatic > Non-marine Saline and Alkaline > Hypersaline >... | reverse complement strand
AGTCCTGCGCAGCTAATGCGCGGGTGCCAGCGGCAGCTTGCCTGCCGCTGCCCGGAATCGCAGGGGCGGACAAGCCGCCCCTGGCACCCAGACGATCATTGGCAATGCAGGGGTCACTAGAGCCCCGTCGCTCCTTGCCGGCGGGGCTTTGTTCTGCGCGGCGGCTGGCGCCCGGCGGAGCCGCCGCTGGGGCCAAGCTGGGGACGTACGGCTTCTCGGCCGTCCGGGCGGCGCGCGAGGCCGCTCTTGATGCGCCGCAACAGATCGCTCCTTTCGAGCCACTGTTCGACATGCCGCAGCTCGAGAGGCCGCGCTTCGCCGACCGCAGCTTCGACATACGCCGCTACGGCGCCGAGGCCGGCGGCGAGAAGAAGTGTACCGAGGCGATTGCCCGGGCGATCGCCGCCTGCGCCGAGGCAAACGGTGGGCGCGTGCTCGTGCCCGAGGGCGAGTGGCTCACCGGCCCGATCCATCTCAAGAGCAACGTGAACCTGCACCTGGCCGACGTGGCCGCGGTCAGCTCGCACGCGGTTCTCTTGAGCATGCGCTACGGCGGCGCCGAGGGGGGCGTTCGCTGCAGCGCGGCCGGGGACGTCGAGTTCCGCCGCGTGAACGTCGAGACCTCGGGCTGGCCGGTGTTCTCCATCGACGACGCGGTTCGATACACGCAGACCTTCCGCAATGGCGGAGAGCGAGTGAAGGGCACCAACGCGCCCACGGTTTTCATACAAAGAATGTGGGACAGATACCACCAGCAGTTCGGCCCGGCCCGGCTGATCGAGCGTGCGGGGCGAAGATTGGTGCAACGATTGAGAGGACGTGCGCCCCGGCTTTGCAGTGATGTTACTTGCGATCCCCGTTTGCCAGGTCGCGCAGGAATGGACGAAGCAGGATCAGCGGCGACTGTTCCGCGGTTCGCAGGTCCGGTTCGGCGCCGTCCTTGGCTTCCTCGACGGCAACCAGCAGCAGCGGCACGGCAACCGCGGCTCCGGGCCGAAGCGTCAGTCTTGTCTTCAGACCGTAGAGGCCGAAATTCCAGCCCGCGCCGGGCAGGACCAGCCGTTGGACGTCTTCGGCGTCGGTCGGGCGCATGAGCACGGCGGCCCGGCTCGGCCGGCGGAAGTCGGTCAGGATGCCGACGAGATCGGGACGCTCGCCACGTTCGGGCGGGACCCTGATCACGCTGGGGTCAACGCGCATCAGGGCCTCGGTCGACAAAGCGGCCAGGGCGGTCAACTCCTGATCGCTGCGGTTCTTCAGGCGGAGCCGAAGCAGCGCCATCCGACCCACGGCCTCGGATGCCCCGGCGTCGGCCAACGCGAACGCCTTGCCGCCCTTTCCCGCGACGATCGACAAGTGCTCCACGTCGATCGTCGCGTCGACCGGAAGCCCCTTGCCGAGCGTCTCGAAACGAAACGCCGCAGGACGGGCCTTGCCGTCGAGATCCAGCTCGACGAACTCCTTGCTCTTGTCGCGCGGCGGGGCGAGCGCGGGATCGTCGCTGCGGCGCAGGCCAACGCTCAACACGTAGCGGAACGGACATGACCGGCCGCCGTCGAGCTCTTGCCAGTCGCCGCGAAGCCCCAGGTGCAGCCAATCGCACGCGCCGAAGTGGTTCGCCCGGGGATCGAGGATGTAGGCGTCCGCATCGAAGCAGACGGCCGGCGGCGAGACCGCACCTCGCTTCCTGACGTACCGAGCGACCGCCTCGGTCACTTCCAGCGGAAGCTGCCGCACGTTGCGGATCGGCAGCGACGTGTGGCCCGAGGCGACGAACTCCTCCGGGCTGCTGAAGGGCAGCAGCGGGGGTAGCTGCTTCGGCTCGGCCCCGTACGCCGGCCGGCCATAGTAGCCGGTGGCGATGCGGTAGCTCTTCTGCGGATCGACGTCGGCCCGCAGCAGCGAGGTCTTCGCGTCGTACGCCGGATCGGCCCGGTCGGTCAGGATGGTGTGAAACGGGGAGCGATCGATCAGTTGCAGAAGCGTCTCACCGGTGACTTCGCCTACGACGACGTACTCGGGCAGCATGTCGAGCGTGGCGAGGTCGTGGAGCGTGACCGGTCCGGCCGGCAGGGTCGTCCGCCACGTCGCCCAGCCGGGCGTTGCGGCGGCGATCCATCCCACGTCGGCTCCCGTCGCCTCGCGCACCGCGTCGGCGCGGAGCCGCATGAGCCCAAAGGCGTCCATCGGCGACTGGATCGTGCCCACCGGCGTCTCGTCCGGAGGCTGCCAGTTCGAGTCGAACAGGACGTGCCGGCTCTCGAACTCGGTTGCCCGCCGGGCCACCCCCCAGGTCTTTCTCTCGGTCGGGATGCCCATCACGACACAGTCGCCCTTGCGAAACTCGCCGTGGGTCTCGTCGCGCGTGCCGAAGAAGTCGTTCCGGGCAAACGTGGCAGCGTCGTTAAATGCATAAACGATAACGTAACGATCGGGCGCCAGCGGATTGGGGTGGATGAACTTCACCGCGTGGCTCGGCTGGTCGTACACCCGGCTGCCGATGCTGAACCGCCCGCGCCCGAACTTCACCGGCAACTGGCCGGCAATGCGGGCCGTGAAGCGGTTCAGCTCGGGCCCGCCGAAGACGAAGAGGTTCGCCCCGGCCAGATCGTCTTCGGTCAGGTCCCGGTCGGCCACGGCCCGCTCGGGCCACCAGGATGCCAGCGCCCGCCGGCTTGCCTCGTCGCCACCGGTGGGCCGGACCGTGATCCACTTGCGCCCGGGCACGTGCAGCCCCCCGCCGTCGCCGCTTCGGCCGTAGAAGCTGCGGTCCACCTGGGCCAGGATGCCGCCGGGCATCGCCGGTGACTTGACAAACTTGCCTTCGGACAGCTTGACCACTTCGATCTGAAGCTCCCGCCGGAACGGGCCGGCATAGGACGGCCGGCCGTTGGTCGTCACCGTGACCGGCTTGCCGGCGTCGAGCAGCTTGGCGCTCAAGTCAAGCCGGTAGCGGGCCACGTTCCACGTCTTCACCTCGACGCGGTTGTCGGCCTTGACCTCGGCGTCGACCTGCGCGGCCAGCGCGGGGTCGGCCATGCGCCGGATCGAGATCCAGTACGCCCCGGGCCAAGAGAGGTTCCAAGTGGCGTAGCGCACGCGTTTTGGCCAGCGGTCGCGGCGTTTCGAGGCGGCCCAGGCGAGGATCCGGCTCAACTCGTCGAAGTCCTCGTAGGGCTGGTAGACGTGGCCGTGGTGGCCCCAGATACCCGACGCCGGTGCGCCCATGTTGCCCAGCACGTGCCAGCGGTTGAACTGGCCGTGGTTGTAGCCGCCGTCGTACCAGCCGTCGACGGCCAGCATCGGGAGGTCCAGCAACCCGACGTCACACACGTTGGTGTATTGCCAGTTGGCACAGACCGGGGCGATGCCGGCGACGAGGTCCGGATACCGCGAGCCCAGCCAGAGGGCCGTGAACCCGCCGTCGGACCAGCCGCTGAGAAAGACCCGGTCCGAATCGACGCCGAATTGCAGCGCCAGTGCCGGGACGACTTCGCTGAGTTCGTGCACGGCCCCTTGGCGGCCCTTGACCTGCGTCGAGAGGCTGCTCCAGACGTGAAACGTGTCGGTCCGGTTGGCCACGTCGGCCGCGGGCCGATAGCCGCCGCAGACCTTGCCGTCCTTCAGATGGACGCCGCCGCCGCACTTGTAGTACATGAACATCTGGTAGGACCTGCCCGGGCGATACTTCGGCGGGACGTGGACCCAAACGGTCTCGACGCGCTCAAGCGTCGCCGACCAATAGGGAACCGCCACGCCGCCGCCCGCGTAGCGGCAGTTCGGCTCGACGCCGGCTGCAAGGTCTTCGAGCATGGCCCGAAGGAAGCTGATGGCGACGCCGCTGCGCCAGTCGAACGACTCCGTGCGCCGCAATAGCTCGACGTTAGCCTCGAGCTTCCCGCGGTTGCGACGGACCAACGGTTTGTCGAAGTCCATGCCGGCCAGAAGCTCCCGGCAAGGGGCCGTCGCAGCGGCCCAGTCCGCGCCGCGCCCCTCGGGCGAGAGCCACGAGTCAGGCGAAGCGGGCAGCGACGACGCATCCCCCGCGGCCAGGGCAGCAAGCGTCAGGGCGCAGACGGCGGTCGTGAGCATGTCGTGGGCTCCGTTGCTTTGGGCAGGGCGGAATCGGCAACGAAGAACGCAAGGCCGGTCGCCGGTGAATGGTCCCGGCGTTGCCCCCGGTGCATACACAGCGATTCTCCGGCCCCGCCCATTCTCCCGCACAGGGATTCCAGCGGCAAGCGTCCCGGTTTGCAGGTCCAGGAAGCTTGGTCGATGGCGCATTCCGGTCCGAACCTGGCCGATTCCGCCCGGATGGCGACCGAGGACGCGGCCCCGCTCTGTGGAGGGGTGTGTCGTGAGGGGCGACTGCGACACGTCTCATCCCATCCATACGTCTGCCGAGATCAGGCCGTGGTGCACAGATCGGTTTGACCTGCGTGCCGGACAAGCTGCGATGGGCGCGTGCGGCCCCCGGCCGGGATTCTCGGGCCCGAATCGCCCTTCGCTTTCTTACCCCGCGGGGGGTATACTGAACGGACCCACCCGGCGACGGTTGACCGTAATTGGGTACCGCAACCATTCACGCCAAAACCGCCGGCCCCCACACGTGCCCTGACGAGTCGACAACGGTCGATCTGCGGCAGGGCGAGCCCCACTCCACGGTGAAAGGACCCCTCGATGGCGCGATTCGTTTCTTCCGCGTTCGTAGCGACCATTCTGCTCGTCCCCATCGCCGCACCGGCCGCGCGCCGGCTGCCCAAGAACGACCCGGAGTGGTACTCGCGTCAGAGCACCTGGCAGGAGACGGTCCGGGTCTCGCGCGAGGCCCTGGTGCAACATCTCGACAAGACGCCGGGCACGGTCTTGCCGGGGGCGCCCGAAGGCGTCCGGTTTGGCCCGTGGCACGCCATCGGTCCGTTCCCGCCGCCGGCGGGTAAGGACGGCTTTGATTATGCCTACCCGCCGGAACAGGAAATCGACCTCGCAAAGAGATACGACGGCTTAGGCTGGAAGCGAGAGACCCGGCCCGACGGGCAGTGGCATGGCGACATTGACCTTCCCGACCACCATTCCACGTACATGTTCCGGACGGTCGAATCGCCTGTGCCGGCAACGATCACGGTGTACGCCGGCTGCGACGATCGGGTCAAGCTGTGGCTGAACGGAAAGCTACTGCCGCCGATCCCCAACTGTTCCCGCGGCACGCCGGTCCAGCTCGCGCTAGCCAAGGGCGAGAACCGGCTGCTGGTGAAGTACCACAACAACACCGGCGGCAAGGGATATATCTTCTCGCTGACGAAAGAGACGCGGGACGGCCGGCAGGACAGGAGCCCGGCGGCGATCCTCTGGGGACTGGTGGAGCGCGACTTCCGCGACGCGACCGACCGGCGGCGGATGCAGTGGGAGCGCGACGACGCGATCTGGGACGCCGACTGGAAGGCCGGCGACTTCCGCGAACTAGCCAGTCGCTACGCCGGGGCGACTCCCGCGCAAGCGTCGCTCGACGAAAAGGCCCGGCAGCTCGCCGGCCGGGTCAACAGCGCCGGCGACTTGGACGCCGTGCGCGAGGTCTACTACCAGTCGCGGCGGATCGACGCTGCCGCCCGGATGGCCGCCGAGCTCGACTTCGCCCCGCTGCGCCGGGCCGTGACCGACCTTTCGGAGACGTTCGGCAACAAGTACCCGAAGGGCAAGACGTACCTCGACCGACTCGCACAGCTCGAGAAGCTCCGCGAGATCGCCCTGGCCGAGGGCGCCGCCGGGGCCGACACGCTCATGCGCGTGGCCGACGAGTTCGCTTCGTTGCGCGACGAGGCCCTGCTGGCCAACCCGCTGCTGGACTTCGACAAGCTCCTGGTGATCAAGCGCCGCGGCAATCTCGGCCTTCCGCATAACTGGCAGGGAAACTGTGTGATGCGGGGTGGATTCGACAACGAGATCGCCGTGCTCTCGCCCGTGCGCCCCGACGGCGAGCTGACCACCCTCTACCGCCCCGAGTCGAATCGCTTCGTCGGCGACGTCGACCTGCACTTCGACGGCCAGCGGATGCTCTTCTCGATGCCCGGCGAGAACGGCCGATACCATATCTTCGAGATCAAGACGGACGGCACCGCGCTCCGCCAGGTGACGCCCTCCGAGCCGGACATCGACAACTACGACGCCTGCTACCTGCCCAACGAGAGGATCGTCTACGGTTCGACCGGCTGCTTTCAGGGCGTGCCCTGCGTGGGCGGGGGCAGCCAGGTGGCCAACCTCTATGTGATGGACCCCGACGGGACCAACATCCGGCGCCTCTGCTACGACCAGGACCACGACTGGTGCCCGACGGTGACCAACGACGGGCGCGTGATCTTCACCCGCTGGGAGTACAGCGACACGCCGCACTACTTCACCCGCGTGGTGATGCGCATGAACCCCGACGGCACCAACCAAGTGGCCCTCTACGGCAGCAACTCGTACTGGCCGAACTCGACGTTCTACGCCCGGCCGGTCCCCGGGCACCCGACGAAGTTTGTGGGCGTCATCTCCGGGCACCACGGCGTGGCGCGCATGGGCGAGCTGATCGTCTTCGATCCCGCGTTGGGACAGCAGGAGGCCGACGGCGTGGTGCAGCGGATCCCCGGCTACGGCCAAGAGGTCGAGCCGATCATTCGCGACCGGCTGGTCGACGACTCGTGGCCGCGGTTCCTGCACCCCTTCCCCTTAAGCGAGAACTACTACCTCACGGCCTGTCAAATCGACGCCCAGTCGCCATGGGGTATTTACTTGGTCGACGTGTTCGACAACATCGTGCCGATATACGTCGAGCCGGGCGCGGCCGTGCTCGAACCGGTGCCGCTGCGCCCGACCGAGCGGCCGCCGGTGGTCCCCGAGAGAATCGACCCGGACCGCCGGGACGCCACCGTTTACCTCTCCGACGTCTACCAGGGCGGCGGGCTGAAGGGCGTTGCCCGGGGAACCGTCAAGAAGCTGCGCCTGTTCGCCTTCGACTACGGCTACCAGGGACTGGCCAACCACACGTACATCGGCATCGAGGGCCCCTGGGACGTGCACCGCATCCTGGGCACCGTGGACGTCGAAGTGGACGGCTCCTCGGCCTTCCGCGTGCCGGCCAACACGCCCATCGCCGTGCAGCCGCTCGACGAGCAGGGCAAGGCCCTACAGCTCATGCGGAGCTGGTTCGTGGCCATGCCGGGGGAGACGCTCTCCTGCGTCGGCTGTCATGAGCCCCAGACCGACTCCCCGCCGCCGAGCTACACCGTGGCGGCCACGCGCCGGCCGCAGTCGATCGAACCGTGGTACGGGCCGGCACGCGGGTTCAGCTTCGATCGCGAAGTGCAGCAGCCGGTGCTCGACAAGCTCTGCATCGGTTGCCACAACGACCAACGCTACGAGGGCCTTACGCTCGTCGACCTGCGGCAGGATAACGTGCAGACGTTCAGCAGGGCGTACAAGACGCTGCAAAAGTACGTGCGCCGGCCCGGCCCGGAGAGCGATTACCACATGTTCCCGCCGGCCGAATACCACGCCGACACCAGTCCGCTCGTGCAAATGCTCGCCAAGGGTCACCACGGCGTTCAGCTCGACCGCGAGGCCGTCGAGCGCCTGGCAACGTGGATCGACCTGAACGTGCCTTACTACGGCACCTGGGGCGAGTTCCGCGAGATCCCCCGCGGTCAGCGCGAGCGGCGCGTCGAGGTGCGCATGCTGTACGAAGGCCACGACACCGATTACGAGGTGATTCCGGAGCTGGCCGGCGGGCCGGCCAAGCCGATCGTTCCGGAGAAGCCCGAGCCGCGCAAGGCCGTGGAGGTCGAGTGTCCCGACTGGCCGTTCGACGACGCCGAGGCCCGCCGGCGCCAAGGCGAGGACCGCGAGCGGAACCTCGTGCTGGGCACCGTCGGCGACAAGACGGTCGAGCTGGCGATGGTCCGCGTTCCGGCCGGTGAGTTCGTCATGGGCGACGCGGCCGGCTTCGCCGACGAAGGGCCGCCGTGCCGCGTGCGCATCGAGCGGGCCTTCTGGATCTCCAAGTCGGTCGTGACCAACGAGCAGTTCGGGCTGTTCGACGCCGAGCACGACAGCGGCTACCTCGACCGCGGCGGCAAGGACCACTCGAATCGCGGCACGCCGCTCAATCAGCCGGGCCAGCCGGTGATCCGCGTCTCCTGGCAGCGGGCGATGGACTTCACCGATTGGCTTTCGGACCGGACCGGCCGGAAGTGCTCGCTGCCGACCGAAGCCCAATGGGAGTACGCCTGCCGCGCCGGGGCTACGGCCGATCAGGGTCCTAACGGCCGCACCTGGGGCCTCGACAACATGCTCGGCAACCTGGCCGAGTGGACCCGCACGACGTACCGCCCCTACCCCTACGTGACCAGCGACGGTCGCGACGACGCGGTGCCCGAGGGCCGCAAGGTGGTTCGCGGCGCCGAGGCGATCGGCGTGCCGTCGTCGCGGCGCGACACGTACCGCCTGAGCTATCCCTGCTGGCAGGGCGTCTGGGACGTCGGCTTCCGCGTCGTCTGCGACGACTGGACGCCGGCCGAGGCGAATATCGCTGTGAAGTAGGCGCAAACCTTGATCGTATCCCCACTCCCACTCTCTTAGCCGGGGCGGACATGCGTAGAGTAGACGTTGAGTGTGGCCCACCGCAGCAGAGAGCCACTTCTGGTGGGCCAGGCCGATCTGCGCGACGTAGAGGTTCTCTTCCGCCCGGTTCCGTTCCTGCTCCACCTGCTCCAAAGCCTCTTGAAGCTTATTAGCCCGGCTAGTCGAGCGCCGCTGCCCCGGGGGACCTTGAGCGCTACGTCGCGTTCCAGCACCGGATCATACGCCCGATAGACCGTGCCGAACGCCCCCGCCCCGATGCGGGCCCGGATCTCGACCCGACCGATCTTTTTCGGTGCCGGTGGGGGCTTGGCCGGGGGTGTCGAAGCCGTGTCGCCGGACGAAAGCTGGGTTGGTTGCAGCGCGGCGCCTTCTCCGTTCGACGACGGCTCGGGCGGGTCTCCGGTCCCCAGCTTCAATTCACGCCCGCACTTCTTGCAGCGAATCATCCGCGCGAGTTGCGAACCGTCCATCCTTGACCCGCTCCCGCTATTCCAGGGCGGCAACCCCCGTGGGGCCTTCAGCCACCCGGCCGGGCTAGAAGACCCGCCCCCGTTCCTCCTTGCACCAGTAGTCGGTGCCCTTGTGGATTCGGAGCGGCAAGTCCGGCCGGGGCAGCTCGGGGCTGGCTTTACTGCCAGAGCGGCGGGGGGTAGAATCGTCGGACGTGGGACACCTCTTGGAATTGGAAGAGGATAGCAGGTGTCTCCGGCACCCGCCGGGCGCCGTCCGTCGGGTTTCAGCATAGCGGGCGTAGCAACGAGCGTAAAGAGGGAAGGGCAAAGAGAAGAGCAGGCCACATAAACCATTACTCTTTAATGGTTTGCACCCCTAGCTCAATTGGATAGAGCATCGGTCTACGGAACCGAAGGTTACTGGTTCGAATCCAGTGGGGTGTACTTCGTAATCCTGGTGGTCACCAGCGACTGCAAGGGCGTGCCGATGCGGGTCGATGCGCCGCGCACCAAACGCCGCGACGACGGGCCGCCAGCGAAGCGGAAACGGCTCAAAAAAGGGGGAGAAGAACGGCCCAAAGCGGCTGGCCTGCGTGGGCGGCGTCTACTCGACCGCCCCGTTTCGCCGCACGGCCGAGGACGTGGTCAACGAGATGCTTCGCAAAGAAAAGCAGCAACAGCGGGCCGCCTGGTCCAGCTCGGCCTTGCGGGTGCTGTGATACCACACCAGCCGATAGCCGTCGGCGCTCTGCTGGACCTCCGGGCAGACCGAGTAGCGGTCGACGACCTTCCCTTCGTCGTCCTGTTTCTCGTGGATGATCTTCCGCACGCTCGACATCGTCACCACCTGCCTTCGCCGCGTTTGGACCCGTACCGGACTGAAAGTCACCTACGCCGTGCTCGACAAGGTCTACCAACTGAAACGCCAAGTCACCCACCAATTCCTCGAATCGTATCCGATTCAGTTCCACGGGCTCCTGCCCGACTGGAACTACACTGTTGTTCCAGCCGACTACTGAATTCCGGGAAGTTATTCATCGGCCGCCCCTAAAGGTGAGCATCTGGAGTCTGTCCCGTTGCCGTGGCAGTCTGACCCCGTTGGCTCTTCTCGCGTTACGGCCCTTCTTCCGGCAAGGGCAGCGGCTCGGCGGCGCCGGAGCGCATCCGGTCGGGCAGGTTCTCTTCCGAAAGCGGCGGGTTCTTCTTGAAGGGGTTATAGAGCGGGTCGCCCACCAGGACCATGGCCCAGGAGTTGAACGGCTTGGTGCGGTAGTAGACTTCCACCAGCGTGTACTTGCCGGTCAGGAGCAGCGGGAAGAAGTCGTCGGGCAGGGGGAAGGCGGCCAGGTAGGGCTCGTGGACCGGGCCCAGGGTGGCGGTGATCCCGTCCTCGAGCATGGCGTTACACCAGACCTTGGCGCCGGGCGTGCGCAGCGACGTGGCCTCGGAGCTGGCGATGTGGTAGCCCACGGCGCCTTTCGCCCAATCGAAGGCGTCGATGTACTTGGCCAGTGAGTACCAGCCGCAGTAGAGTGCCGCGTCGGGGCAATCGCCCGGCTTAAAGAGCGGGGCCTCGTTGTCCAGCAAGACCTCGAGCTTCGTGTGTGCCTTAAGGCGCTCGGCCAGGTCGCGGAGCGACTGGTCGTACTGGCCGTAGGAGCCCGGCTTGTTCTTTTCGGAGTCGTAGGCGATGCCCCGGGCGTCGATGTAGAACTTGCCGGTGAGCCCGGTCTTCTCCGTGGCGATCGCCTGGTCGACCAGGTCCTTGGCCCGATCGACCGTGGGGGCGGCCAGGCGCGCGACCATCAGGGTGCGCGGGTATTGGGCCTCGGGCCGGTCGAGCCGGTAGCTTAGGGTGTTGGCCTGCCAGCGGAACAGGGAGTACTCGGGCCAGTCGAGCATCGACAGCTCACTGTCGAGGCTGGCGTGGGTCTCGTTTTTCGTGAGCAGCTCTTGCTGTTCGTCGATCCAGCGCACGGCCCCCATCACCCCGCCGAGGCGCGCGACCAGGCCCAGGGCCTGGGTGTCGCGGGCGACGCTTTCGGGCAATTGGGCGATGGCCCGGGCACCCTCGGTCAGCCCCACCAGCCGGCCCTTGAGCGTGCCGATGCGCTCGGCCTGGGCCGCGTCCAGCTCGCGCTTTTCCAGGGCCGGCCCGGCGAATCGCAGCAGTCCGCCGATCCCCGTGGCGGCCACCAGCACCTGCTCGATGGCCTGGCCCGCCTGGCGTTTCTCGGCATCGGACGAAAGCCCTTGGGCCCGGCCGTGGGCCGCCTTGAGGGCCGCGTCGATCTGTCGGGCCAGGTCCGCAAACGGCACGTCGGGCTTCAGTTCGGGCCGCTCGGGCGGCTGGTCCATAATTCCCTCGGCCGGGGCTACCTGGTCGAGCTTCGATAGCAGCTCGCCCGCCTGCTCGACGAGCTTTCCCCTCGCCCGGCGCAGGAAGTCAATGCGCATGGCCGTCTCGTGCGAGCCCACGTCGACCTTGCCCACGCGAAGCGGCACGTCCCAACAAGTGACCAGGCAGCGGATTCGCCCCTGGCGCCCCTCCTCGGCCAGCCAGCTTCGCACGGCGGGCAAGACGCTCTCCTCGAAATCGAGCCGCCCGATCGAGTCGGCCGGCTTGCCGGGCAACAAGCAGATCTGCGACTCCGGCACGCCGCGTGCCTTGGCATAGTGCCCGGCCAGCTCCCGGCCCTCGGGGCTCTCGGCCATAGCGAGGATCGCGATTTCATCGGGTTTCAACTCGCCGCGGGCCTCGGCCGCGACGAACGTCAGTACAACGAAGCTGCTCAGGATCAACGGCAATCGCATGGGTCTTACCTCGGGTGTGTGATGCGGCGTTGCGGCTCTCCGTCGAGATACCGCCGAACCGTCAATGTAGTGCCGGGAGCTTGGCAGGGCAACCGGTGCCGGACTCCGTTGTGGCCCGTCTCTCTCTGTTGTGGCCGGTCTCCCGACCGTGCCACAGCGTTGACCGAAGGTCTCCCGTTTGCTCGGGGCGTGGCCGCCGCGAGGGCGCGGCGGCTAAGCGTGCGCGCTGCAAGTGCCCAAGTACCGCCCGAGGACTCTACTCCATGGTCCCCCGTGTCCTCTGCGGTGAATCCTCTGCGAGCGCATGATCGCGGAGCCGCTCGATCAGTCCGCTGGTCGAATAATCGCCCTTCATCGCCACGCGCACCACCCGGCCGCCGTGGCGATCGACCACCTCGTGGCCGACCACCTCCTCGTGGGCGTATTGGGCCGATTTGACCAACACGTCGGGCAGGATCTGCTCGATGAGGCCGTGGACGCTCGGCTCGTCGAAAAGCACCACGTAGTCGACGCACGCCAACGCGGCGAGCATCTCGGCCCGGCCGCGCTCGTCGACGATCGGGTGCCCGGGCCCCTTCAGCTCGCGCACGCCCCGGTCGCTGTTTAGGCCCACCACGAGCAGGTCGCCCTGTTTGCGGGCCGCTTCGAGCGAGGCCACGTGGCCGGGGTGCAACAGATCGAAGCAGCCGTTGGTCATCACCACCGTCTGGCCCGCCGCACGGCGCCGCCGCAACTCGACCAGGAGCCCCTCGAGCGGCAGGATCTTCTGCTCCGGGTCGTAGGTGCCGCGGGCCAGCTCGGCCAAGAGCTCGTGCCGGGTGATCGGCTGCACGCCGAGGCGCTCAACCTCCATGCCGCCGGCCAGGTTCGCCAGCTCGACGCTGCTTTGCCAGTCGGCCCCGGCCCCCAGGGCGTAACCCACCGCGGCGAGCACTATGTCGCCGGCCCCGGTGATGTCGTAGACCTCGCGGGCGCGGACGGGGAACAGCGCGGCGTGGCCTTCGGCGTCGGCCCAGGCGATGCCGTCGCGATCGAGCGTGACCATGGCGGCCTCGACGCCGAACCGCAAGAGCTCTTGGGCGGCTTCCAGCCCGGCCTCGGGCGAACCGACGACGCGCGACAACGCCGTGGCCGTCTCGGTCCGGTTGGGGGTAATACACCGGCAGCCGGCGTAGCGCGTGTAGTCGGCGCCGCGCACCGGGTCGGCCACCACGGGCAGGCCGGCCGCTCGCGCCAGCTCGACCAGCTTGGGAATGAAGTCGCCGGCGCAGACCCCCTTGGCATAGTCGCTCACCAGCAGAAGGTCGAGCCCGCCGAGGCGCTCGGCCACGAGCCGGATCAGGCGATCGGCCAGCGGCCCGCCGATCGGGCCGGTCTCCTCGCGGTCGACGCGGACCATCTGCTGCGGGTGGCGGCTGTGGGTGCGGCCCAGGAGCCGCTCCTTGAGCGTGGTGGTGCGCCCGGGGTCGGCGAGCAGGCCGTCGGCGTCGATGCTGGTCTCGCCCAGAAGCCGCCGAACGGTCTGCCCCTCGGCATCGTCGCCCACCACGGCGGCCAGTCGCACGTCGGCCTCGAGCGCGGCGAGCATGGCCGCCACACTGCCGGCCCCGCCCAGCCGGTGCTCCTCCCGGGCCACGCGCAGCACCGGGATCGGCCCCTCCGGGCTGATCCGCTCGACGTCGCCGATCAGATAGCGGTCGAGCATCACGTCGCCGACCACGAGGATCCGCGGGCGTGCGCCTCGGCTGAGCAACTCGACGAGCGGGGGGGACATGCGGCGGCAAGGGTTCGCGGGCAACGAATCGGACCGGTGCTGCGGGAATTCTACCAGAGCCGCCGCGGAGTGGCTAGCGAGGCAGGGCCGCCGCGATATAATCGAAGACGGGCGCTCCGTACGACGGCCTTCCAAGGCCGTCGGCGAGCCGGACGCGAGGTCGACGGCCTTGGAAGGCCGTCGTACTTTGGACCGTGAAGTCGTTATCTTCCCCGAGAATCCCGAGCCAAGAAAAGGAATCGCACGGCCATGAAATCCCATACCGAACACCTCACGCTGAACGTGCCGAATCGCATGGACTTCGTGAACATCACGCCGCAGGTCGAGGAGGCGGTGGCGAAGAGCGGGGTCCGGGAGGGGCTGTGTTTGGTGAACGCCATGCACATCACGGCCAGCGTGTTCATCAACGACGACGAGCCGGGCCTGCACCAGGACTACAAGGACTGGCTCGAGAAGCTGGCCCCGTTCGACCCCTCGCCGAAGCGCTACCGCCACAACCGCACCGGCGAAGACAACGCCGACGCCCACCACAAGCGCCAGGTGATGGGCCGCGAAGTGGTCGTGGCCATCACCAACGGCCGGCTCGACTTCGGCCCCTGGGAGCAGATCTTCTACGGCGAGTTCGACGGGCGGCGGAACAAGCGGGTGATGGTGAAGATTATTGGGGAGTGAGGTCCTTCGCGGCGTGGAAACCCGCCCCCGTTTAGCACGCTCCGTGTAGCAGTCGGCCGCAGGCCGACTTCTTCGCGTTCCTGGCATGCCCCGGGCCGACGTGCCGTCGGCCGGTAAACGGGTCACCTTTGGCCCATCCGGGGGGTAGCGCTGGACATCTGCTCGCGCCCGCGTTGTAATGGTGGGCGCAAGCCGACCCCGGCTGTGCGGGCTCCGGTCCCCCGGCTCGCCGCGCGGCCGCCCACCGTAATCCGCACCCTCACCCGCCCCTGCCAGCAAAGGAGGAGCCATGTCTCGCCAAACCCGCCGAACGTTCTTGAAGAAATCCGCCGCCGCCGGCGCCGGGATCGCGACCGGGCTGACGATCGCCGGTACGCAGGCATCGGGCCGCGTGCTGGGCGCCAACGACACGATCCGCATCGCCGTGGCCGGTATCCACGGGCGGGGCGGAAGCCACATCGGCGCTTACGTGGGTATGGACAAGGTCCAGGTGACCCACCTGGTCGATCCCGACAGCCGGCTCTTCGCCGGCCGTTCCGAGGCGGTCAAGAAGAAGGGCGGCAACACGCCGAAGTGCGTCCAGGACATCCGCGAGGCCCTGGACGACAAGAACCTCGATGCCGTCTCGGTGGCCACCTGCAACCACTGGCACGCGCTGATCACCTTCTGGTCCTGCCAGGCCGGCAAGGACGTGTACGTCGAGAAGCCGTGCAGCCACAACGTGTTCGAGGGGCGCCAGTGCGTCCGGGCCGCCCGGAAGTACAAGCGCATCGTCCAGCACGGCACCCAGCAGCGCTCCAGCGGCGGCCGGGCCGCCGAGATGGCCGCCATCCAGTCGGGCAAGTACGGCAAGCTCTTGGTGTCGAAGGGCTACTGTTGCAAGCCCCGCTGGAGCATCGGCTTCAAGGAGCCGGAGGATCCGCCCGAGGGGCTCGACTTCAACCTCTGGCTCGGCCCCGCGCCCGAGCAGCCCTACCACGGCAACCTGGTGCATTACAACTGGCACTGGTTCTGGGACACGGGCAACGGCGACATGGGCAACCAGGGCGTTCACGAGATGGACGTCGCGCGCTGGGCCATCAAGGACAGCACGCTGCCGAAGAGCGTCATCTCGATGGGTTGCCGGTACGTCAACGGCGAGGACTACAAGGACCAGGGCGAAACGCCCAACATGGAGCTTAGCGTGTTCGACTACGGCGGGGTGCTCTTGGTCTTCGAGACCCGGGGCCTGGTCAACAAGAACAAGGAGTTCCCCTTCAAGGTGGCCAACGAGTTCTACACCACCGAGGGCGTCGTGCGCGGCGGCAAGTTCACGCCCAAGCAGGGCGGCAAGACCTACGACGTCGAGGTCGAGCCGATCCACGTGACCGACGGCGGCCCCTTCGGCAGCTTCATCAACTGCGTGCGGAGCCGTAAGGTCGAGGAGGTCAACGGCGAGATCGAGCAGGCCCACTACTCGGCCGCGCTGTGCCACCTGGGCAACATCTCCTACCGGCTGGGCCACGAGGTCCCCTTCAGCCAGAAGCCGGCCGGGTTCCCGGAGGTCGAGCAGGTGCAGGAGTCGCTCGACATCATCCCCGAGAACCTCAAGGTGGCCCTGGGCATGGACCTGGGCAAGTACACCTACACGTTGGGACCGAAGCTCGAGTTCGACCCCGGGAAGGAGAAGTTCGTCGGCAACCCCGAGGCCGACAAGCTGCTGACGCGCGACTACCGCGAGCCGTTCGTGGTGACGGAGAGCGTGTAGTACCGAGTGGAGAGTGGAGAGTGAAGAGTGGAGGGTAAGAACCCCCCGACTGCGTCGGGGGGGCTGAGCCGATACCGCTGTAGCCTGTGGAAACCATCTTCTCCAACCAAGGAGACCCGCCATGTCGCGACAAACCCGACGTGCGTTCCTGAAGAAGTCGGCCGCGGCCACGGCCGGCGTGACTGCGGCGTTTAGCATCGCGGGGACCAAGGCCACCGGGCGCGTCCTGGGGGCCAACGAAACCGTGTGCATGGGCGTGGCCGGCATCCACGGCCGGGGACGAAGCCACATCGGTGCCTTCCTCGGCCAGGAGAACGTGACGGTCACCCACCTGATCGACCCCGACAGCCGCCTGTTCGCCGGCAACGCGGCCGTGGTCGAGAAGAAGACCGGCAAGAAGCCCAAGTGTGTGCAGGACGTGCGCGAGGCCCTGGAGGACAAGGAGCTGGACGGGGTGAGCGTGGCCACCTGCAACCACTGGCACTCGCTCATCACCGTCTGGGCCTGCCAGGCGGGCAAGGACGTGTACGTCGAGAAGCCGTGCAGCCACAACGTGTTCGAGGGGCGCCAGTGTGTCGAAGCCGCGCGGAAGTACAAGTGCATGGTCCAGCACGGAACCCAGCGCCGCAGCGGCGGCCACTGGTCCACGCTCCGCGACATCGCCGCGGGCAAGCGGGGTAAGCTGCTGGTCGTGCGCGGCGGGAACTACTACCTTCGCGGCAGCGGCGGCCACCGAGAGCACAAGGACCCGCCCGAGGAGCTCGACTTCAACGTCTGGCTCGGCCCCGCCCCCAAGCAGCCGTATCACGAGAACCTGGTCCACTACAACTGGCACTGGTTCTGGGACTTCGGCAACGGGGACATCGGCAACCGGGGCGTCCACACCATGGACGTCTGCCGCTGGACCATCCCCAACGGCACGTTGCCGAAGCGGATCGTGAGCGTCGGCGGCCGCTTCCTCTACAACGACCAGGCCGAGACACCCAACCTCCAGGTGGCCGTGTACGATTTCGGGACCACCAAGCTGATCTACGAAGTCTGCAATCTGAAGGAGTCGGCCAAGGTGAGCCGTTCCGGCACGGTCTTCGACGGCGACGCCGAGGTCGAGCCGATCGAGATCGTCACGCCGCCCGACGTGCGCAGCCCGGCCGGAGAGCGCGGCCCCGGCGGAGAGATATTCAAGAACTTCATCGCGGCCGTGCGCTCGCGCAAGCCGCAGGACCTCGACGCCCATATCCTCGAGGGCCACTACTCCAGCGCCCTGTGCCACCTGCCGAACGTCTCTCACCGCCTGGGCCGGCCCGCCTCGTTTAGCCGGAAGCCGAAGGAGCTGGGCGACGACCCCGAGGTGGACAAGAGCTGGGAGTGGTTCAAGCAGACGGCCCAGCAAAACGGCGTCGATCTCACGAAGACGACCTTCACGCTCGGCCGCGTGCTCAATCTCGACCCGGAAAAGGAGAAGTTCATCGGCGACCCCGAGGCCGACAAGCTGCTTACGCGCGAGTACCGCGAGCCGTTCGTGGTGCCGGAGCGGGTGTAGGGGGTTAGGGATTGGAGATTAGGGATTGGGGATTAGGGATTGGAGAATGATCGAACGGTGAAATCGTTGCTTAGCCCCCGCGTCCACGCGGGGGCGAGCGGCCGGAACTGGAGCACCTGAATGCACCGCCCCCCCATCGTCGCCTACCACGTCATCTGGGGAGCCTACGGCTTCTGGCTTCCCAACGACCCTCGCGGCTCGTGGTCGACGAAGGTCTGGGCCAACCACTTGAAACCGTTCGGGCCTGCTACGAAGACCGACCTCCGAACATCGCTTGCCGGACGGCCACATGACCGCGCCAAGCGCCTGGAGGCGAAACGTCACCTGAAATACCCCGCCGTAAAGCTCGAACCGCGCCAAGTCGACTCCGTGGCCGCCGGGTTCTCCGAGATCGCCGATCGGCTCCGGCTGTCGATTCATGCCTGTACCATCATGCCGGACCACGTTCATCTCGTCGCCGGGCGCGGCGGAATGCACGCCGAGGAGATGGCGGGGCACCTGAAGCGGGCCGCTTCCCGGCGCCTGTCCCGCGATGGCCGCCACCCGTTCGAGCGGTTCCGGAAGTCCGAGGGTCGGATGCCGTCACCCTGGGCCATTGGGGGGTGGTACGTGTACTTGCACACCGGTGAAGAGGTGATACAACGGATCCGGTACGTGGAAGGCAACCCGATTCACGCCGGACTGCCGCCGCAACGATGGCCGTTCGTCGTGCCGTACGAATCGCCCCCGCGAGGGCGCGGGGGCTAAGCAAGTGAGGGCTAAACCCGTAGCATGTCAACTGCTTGGCCGCCGCGCCCTCGCGGCGGCGCAACCACAAACGCGAAGGAGATCGATCATGTCGCGACACAACCGACGTACCTTCTTGAAGCAAGCCGCCGCCGGCATCGGGGCGGGCGCGGCGTTTACCATCGCGGGGACCAAGGCATCCGGCCGCGTGCTGGGGGCCAACGACGTGGTCCACATCGGCGTGGCCGGGCTCCACGGCCGCGGGCAGAGCCACGTCGGCGGCTGGATGGGCCAGGAGAACGTCCAAGTCATCTACGTCGTGGACCCCGACCAGAACGTCCTGGACCGCGCGCTGAAGAACGTCACCGCCAAGTCCGGGGGCAAGTACAAAACCCAGGGCGCCGCCGACGTGCGCAAGGCCCTGGACGACAAGGCGCTCGACGCCATCTCGGTGGCCACCCCCAACCACTGGCACTCGCTGATCACGATCTGGGGTGCCCAGGCCGGCAAGCACGTCTACGTCGAGAAGCCGATGAGCCACGACTGCGAGGAGGGCCGCGTGGCCGTCGAGGCCCAGAAGAAGTACGGCGTCGTGGTCCAGCACGGCACCCAGAGCCGCAGCAATGCGGGGATCGCCGGGCTGCACGAGGCCATCCAGGCCGGCAAGTTCGGCAAGCTGAAGATCGCCTACGGCTATTGCTGCAAGCCGCGCGGCAGCATCGGGTTCAAGGAGGTCACCGACCCGCCCGAGTACCTCGACTGGAACTTGTGGCGCGGCCCCGCGATGATCGAAAAGTACCATGGCAACTACGTGCACTACAACTGGCACTGGTTCTGGAAGACCGGCAACGGCGACATGAACAACCAGGGGACTCACCAGTTGGACATCGCCCGCTGGTCGTTGGACACCGACCAGACGCACCCGGTCCGCGCCATGGCCCTGGGCGGCCGGTTCGCGTGGGACGACCAGGGCGAAACGCCCAATACGATGTTCGGCATCGCCGAGTACCCCAACGGCCAGTTCGTGTACTTCAACGTGCGCAACGTGAACTACAAGGGCTACGAGCGCCAGGTCGAGGACGAGTACTACTTCGAGGACGGCGGAAAGATCATCCGCGGGAAGTACTACGCCAAGGGCTCGGACAAGGGCGAGAGCGTGTCCGTTGAGCCGGGCAAGGTCACGCCCGGGGGGAACTGGGGCGCCTTCATCGCCGCGGTTCGGGCGGGCGACCCCGAGATGGCCAACGGCACCGCCCTCGAGGCCCACTACGCCTGCGTGCTGGGCCACCTGATGAACAACTCCTACCGCCTGGGCAAGAAGGTCCCCTTCAACGCCAAGGCGGGCGGCTTCCCCGACAACTCCGACGCCTCGGAACACTTCCACAAGCTGCACGAGATTATGAGCAAGGGCGTGGGGCTCTCGGAATCCGACAACCAGTACGTCGTCGGCCCGTGGCTCACGTACGACCCGAAAACCGAGCGCCACACCGGGCCCTTCGCCGAGGAGGCCAACGCCCTGTTGAAAGACCCCAACCGGCCGGAGTTCCGGGTGCCCAAGGCCAGCGAGGTCTGACCTCACGAATGCTCGTAGTGACCCGATTCATCGGGTCCGGCCCTCGTGAATGCGCCAGAGACCGCATGAATGCGGTCACTACAAACGGTGGTGAATAATCCCGGCTACCCGGCCGCCTTGCCGCGGACCCGGTCGATCGCCCCGGCGATCTCCGCCCACGGCACATCCTGCGGCAAGCGGTTGGTTTTCGCCGCGATGGCGGCGGCCGTGCCGGCGGCTTCGCCCATGGCGACGGAGTTGCCGGTTACGCGGTAGCTCGAGTGGGCCAAGAAGTCGCCGCTGATGTTCCGCCCGGCCAAGAGGAGGCCCTGGACGTCTTTGGCGACCAACGAACGGAAGGGGACGTCGTAGGGCTGCACCCGGCCGTGGCCTCCTTCGATGCCCTTGCTGTGCTTGGGGTCGAGCGAGTGGACGTCGATGCAGAAGGTGGTCCGGCACACCGCGTCTTCGTGCCGCGCCCCTTCGAGGATGTCCTTTGTCGAGACCTCGTAGAGCCCGTGGACGCGCCGGCCCTCGCGCACGCCGATGTGCTCGGCGGTGGCCACGATCTGGAGGTTTCGCCACTCGCCGCCCAGGCTCCGCAGGCCGTCGACCAGCCTATGGACCTCGGCCCGGGCACGGATCGTGGCGTCGGTGATCTCCTGGGCGTTCAGCGCGGAGACGCCGAACTCGTGGTTGGCCCCCAGGCAGTAGAGCCCTTCGCGGAGATAGAACAGCACGGGCACGGTGTACGACGGGTCGTGGCCGCCGCGCTGCATGGCCTCGCGGAGCCGGCCCTTGGGGTTTTTCTCCCCGCGCGGCTCGGCCAGGCCACGGACGTAGGGGTAGACTTCCTCCGGGTCGAGCCCGGCGACCAGGGCGATCAGCGTCATGGGCTGGCACTGGTGCTCGTCGCCTAAGGGGTCTGACCCCTTTTCGGATACGTCGCCCCGGCCGATGTCGAACCCGCAGCCGCAGCGCGCGGCCAGGTCGCCGTCGCCGGTGCAGTCGACGAACACCCGGCCGGCGAACGCCTCGCGCCCCGACTTCGACTCGGTCACGGCCAGCTTCACGCGGCCCGCGTCGTCCACCGCGGCGTCGACCACCCGGGTGTGCAGGCGGACGCGCACGCCGGCCTCGATACACATCTGCTCGAGCACGAGCTTCATCTGCTCCGGGTCGTACGCGGCGGACGAGCCGTAGAGCTTGTAGTACCCGCGGCGGTCGAGCCGCTCGACGTACTCCTGCATAAGCCCCGGCTTGTTTTGCCAGTCGATGATCCAGCTTAACAGCCCGGCCGTCCAAATCCCCCCCAAACACCCCCCCACGTCGATCAGCCGCGTTTTCGCCCCCGCCCGAGCCGCCGCAATCGCCGCACTCACCCCCGCGGGTCCGCCGCCGCAAACGACCACGTCGGCTTCCTCAACGATCGGCACGTCACGGGCCGACTGCTGAAACGTGCCGGGCGGCGGAGCGGGTTTGGCGTCCTCGGCCGCGTGCAAACGCGAGGCGGTGGCCCCCGAAAGTGCCGCCGCAGCGGCCGATGTCGAAGCGAGGAACGTGCGGCGGGTGAGCTTCTTCGGCATCGCTGCGTGCTCCGGCTGGGGCTTGTTGATTAGGTCAGCTGCGTGCGTGCGGAAGGACATCGGGCGAGACAGCCACACATTCAGCCAACTCCGGCGCCGCTCATACGACCGGCAAAGCGGACTGCGCCCTCCCGCGGTGCGTGTCGGGCGACGTTCTCAGGAGGGAGGTTATCAACTGCGAAAGTCGCCCCATTTCAAGTCGGAGATCTGCGGAATCCGGCGAAGGGCTTGATCTACTACGTCACAGTAACGGCCAAAGGTCTGTCGCGGCTTCTTGAACAGCAGCTTCCGAAGCCAGTATCCTAGGCACTGAATGGTGAAGTAACAATCGCCATCGGCAGGGTTCAGCACTTGGTAGAACGTGCAGTTTTCGTAGCGAGTCTCGAACCCCCAACCGTAATAACTGTGTTGCTCTACAGACGAAATAACCGATGCGTATTCGGCGAGTCTTGCGGCAATCTCGTCGGCGAGTTCGCGAGACCCCGGGCCTATGGGGTTATCCTCTTGGTCGAACTGCCATTCATCTGGGTATTCAGACTTGAACTCTAAGGTTCGATACACGTTTCAGCGACCTGTCGGAAAGGGCGACACTGGGCTTTGTTGTTTCACGCGGTCCGTCTGCGCATGGACGAGATTCCTCCCACATAACCCAGCATATCACCCGCCGCTTCCCCCGTCGACAACCTCCAACCCTTCCGGCAACGGTTCATCGAGCAGATCGCGAAGACCCCGCGTGCAACGAAGCCGCGGGACATCTTCGGTGCCCTCGACGATCATCGCCTCGACGCCCGCCGGCAGGCGCGAGAAACCCTCCACGCCCAGCACGCTGAGCGCCGTAGCCCAGATGTCGGCCGTTACGGCCGTGGGGGCCACGACGGTGACCGATCGGGCGGCGTCGGCGGGGCGGGTGGTGCGGGGGTCGAGGATGTGGCTGTAGCGGCGGCCGGCGATCTCGACGTATCGGGCGTAGGCGCCGCTGGTGCAGACCGCGCCGGCGGGGATTCTGAGGCGCAGAAGCACGCCGGCGCCGAAGGGGCTTTGCACGTCGACTCCCCAGCGGTCGCCGGAGGGGGGGCGGCCGAAGCAGGCCAGGTCGCCGCCCACGTCGACCAGCCCCCCCGCGAGCCGGCCGTCGCGCCGCAGCACGTCGAGTGCCCGGTCGATGGCGTGGCCCTTGGCGATGCCGCCCAGATCGAGCCGGGCGGTGTCGCTCCGTTTGACGGCCCCGACGTCGTCCAGCTCGAACAGCTCCCAATGCGAGGCGGCCCGGGCGGCGGTCAGCTCGGCGTCGGTGGGCAGCTTTCCGCGGCGGCCGGCTTCGCGCCACAACTCGATGAGCGGCCGGCAGGTCACGTCGAACGCCCCGCCGGTGTCGGCTGCGGCCTGGCGCGCGGTGCGCAGCAGTCCGAGCACCTCGGGCGACAGGGGGACATGGTGATCGGCCGGGGCGGCATTGAGCCGGCCCGTCTCCGAGTCGGCCAGCCAAGTGCTCATGCGGGCTTCGACGCGGCGGAGTGTCTGCTCGGCCTGGCGCAGCAGCGGCTCGGCCGCGGCCCCGCGTCCGGGCGCCACGACCGCGCCCAGCGTGGTCGTGGTTCCCATCAGCCCGTCGATGCGGCGGACCACGGCCTCGCGCCTCGGCCCGCGCCCCCCGCGGGTCTTCCAGAGCCCGACCGATACCAGGGCGCCCAGGGCCACGATCAGTGCGGCGCCGATCCAACGGTCTTTGTGCATACATCCCGCTCGTTCAGGGGGAATCGACCCCGACGCGCAACTTGACCGGCCGGGCCGCCTGGTCCAAACTGTAAGGTTACCGGGTCGCGGGACCGTCTCAAGCGCTTTTCCGGCTGCGGATGATGATTCGCTTCTTTTGCCCATCGGGCCATCGGCTGAAAGTCTCGGAGGACATGGCGGGGCGCCAGGTCCGCTGCTCGCGGTGCAAGGAGGTCGTGGTGGTGCCGGAGCGGTCGACCCGGGCCGCGTCGAAGCCCTCGTCGCCGGGCAACCGGAAGGGCGTCGAGCCGGTCTCCGGCCCCGGCGAGAAGCCGGCCGCGCAACCCTTGGCCGATTCGCCCGCACGGTCCAAGCCAGCCACGCCAGCCACGCCAGCCAAGGCGGGAAAGCCGGCGAAGGGGGACGTTTTCGCCGACGTGGTCGGGGAGCTGCTGGGGCCGACGGAGAAGAAGCCGACGCCGGAGCAGGCGAAGGCGCCCGCCGCCGATTCGCGCCCCGCGGGCAAACCGCCCCAAGGCGACGTGTTCGCCGAGGTGGTCGAGGGGCTTTTGGAGGAGCCGCAAGAGAAGCCGTCGCCGGACAAGGCGGAGAGGCCCGCCGACTCGCGTCCTGCGGGCAAGGCGCCGAAGGGGGATGCGTTCGACAAGGTGATGGAGGGGCTGCTCGAGCCGCAGGCGAAGCGGGAACCGGAGCCGGAGCCGCAGAAGCCGGCCGCCCAAACGCCGCCGCCGCTTGACCCGAGTGCGCAGGCCGCCAAGCCGGGTGCCGAGCCGCCGCCGTTGCCGGCCGGCGTGGAGAAGCCGGGTGCCAAGCCGCCGCCCCGCCTGCCAAAAAAGCGGCCGCCCTTGCCGCCGGAGAAACGTGTGCCCGCTCTGCCGTTGAGGGCACGGGAAGAGAAGAAGGAGCAAAAGCCTTCGCCCGGCCCGCCGCCGAGAAAGCGGGAAGAGCCCCAGAAGGTTGAGAAGGGAAAGCAGCCGGTTCTCCCGACGAAGAAGGGCCCTCCCTCGCTCTCTGCGGAGAAGCCCCGGCCTT
>Ga0180438_10003367_pt1 | contig 24248 bp, 18 predicted proteins | sample SS_ome_12_FD_132455 | JGI IMG/M metagenome (GOLD analysis project Ga0180438, IMG submission 132455) | Hypersaline lake sediment archaeal communities from the Salton Sea, California, USA - SS_3_D_2 metaG | ecosystem: Environmental > Aquatic > Non-marine Saline and Alkaline > Hypersaline >... | reverse complement strand
GTGGACAGTCGGAATGCATAAGGAATCCGAAAAATTGATTTCCAGAAAATCACAGATTGTCTTCAGATTCTCTAATAGATTATTGATGAGACTTTCGTAATGAATCATCAGATAACGTCCTTGTCCTAATATGCTCCTGTTCTTCCATCCAAGATCGATTAAAGATTTTATATGGGAGGCTCCTTCTTTAGCGTTAAAACGTGATTTTCTTGATAGAGAAAACTTTTTCAAAGAGACTAAGTTTTCCAACGGGTCGCGGATAATTTGGATGAATTTCGCATTGGGAAATCTTTCTAAAATGGAATCGACATATTCTTCATTACCCGGGGTTTTTTCTACCCAGTATCTGGTTTGGCTCTCCTTGACAGCCGTTGCGTGCAGGGCTGAAACAACAGCCATAAACGGTTCCATTTCCTGTTCCATAAAGTGTTTTAAGGCCAGTATAAATCTTTTATAGTTTTCAGGATCTTTGCCCAAGAGCCAAAAAGGTTTCTGTCCCAGCGGATTTACAAATCGTTTTGTCCAGTAGAGAGCCAGAGGAAGGAATTTCCATTTTTTGCCGTAGAATCTTCCCATGTAGTTAGAGTCACCCGGCATGACAAATAAATTCGGATGGCCATCCAGCAGTTGTGCCAATAAGGTCGTTCCAGACCTGCCGGGTCCGCAAATAAATATTGGAAAGTCTATGAATGCCTGGATTTCTTCAGTTCTTAGATGATCAGGAGCCCAATCTATATCCACTTTCTTTAGCAGTAAATTGAAGAAATGTCTCAGCTCTTTGTCTAATTGACGCCACGCCGAGCCCCTTGCTGGATACTCTTCGTCCCTTTTTTCCAGTAGCTTGTCAATTTGCTCTATCTTTTCATCCATAGCGCCCATTGAGGCACCTCTATGTTATGGATTTTTCAATTCTACGATTGTTCTTATCTCTGTGAATTACCGTGAATGATTCGCATAAAAAATTGGGGACTGTCCCCAATTTTTACAAATTTTCAATGCTATTGTATCAGGCTAAAGAAAGCTGGTTGTGCGCGAGAAGAAGCAAACCCTGTATGCTGACATTGTAGGGGCAGGCCTTCTCGCAGTATCCAGGACATTCGCCGCAGACATCGGCCCTGTTACCGGGGATGGCGGAGTAATTCAGCATGGATTCTCTTTCCCGGCCCTGCGCCACAAAATAATGGAAATAGCGCATGATCGTGTTCACCGGAACGCCGTGCGGACATTGAGGCTCGCACACGCCGCAGGCGTGGCGGCAGTAGAACTCACCGCAGCCCTCCTTGTAGGCGGCTAACTTTGCCTTATCCTGCCCGCTTAACTTTGAGCCGGACAGGGGAATAATCCTCTCCATCTCGTCGAAAGTTTGCAGAGAACAGCAGACTGTGTTGACTCTGTGATTAGAGAGAGCGAACTTGATCGCCGCGGCCCTGATTTCTTCCGGATTATTGAGGTCATACTTGGAGATGAAATGTTCAGCTTTGTCGAACTTTTCCTTGAACCGAGTCAAGCCTTCTTTATAAAGCGGATGGATATCCTTGCCTTCCTTTTCAAGCTGCTCAACTCGTGACTTGAGGATGTAATACTTGGTCACCGGAGTGGATTTCATCAGAGTCGTTCCGATGTTTTTTTTCTCACAGGCTTCGAGTACGCGCTCTGACTGGTCCATCTGCAGGAAGTTGTAGGCGAAGAGGAAAACATCGAACCGTCCGTCTTCGGCTGCGGCCAGGAGCACCTTCCCCATTGCCTCTTCCGGGTCTCTGAACCAGAATGAACCATGGTGGGAGGTTCCCACGAAATGTATCCGACCTTCGGCCTTGAGTTCCTTCATTGCCGCATGGAATCCTTCATGTTTGAGAGTTTCTGTCGTATCCGGCATGTGCAACATCATGCAGTCGATGTATTCTGTATCCAGCTCTTTAAGAGCTTTATGCACTCTTTTGATCAATCCCTCCTTTGTGGTATCCCCTTCCATCAGCATCTTGGAGGTGATGAAGATAGACTTTCTTTCACGTTCCTTGATGACTTTGCCGATTTTCTGATGGGCACCAGGGTAACTCTCCCCGGTGTCGATATAATTCATTCCCGCATCCAGCATGGCTGCCATCAGACTTTCGTCTCCGACATAGCCAACTGCCAGGTCTGAGACCTTGAAGCCGGTGCGGCCGAGTGTGCGATAACCTTTGATCCTTGGCTGAGCCGTGCCCTCTTCTTGCCTTCCGTGTGATCGACGGCTTTCTTTTTCTCGTGCCCATCCGCTTTGAGTCACCATGCCGGTGCCGATCAATCCCAGGACAGAATTTTTTAGAAAATGCCTGCGGCCGAGATGCATTTTTTTCCTCATGTTTCCTCCCTTGGTCATATTGCTTTCCTTTTTTTCCAAGTTAATCAGTTCTGTCAATTCTCAATACAGACACTCTATTATTAAGAATCAGCCAGCAAAACAACAGGAAATATATTGGGGAATGATACGAATGTCAATACACTCAGGATTTTCATTTGTCGGCTGGGAGTCTTTTCTGACATTTTCAGGAGAAAGAAGGTACAGAGAAGGATACAGATTTGAGATAAGCGCTGAACACAAATCCTTTTACTGAATCCGCAGCAAAATTTTAAAATTGAGGGAAATCCCGACGTTTAGACTTTGAATTTCTCAGCTATTCATAGCGGAGTGAGTCGACTGGATTGGCACGAGATGCTTTGAACACTCGAAAACTGATAGAGGCAAAGACGATCAGAAATGTCACTGCAGAGCCGAGAATGAAAAAGCTCAAACCGAGGTCTATCCGGTAAGCAAAATCCTGGAGCCAACCACGGAGAAGGATAAACGCCAAAGGCCAGGCCATTCCGTTGGCAAGGAGTATTAACTTAAAAAAGTCCCTGGAGAGGAGAACCACAATACTGATTTCGGACGCGCCCAGAACCCTCCGGATACCAACCTCTTTAGTGCGGCGGGCCACAGTCAAAGAAATCAAGCCGAACGCACCCAAACAGGCGATAAGAATAGCGAAAAATGCTGAATACCTTGCGATTTCCGCCCACCGTTCATCCTCCTTGAACACACGGTCAACATCCTCATCCAGGAAAGAATAAAGAAACGGACGGCCGGAAACAGTCTGTTTCCAGATACCTTCCAAAAGCTCTTTCGTGGCCGGCAGATCTTCGGCTGTGATGCGGATAAAGAAATACCGGAAGGAGCCGTTGATGCTTTGCAAGTGAAAGACGGCAGGAATGACCTCATAATGAAGGGAACGAAGATGAGAATCCTGCAAGACGCCAATGATTTTTCCAGGAAGCATATCATTATCTACAGGGAGTGTCTTCCCGATAGGATCATCCCAGCCGAAAATCTTAACCAGGCTCTCATTCACCATCACAGATTCTTCCGGATCGCTGGGGTATGTTCGTGAAAACTCCCTCCCTTTCACCAGACTCATTCCCATTGTCTCAACATAGTCGTAATCGATCGAGTACATCCGGCAAGGGATTTCCCGGCCATCATATTCAAAGCCTGTCCCCCAGAGGTCTTCTCGGCCAAAGGACATGCTTGACATGGTGGCACTGAGCACATCCTGGCGCTGACTGGCTGCCTGCCTGTAGACTCCCAAAACTCGTTTCATTTCTGTTTCGTTAAGACCGGTTGATGATCCACCGGCATCGATGACAACGACCTGGTCCGCGTCGAAACCCAGGTTCACCTTGCGCATGTGCTGCATCTGACGGGCCATGATGAAAGTCGTTATGATCAGGATGGCGGACAGCGCGAACTGGAGCACGACAAGACCGCTGCTCAGTCTTTTTTTCCCTGAGATCTGAAATCTCCCTTTCAGAATCTCAATAGGATGGAAGCCTGAAAGCACCAGTGCAGGATAGAATCCAGCCAGAATTCCCACAAGAACAGCCAGACCAAAAAGCGGAACCCATAATGTCTGAATGTTGAAATTCAGATCTCTGTCAATTAAACGGCTGAAGATGGGCAGGGTCAACAGAGTGAGAATTATTCCGGCCAGAAGAGACAGGAAGCTCAAAAGGATGGATTCGCTCAGGAACTGCTTTATGAGTTGAGGGCGGCTGGCGCCGACAACTTTTCGCATGCCCACTTCTTTGAACCGGTGGAAGGAAAGTCCCAATGACAGATTGACGAAATTGACGCAGGCAATCAGCAATACGGCCAGCGCGATTCCAGAAAGGACATATGAATAAAGGGGATCACTCTGTAAAGTCAGCCATTTGCGGATAATTGTGTTCAAATAAAGCTTTTTCAGGGGAAGGAGTCGCAGAGGTCTCTCCGGGCTGCCAAAATAATCCTGATTCTCACGGTTCTGGCTGAAGTAGTTGGCAAAAAAAACGCGGAATTTATCTTCCATATCCCTGACCTCAACACCCGGAGCTAATTGGACGAAGGTGTAGACATTGTTGGAGCCCCATCCTCCGAGCCTATCTCCTCTAAGGACATGAGGTATCAGAAAATCGAACCGGAAGCTTGAATTGGGCGGAAGGTCGACTACTCCTTTCACCACCATCACTTCTTCTCCGCTTCGGAGGCGAATAGTCAGCGTTTGTCCCAAAGGATCTTCATTTCCAAAATATTTTTCAGCCATTGTTGGGGTAATGACCACTGACTGCCTGTCTTCAAGGGCTGTTTCGGGCTGGCCGGCAACTTTGGGGAAGGAAAACATCCGCATGAACTCGGGATCCACATAAAAGCCTCGCATTAAAAAGACTTTTTCAGCCCGGCGGACTGGAGTGCCGTCCTTGATATTCCAGCCGTAGACGCGGGCGATGGATTCGATCTCAGGGAGTGAATCTTTTATTGTCGGAGCCAGAATAGGTGGGGTGGATCCGGAAGGGCGGCGTCCTCCGAATGTTCCCCGCTGAACAAGAGTGAGATAGATCCTGTTGCCGTTTTCATGGAAATTGTCATAGGAATGTTCATGTTGGACAAAAAGAGTGGTTAGAATACAGAAAGCAATGCCTATTGCCAGGCCAACGATATTGATCAGGGAGTGGGCCTTGAATTTTATTAAATTTCTCCAGGCGACTTTAATATAATTGAATAGCATGGCAACCTCCATCAATTTAAACTCTTAATATCTAATGAGTGTTGCAAGAAAATCCCGATTCGGATGAAGAGCCTGGTAAGTCTTCTGTTCATCAGTCTGTGGCTTTTCGAATCTTCTCTGACACGTCCCGCATGACTTATGCGCTTCATCTGGACGAAAAGCACTTTCAAGCCAAAAAAAGCCTTTTTAGTACTTTCAGTACGTTAGACTCCGTTTTCGGGGATTTGGTTTACTTAGATCTTCTGAAGGCCAGAAATCATGTGGGAGTTGTAAAATCCCTGACAAGATGCTATAAACGTCTGTTCGAGGATTCGAGCTACACGATAATAATTTCCATAAAAGAAGGAATTCAATGGAAGAAAAATCATTGACCATAAGAGGATTGAACAAGCTTGCCATTTTTCACCTGGTCACATCCCTGCTGGTGATTGTCTCAGCCTTTTTAGCTCTCCGCCATTTCTTTATTGCCAATTTTCCGACTTCGATTTTTGAAGGATCGTTCTGCGATATCTCCCCTTTTTTTAACTGTGACAGCTCCGCCTATTCTTTCATCGCCCAAATATTTGGGATTCCCATCGGCTACTTTGGAATCGCCATCGGCCTGGCGTCCCTGATGGGAATTATCTTTCCATCCAAAGCCTTCGAGAGGACGAATAAATTTCTCAATTTTTTCAATGTCCTGGGGATTATCGGCTTGATATTCATCTCAATATTCATCTTGCGAAGCGTTTGCCTTCTCTGTGTGGCCTACTATATCTTCTCTTTCCTCAATTTCTGGCTTTACGCAAGGTACGGGGTCGATGCAGAGAAAGGATTGTTCAAACCGCATTTCCAGCCCAGCATCCGGTTTCTTTTCGGGATCGGACTCCTCACTCTGGTCGGGGCTGTGAATATCTACGCCTATCACCAGGCGAAGATCGAAGCCCAGGGTGGAGGGGTGGCCAACAGGATCGTTCAGCAGTATTTCAGCCTGCCCACAGTGAACAATCCGAGTATCATTTCACCCTACTACACGATACAGGCTACAGAAAAATTTGAAGATGCACCCATCAGGATCATCCAATACGGAGATTTTCAGTGTCCGGACTGTCTCAAATTGAGGAATGACCTGGAGGATTTAAAAAAAGATTTTGGGAAAGAAATGAATGTGGTCTTCCAGTTTTTTCCGCTCGATGCAAAATGCAACAGTGTTGTGGACAAGGATAAACATCCTCAGGCCTGTGCGTTATCCTATATTGCGGCCCATGACCCGAGCCGGTTCTTGGCGATTCATGATGAGATTTTCGATAATCAACGCCAAACAAGAAGCGATGAATGGGTGAAAAACCTTGCCCAAAAATACGGAGTCGAAGACGCGCTCACAGATGAAAAGACGAAACAGATCGTCCATGACCTCATCAACACCGGGAAAGAATACAAGCCGACATCCGACCGCTATACATACGGGATCCGCTCGACTCCGACCATGATCCTCAACGAAAGAATGGTCATCGGGACTCTCCCCAAAGTCCAACTCCGGGCCATATTCAAGGCCATTCTCGATAAGGAGAAAAAGGGCAAAGACGAAGCTCTACGGTTCATAGAGGACTGGAGATAAGTACTCAGGGGTCGAACTGGCCATTTCATTAGCTCTAAGATGAATAGAGCAGTGATTCATTATTATTGATTAATTCACGCCATTTTCATGAAACTCTTATTCCAATTAAAAATATACGGGCTTTTTATTTCATAAAGAAAAAAGATGATTTCTCTGAAAGCTTCAGTCAACATGGTTTTGTGTCCGAATTTGAATCGAAGTCTATTCAATCTCGGTTAACTTAATTCTCTTGGGCGTTCTCTTCATATCTTACTGTAGTTGACAAGCTTATTTTCCCTTTGATATGTTTTTCCCCAATGTCAGCTGAATAAGATTGTGTAACCGGAATACAGTCGGCCGTGCCAGAAAAAAAGAAACTAAAAGTTAATGAAAAAAGAAAGCAATAGAAAAACAATTTGGTTTATTTTTTCTGTTCTCCTATTCTCTTGGATGTTATCCCTGGGTTTAGCAATTTTAGACCTTAGCCGTAGCCCGCTCACTGCTGTGATGATCTTCCCCATGATTGCAGCTGTTGTTTTCATGGTGATCTCAAAGGAAAAATTTTCTGCGATCGGCTGGAAATGGCCACAGCTACGCTACATGCTTCTTGGCCTTTTCCTTCCTTTACTCCAGATGGCGGCTGTAGTCGCTATCGGATATGCCTTGGACCTCCTCTCTTTCAACAACCAGCATTATTTATCCCAAAATCCCACTCCCTATACCTGGATGAATGTGATCCTTTGTATTCCCGCCATTTTCATCCCTTTTGTCCTTCTGTCACTTCCTCGATTTTTCGTTGGCTGGGTGAGTCATTTGGGCGAAGAATTCGCGTGGAGAGGATATCTTCTCCGGAGGCTTATGGAGAGGGATGGGATAGTGAAGGCAGTCTTGGTTTCAGGTATTGTGTGGTGGGCCTGGCATCTGCCGATGTTTTGGCTTAGCCCTGTTATCAGCAGATTGCCCGTTGAACGATTAGCCCTGACGGGATTACTTTCTCTTCCTTCCCTGGTGGGGACAGCATGTGTTTTTTCTTGGGTTTACGTGAAAAGTGGCTCGATCTGGGCCCCGACGATTATGCATCTATCGTGGAATTTATTCCGGGGTGTCTTGACAGGAAGATTATCTGATGGAGAGTTGGGATTGTTCGCTGGAGATCTCTGGCTTGTCAATGGCGAAGGTGTTATCGGGATGATAGTGACGGCCCTAACCGGCATCATATTTTTTTACTTCTGCTTCAATCAGCCAGAGAAAAAATTAAAAGGTAATTTGAGTTAGATTATTCCAAGCTGCACATTCAGATCATTAGAAGTGGAAAAGAGGAAGAATCTGAGTACATCAGATCTATCTACCAGGTGAAATGGAATTTTCACAATTCGGGATAAACACTTCAAGGTTTCCAGTCGTAATAGGTATACAAGAATAATCAATAGCGCGTGGAAATTTATTGGAGGGAGACTGAAAATGAAGATACTCAGATTTTTTCTTCTCTTTGTGTGTACGGCGCCTCTTTTCCCAGAAAAAGTCGCTGAGCTTCCCGGAGTCGATCACCCCGCTGCCATGGCTATAGCCGATTCAATCCTTTACATTTGCGATAGAGAATCCATTCATCTTTTCCAACTGAAACCTTTCCGCTTTGTTGAGAAATTCGGACGTCGCGGCGAAGGACCCGGGGAGTTGAATTCCCCACCCCATTTGGCTGTCTATCCCAACCATCTTTTTATCAACACCATGGGCAAGATTATGAAGTTCTCGAAGAAAGGAGAGTTTCTGGAACAGAACAAAATTCCGTTTACCTATTTTTATGTTTATTTTCCGCTGATGCAAACAGGGCCGAATTATGTCGGCCTGCCGCTCAAAAGGGTAGAGGGCACAGTCCCGTTTATTCACACTGTGAATATTTACGATTCCCAGCTCAAGCTCATTAAAGAAATCTATCAAGGCATTCCACCGCAGCTTCTGCCTCCATCCCGTCCTGGCTCTAAAATCATCAAACAGGATTTTGAAGTCATTCCGGACTGTCTGGAGGTAGCTGTCCAGGATAATAAGATATATGTGGGCGATACGCGGAGAGGATTTTTTATCGCAGTTTTTTCTAACACCGGAGTACATCTTTTCGATATCGAAAAGAAATATCGCAAAGTGAAGGTCCCGGACGAATTCAAGAAGGAATTCTGGCAGGAATTGCGGGCATCTGAAAGATGGGAAGAGCAGAAGCAGAGGTTCAACTACCTTATCAAGGATTATTACCCGGCTTTCTACAGCATGAAAATCCAGCAAAAAAAAATATATGTGACCACCTATGACCAGAAAAATTCTCTTTATGAATTAGTGGTCCTTGATCTCCAGGGGAATATTGTGAAACAAGACTTCTCTTTTCCACTGGATCCGGAGTTCAGGGTGCTGACAGGCACGGCATCCTTTAGCAATCAATACGCGGTCTATGACGATATTATTTACTATGTTGTTTTGAATGAAGATTCTATGCTTTACGAGCTGCATGCCAGTTCAAAAGTGCAGTAATTCAGGCTGAAAATTCAAGGCTCCATAATTCTTTGTCTGTTCGGATATGAACATTTTTTATCCGATTTCGGACATTGAAATTCCTTTTTTTCCTTATTTCTCGAGCTTCCTTTCCAGTCCCTCGAATTGGCATGAAATTTGCCTATTAATAGATTAAAAATCATATTGAATTATTGGATAATCGGAAACAGGAGCTGCCATGTTAAAAAATTACATCAAGACAGCCTTGAGGAATATCAGGAGATATAAAGGCTATTCCCTTATCAATATAGCGGGCCTGACTGTGGGAATGGCTTGTTTCATCCTCATCTTCCTCTGGGTCTATGACGAACTGAACTATGATACGTTCCACACCCACAGCGACCGGCTCTACCGCATCATCCTCAAAAAAGCTGATGATCCGAATGACCAGGGAATACCCAGTTCCCCTTATATTCTGCCCAGGATTCTCAAGGAAGAGTATCCAGAAATTGTGGAAGTAACCCGGGTCAGAACCCGTGGCTACCCCAGCGCTGTCCGCTACGGTGACATCGCTTTCTATGAACAACGGTTCTTCTTGACCGACCCCTCTTTTTTCTCGATGTTCTCCTATGATTTTGCCGCAGGGAATCCGGAGACAGCCTTGAATAATCCGAATTCTGTGGTCGTGACAAAGGAGGCGGCTCTAAAATATTTTGGTGACGAAGATCCGATGGGAAAGATCCTCCACTGGAACAACTCACAAGATCTTGAGGTGACCGGCATCATAGAAAAAGTCCCCTATAACTCCCACCTTCAGTTTGACTTCATGGCCTCACTCCAGCTTTATGACAGCGAGCGGCTCTCTTCCTGGTGGCGCGAGGCTGATGCCTATGTTCAGCTTCAGGAAGATGTTTCTGTGGAGGATCTTAACCGCAAGATCGCCGGCGTCATCCAGAGATACCAGCCAGAAGATGAGTACAAAATTGCTCTTCAGCCAGTGAGAGAGGCCCACTTGAATATCATGCAGGGAGGTCGCAGTGACAGGAGATTTGTTCTTATCTTTGGCGTGATTGCGGTCATGATACTGGCCATCGCCTGCGTCAACTTTATGAATATCACAACGGCCCGCTCCAGCATCCGGGCTCTGGAAGTGGGAATGCGAAAAGTGGTCGGTGCCGGACGGTCGGATATCATCAAGCAGTTCCTGGGAGAATCCATACTTCTCTCATTGATATCATTCTGTCTGGCAGTCGGGCTGGTTGATCTTTTCCTTCCGGTATTCAACAGGCTTCAAGGTAAAGAGATGTCTCTTCTGGGCTCCGGGAATGTGCTTGTCTACCTTTTGCTTGTTGGCGCGGCTCTTGTCACTGGCTTTGTTGCGGGAAGTTATCCAGCATTTTTTCTCTCTGCCTTCCAGCCTGCTAGGGTCTTGAAGAAGGATACCGGCAGTGGACGGAAGGCCTCTGTTCTGCGAACTGTCCTGGTTGTCAGCCAGTTTTCAGTGTCCATTCTGTTGATCATCATGACGATAGTCGCCCACAAACAAATGCAATTTATTCGAAACAGTGAGCTCGGTTTCTCGCGCGAGCATATTGTGCATATGCTGATGAACGATCAATTAAGAGACTCCCATAAAACCTTCAAAGAGAGACTGCTTCAGGACCCGCGTATTCTCAATGTGACTTTCGCCTCGGCTCCTCCTCACCTGCTGCTCAATGTCAATAATTTCGAGTGGGAGGGCATGAACACGGATAAAGAGGTCGAACTGGATTTTCTGTATGTCGACCATGATTACGCAAAGACATTTGACTTGGAGATCGTGCATGGTCGGGATTTTTCCGAAGAATACCCGACAGACGCTTCCGAGGCTTATATAGTCAATGAATCGGCAGTCCGTTTTATGGGAATGACGAACCCGATCGGAAAACGTGTCGTTCTGGCCGGCAGGGAGGGAAGGATCATCGGTGTGGTCAAGGATTTCAACCACAAGCCGCTTATCTTTGATATCTCTCCGATGGTAATGGGTATTCGGCCCAGCTGGTATTACGACCTTCTGATCAAAGTCAGTCCCAGGGATGTAGAGGGAAGCCTGGCTTACATTGAGAAGGTTTTCAAGGAGACATCGCCGGGATTCCCGTTCTGGTATCAATTCCTCGATGATTGGTTTGAAATGATCTATCTTCCTTTGAAGATTATGAATACAATCTTTAACAGCTTTGCCTTCTTGGCTGTCTTCATCTCCTGTCTGGGCTTATTCGGTCTGGCCTCGCTCCTTTTGGAACAGAGGAGAAAAGAGATCGGCGTCCGTAGGGTCCTGGGTGCCTCAGTCCCTGGAGTTGTATTCCTGCTGTCTCGGAGGTTCCTCAAGATCATTCTGATAGCCAACCTGATCGCGGTCCCTGCAGCCTATCTTACCACCAGGATGTTCCTGAATCTCTTTGTGCTGCGGACAAAGTTTAATGCGGGAGTGGTTGTGGCAACGGTGACGTTTACTTTTGTGGTGGCGCTGATGACGATAAGCTATCAGGTGATCAAGACTGCCCTGGCCAATCCGGTCGACTCCATCCGTTACGAATAATTTGGAGCACCATACCAATTCCGGATTATCCTGGGAATTAAAAAAGATATTTGACCTGTCCCCCTTACTTTATCACCTCCAAAATTGAAGCGGTGTGCTTATAGTCGGTCGGAAGACTTGAATGTCTCATATCAATAACTTTGCATTTGAGCTCTTTACAACAGGTCTAATGCGGCACGGACCAAAGCAAAGAAGTTCTCATCTGGCACATATTCCGGGACACTGTTGCCTGTGCCCAAAGCGAATCCCCCTCGCTCTGCGGCACGTTCCAGCATGGCCTTGGACCGGTCATAAACCTTCTCAGGCGTAGAGCCGCACATAAAATTGACATCGATACCACCTATGATGGCTATTCGGTCATGATACTCTTCGTAGGCGTGTTCAACGGACATGATGTTATCCTCGTAGGAATGACGGCCGTCGAAACGAATATCCTCGATTATATCTTCAATGATATTTTTAAAGTATCCGCACGAATGCAGAATAACCGGTTTGCCTGCAGCATGAAAGATTTCAACAATTTGTCTATACCAGGGGAAAACATAGCGGCGCAAGGCATCGGTTGAGATAAGTGTGTTGGTGTTGAATCCCCAATCGTCATTGGCCAGACCGGCACCCACACATTCATAGGAGACGACCCTCTTGTAATAGCGAACGAGACGCGAACCGACCTGCTCGAAAACATCTTCGACCAATTGTGGATCATCAGATAGCTTGTAACACAATTCATCGAAACCCATCAGTCTGATCACATTCTCAAGAACGCCATCAGGAGAATAGGGGATGAGCTTCATTCCCTTCGGTAGATCTTTGGAGAGTTGATTCAGGAGTTCATAATCCGCCTCTTCAGGATCTGGCCATTCGAAGGATTCGAATTCCTTTTGACTGCGGATCACAGCGCCTTCGTTTAAGGAGAAAGTCTCTTTGGTCTCGCGAAGGTCAGGATTGGTGAATTGAAAGCCCGGAAGCAGGATCGTGGCGAAGTCATACCCGAGTCTGTAGAATGTTTGAATGGTGCGTCTCTGCCATGCCGCTTGATCGGCCGGAATGGGGCCGGGGACCAGGCGGCTATACAGCCTCTCATTAAAATAGAATTCAAACAAGGTGGGTTTGTCAGGAGCTTCACGCCGGAGAACGGCTAACAAGTTTTCGAAGTTCGGTTCGCCTTTTCTTTCAGGGATTTCATCCCAGTTCATCGCTGTTTACTCCGTTTTATCAGCAGCGAGAAGCTCGTTTAAAGCTTGGTTCAAGTTTGAGAGTCCAGTTTCGATTTCTTCTGCATCTCCTCCAAATCCGATCCTGAAGTGGCTCTCATCCATCTCGAAACAGCGTCCAGGGACAACAAAAGTCCTGTATTTTTCTGCCAGCAGGCGGTAAAGTTTTTCGGGCTCCACCTTTACATCTTTCTTGATTCTCGGGAAACTGACGACGCCCGCTTCAGGGTATATCCACTCAAAATCCGCCTGTTTGGACATCCAGTTGGCGACAAGCTTGCGATTTCGTTCGATTCGGCTTCTGGCACTCCCTAAAAATTTTTCCTTGCGCTTCAATACAGAGAGGGCGATTTCTTCACTCAGGGCATTATTGGATATGCTCAATTGCTCCCTGATGGCAACGGCAGAATCCAGAATGAATTGGCTTTTTGTGGCCAGCCAGCCGGTTCGGATTCCTGGAAGACCGTAACATTTGGACATGCTGGCGATGCTGATGACTTTCGGACTGAGTGAGGCGGCAGGAGGCAGAAGGCCTTCATCGAAAGCCATGTGGCGATAGGTTTCATCAAACAAGAGAAAGGTATCGTGTGATTCGACAAGTTTTATGATTTCGTGCAGGCCTTCTTCAGAAATCATTGAGCCTGTTGGATTATTGGGGTGAGTCAGGCTCACAAGCTTTGTCTGAGAAGTGATCATTCTCTTCAACTCTTCTAAATCAGGCCTGAAATGATTTTCAAATTTTAAAGTGAAGAGGCTCACATTACAGCCCAGAGAGCGGGGAACTTCATACAGGGATGGATAGTTAGGATGCTCGATGATGACATGGTCTCCCGGTTTAATCAGGGCCGCCACGACAGCGAAATTGGCTTCGCTGGCTCCTGTGGTGACGACTATATGATCAGCAGATAGCCCGGGATACTGTTCGGCAATAGTCTTCCTCAAAGCCGGATTCCCTGTGTGGTATCCATACCGCAGCAGTACTTTTTCAAGGTCAATCTCGATATCCTTCACAGAGAGAGTTTTGACTGCGCTCTCTCCAATGTCATAGTCAATCTCATATTGGTATCTATCAAACCATATTTCAAGCTCCATGCGATTGAACCACATAGCATCTTTCTCCTTTCAGTCAGGTTGAGAATGATTGCATCCACTCAAGTTGTATAAAATTTATGAACATCGAGTCAAATGAAAGTAGGTTCATTGACAGTCAGCGTTTTATCCTGAATAATTAAGATAACAAGTATGCAAGAAGTTTTTCCCACCAAAGAAGAAATCACCAAAGAATACAGGGGCCTGGTTTCCGCAATAAGTCATCGGATGATTCAAGATCCTGAGATGGCTAAAGATGCCGCTCAGGAAGCCTGGATGGAGATCTTAAAAAGTCTGAAAACATTCAAAGGGGAATCAAAAATATCGACATGGATATACGCTGTCGCTTCGAGAGTGATCCTTAAACAGGCGAAGAACGAAAAGGTCTATTCAACTCGCTATCTGAGTGAATATTTCAGAAATGGAGAGAGAGAATCACCGTTTGAGCAGGAAGCGGACAAGAGGAGATGGGTCAGAGAGATGTGCGATAAATGCTTAACAGGCATTCTTCACTGCCTGTCCAACCAGGACCGTCTTCTCTACATCCTGTATGATATCGCCGGACTATCATACAGAGAAATCTCTATGATAGTGGCTGAGCAGGAAAGCACGGTGAGAAAAAAAGTCTCTCGGAGTCGAAAAAAGTTGCAGAATTTCCTAAACGAGGAATGTGTGCTCTTTAAACCTGATGGGAATTGCTCATGTCGAATGAAGAAACATGTCATGGCTATTGACCTTCCCTCAGAGTATCAAAAATTAAAGAAAACGCTGAAGGATATCCGTTTCTTCCGTGAAAGCCGGCAGATTCTGGCGATCAAGGATCATCTGGCCTAAATAATTCGAGTTTTTTGTCACATTTTTTCATTTTTTCTCACTCATTAAGTGAAAGCCAATGAAATTTCATATTTTTTTAACATCATCATTAAGGCTAAGAATTTGAAAAAAGAGGAGAAAAAATGAGTAACACAATGAACCGAAGACATTTTGTTATAAAAAGCAGCCTCATTTTTTTAGGTGCCGGAGCATCTTTAAAGTCAAGTCTGATTTTCGCATCAAAACCAGATAAAGGTCTCAAAGAAAAGGAGGAAAAAATGAATTCTGCTGCAAAAAGGAGTTTGACCGCTCCCTGTGGCTTGGATTGTTTCAATTGCGAAATTTATGAAAAAAACATCACGGAAGAAATGAAAGAGCAATTCGCATCAAAAATCCAGAAAGATCCGGAAGAAGTCGCCTGTAAGGGATGCCGGCGCGAGAAAGGATGCAAACATCTGGGGCAACCCTGTGAAACGCTTAGGTGTATCGAGGATAAGGGATTGGAATTCTGTTTCGAGTGTGAGGAGTTTCCTTGCGAAAAGCTTCAACCTGCAAAAGAAGGAGCGGACAGATATCCCCATAACCTCAAACTTTTTAATCTGTGCCGGATGAAAACGGTTGGCGTGGAAAAATGGGCTGAAGAAGAAGCCAAACTCATCCGTCAGCGATATTTTTTAGGAAAGTTCATCCCCGGAAGCGGCCCGATCCTGAAGAGATCATAGGAATAATGTTTAAGGATTAGATGGAATAAGATTTTGAGAATGAAGACAATGAAACAGGAAATCAAGGCCCATAGCTGCACAATGATAGATACCGATTCCAGTATTGACTGGCATCAAGATCCAAAAAATGTAGAAAATAACGGAAATCGATTGGATTTATGTCTGGCTTCGGCTTTAAAAGAGTTTGGTCTTGTTGATCAGAGTGTATGGATTGAGAAACCTTGACTAAATGATCATATTATGAAAAATCAATCTGTTTACACCAATGAAATTAAAAAGAGGTAAGCTCTGAGTTTGATGGATAGTCTATTCCAAGCCGTGAAGGATCGAGCGCCGTGTTTGAGGAGGATGACAAAATGAAAAATAAAAAACTCTTCGCGCTTTCTGGAATTTTAGCTCCAATTCTTTTTTTTGGAATCGTGATTATTCTTGGTTTATTAGAACCTGGTTATAATCACGCGACTCGAATGATGAGTGTTTTGGGCGGTGTTGGAGGAATGAGAGGATTACTTTTCAACTTGGGAATAAGTCTTATCGGAGCTCTAGTCATTCTATTTGCTTTCGGATTGCATAAGAACACAAATAACGGAAAAGGTTCTAAAATCGGTCCAATTTTATTGGCAATTGGAGGCTTTGGTTTGATTTTATCAGGAATTTTTCATTGTGATTTAGATTGCGCCAATGTTATGGTCGATAGGAATTTTGTTGGGATTATGCATATGCTATCTGCGTTTATTGCGGGGTTGTGCCTTTCCATATCTCCCTTTTTCATTTTTGCCAGATTTAGGAAAGATGATTATTGGAAAAAATATGCGGTTCCCACTTTGATGACAGGAATTCTGGCAAACATCCCCGGAATAATTCTCTGGATAACTGTTTTTACCTCCCTAACTATTGAAATGGACGGAATCCTTCAAAGATTGGGTATAGTCTTTGTTCTCATCTGGATGGAGGTAGTTTCATGGAAATTATTGCTTACGGAGCGAGAACGATGAAAAAAATTGACGTTCAACGATATTCGATGAATGAGATAACGGCAAAGGCATGCGCGCGCCAGACCTGCGAAGGTTGCGAAATTAAGGGGAAGCTGCTCTGTGTTCACACCCGTCAAGATCTGGCAAATTTCTGGGTGATTTTCATGGGATTTGCCATTCCCTTCTTTGCGGGAATGATCCTTGGTAAACATTGGGCAGGACTTATCATCTGGATCGGGTTGGCCATTCTATTCTTTGGATATGTGGAAGCGTTCTTCCTGTGTCGTCATTGCCCCCACTATGCCGAGGATGGCTTCCTGCTCAGGTGTCATGCCAATTGGGGGCTCCCCAAAATCCCCAAGTTCAATCCCAAACCGCTTAATAAAATCGAACAGATTTCTTGGTTGGTTTATATCACTATTCTTTTTTTATGGTACATCCCGTTCTTCATCAGAGGGCAACAGTGGCTCTTGCTCGGATTAACAACCTGGGCGGTGTTTGCAGCCGGTTATACTCTGCAACACAATCAATGCAGGCGCTGCTACAATTTGTCGTGTCCTCTCAATCGTGTTTCCGAAGACGTCCGCAAAATCTTTTTCCAGAATTACCCTGAATTTGCAGAAGCATGGAGAATAAAAAAGGAGAATTAAAATGAACTGGGGGGAGAAGGAATCAGGCAGACACATGAGATTTTGATCGCCTAGGAAGTAAAATGTAAAATAAAGGAATTGTTGCAGAAGAAGAATGTGGAGAAGCACATTGCCAGCTCAATAATTTTCCTTTAGCCCGACAAATCATGTTTGATTGGATCGAAGATGTTAGAAATTGATCGGCTAATTGAATATTTAGGAAGGTAAAAATTGGCTCAGGAAAAATTCATACTTTTTAAATCTTTGATAGTTTTATTTGGGAGATTGTTTGTTGGACGGTCCATTTTTCGAAAAGATTTACAGGAAAAATTCTATTAATGGAAGATGGAAAAGATAGACACGGAGAAGATATTGACGTGGTGAGTGCTTATCAGTAAAATCCAGAAGTCTTTGACGAAGAATAACTGAATTAAGAAATCTAGCCTTTCTTTTGGAAAAATATCTCATATAAAAAGGAGGATGTCATGGAATCCATTGCAGCGCAGCGCATTCCCTATTCACAGATACGAGTGATGTTTGATGCGGCGAATAAGCTTGAGCGACAGGGAAAAAAAATCATTCATCTGGAGATCGGCAGGCCGGATTTTAACACGCCTGAACACATCGTTGAGGCTGCCGTCCAGGCTTTACGGTCAGGGAAACATCACTATTCCCCGAATGCCGGAATTCTGGAACTGCGCCAGGCCATTTCGGATAAATTTATCTCCGAATACGGCCTGGAATATGACTCAGAAACCGAGGTCGTCGTGACCAACGGAGTGGCTGAAGGAATTTATGTGACGATCCATGCGTTGCTCAACCCTGGTGATCAGATCCTGATACCTGATCCTCGGTGGATCAATTATGATGTGGATGCCATCACAAATTTTGTCGATCCTGTTGACTATACTCTTTTTGGAGACAAGAGTTTCCAGCCAGATCCTGAAGAGATGGAGGAAAAGATCACACGAAGAACAAGAATGATCCTCTTGGCCAGCCCATCCAACCCGACAGGCAGCGTCATGGGAAAAGACGTCCTTGAGAAAATCGCTGAATTGGCCATTAAGAGAGATTTACTTGTGTTGAGCGATGAGATTTACGAAAAGATCGTCTATCCTCCTGCCGAACATCTCAGCATCGCGACTTTTCCGGGAATGAAGGAGAGGACAATTTTACTCAACGGTTTCTCCAAATGTTTTTCGATGACTGGCTGGAGGTTGGGCTATGTCCTCGGCCCAAAAAATCTTGTTAATCCCATACTTCGCTATCACCAGTACATGATCACTTCCACAAATACATTTGCCCAGTGGGGGGCTGTGACAGCCTTGAGTGAAGACCAGGAGCCGACTCGCATGATGGTGCGAGAATTCCAGGAACGCAGAGACTATATGCACGAAGCGATCAATCAAATTCCCGGAATTCAGTGTGCGAAGCCGGACGGCGCATTCTATTTATTCCCCTCCATCAAAGAAACAGGAATGGATGGCTTCAGAATGGCGGAGATACTCCTCGAGAAAGCGGGTGTGGCGACTGTTGCCGGAGAGTGTTTTGGAAAAAAAGGAGCCGGCCATATCCGTATTTCCTATTCCAATTCACTGGAAAATTTGAGGGAAGCTGTAAAGAAGATAGAATCTGTATTAAGTGATATTTAAAGCTTGAGACCTGTCAGGTCATGTCGTTTTATGGAGACCTGCCTTCTATTCGGACAACGATCAATGTCAGTTCGTCGTGGTTCAAAGCTTCCCGGAATGTGTCTTTGAGTGTTGCATTCAGGTCATCCGGGCCAGAAGTGTACACATGTTTCACTCCGTAAGCCCGGGCAATTTGCTCGATATCTAAAGCCGGGACTTTTCTTCCCATGGCATCTTTCCCGACGCCGGGATTCACCTGAAATCCTGATGTGGCTGTGGCTTTATTATCCAGGACGACCATCAGGATATTGCTCTGGTTATGGACCACGTTAGCTAAAGCGGGAAGGGCGGTGTGGAAAAATGCAGAGTCGCCAAAGAGAGCCACCGCGCGCTCATCGACTCCGACTTTGCTCAAGCCATCGGCCACACTGACCGCCGAACCGAGGGCGTACTTTGCATCCAGCCGGTCGGCGACTGTGACCAGGCAGCCCGGATCTCCGATTATCATTGGTCGTTGTCCCAGACTATCCGCGGCTTCCTCTAGCCTATCAAGGACTTTGTCATACTGGCATTCTACGCAGTGATCCTTCTTTATTGGAATTTCTTCGTTTTCATTTTTTTTCAGGTATTTATGTTTGGGGACAAATTCAGGGATGAATTCACTCAGTGCACTCTGAATCTGCCAGCGGAATAATTCCCCTTCACGGCCAATATGGCCGCTCTGTTTTCCGTATATCTTTGTGAGGCAGCCCGCATCATGAGCAATCGCCTTGATACGAGTTTCCACATAGGGTTCGATCTCCTCAAGGATTAAAACTTCATCACAATCCTGCAGGAACTGAGTGATGACTTTCTTGGGTAAAGGATAGAGAACGCCCAACTTCAGCAGCTGAAATTCTCCCGGATTTCCCTCCCCCACCACATCGAGAAGTTTCCTGTGAGCAAATCCGGCACTTATGATGCCTTTTATTCCGGCCCCCGAAACCCTGTTAAAAGGAGAGCTGTCCGCCCACTCGCTTACAGCTTCAATTCTTCTGTGCAGTTCCCCGTGTTTTTCCACTGCATTAATCGGAACCGGGACGAATCTATATGGTTCTCTTATAAGACCGAGGTTGGATTCCTGATAATGCTCTTCAGAGACAGAGACCGATTCCTCCTGCTGGACAAAGCTTCGGGTTTCGCGGATGATCACCGCAGTGTTGAACTTCTCTGAAAGAGAAAAGGCCTCCTGCATCATCGAATAACCCTCAGCCGGGCTTGCTGGCTCCAGCATCGGCATTTCCAGTAAATCCACCTGGGGACGTGAGTCCTGGTCATTTTGAGACCCGTATCCTCCAGGGTCATCCCCGAGAAGAATAACCAGTCCTCCGTGGACCGGAGTCAGGTTCAATGCCATCAGAGGGTCGATCATCGCATTCAGACCGACGCTTTTTGTACAGACTAATGCCCGGCGTCCGGCCAGGGAGGCGCCAATGCCCATTTCCATGGCCACTTTCTCGTTACTCGACCATTCCACATAGATTTTGTGTTTTTTGGCCAGGCTGATCAGTGTCTCCACTGTCCCTGAACTGGGTGACCCGGGATAGCTGGTCACAAGTTTGACGCCGCAGGACAGGGCCCCATAAGCCATGGCCTGGTCTCCATTAAGTGTTTGTAAACTCATTGGTGTCCCTTTTAATTAAGATTTTAACTTTTTACCATTATACATCCGAGATCCTGAGTTTGTCAGGATGAGTTGAATATGCTGAATGCTGCCCGGATAGGCTGGATTTTTCATTTTAGCTTGGTTTTTATCAATTGATTCGCTGAACAAAGTAAAATCAATGGGCTACTGTTAATCAAGTTGAATCCAATATTGTTCAAGTTGAATTTTGGACGTATGAATCCTTTGATTTCTTTTTGGAGGATTTACCCCTTTTCCGGCACCAGTAGAAAGCAAAGGGGATACCGGTGACGATGAAAGCCAGGTCCACGAGAGAATCCTGCCAAAAGTACAGAGCCCTGAGGACAATCAAGCCTATGATCAACAAGAAAGAGAGCAGAGGAAGGAAAGGATAAAGCGGGACGCGGAAGATGTCCGGGCCCCCGATTCTCTCTCTCCGCATTTTAAAAAGCGCCAGTGTGGAAAGCCCGTAGAATATAAGGATGGCAAAGACCAATCCAGCCGCGATGGTCTCAAATGTTCCCCGGATGATGAGAATGGCTCCTGCCCACAGGCAGTGGGCGGTGATTGCCCGGGAAGGCGTCTGGAATCGGGAGTGGACATGATCCAGCCATTTGAAAAAGAGTCCGTCTCTGGCCATGGCATAATACGCGCGTGGAGCGGTCATTATCGTCCCGTTGATGCTCCCGGTGGCGGAGATAATCACGAGAATAGCGATGAGGGCCGCACCGATGGGGCCGAGCAATACGGTCAAGACATCCGAGGCGACGATCGTGCTCTCTCTCATTCCCTCCATGCCCAGGATCCGGTGGTAGGTCATGTTTGTCAGAGCATAGAGCAGGACGACGATACCGATTCCGATCACCTGGCTTAAAGGAATGACTCGTCTGGGATTTTTCATTTCTCCGGCTGAGTATCCGACACGTTCCCAGCCCGTATGGGAAAAAATAATCAGCATCACAGCCGCGACGACACTCCCCACAGGATTCAACCCACCTTCGGGCGCGGCTCGGGTTGAAAGCAAGTTTTCATGGCCTCTGCTGAAAACGATGCCTACTGTGACGATGGAAAGCAGGGCCCCCACTTTGAGGATCGTGGAGAGTTTCTGGAAGACACTGGCCCTTTGGATTCCGACGTAGTTCAGGACTCCGAATAGAAAAATGACAGCGAGCGCGACGATGAGCCGGGTAACTTTATCAAAGGTGACGAAATAGCCGAGGTAATCGGCGACGATCAAAGCCAGGCCAGCGGCGGCGCTTGTCCGGACGATGAACAGCTGTGCCCATCCGAATATGAACCCGGCATAAGGACCGAAGCAGCGGTTGATGTAGACGTATTCCCCACCCGTGTTCGGCATCCGTGTTCCGAGTTCAGCGTAGATCAATCCGCTGATAAAGACGAAGATACCGCCCAGCAGCCAGAGAATAATGATTGAGTTGAAGGAACCGAGATAGCCGGCAATGATCTGAGGCGTGGAATAGATTCCTGCGCCTATCATGATCCCGATCAAGATGGCGATCCCGTCAAAGACTCCCAGAGCTTTGCGCAGGGAGGGCTCTGATGAATTATGCGTATTCGATATCTGTTGCTTCATATCTAGCTCAATCACAACATTTTTTCAGGGGAAGGTGACATTCTCTAGGGGAAAAGAGTGAAATTTGGCATGTGCCCAGGAGTGATTTCCTCTCGATTTGACCGTTTGGCTCATTTTCCATCGTGCGTAAGATATAGCACAGCAAGATTTTGCGGTCAAACGCTTTCCTGCCAGCTCTAGGAAAGACTGGAGTGAAATCTTTTGCTGCCCATTTAATCCATTTTTTGTCAATTAATCATTCCTCTGGACATTGTGCTTTTCGTTTGAGTAGTATAAATGTCTAATAAGGAGAAAAGAATACGAAACACCTTAAAGTTAAATTTAATATCGATATTTTTTGACCCAAATTAAAAATAGGGAAGAATCAGTAGTCAAGAAAAGGAGTTTGATATGGCAAGTCGTTCAAAGGGACTCAGACGTTTTTTCCTGGCCTTTGCTTTGGTCGTTTTATCCGCTTTTTCTACGGCTCAGGATTTTAGCAAGGTTCAGATCCAAACAATTAAAGTGGCGGATGGAATCTATATGCTTGTCGGCGCGGGAGGTAACATAGGTGTTTCTGCCGGTCAGGATGGAATTTTGATGATCGACACTCAATTTGCCGAGCTTATAGAAAAGATCAAATCAGCGATTGCTGAAATCAGCAGAGGCCAAATCCGGTATGTACTCAACACCAACTGGCACTATGATCATGCATACGGGAATGAGCCGCTGGGGAAATCGGGCGCTCTGATCATCGCTCATGAGAATACGAGGATGCGGATGACAAGCGAACAGAACTATCCGGACTTTGATATGAAGATGCCCGCTCTCCCTGAAGCCGCTCTTCCTGTGTTGACCTTTACCGACTCTTTGACTCTGCACTTCAACGGCGAAGAGATCCAGGCGATTCATATCGAAAAGGCACACTCGGACGCAGATATCCTCATCTACTTCAAGAAGGCAAACGTTATGCATACAGGAGATCTTTATTTTACGGTTTTATACCCTTATATCGATGTTTCTCATGGAGGATCTATAGACGGGATGATCGCCGCAGCAGAACGGATAATCGGCATGACCGATGAAAACACAAAGATCATTCCAGGCCATGGTCCTTTATCCAATCGTGAGGAGTTAAAGACGTATCGAGATATGCTGGTCACCATCAGAGACCGGATCAAAAAGCAGATTAAAGAAGGAAAGACTCTTGAAGAAATCCTTGCCTCCAAGCCCACTGCAGATTTTGATGAAGAGCAGTCGCGGGCGACCCCTCCAGAGATGTTCGTCCGAATTGTCTATAATGATCTCGTTAAAAAAAAGTAAAAAGCGGCACAATGAGATATTAAAGAGAATAGGAGATCAATCACCTTTGGCCGCAGACTGAATGGGCCTTTTTGAAAATAAATCAGGAGGGAATAATGAGAGGGAAAAAGTCTCGAAGGATATTTTTTGTTGCCTTTTTGATTCAAGCTTTGCTTTTTTCTGTCCTTTACGTTGTTGCTGAGGAGACGGCTCAGGTCAAATCCCGTGTTTTGTCTTCCAAGGATACTCTGCGGATTAACGCAGTCTCCGGCCCCAGACTGTCTCCGGATGGAAAGTGGGTGCTTTACACTATGAGAGTCCGGGACATGGAAGATAAAGACATGGAAAGCATCACTCACATCTGGCGCGTCCGCGTGGATGGGACCGAAACAAGGCAGATGACTCAGGGAGATGTGAGCTGCTCTTCACCGGCTTGGTTTCCCGGAGGGAAAATGATCGCCTTTGTTTCCACCCGCGGCAAGGCCGGCGGCAATCAGGCAGAAGGCCCAGGAAGTGGACCCAAGAGCCAGGTCTTCTTCATGCATGTGGATGGAGGGGAGGCCTGGCAGGTGACTGAGCATAAAGAGAGCATCCGATCCTATGAAATTTCCTCCGACGGAAAGAAGATATTGTTTACAGCCCAGGATTCCCTGAGCGAGGAAGAAGAGAAAAAGAGAAAAGAGAAAGATGATGCGGAAGTGGTCGATGAGAAATTCAGATGGAGCCATCTCTGGGTCTATGACATCGCCAAAAAGGAGGCCACTAGACTCACGGAGGGAGATTTTACAGTCAGCGATGCTCACTGGTCACCCGATTCAACCGCAATCGTCTATGTTTCCCGGGTCAACACCAAGGTTGATGACAGCTGGAACAGCGATGTCTGGGTTGTTGACCTGGAGACGAAAACTCCCAAAAAGCTGTATGAAAATCCTGGAAGCGATTC
>Ga0180438_10003365_pt1 | contig 24259 bp, 22 predicted proteins | sample SS_ome_12_FD_132455 | JGI IMG/M metagenome (GOLD analysis project Ga0180438, IMG submission 132455) | Hypersaline lake sediment archaeal communities from the Salton Sea, California, USA - SS_3_D_2 metaG | ecosystem: Environmental > Aquatic > Non-marine Saline and Alkaline > Hypersaline >... | reverse complement strand
TCACCAACACATTTTTTGTTTGTCGCCTCCAGACCAGGACATCGTCAAAATGCCGCATTCACTGCTTACCCGCCTCATTGACACCCTGTGCTACGCGGCTTGAATGTACAAAGTCGAGCTTAATGATGTGATGGTCACGACTCAACTGTGCACTTAGAGAGCGTAATGGCTGAGCCTGTGTCCGCTCGTCTGAGATGACTGCTCAAGAGTCTCGGGGAGAAGGGAAAGACCTCCACGTGACGGTGGCTGAAGAAGACCTGACAAATGCAAGATCAGACTTGGCAGTATTGCATGTGCCAACACGTATTTTCCTGGGAGAGGGAGCACTTGATTCCTTGCCAACTACTGTGACCACGCTTGGAAGAGCTGGCACTATCATTGTTGGTGAGAAATCAGCCCGTAAGTCTGGCGTGTTGGAGCAGGTTATTAACCAGCTTGACCAGCACGGTCACAGAATCGCAGTATTGCATGGGATAACCCCGAGTCCGCTAATCTCGAGGGTTCTCGAGCGTATTCCGGAGATCAAGGATGAAGAACCGGAATACCTGATAGCGCTCGGTGGAGGGAGTGTAATGGACTCAGCCAAGCTACTGTCGGTTGCGACCCCTAACCCTGGCTTCCTCGAAAGCGTAAAATGGTCTCAACACACTGCGCCTGTCCCTGACCGGTATATTCCCCTCGTATGCGTCCCGACCACAGCTGGCTCTGGATCAGAGGCGAACAACGGTGCCAGTTTCATTGATTCTGAACGTGAGTTGCGTCTTCCCATCTTCTGCAACGCCCTCTTTCCCTATGCAAGTTTCGTTGAGCCCTCCCTTACGGTCACATTGGGGCCGTCGAATACCGCCTTTGGTGGTGTAGATATGCTCTGTCATGTCTTGGAGCACTATCTCACGTGTGTGAACAACACTCTAATTGAAGATCGCCTAGCAGAGAGTGTCATGACTACCATTGTCGAGGTGCTCCCAAAAGCGGTTGCTGACGGCAACGACCTTGTTGCGAGAACGGAACTCTCTCGGTGCAGTATCCTGGCGATCACAAATCACTTGGCACGTGGCAAGGGGACTTCTCCTGTACATCGTCTCGAACACGTTGCTGCACCAACAACGAGACTTGCCCATGGAGAGGGTCTTGCACTCCTGTTGCCGGCATATCTTCGGCATTTGGCCAAGATGGAAAGCCCGAGACTCTGTCAATTGGGAGAGCGCGTGTGGGGGTTATCGAATACGTCAAGGGCAAAGCTCAGCGCCAGAGCAGCGGATGCGATGAAACAGTGGCTAATAGAAATCGGAATTCGTTTCGGGCTCGGTTCGCGAGTTAGGGAAGGCATTACTCCACACTCGCTGGCGCATCGGTGCCTCAATGCCTTTGGTGATGGGCATAGATTACATCCCCTAGCACCCCTGGACTATGATTCGATATGCAGCATCTATCAGGACTCGTGGTGAGAAATGTCAACATAGAGTAGATGGGCTGTCCGAATGAGGATCGCGTCACTCCGAATACCTATCTCTGATACCCGGGAGAGGTCAGTGCGCTGATGGTAAGCAGCCCTTGTTCACTCACATAGCTTGGGACTGTCATGCACAAGAGACTCGACCGAGCAACCGCACAACCCTTTGCAGCGAAGAAAGCTGAGGTTTTGTTTCGAGCCGACCAATACAGGTTCCGGGTGTTAGGAGAACCGATATTCGACGATGAGTTTGACAGAGAGACAATGGCTGCGATTTTCAAGACGCACGTGGCGAACACTTTGGATGATCTCTCGCGTCTGCCAGAGCTATCCACAGTCAGGACTGCATTAGAGGTTGGCGCTGAATGCTGCCAGAGGGCTGCGGCAGTAGAGAACTACTTCGGGCTTTCTTGTTATGCCGCGGACATCTCGCTTCATGCACTGAGCTCAATAGAATCTTACGCTCCGGAACTTGAATTCTCACGTATCCCTCGAAGGATTTGTTGCGATATCACAGCCCTGCCCTTTGCTTCAAACAGCTTCGACTTGGTTTTTTCCTACCAGACGCTTCACCATTTCGCAAATCCTTTGCCGGTGATAAACGAGATACATCGAGTCGCGAGCCAAGTCTACGTGGGTGTGGAGGAGCCGACCAAGAGACTGTTGCAGCTACCTTTGGCATACAAGCGCAGAGGGATGTATCACAAAAATGAGCTTCAGAAAAGTGACACCAGGCGATTCATTGAGGAGATATTTCTGCGCCGCAACTGCAATGAAGTACGCTATGGTGCTATTGAGAACTTTGACATACCCCTTCGGTTCTGGAAGTGGATGCTCGAGTCTCTATTTGAATGCGAGTGGTTCCGAGGGCCTTCGATCTCAGCGACGAGAGCCAATAGGCTTGACTTTGACCCAATCAGCATCGTGAAGTGGACGCTATACTATTCACTTGCTGGGACTGTTGTCAGTTGGATTGCCCGGAAACAGCGCACCTTGCAGCAACAGAATCATCCTGAAGCGCCTACATTGATCTGCCCAGACTGTCTGCTCGAGTTTGGCAGCGAAATCCCCCTGCATCAGCGAGGGACTCGTCCGTGGTGTAGCTTGTGCGGTTCAGAATACCCCGTTTGGGAGAACATAGTCATTCTTCTCCCCACAAAGCTTCGAACGAGACTGTATCCTGTGATAATCGAGGACTTGTGAGTTCGACATGTGTCCCCAAACCGTGTCAATCATCACTCTGACATACAATCACTGCGACTACATCGCCCGGCTCTACCGTGATCTACAATCGACGACTCCTGGCCTTGACTGGGAATGGCTGGTTGGCGCCTCTGGTGACGATGGCACGGTATCTTTCCTCAACAAGCAGAACGACGAACGCATCAGGGTCTTCAGAACCAGAAACCAGGGTTTTGCAGAAGGTCACAACCGGCTGGCCCGATATGCTCGCGGCTCGAATTTGCTATTCTTGAACAATGATGTCTCGTTGTGCCCCGACTGGTGGAAGGGTCTATTGGAGTGTGTCTCCAATGATACATCTGGGATTGTCGGCAACTTGATTCTCAATGAAGATGGAACAATACAGACTTTCGGCATGGGTCTTGATCTTCAGAGAGAAGAGTTTACATACAATTTCATCGGTGACGATTACTCCACATTTCCTAGCGGAACAGACGGCGTGTACTTAGTGCCAGCGGTCACCGGGGCCTGTATGATGGTGCGACGAAGGATATTCGAGGTTTTAGGCGGGTTTGACGAATGCTTTGAAGGAGGATACTACGAAGATACGGATTTGTGTTTGCGAGCGCAGGCGATGGGTTATCGAGTCGCGGTCACCGGGCATAGTCGCATCACACACAAAGGTAAGGGCAGCATTGATGTGTCACGCGATTACTGGCGTTGTATCCCAAATAATAGGCGACTGTTTGCAGCTCGTTGGTCAACTGTCGTCATGAGGCTCACAGGGAAAGGACCTTTTCCGATCAAACCAGTATTGCCTGATCTGAAGGCTGCGTGTGTTGACCGATGGCTGACAACTATGGGGGGTGGAGAATACGAGCTGATTAGGGCGGCCTTAGTCTTTGCGCGCCACTGTCGCGACGTAGTTGTCCACTTTGAGGGAAGCCAATCCCAAGCAGCGGTTCGTCAAGAGCTTGAAACACGTTTTGGTGTTTCGTTGCCCAACAACGTATGTCTTCAGGACAATATGGATATTGCCCGCAATACGGACATTATTTGGGATGAGAATTACTATGATCTGACCACAGATTACCAGCCTCAGTGCGCTTTGCATCTCAAGCGCGTCATGTTCGGGCCAACTTCAGCTGCCCCTGCTAAGAAGCCCTATTTTCTTTTCAACTCCAACTACACGAGAGAGTGTCTGCAACAAGTGAACAATGGTTCGGTAGTGTACCCACCCGTTCAACCAATTGTCGAGCCCTGGGAAATTTCCTCCGTAATTGCCACCAAGGAGCCAATAATTCTGAGTGTGGGGCGCTTCGCAGAATATGAGACCTTTCTCAACTGGAAGAATCAGCTTGCCCTAATCGATTTCTTCCACAACTTGCCGCACAAGACCGTGGACGGGCTTAGACTCGTTCTTATCGGAGGAATTGACGATCCAGCATTTTTCGACCTGTGCATCAGGCGAGCATCATCAGGACCCGCGGGGGATAGCATATCGCTCATTGGCGACCTTGACCGGACCACTCTCTCATCCTGGTACAAGCGGAGCATGTTTTACGTGACTTTCTGCGGGTATGACGGGAAATCACTGGCCAACAATGAACACTTCGGCATCGCCTTGGTAGAAGCCATGTCTGCTGGCTGCATTAGTATGGCCTACGATGCAGGAGGCCATCGGGAAATAGTTGACCATGGTCAAGACGGTTTCCTGTGGAACACCACAAGTGACTTAGCTAGACTACTGCGTATCCTTACCATAGGCGACCCATCCCAACGTAAGTTCAGCATAGCGAATAGAGCTTACTTCAAGAGCCTGCAGTTTTCCGCACCATTCTTCGAAATGGAATTAGAGTACCTACTATTTGAGCACCATTTGACCAAGCTGGCAAAGAGAAGTTATCTGTGAGCGGCCTGTTCTGCAACATATGCGAAGGTGAGATTGAGGCATTCGAACCATCGGCTGAAGGTGTCGATGAGTGTCCAAGATGTCGTAGCGTTGCACGTCATAGGGCCATACCAATACTGTTGAACCAGTGGGCTGCCTACCATCCCTCTCTGCGCTCACTCGAAATCGGCGGCGACGGTCGATTCTATAGACCATTGTTCCACAAAATCCTTTGTCTAGATCGGTCGGGTCCGGGTGCCGAAATCTTGGGTGATGTGGAGCGCCTTTGCTTTGCTGCCGATACATTCGACGTCATTTTATGTCTTGATGTACTGGAGCATGTGGCCAATGATCGGGAAGCCTTGAATGAACTGGCCCGCGTGTTGACGCCAAATGGCCGGCTTTTTGTCACTGCTTCGTGCTGGGCCCCCGAGGGCAACACTAAGAGCCCTCAAGAGGCTGGTTTGCCGGAATATCATATAGGGATGAGTGGCGAGTGGGACTGTCTTTGCTATCGCTATTACACACTCGAAAGCTTGGAGAGGTTGGTCTTGATCAGCGGTCTGGAGTGTCGGAGCATCTCCGTATCCAACTCTCGCATGGGAATAGACAATGTAGATGTACTGATTGCCAGCAAGAGGGACATAGAGTCTTCAAGTACCCTGTGAAGGCCCAACCTGATAGCACGCGCCTTAAGCGGGTAGCTTTGCAGTATCGAATTGCCTGGCCAGGAGACATTGTCCATCTCCCTTTGGACGCTATATGCGTGGGTGGTAACCATAACATGAACCGACTCTCCGTAATTGCGCCCATTAGTAAGCGTGAAGCGACTGCCTGTTCGCGGCACGCACGCCGCACGTCTACAATGCGACCGACGAGTGTGAAAAAGACACACTATCTGCATTGGACCTTGAGAGCTATGTTGGCTGACTTCTCATAAAGGTGTCATTAGAAAAGGTCTAGGCTTTCAATGAGATTGTCTGTCCTGTTGCCGATATATGATATGAGTCCAGCTCAAGCTTGCCTAACGCAATCAGTGATTAGAAGCCTCCTTCAAGCTACAAGAGATGACCCCGAGACGGAGATCGTCATTATAGATGATGCATCACCGTGTCAGGACACAATAGAATATGTGGGTGATCTTGAGCTTCCTCAACTAAAGATTGTTGCGCACACAAGCAACGAGGGACTAGTAAAAAGCCTTAATCATGGTGCAGTTCTAGCCGAAGGAGACGCGCTCATGTATTGTCACTCAGACTGTCTGTGCGATCTCCCTACATTGACGGGCATAAGACGCTGCCTGTATTGCCACCCAGACGCACAAGTGGTCGTATCGATCTTATCAGACTCCTCTGGTAGTCTCCTCCAAGCTGGAGGACTAGTTGACCGGAATCTGGACCTATACTGGAACGTGGTCGATATCAACCGTGACACAGCAGTTCACTGGGGCGACGTTTGGACGGCCCGGCGCGATTTCTTCGAGGATAGTGGTGGCTTGGATGAACAGTATGGTATCGGCTATATGGAGTGCGTTGATCTGGGCCTCAGGAGCATAATGGCAGGGTGCCCAGTAATTGCGGCGCACGACTCACGGGTTCTGCACTACAAGCATCAGACGTTTCATGCTCGATATACCACAGACGAACGACTGTCATTGATGGCATCCAACTTAGAGAAGCTGAAGCGAAAATGGTGGACGTATCGCCATCAGATCGCGGCGGCAAGTCGGCTGGTTCCTCAGGAGACTGCAAAGCTACAACTGCCGCCGGAAATAGTCTGATGGGGTGGACACTAGTGAGAGCCCAGTCTTGTTGATCTAAGGAGGTACCGTTGAGCCATGGAGAGTAAGACGGAAAACAGAAGAGTTATGCGATCACGCTACTGTCATCTCTATGAAAAAGACGGTCTGGTTTCTCTTTACAATTCTCTGTTCATCGATGCCATATATGGAACAGAGTTCCTGGGGTCACTACTGGATCGTCTCGAAAGACCTGCTCCCATCTTGGACGTAGCATCGGCATACGGCGAGCGGAGGGAGGCTGCCGCCAGTTTGCTGCAGACTCTGTTCGAGAAGCGAATGGTGGTGGACGACTACGGGGTCGAAGATGAGCATCTGCACGCTCTCAAAGAGCGCCAGATTGCTTCACGCCAGATTAGAACACTAGACCTTATTGTTACAGTTCGCTGCAATTTCGCCTGCCGATACTGTTACGTCAAGCCAGGGGGGCAAGACCGCCTCCTGCCGCTCGGTGATCAGACAATGACGCCTCAAGCCATAAAGATGGCAATCGACATATTTGCAGAGTTGAGTGCTGACACACCAGGGCCGAAAGAGATTGTCCTTTTTGGGGGAGAACCGACAATCCGTACCGACTTGTGTACTCTAGCCTTCGAATACGGAGATAGACGCTTAAAATCCCAGAACTTGCCAATTCTGCGAGTGCTGGTTACCAACGGCGGAGTCTCCCTAGATGATGGGTTCTTGGATTTCTTGGCTAGAAATGAAGTGTTCGTCATCGTTTCTCTAGACGGTCGACCTGACGTACATAACCAAGCTCGTCGGTCCGTCGATGACAACGGCACCTTTGCGCAAGTGCTGACGACTTATCGCAGAATAAAGCGAGCAGGGTGCAGAACAGGAATATGCGTTACTGTGGGGAGACATAACTTGGAGTTCTTCGCCGATGATGCCCTGCAGTTTGTAACGGCCCTACAGCCCGACGATTTGTCGACAAACGCATGTCTACATCGCTTCGGAGTGGAAACTAACCCTTACCGGGTTGATGTCGAGGACTATGTTGTCGAGTTCACAAACATGGTGTGCAAGCTGCGTTCCAAAGGGTGGATTCCGCAGCAGATTGCAGACTGCTTGGAGCCATTTGCCAATCGAACGCCCAAACTGAGCTTCTGCCCAGCTACTGGTTGCAAGCTGGTGGCCACTCCGGACGGCAAAATTGGCTTCTGTGAAGGGTTCATGTTCTCTGAGCACCACTTCTTTGATGCTGACGTAGTGGGGTCACCAGCATTCCAAGAGACTTACGAGCAATGGCGAAGCATCTCAACTCTTGATAATCCAGAATGCCTGAAGTGTCCAGCTCTAGCAGTATGCGGAGGCGGGTGTCAATATGATGTTTATTGCGAGTCGGGCTCGATCAATACAGCTCTAGACACCTACCGCTGCAAGCAAAATCTCTCTTTGCTGGAGTGGCAAATATGGGACCTTCATAGGATTTCCAATCGATACCCCGTCAACACTTTCGATGTAGTTAGCCCGGACCCGAATGCATGGGCTCTGACTACTTCTCCTTTGAGGGATGACAAGCAGCTAAAGCCAAGCTGGCGCTAGAGACACCCAGAGATCAATCGGGGAGGAGGCATCGGGGAGCAACCAGAGACCGGTTTCAAGGTCTACATCATGGATGGCCTGAAGTGATTCGCAATTGAAATTGGAAATGCGGCTATCTGCTTGAGCGTGTGGTTGGAATTCCATGTTCAAATGACTTTCACGAAACCATTTAAGCAACTTTCTGAGTGTTTAGCAGCAAATAAGGGGCAATGACCGCAGCACAGCTAAATGTTATTGGCTTGATGGCAGTTTACAATGAGGATGATATCCTCGATCAAACAATTGCATACACAATATCCCAGGGACTCAAGCTAATCGTGCTTGACAACGGGTCTACTGACCGATCTTATGAGATCGCAGCATCCTATTTGGGGAATGGAGTCCTCAGTGTTCGTCGCGTCCCGACTGAGACTTTCGAGTGGGCCATACTACTTCGGATGCTCTGCCAATGGGCGTGGGAATTTGAAGCACATTGGTGCGTGCTGGTAGATGCGGACACATTCCTTGAATCTCCGAGGCGAAGATTGACATTGTTAGATGCCATTCGACAAGAAGCGGATCTAGGACACAACGTCATAAAATTCAATAACTTCGAATTCTGGCCCACCCCCCTTGATCCCTCTGATGAACCCGATGTCCGAAAGCGTGTTACTTACTACACGTATAATGACGACAACCAGGAGAAATGTTGGGCTAATCTTCCAGGGGTTGACATTGCTCAGGAAGCCGGTCACCAGGTCTTCTATCCGCCCGGGATTGAGAAGTCTATCTCTCCCAATCACTTTGTCATGCGCCATTACAAGATTCGTTCTTACGAACACGGATTGAGAAAAGTATTCCAACAACGGCAGCCACGCTTTCGTGGGCAACCCGAGGGCTGGCACATTCAGTACAGCTGGATGAGCCCTGCCCGCGAGTGTTTTGTTCGTGATCCCAGTACTCTGACGAAGTATGAAGAGGATGGACAATGGAATCTCACACCTACGCTTGGTCGTGATGGGAGACCTCTGCGCTAACCGACGCACATACGAGGCAACGGAAGGGTTCCTTCGACTTGCAGGAAACGCGAATCTGAGTCGGGAAAAGACGGCAGATCATTTCCCAATGAAGCTACGGTTAAGAGAGTCATAGCCCAAAAGACACTGATAATCAAAGCACCCATGTGACAGGACAACCGGTGGGACACAGTGAGAATCAGAGACAGACATAAGGACCTTCGTGGCTTTATTGAGTCCTTCAAAGGCCGGCTGAAAATAGTATTTCGGGATGATGATGTAACAGAGTTGAATCATCAACTGTGGCGCTTGCTCACGTTGTTTCAGGCGTGTCAACTACCGCTACACCTGGCTATCGTTCCCTCTAAGGTGCAACACACTACAGTAGAGACACTTCGCCACCTCAAGGCAAAGGCCCCGAGACTTCTTGAGTTTGGTCAGCATGGTTTCGCTCACGAGAATCACGGTGCTCCCCACACCTACGCAGAATTTGGCCGGATGAGGTCGTACGAACAACAACACCGTGATATCGCGGAAGGCAAGAGGATAATGGAGAAGCTATTCGAAGAGGACTTTGCGCCAGTGTTTACACCACCGTACCATCACTATGACACCAACACTCTGCGCTGCTTGGATGAGTTGGGATTTCGAGTCTTCTCTAGAGGATACGATGAGCATTGCTTTGAATGGGAACTCTATGAGATTATCGAGGTCTCGATGAACCTCGACCCGGTGGTCCAGTACGTGCCTGATGTCGTATACGCGCCAGAAGAAACCTTCGTAGGCAGACTGAAAGACTGTGCTGAACAAGAGCAGTACGTAGGAATACTACTGCATCACGATACCTTAACGGGCGAGTGGCTTGATTCACTTGAATCTGTACTGGAAATACTAAGATCTGCAAACAATACTGCCTTCCCCACACTCATGGACCTCGCCGCTAAAGGTCAACGGTATGGTAGGCGCCAGCTAGATCGCGAATGAGGCTAGGCTCTGAACCATTCATGACGGAGTCAGGTAGGTGCTAGCCGTCTTCCAAGACGAATAGTTGCTGTGCAGGTTCTGGATCAGACAAACAGAAGGGCGAATCACTGACTAACGAAGCATAGATCATTGACGACGGTGTACAATGTCAAGTCCAGAGCAAGTGCCGATTCGGCCCCACCAAGTAGCAGAGCAACTAGATGCCCGGGAAAATGGCAGAAGGGCTGGACCTCCTGCACACAGAGGTGGAATCAGTGGACTCTTAGCCTGCGTTGCCTGCCACGTTGCACCCGAACCGACCCGCTCTTGGAGTCGTCATTTGGACACCAACTCTGAAAGACGTAGACTATGAAACCACTTGTTGCATTCCCCACGCATCTTCAGATTCAGACGACAACCTACTGTGGCGCAAGATGTAGCTTCTGCCCGCACTATGGCTTGCGGATGGATAGCCCAATGGGTTTCATGGACGAGCGACTCTTCCACAGACTTATTGATGAATGCCTTGAATACCCCGTAAAACAGATTTCTCCATACTTGATGGCGGACCCTCTAACTGATAAGCGCATATTCCGATTCGTTGACTATATTGCACGGAAGCGCCCAGGCATCCACATCGAACTCAGTACCACGGGCCAGCTACTGAATGGCACCAATGCAGAAAGGTTGCTCGATGCTCCTCTCGGAGAGTTACGAATCAGCTCAACCGGTATCCGCAAACAAGACTATGATCTGCTGATGCCAGGCATTAGTTTTGACCAAGCAATGCGCAACATTGATCTGTTCCTGGAGTTGTACTACGGACAATCCCCTCACCCTTACCCGATATACATAGTCACCGTGGACGGCCTGCTTGATGAAGACGGAGCAGTAGCCAACCAGAAGTACTGGGATGAACGACGCACACCGATCATGAGTTGGGAGGTCACATCTCGTGCGGGCAGTGTTCAGAATCGGGTGCCCGTTTTCCATACCAGCACAATTGTAGGTTGTGCCTCAGCCCGCAATTCTCACTGGATGAACATACTCCATGATGGACGTGCCATTCTATGCTGTATGGACTGGAAACACGAGACTACCTTGGGAGATACGAAGACCTCTCCTCTGAAGGAGATTTGGGAGGGCAAGCTGTATTCAAGAATGCGCGAAATTACCTCCGGATTAGTCTCTTCTCCACCGGATTTCATTTGCAGACGGTGTGAGTGGGCCCTAACGAACGACTCCAAAATAGGTCAGATGAATTCGCACGCCTTATGACAGAGCTTGCGGCCGCAGTCAGCAGATAGATGCATAGGCACCCCTTACATTAGATAGGGAGGAGACATGCCTTTTGTCATGGGAGTAAGTCTTAGCCACGATCCAAGCGCATGCATTGTCGACACCGATGGAGTAAAGGTGGCAATTGGGGAGGAGCGCCTAAACCGTCAGAAGAAGTCGCGGCTGATGTTGGCCAATCTCAACGGATCTCTCATAACCAAATTCCTGATCCCCTTCCGAGCCATCAACTACTGTCTCGATTCATTGGAGCTTGGGATTGACGATTTAGAGCTAATTGTCATTGGCGCAGTTTTCGCACCTGTTCATGAAAGAACCAGGGACGTTTTCTTGAATTATGTTCCGGTCAAAGATAAGGCCAAAGTAGTTGCTCTTCCACACCCTTCTCACCACCTTTCCCATGCCTATAGCGCGTTTGGATGTAGCGGCTACGATGCAGCAAACGCTCTGGTTGCCGACTGCTATGGCAGTGACATTCCTGATATGGGCAACGAGGCTGAGTCGGGCTATCTGGTCAGCAGACAAGGTTGGGAACAAGTATTTAAGAATGCCCTCAACAAGGATGAGCACTTAGGATTGGGCACAATGTACCGTACCATTACGAAGATAGCTGGCTTTGTCAATCCCGTAAATGATCAGGACGATGCAGGGAAGACCATGGCCTTGGCCGCATATGGTAGGGACTCCTTTGGTCTTGCTGAAAAGATGAAAGTCGATGGCTTTCATCTAGATTTGGATCCCGTTCTAGACGTACTCCGTGAGTTGGGATTGGTCAAGCTGGTTAGACAGTCCGGCAACCGGACCGAAATGCATGTGGCAATTCGCCAGCGAGACAAGCCGATCACAGATATGCACCGGGATCTTGCGTGTGGTGCGCAGCTATGTTTAGAACGTGGCATGTTACATCTGGCAGAACTGCTTCACTCAACCACAAAGTGTGACTCCCTATGCATTGCAGGAGGAGTAGGCCTCAATGCGGTCGCTAATCGTCGCCTTGTCAATGAGACACCGTACAAGAGATTCTTTGTCCAGCCCGCTGCAACTGATGATGGATGTAGCGTCGGCTGCGCTTACTATGGCTTACAACAAGTAGTTGGGTATGTCCCGAGCCATTCAATCACGAATGTGTTCTGGGGAAAGACTTATGACCGCATAGGTGTCAAATCTGCTCTGGAGGACCGAGGTTTGCCCATACATGAGCTGTCCACGGCGGAATTGGTCCGAGTAACTGCGCAGGAACTAGCCCGGGGTAAAGTAGTGGCGTGGTGGCAAGGTAAATCCGAATTTGGCCCACGCGCACTTGGCCACCGTAGTATCCTTGCCGATCCCCGACATGCTGCTACTAGGGATCATATCAATGATGCTGTTAAGAAAAGGGAGAATTTTCGCCCATTGGCCCCCAGTGTCCTTATGGAGCATTGTCATGAATATTTTGAGCCTTCTATAGAGAGCCCATTCATGCTCCTGGTAGCCAAAGTCAAATCTGGGAAACACGCTGACATCCCCGCAGTAATGCACGTAGATCAAACTGCGCGTCTTCAAACAGTCTCTCGCGAGAATGACGAGCTCTACTATCTGCTTATCAAGGAGTTTTATGAGCTCACTGGAGTTCCACTGATCCTAAACACCTCTTTCAACATTGATGGAGAGCCCATCGTGGAAACTCCCGAAGATGCAATTAGCACCTTCATGAGTGGACGCTTTGATCTGCTGGTCATTGAAAACTTCATTGTCTTCGGGACGATTTACTCTGACCACGAGCTGGTGTTAAAGCGACCGCTCTTACGGTCAAATGTGGCATTGATGGAATCAGAAGCGAAAGCACTTGTATACAGGCATACTGGTGCGATGTTTGACAAGGAGGATCTTGAACTAGATCTGAATAGTGGACAAGTTGCGATTGCCGCTGCATCCAATGGGGAGAGAACGGTAGCGGAGCTATCTACTGAGTTGAGCGCTCGATATCCTTCGCTTACCAAGGAAGCGCTCCTAGCGGACATGCGATTCCTGTTCATGTCGGGCGTGATCGACCTCGGGTGACCGTCGCGCTTCTTGGACTGTCGGTGCCTTCGCCACGTACATGTAGACCACACTATGGACTTCGGGCAAGGCTTGGTGGAGCGGTTTGAAGACTTAGAGCATCTTCTAGTGTGCTGCGTTCACGGATCAGGTGGGGCCGTCCGTTCCATAGTAATATCTCCGCCGGCCTCGGGTGACTCAGGAAATCCAACATGCTCATGCTAAATCCATAGGCGCCAGCATTGAATACTCCAACGATGTCTCCAACTTGAACATTCGGCACGCTGATGTTGCCAGCGAGAATGTCAAGAGGGGTACATAGAGGACCTCCAATATCTACTACCATTGTTTCTCGCTCGCCCATTCTATTCACTACGAGCGTGGGGTGGCTAATTCCCAGAAACACGGGACGCACAAGCTGATTCATGCCTCCGTCAGTTGCCACGTACGTTTTGCCACGAGATACTTTTATGTCGATTATCCTGGTAAGGAAAATCCCTGCTCGAGCAACCAGGAATCGTCCTAGCTCAAGGATCAATCGCTTGTTTGAGATCGGGAATACTGAATTGAATGATTCCAGTAACTGGCCCACCGCAGAACTCAGGCGACCCATCTGCAATTCCGTCTCATCTGCACCATAAGGCACTCCAAACCCACCTCCAAATACTACTTGTTCCAGTTGATGGTCAGTCTTTTGTATCCAATCGACACCCAGCGATAGGGCCCGCTTCAAGTTGGCAATTACGGCCTCTACCTCCAGCAGATCGCTGGCAATGTATAGGTGAATACCCTTGAGGTCTACATGCCTAAGCCTCCATTGCCTCAAGTCGGCAAATACCGTTTCCTCATCGATACCGAATTTGCTGGGACCTATGGCCATCACCTCCGATGCAGAGATGTTTGTCTCCAGACAGTTGATTCTGAGGCAAGCAGTTGCACGGGTGTTATTGCGGGCCGCTGTGGCCTCGAGACGCGCCAGTTCACCGTACGATTCGACATTGACAGACGCAATTGCATTCCTTACAGCCAGATCAAGTTCCCAGTCCGTCTTGGCTGGTCCCGCGAAGACGATCTTCGAAGGGTCAAAACCTGCCTTTAGTGCCAGTTGGAGTTCCATGCCTGAGGCTGTCTCGGCCCCAGCCCCAAGACGGTTCAGTAGCCTGCAGACTGCGAAGCTAGGATTTGCCTTGATTGAGAAGAAGACCTCAAATTGCGGCAGAGCCTTTACAACTGAGTGATACGCTTCTTCAATTACATTGCCGTCATATAAGTATAGCGGCGTGCCATAGCGCTCAGCTAACTCTGTCACCCGCATATCTCTCACCGTCAGCTCAGAGCCAACTTGGGAGAAAGGTCGCAATGCCGGAAACCTTCGTAGGTCATGGAGAGCCATAGACACACCTCAATTCAGTGGAAAATCTACCGGTATTCTCACAAATGATAGATCAACATGTATCATCCTTTGTGCTGATCCGGTAGTCAAACAGAAAGGTGGGCGCGACTGCGATCCTGCACACTCAGGCATGGGCGGCAAAGAAAGGTCAAGGTATATTGCAGCAAGCACCGTGCCTGGACAAGTGATATCTCGTTTTCGCGCAGACAGTTCCGGAATGAGAATTCAGCGTATGATCGGTCACCTAGTCAGGGCTCACATCACAACTATGTCTCGCGGCTTTCTCCTTCTCAACAGCAACCGACTGCAGTGCGCAAAGGGATAAGTCTGAATAATCGCCAAAAGCATACGCGTAACAGGGTATATTGTCAGTTAGGCCGAATAGACCACTTTATTGGTTAGACAATCACTCATTTGCCGAAGCCTTACAGAGAAGTATACTGGATAAGACTTCAGGTCGCACGCACCAAGGCCTAGTAACATGACTAAGCAAGATGTCTTTGGGACACAGGCAGGTGTAAACGCTAGCAGAGCACTCGCTGCATCAATGTGGAGCCCTAGGTCCTTAATCTACAGATTGTCAAGTGCTGTCAAGCCTTTGAAGCTAGCACTTTTGTACGCGGCAATGCGCACAAAGCATAGGAAGTTCTGGCAGCTCGATCCCAACTTGGCAATCTCACTTGCGAACCTTCCACCGCTGGAATCGCCAAAGTATCTTGGTTTGGAAGTCATCAATACATGCAATGCAAACTGTGTATTCTGTGAAAAGCAATTCAGTCGGAGAGAACCTGCTGTAATGAGTAGCGACTTTGCGAGGAGGACCATTACGGATGCCATCTCACTTGGTTGCACTGGCATTACGTTTTCCTGCATGATCAGCGAACCCCTGCTAGACAAGGATCTGTATGGAAAAATCCAACATGCCTATGCAGAAGCGCGTCGAATGGGTAGATCCGTCAGGGTATGGGTTATTACCAATGGGACTTTGCTGGCAAAGAACGATAACTATAAGAGACTAATAGATTCTGGCCTGGACTCGCTTAGCGTTAGCACCTCCTCGTTCGACAAGACCGAGTATGAGCAGATATATCGGATACGCAAGTACTCTCAGATGTTGGAAGGTCTACTTCTGTTATTGGAAGAAAACCAGAAGGCCAATTATCCAGTAGATATTTCCATTTCTATTCGCACTGGTCGTTCATTAGCAGCTATTCTTCTTGATTCCGACCTCCAATTGGTACTGCCATTTGTCGACCTCAGACACGTGACCATGGATTTCACTCACACATATTATGATAGGGATCCGCGCATCGAAGCGATGCTTACGGGAAGAATGCGACTGAGGAAGAACATAGCCGCTGAACTCAGGAAGCGACCTTGTGAAGAGGCCTATTCTGTCTTGGTGACGCCACATGGAATAGCGCGAATGTGTTCGTGTCAAGCTGGACCTCTATTCAACGCCACAGGGCAAGACGAATTGGTGTTCGCCGATCTCAATCATGTCTCACTGCCAGAAGCATTGCGCACCCGGAGAAAAGCGTATCTGAACAAACGCTTCATGCTAGGAGATATGCCAAGTGTGTGCAAGCACTGTGATCTATATAGGCCCATACCTGCGGTCCAGTAGTGTCGCCCGCTCTGGCCAAGCCTCTGCTGAAAGGCGCGTTCCTACTTGTCCACAGTGTCAAGTCATAGACTTGCTCGACCTGAGACCGGCTCGCCGGATAGGGCATGGAAGAACCGGAGCCCCTCCCCCACAGAGTCGAGTTGAGGAAATCCTCTTTGCCCTTCTGATTAGAAACCTGGGCAAAAGCACTGTGATAGACTAGCACTCAAAGAGCGATCCACTTCCTTTCAGGAGATTGACCAGGTTTCCATTTGTGGGCATGATTGAGACTATGTGTTCCTCTGCCTGTCACACTGGCGAATTGTGATTCAAGGTAATCATGAATCGCTCTGCTACATCGATTGATATTCTGATCCCCTCCTTTCGCGGCGAGAGATACTTGCCCCTCTGCTTGACTTCATTGGCTCGAAGCGCATTCCGGAACTTCAAAGTCTATGTAGCAGTTGAAGGTGTCTTTCAGGAGCTGGACTTTGTCTATCATCTTGTGCAATCCTTGGACCTTCCAGTTGAGACGAATGTTGAAGAGACGCGTCTTGGTCTAGCTGCCAATCGCAGACGGCTGTTAGACATGGGCGAATCAGATCTAGTCTTATGGCTAGACGATGATGTGCTAGTGTCGGAAGACAGTATTGACCGCTTGCTGGAGCCAATAGAAGGTCTTGGACGGGACTTTTCGATCATCACTGGAGTTGGCTCGAATCTCTATGGCTTCCCCAAAGTGGCATGTGGACTGGGTCTGACCCTTTGTAAACGCAGCATTTTAGTCGAGGATGAAGTTCTACAGCATGACTTCGGCCTCAACACCGGCGAGGACTGGTTGTGGACTGCACGGATAGTTTACAAGACCGGACTCCCTGTGAAATTCGTCCCTGTGTCCATTTATCATCTTGGTGAGAATCGTCGCAGAAAGCGATACACAAGAGAATGGGATAGTTCCATGTTCGCTACTTATACAAGCCGTGATTTCTACGAGGAAAACAAGTATGAACTGGAATTGTCCTATCCGGTCTACAACTATATAGACTACTGAAGCAGTGGAAAAGCGTGTTGTAGCATGCAATACTCAGTCTTATCGAGGCATTAGGGGAATACGCCCGCCTGTTGATCGGGCGTATCCCCGACGACTGTGTGTCTCAGTCGAGTTTTAGCCCTGGCTTCGCAGCATTCCTGACGGAAGCCACGAAGGCATTTGTCAGCGCCGCCTTTGGCTTCGGGTCATCAGCCGCGGCCGCGACGTAGCGTCCATTCTGCATGCGCTCCAGCATCTGGATGACCTGGTGCAGTGCCCGGTTGACCTCGTCCAGCGCGAACGCGGATACCTCATCCTGCTGCTGGCTCTCCTCCAATTCCAGCAACGCCTCGGTCAGGATGTGGCGCACGCTATAGCCCTGCGCGTACCAGGCCCTCAGCACCTCCAGCGCCCGCGCCTCGCGCGGGTTGTCTTTGTCCAGCCGGAAGCTGATCACCTCGCTCATAGCAACTGCAAGGCCTCGTACAGCCGCCACAGCTTCAAGCCGCCGCGCACGTTGGCCAGGTGGATGCTCTCCACGTCGTCGGCCAGCAGCACGTGGTCGTGGCCCAGGATGGGCAGCAGGCGCTCGTAAAGCATCGCGCTACCGCCCCCGGTCAGGATGACGGTGTCCCAGCCCAACGCGCCACCCGCCACGCGCTGGTAGGTGTCGGCCACCCGGTTGAGCAGGACGCTGGTGGCCTCCCGGGCTTCATTCTCGCAGGGATACGCTCGCCCGCCGCCATCGAAAACACCCGTCGCGATGGCGCGCCGCACCCGGTCGGGCGGCAGGGAGGGCGTGTCCTTGACGGCCTGCAGGTTGTTGGCGCGGAAGCTCTCGATGAAGTCGGCCACCACGTCCTGGATGCCGATCGGCACGCTGCGGGCTAGGCTGTAGTCCACCTCGCCGCCGGGGTTGACGGCTAGCCAGTCGGTAGTGTGGCCGCCGATGTCGATGACCAGCGAGCGCCCGTCGTTGATCTCGGTGTGCTGGTAGTGCTGGCCGTCCTCGGCCAGGACGACGTTCATCAGCCCGCCCACCGGCTCGTCGAAGGTGTTGGCGTACGACACGCGGAAGTGACGCTCGCGCCCGCCGACCTCCACGTGCCAGTCGCCGACGACAGAGCCCATCAAATCATCCCGGAACTTCACGTCGCCCGGCGGGTGGGAGCCGAAGACGGCCACCTCCTGGCTGCGCTCGTACAGCCGCCCCAGCGCGGCGGCGGCCAGCACGCCGTAGTAGTCGCGCGAGTAGCGGGCGGCGCCGGTGCGCCCAGTGGGCACGCCGTGGCGCTCGGCGCTCTCGCCTACCACGTAGGGCTGACCGTTGACCCGGACGTAGTCAGGCGGCGGGCCGTTTCGTCCGGCCCTCGTCAGGATGCTCGTGTACTCGGCCTCGGTCAGCGCCTTGAGGGCGTGGGGAAAAGCTGCCTCGCCCCGCTCGCGCCTCACGATTTTCGCCTTGATAATACTGTTCCCAGAGTCCAAAATGAGCACGCTCATGGTATTGCTCCTCGTAGGTGTTTACATTTGTAGACGGCAACCGTATACATTTGTAGACAGCTGCCCTGTCGGGCCCGTATGACACCACTGACAGTACTGACACTGACGACACCTGTCAGTCGTGTCAGTGTGTCAGTGGTGTCAGTCGGCTTCTGACGATCAGTTTCACGCTTCCCCATGACCATCTCCAACCACGATGGCATAGCTCTCGGCGTTCGTCCCGTTCAGCGGCCGGAGAAGGCCCGCTCGCACGAGGTCCTCGGCCACCTGCCGGGCGTCCTTCGCCCTTAGATTCAGCCACCGGTAAACGGTGCGCAGGGGTAGTCCCGATGAACCTGCATTGCGGAAAGTATCCAGCATGCGGTCCTGCACCCAGCGCTCGGAGCGGGCTGCGCCGCTGCGGTCGAGGCCCTCCAGCAGCCGGTGGGCACTGGTCCGCCAGTGCTCGGAAATGGACTTTCCCGTCTGCCAATGGTCCTCGGTCACGATGGGCGGCTCGTCAGGACCCTTCTCACCCCAGTCGAGCGCGGCGCAGATCATGGCTACCTTGAGGGCCTGCACGTGCAGCCGCCCGTAGACGCCCTTCAAGCGGTCGTCGAGCGGCGTCTCCAGGCGTGGATCGCATTGCTTGCGCAGGTGGTTGCTGTAGGCCTGGCAGGCGTCCCACGAATGGACCGACATCTTCAGGGATTCGGCAGCCCTCCACCCATCGCCCGATTTCTCCGGCATGGGCAGCGCATCGTACAGCGCCCGCAGGCCGGTGATGACTGCCGTCGGTGGGCGCTCGGCCTGGCCCAGCGTGGGTCGTTCCTTGTACGTGGGTTCTGGTGTCAGAAGCGCGAACCTGGGCAGCAGCCCGTTGTCCCAGTCGGCCACGCTCAGCGCGCCCGACAGCCCGGCAGGCGTGGTCACGCCCAGGATGGAGGGCGCGGCATTGCGGATGACCGCCAGCCCGGCCTGGGTCTCCTTCGCGATGGTGTCCGGGCAGTCGTAGATCTCCAGCATGAAGTCCTTCAAACCGGCCATGTAGTCGCGTTTGAAGGCGCCGAACAACCCGGCGATCTCGTCCTTGAACAGCCCGCGCTGGGCGGCGAACTTCATCGCCTCGAGCACGTTGGCCTGGTGTTCCTGCGGCAGCTTGTCGAAGTTGGCGGGCGCGTGCCCGGCCAGCGCGTCCTGGAAGCGCTCTGGGGAGCCGGGGGTGGGCATCAGCAGGTGGGGGATGGCAGCCGTGAGGATCTGCTCACCCAGCTTGAAGGCGGTGGTCTTGCGGTAGAAGGTCGTGTCGGCGATGAACATCATGTACAGGTTCGGAAAAATCCTCACCCCCCAGCGCGCATCGACGTGCAGCCGCCGGGCGATGGCGACGGCGGCCATCCAGATGCCCATGCCCAGGTGGAAGATGTCCGGCGTCTGGTTGCCAACGCGCGAGGCCCAGCCGACGTACTGCGACAGCCAGTCTGGCAGCCGGATGTCGGACAGAGATGGCAACTCCTCTTCGGGTGGATCCGGTGGCGATGCCTTCGTCGTCGACGCACCATTTCGAGTGCTAACCACTGGAGGAGGAGACTCCGTGCGTTCCAGGAGGCCGCCGTGGTCCGCAGGGTTGAGGTTCAACGCTTCGCACACCTCTTTGAGCAGCATGCTGCCGCACACATAGCAGAACCCGTAGCCGCTGCGCAGGTTGAAGCCAAACGAGGGATGGCGGTCGCCATTCTTGTGGCGCTCGGGGTGGATGCAGGAGCCATGCAGCCACTCACCGCGCTGCCTGAAACGGCGGTTGAGGAGCTCGTCAGCAACAGCCTCGATCAGGCGGGGATTGAGTGTCTTGTCTCCCCTGGGCAGCTCTCGCGGCGGCTGCCATTCGCGAACCTCAACCCCTGTGGAGTTGAAAGCCTCGACCCATGCCACCACGTCCCTCAGGTCGGGGACGCGAAGGATGTCCAGCGACTTCTCAACCGTGTAGGGTTTCCCGGTGTCCGGGTGGATGCTGGGTGGGGCGGCGACGCAGGTGCCGTCCGCGCGCAGCTCGATGTGGCCCAGCGGCGTGTCCAGCGCGCGGGTGGTGGGCGGCAGCTCGTCGGAAAGCAGGTAGACATGCCTGCCGACCCCGCCGCCCGTGGCGACGGTGAACGTCTCCGTCAGGTCGGGAAACGTGGCGGCGAAGGCCGGATACCCGGCAGCCCCATCGAAGTCAATGACGGCCAGCCCGCCCGACACGGCACCGCACACCACACCGACGTTGTTGAGTAAGTCGGCTTCGCGCCACCGCTCAATCAGATCGGCTGCGGCTCGTTCCTTCTGGAAGGGAAGCCAGGACTGGACAGCGGGGCGCTTGCCGCTCAGGGGGATGACGCTCAGACCGAGCTGCTGGTAGACGTGCGCAGCCTTGTACGGCGAATCCAACTGTGGTATACATTTGATAGACGATGGTTCAGGATACATCAAATTTCCTCCATGTTCGTAAGAGATAGGTTGTCTCAAGGGAGGGGAATGATGTATCCTGAATGTGTGTTATTGGGGGATACACCATTCCCCTGTAAGCCACTGGCAGGCCAGCCGGTGGCTTACGCTTTGTCGGCCATGCCGCTCACCTCCTCTCGCTCACCTCCGTGACCTTCATCAATGCGTGTCACGCGGGCCAAATCGCCTGTCCTCTGCCTGAGCTGCCGTAGCCATGTATGCTTCCAGGGAGTGCCTGCTGACCAGCCAGAAGTGGCCGCGCTTGATGGCCTCGATCTTGCCCGCGCGCGACATCCGGCGCAGGTACTGCTCGGTGTAGCCTGAGAAATCCGTGGCCTCTTCGATAGTCATGAAATCCTCAATAGACCGAGCGCTCATCTCTGTCCGACTGTCGGTTTGCTTTGTCATGCTCATCGCTGTTCCTCGTTCCTTTCTTCGCCTACGTCGGTTGACTGTCCAGAGGGAACGCAAAAAGCGGCAACAGGCGCAGTTCGACCGTATCTGCGTTGCAGCCGCAGGTTTGTGCTGTTGAATGAGTTGTATATAGTAGATGAAGACTGAGGGGCATTGCTTCGGGAGTGCGCGCTCATTCTTGCACCCCCTTGACGAGTTCGCGGATTACGAGGTGATAGACACGCTTACGTGGAGCCCAAATGAAAATCTGATCGTGTACCCAGTGAGGGTGCGACCCCCGTCGCTCCCGCTCCGGTAGCAATCATCCTCAAGGTCAACCACCAACGCGGTTGGCCTTTTTGTGTCCAACCCAGCTGTTATGTGGAAGTCAGGACGCAAGCACAGACTCACGATCTGGCCATCCTTCGCCCACACGCGCACCAGCAGCAGCTTCAGCAGGAACTCCTGAGCTTCCGAATCGTCCTCTGCTGCCTCCCAGCGTTCCTCGAAGTGGTCCAGCACCTCAGCCGCATAGTCCAGATCTTCATCTGGGATTGGTGTGAGTTGCTCCAGCTCAACCTGGAGCGCCAGCCGCTTCTCGACGTATGCATCCTTGTCGGTGACAAAGCCGTGGTCCCAGCGGAAGTCCATCCGCTCGATGGCAGCGTGGATCTCTTCGAGCCGTTGCTCCAGCTTTCGATCGCCGATCAACTCGCCGATGGCCTGGATCATCCTGTCACGCCAGTCTTTCGGCGTCTCCAGTTGCATCAAGGCGGCTACCACCTGCGCCTCGGCGTCGTCGGCTCTGATGCTCGTCTGGCCGCATTCGTGCCCCAGTTCACGCGCCCGGCAGCGATAGCGGCGTACCTTGCGGTCGCTCTGGGCGCGCAGCTTGCGCCCGCACTCCCCGCAGTAGATCAGGCCGCTGAGAGGATAGGGGTAGCGCTGGGTGGTTGCCTGACGCTTGCGCTTGGACAGCCGGGCCCGCGCCTGCTGGCTGCGCTCGAACGTCTCCCGGTCGACAAGCGGCTCGTGCCGGCCCTTGAACCACTGCTCAGGGGCTTTGAAGCTGCGGCTGCCATCCGAGTTGCGGCCATAGGCCTGGTACTTGACGTAGCCCAGGTACGTCTTGTTGCGCAGCACGTCGCGCACGGTGTCCTTGGAGAAGCGCCGCCCGGTTTTGCTGCGATAGCCCTTCTCGTTGAGCAGGTGGGCAATCTGGGTGTCGCTGTACTGGCCGGTGACGTGCTTCTCGAAGGCCAGCTTCACGCCCTCAGCCTCCTCGGGATTGATGATCAGCACTCCCTTCGCGGTCTTGTCATACCCGAAGGGCGGGCCGTTGTTGTGCAGGCCTTGATGAGCGCGTTCGAGCTTGCCCTTGGCGATCTCAGTCGCCAGGTTGCGACTGTACCAGTCGGCCACCGACTCCATGATGCCCTCGATGAGCGCGCCCATGGGACCATCGCTGTCTTCAGATGGCTCGGTCACCGAGAAGACCTTGATGCCGTAGTCGTGGCGCAGCAACGACTTGATGGCCAGCGCGTTGGCCCGGTTCCGCGCCAGGCGGTCGAACTTGTGGACGACCAGCGCGTCGAAGCGGCCCTTGCGCGCGTCGCGGCGCATGGCCTGAAAGGCCGGGCGGTCATCGTCCCGCCCGGACTGTGCCTCGTCGACGTAGAGCTTGACCAGCGTCCCTTTTTGCCCGCGCACCCAGGTTTTGATGGCCCGTTTCTGGGCATCTAGCGAGAAGTTCCCAACCTGTTCCTCTGAACTGATCCGTACGTAGCCCGCGTAGATCACGAGCCCATCTCCTTTACCCAACCCTGGTCAGGCTACGCTGGTGCCAGGGCAGCGAACGAGCGGTTGAACGTGACCCGTACCACCTCCTCTCCCTGGATGTAAATGGCCTTGATCATCACCTGGACGACGCGCTTGCGTTCCACCGGTGTCAACTTCGACCACAGTCCCTTGAGACTGCTCACCAGCTTGCGGGCACGCCGGTCCGTCCGGGTGAGATCCGCCTTCAGCCCGGCGATCTGTCCCCTCAGTTGGCGCTGCTGGCGGTCGTATTGCTTTTCGGGCACGTCGCCTTTGAGGAACAGCTTCTTGAGCCGTCTCTGTCTGGCGCGCAGCATCCGTCGCCGTTGCTCGACACCCTCGACGTCCGGTGTGGCCTGGACCAACAGCGCAATCCGTTCCTGCCACCTATCCGGCAAGTCGAGATTGGACAAGATTTCCCCAACGTGAGCCTCGATCGCGTCCGCCTTGACTCGTGGCTGCGCACAGTCCGCGCCCCGCTCGCGGGCCGAGTCCCGGTAGTGGCGGACGCCCGCTGGCGACGTCGCGCCGCGCATCACGTAGTCGCAGTTGGCACAGCGGATGAGTCCAGACAGAAGATAAGTGCGCTTCTGTTTCGGCCGTTGCCGCAGGACCGTCGCGTCGCGCCTAACTTGCTGGCTGCGCTCGAACAGCGCACGGCTGACCAGCGGCGGGTGCTGGCCGGGATGGAGCTCCCCTCTATACTTGACGAAGCCCAGGTAGGTCTCATTCTGCAGCATCGAGCGCACGGTCTCTTTGGTGAACATCTCCAGAAAGCGCGGGTGTTGTATGTCGTCAAAATCTTTGGGACAAATCGGGTGAAGAAATAAGAGAGACTTTCCCCTTCAGTTTACACGAAACGTGATGCCATTTGAAGGTTGATATTGCGCCTCTCCTGTAGCGTCTTC
>Ga0180438_10003362_pt1 | contig 24284 bp, 12 predicted proteins | sample SS_ome_12_FD_132455 | JGI IMG/M metagenome (GOLD analysis project Ga0180438, IMG submission 132455) | Hypersaline lake sediment archaeal communities from the Salton Sea, California, USA - SS_3_D_2 metaG | ecosystem: Environmental > Aquatic > Non-marine Saline and Alkaline > Hypersaline >... | reverse complement strand
TTGTGCGGTTCCGTACGAACGGTGCGGCGGTACACATCGTTTATGAGTCCGGCTGTTGCGTCTCCGACGGCATACGACCCGGCCGCACCGGCGGACGAGCTATACTGAATGCCTTCGAGCTGATAGGCGCCGGGTCCGAACTTTGTCCCTGCCCAGGTGACCTCAACGATGACGGCGAGATAGACCTCGATGATTTGCAGGCAGTGGCCAGCGTCCTGCTCGACGCGGGAAGTCCCTTTATCGTTCCGGTCGAACAGGGCCACTGCGCAGACCTCAATACCGACGGACAGGCGGATCTTGATGATTTGCAGGCGGTCGCAGGAGTCCTGCTTGGCGCGGGCAGTCCGTTTATTGTGCCGTGCGAATAACAACTGGGCAATACGGGAGAAAACGATTCGCCCCTGCACTGATTTGTTCGACGCCGGCCGCTGTGTCTTTTAGGAGCACCAGCGATAGGAGAATATTCCTGACACCGTTGAATTCGGCTCGCCGGATTTGACCAACAAAGCATATACCAATGTTGATCGTGTCTCGCGCCATGCGGTAAATCAGATACCGCTTGCTGACTGGCCGCAAGGTGCTTGTGCGATCTCCATTCCGACACACGTATATTCAAATGACACCAAAAGCCATCACAGGTGCACCAGGAAATGCCACCGAAGAATCCGAATGCCCCAAAACAATACCATCATTTGCAGAACGGATTGTATCCTGTAGTTTTCCGAAGGTATTGTAGATTCTGGCTACTACCTGCCCACTCTTGACGATATCACCCGGCCTTGCCAGAAACCTGATAATGCCGCTCGCCGAACTGACAGGGCCATATGAGAACTTCAGAGGCTTGCTCAGCAGTTCCTTTGGCAAATGAGAGCTAAAAGTCTCGTTTGCGGTCTCGAACATCCCCAGGTACTTTAAGATGGCGAGGATGGATTTGACCCCATATTCCACATTCTTCTCATTTACGACGTATGACTCGCCTAATTCGATTGTCAGCGCGGGAATATCGTGTTGGAGCAGACTGTAAGAAAGAGACCTCTCCACGTTATCTGTTTCCAGTACAACCAGGAAACCTGTCTTGTCGGCAACGGTCCTGGCTCTTTCATAGGCCTGTTTGTGAGAACTGCCAGGGTGGGAGTCTATGATTGTGTAGGGGATAGATTTCATCCAATCGTTGTGAAGATCCAGAACCAGGTCCGGACAGGTTTGTCTGATGGTCGAGAATACTCTATCGGCAATCCTTTCTGCCAGAGAACCGTCTTTGTTACCCGGGAAGGAGCGATTAAGGTCTTCTCTGCTTAGGGTGATGTTACGTGAACCGGTTTCAAAGCCTATCGGATTCATCAGAGGGAACGCGTAAATAGAACCTCGCATAAGGTGTTTTCTCTGGATCTTCTTGAAGATCTCCTGAATCGCGACTATTCCAGTCACCTCGTCGCCGTGTATGCAGCCGGTCAGCCAGACCACAGGCCCGTGATTTGAGCTTTCAACCGACATAAATGGTAATCGGCGGCGGGACAGGTCGGAACCCGTAAGTATTTTCAAAAACGAGTATTTAACCTTCTGAGGCACTCTCTTGTTGCTATCAGCGTTCATGCATCTTGCTTCCTACGTAGGAGACCAAGGGTTCTGCTACCAAATGGCTCCGGAACGTATTATAGTAGGCCATTGGCGTTGCAACTCGTCGCTCAATTAAATCGTTACCGTTTAGCGGGAACGGGGCTACCTTGAACGGTTCGCCTCCTGCCAGCCTGATACCCAATCGTTCCTCGGCCGTTAGGATGGCTCAGAGCATCTCAGAATAGGATATGCCGGCAATTTTGGCCATCTTTGCAAGATAGCCACCCCGGCGCCACCGCGGATTGGGGTTGACCTCGAGTATCTTGGGTTGGCCTGGTGGACCAACACGTCAATCAAACCGGCAATACCCTCTACGCTCAGGTCTCTCAAAAAGTTTCATAACCGTTCACGTGTATTTTCACATTGAGCACCGCACTCATTGCTGAAATACCCCATTTCTTTTCCTGCTGTAATATATCAAATCCTCTCACAAAAGTCGAATCATTTCTTCATGTAACCAGCCGCATCTGCCCGACTATAATACCTGCAATCAATATCTTGAAAACGAGAAGTGACATCTAAACGGAGATAGAACAGGGGCAGGAATCTTATTATCGTCCAAGAGGTTGGTTGGGGAGAAGTCACAATTATACTTCGGACCAGAAGAATCACATTTTCCTGTATACTGAGTCGCTTTTGCCAGTAGGTTTCCCACTGGTTGGCTGAGGCAAAACGCCCGATAATAATCTTTGCCATCCTGGCTGCACGTTCTTTGGTCCAGCCAAATGTCATCTGCTTGAGCCGCCTGGCAAGTTCACGCATCATTCGCTCGATGAAGCTCGACACACGCGGACTGACAATTCCCGTAGTTAGCCGGCGATCCACATATCTGAATTGATTCCTGATGGGAAGGACCCGTCGAATAAATCGGCGGGCTGAATAATGTCCCCACGTTTTGCGTCTTGACCGGCGCTTAGCAGGTAAGATGTAATGCCGCAACGACGTTGGCGTCCGTCTTTGCCAGTTCGTTAAAACGATTGACGGCTTCGGCTGTATCGAACGCTTCCAGCTTGATGTCCCGTTGCTCGAGGAAACGCCGCGTTTTTTCCGGTATGCGCATTATGCCCGATGCCCCGCAGCCGACTATCAGCACAGAAGGGCCGGCTTGGACGACGGTTTTCAAATCGTCGACTGACAGCGCATGGCCCTGCTCGCGCCACCAGTTCGATTGCACCGAATCACCGAAGATTATCACATCGTTGTTGTAGCTCGTCCCGTCTATGACAATCCTGCCGAATTGATAAGAATCGATATGCATCTCAATCTTGTTCCCGCATCCGCCGGTCCTTCGCCGCGCCTGGCATTTTGCAATTATCCTTCCAATATGTTTATATCGTCCATACAGCCGAGCAGGTTATTTGAAAGTCGCAGGTACTCTATTCTTTTGGGGTCATGGCCCAAAAGTTCGCTGCCCACGGCGTCGACGGCGACCGGGTCAAAACCTGCAAGTATCAGCCCGATAGCCCTGTGTTTGCCGGAAAGGTGCATACCGGTCAGGGCTACTACCGCGTCGACGACGGAGAGATCGGGTTTTTTGTAAAGACAGACGTCCACCACAGATTTGTGCGTCGCGGGCGAGTGCAGCTTTGACTTGTTCCACGAACCGGAATAAAAGGGTCCGGGGGCGATGCCGAACATATTCTTCATTGCGATTGTGGTTTTTGTGAAGCTGTGGTCCTTGAGAATCGGAAGGGAGATTATGAAAGCATCCCGGACTATCTTCGGCATGTGGAATTCCTTCAATTGCAGCGCATCGGGATTTCTCAGCAGCACGGTTTCTTCGGTGTTGAAGTCGATAAGCCGTATGCCGTATTTTTCGGCAAGCTTCGTATAGCCGTTTGCCCGAAAACATTGCGGGGTCGTTCCGCTGCCGCAGCCGTCGCCTATCGCAATTTCGGCTGAGCAGCGCGTCCGAGAGTATCTGTAAACCGCCTCGGCTGCGGCTACATTGGTCGTTACCGGAGGGGCATCGGAATTGGTCAGGTTCGGCTTGATGATAATAAGCCCCTTTTCCGGCAGCTTATCAGCCGCACCAAGCAACTCGAGCGCCTTTGTCACACTGCTCTGGTAGTCAACAAACTTGACTTTCGCCACTTCACTCATGACCTGATGTTAGCAGATATGAGAGGAAGTATCAAAATCCTGTAAACGACAATCAGTCGCCGAGTCTCAGGGCGCGGCCGTTCTGGACGTTGGGGAATCGAGAGTCGGCGGGGACCGGCTCCTTGAAGAGAATTCTGTGCGCCATCAGCGAACTCATATCGATGACAAAGGCCTCGCCGTTGGTGCCTCTGACTATTGGCGTCGAGCCTGCAGGGACAACAAAGCCTATCTGGCCACCCCAGTCGCCTCCACCACGGGCGCCAATCGCCAGCGTAATGCAAATGCCCACCAAAAGACCGACAACAACGGACTTAATGTCAAACTTCATAACACATACCTCCAAAAAATCCCAAGTAACTTCGCATGTCCAATCAAGCCAGGATGGTTTTTCCGCAGTAATACCTGCTAACTATAGATAGCCGCAACGGCCCTTTTGTTCCAGAAAATTTATGGAAAATGGAAAAACGACAATGGTCAAACGTCCGTTGTCACCGGGTACCATATGGCGTGAATATTTGACAAGAACATGAATGATGAGACTGAACATATTGCTGAAGAATCTCAAGTCGCACTTTATATACAATCGGCGCCTGCGGAATATTGTTATGAGGTCGGGGCTTGCCAGTATAGAGGTCCAGGCATTTTCCGGTTTCAAAAAAAATTGCCATTTCCACCGATGAACGGTAGTATACGCCACCGTAGCGGAGAGCTTCGTCACGGTTCGGGCGGAACCTGGAAAATACGCTAAGCTCGAGAGAAAGGATGGTTAGTATGACGGTATACTCTAACGTGTTGGCAAGCCAGCTCTTCGGCTGGCAGGATTGGTGCACCTTAGGGCTGTTCTTCTTCGGTTTGATCTGCATCATCTGGTGGGTGCTCAGACAAAAAGAGGAGACGTCGGTCGATTACTTCCTGGCTGGTCGAAACGCCGGCTGGATCGCCATCGGCGCCTCGATTTTTGCCTCCAACATCGGGTCGGAGCATCTGGTGGGGCTCGCAGGTGCAGGCTACGAAAGCGGAATGGCCATGTCACACTGGGAAATTCAGGCATGGCTGATACTCGTGCTCGGATGGGTCTTTGTTCCCTTTTACGCAAGAAGCCGCGTTTTCACAATGCCGGAGTTTCTCGAAAAACGCTTCTGTTCCGGTGCACGCTCATTTCTGTCGATTATTTCACTGGTGAGCTACGTGCTGACAAAAGTGGCGGTAACGGTATACGCCGGCGGCATAGTGTTCAAGACGGTTCTTGGGATCGATAAGTGGATGGGAATCGACTTTTTCTGGGTCGGGGCGATATCTCTGGTCGTGATAACCGGTCTGTACACAATATTCGGTGGGATGAAATCGGTGCTGTACACCTCCGTATTGCAGACCCCGGTTCTGGTTATTGGCTCGGTTGTCATTCTGATTGTCGGTCTTGTCAAGCTGGGCGGCTGGGGTGAACTCGAAAGAATCTGTGCGGACAATATTCACTGTATCCGTCCGGCGGATTACCCCAAGTTCCCATGGACGGGCGTTCTTTTCGGCTCGGCAATCATCGGTTTCTGGTACTGGTGCACCGACCAGTACATAGTCCAGCGGACGCTTTCGGCGCGCAACCAGACCGAGGCGCGGCGTGGCGCGATTTTCGCCGGTTACCTGAAGCTCCTGCCGGTTTTTATCTTCCTCGTGCCCGGTATGATCGCATTTGCGCTCAATCAGAAGGGCATCATGGAATTGAAAAGTGCGGACGCGGCCTTTCCAACGCTCGTTTCAACGCTTCTTCCCGCCGGTCTCAAGGGCGTGGTAGTTGGCGGTCTTGTGGCGGCGTTGATGAGTTCGTTAGCATCTTTGTTCAACTCTTCAGCCACACTTTTCACGGTAGATTTCTACAAGAAGTTCCGGCCGCAATCGACCGAGAGGCATCTCGTATTCGTCGGACGCCTGGCAACGGCAACGGTTGTAGTGCTCGGGATTGTATGGATACCGGTGATGAAACACGTCGCAAGCGTTTTGTATGAATACCTCCAGATGGTTCAGGGCCTCATAGCACCGGCTATTGCTGCCGTATTTGTGATGGGAGTATTTTCAAAGCGTGTCACCGGTGCGGGCGGCCTGACCGGACTTGTCATCGGGTTCATCCTCGGAATGCTGCGCCTTGTGCTCGTCATTTTCAAGGACCGTCTCGTCGAGGGCACGTTGGCGTACAAGCTGGTCGCCATCAACTGGCTGCACTACTGTATTTTCCTGTTCTTCCTGACGGGCGCGATTATCATCGTCGTAAGCCTGTTCACGAAGAAGCCCACGGCTGAAGAGATTACCGGTCTGACCTACGGTTCGGGAACGCCTGAACAGATCAACGAGACCCGCGCCAGTTGGAACAAATGGGATGTTATCCACACAGTGATAGTCGTGGGCGTCGTTGTGGCGTTTTACGTTTACTTCTGGTAGTCTACGGCATGTTGGGTGCGCCGGGCGTAGGCGGGTCGAAGAAATCGAAGTTCCGGGCGCCGTCCGGCGAGCGGCCTTGAGATACATCGGTCGTTTGCGAATAGTAAATGACCTTGTCGATCTTGTTCAGTTCCGCATCGAACAGAGCGATCATTTCCTGCTCTGCTGAGAGTCGGAAATTCACATGCCCAGGCCGGTTGTCTTCGTCGGCCTTGAGAAGCGCGAAACCAGCCGCGCCGATGAAGCTAAGCTCAGCAAACCGGAATCTGTCGGGCCGCATCACGGGATCATCTGTCAGAAACATCCCGCCCAGTGACACCGGCAGCGAGTCCGGATTGTAGATCTCGACAAAGTCGTCTTCGAACGACTCTTCCGCATCGGCGAGCCACTCGTTGATCTTCAGCATGGATGGATCGCCCAGCGGTTGAGCACGATTGGCATGGCCCAGTGTCGGCACCGTAAGGGTCCAGCAGCCCTCGTGACCCGTACGTCCAATCGACATGTCCGGGACCTGCAGAGCAAACTCAACAAAGTCCAGCAAAGCGCCTCCGTTGTCGGCCCTGTCATAAAGGTAAACGCCCTCCCCCTGATTATCAAGGGCGAATCCGAGCTGGCCCGGACCGTGGCCCGCATAAAGAACCATATATTCACCGGCCGGAAGGGTTGTCCCCTCGGCGAAGATGTATTTGGTGGGATTATCCGGGTTGTCGCTGATGCTCATTTCGGAAAGATCAAACACATCGGCGCCGTCGTTGGCCAGCTCAATCATATCGGGAAATGCGCCGTCAACCTCGAATGCCGAATTGTTGATTGCCAGCACCTCGTTAATCCGCACACGGGAAAGCAAAGTGTTTACCGTCCAGGCTTTCGACGCTTTGGCCTCGGCTTCCGTCTGCCAGTCGCCGGCCCAGTTCTTGCCTGTGACATAGACGCTGTAGCGGCCGTCGGCAAGGTCGTTGAGCGCGATTGGCTCGTCAACGGGGCGCTCCTGGCTCCATTGTCCATCGTTAAGGCGGTACCTGTAGTGCGTAATACCCGGTCCGTCGATGACAAGCGTGGCATAACTGTCACTCGTCACGGCCGTCGGCTCGCCCGTTATCGAAGGTCCGGCCGGCGCCAGAGCACCCATATCGAGGCCGTTGGGACCTGTCCTCAGTGCAGGCGAACCTGCTCGCAGGGCAAAATCGCGAACCTCATCCACAAACCGCGGATCACCGGAAATATTCCCCTCGCCGAGGTCCATTATCGTGATTCCGCGCGAGCCGACCGGATCACTCGCGCGCTCGGATTCAACGAGGGTATTGTGCATTTCGAGTTCGGTGAAGGTCGAGCCTCCACCGAGACTGACATCGACATGTCCGAATATCCGTTGCGGGACATCCCAGAAAATATTGCCGTTCAAATATGCGCCTTTACCCTCCGGATTTTCAGTGGGCACGAGGAAGTTGATGGCAGAAAATTCCGTGCCGTCTTCATCGTGGCGAACATTTGCAACCACATTGTTCTCGAAGAACATATAGGTGTTGCGCTTAAGGTTAACGGCGTGGTCGACGTCGTAAAAAATGTTGCGCACCACGGTTATCGTTGAGTCCGTGTCGCCATCCAGGTTGTCTCCGGTGGAAATCACGTTGCTCTCGCCGAAACTTGTGAAGTACTGGTCCTTGTGGAGGTGCTTGAAGACATTGCCTTCGATATAGACGTCGCCGCCGAGGTCGAGCATCTCATCGGCGGCGCCGGCAAAGACGTTGTTAAGAACCTGCAGAATCGGCCTCGGTCGCTTGGGGCTTGAAATATCAATCACGTCATTCTTGCCTTTGTTTTTTCCGAACACGTTGTTTTCGATCACATAGCGACCGCCGTCCGGGATTCCGCCCACGCCCTTGACGTGCTCGCAGTTGACCCCACCCGGCGCTTCGTCAGCCGCAAACATATCCGCGAACTCACAATTACGCAGAATCAGTGACGAATCATCCGTATAAACCACGTAGCTGCACGAGTTCTCTATCATTAGATTGTCCAGCAGAAGATTCGAGCCGACGGCGCCGACCATTCCCTCGGACGAAAGACCGTGCTCTATTACTGCGTATGTAATTCGATTGTCCTCCACCGTTCCGATCAGGTGAAGACCGTCCCATGTTCCGCCTGAGCCGGGTGGTCGGGTGATCCGAATCAGTTCGTACTGAGAGCCTTCGGCCAGCAGTCTACCGTGGACTGTTATCAGAACGCCGTCTTCGACAAACAGAGTCGTGCCGGGTTCGACGGTTAGCGTGACACCGGCGGGGACGACCAAATTGCCTGTCACGCGCCAGGGCCCCGATGTCGCATCGAGCGTTTTGTCAGCCGCAACGGTCCCCGATAAGGTACTTTCCGAGCCATCGTCGCACCATATATCGATCCAGCCGCGCTCAAGCTCGCTGCCGCTGCCGCCGTCACCGTCGAAAGTCTGAACAAGAATGCGATTTATTCCGGGATTGAGCACTATCCCGGAAGCGCTCCATAAACCGGGCTTCGGAAACCACTGGGACTCGACACCGGCCACGAGCACCGAACGCGTCCATGCCGCATGGGCGGCACCGTTGAGAGAACAGACGTTATCAGTCGTGCGATGGAAACCCGCCGAGGTCGGCAGTTCGCTGTTTATCGAAAACTCCTGCGGAATCTGCGCCAGCACTGCGGCAGTGCGGTCAACAATAAACTGCTTCATCGCATCTGTTTGCGAGGCCGGCAGATAACCAACTATCTCATCAATCCAAGGATTAATCACATCGGGATTGAACCAGGTCGCGATAAGGTCAAGAAACGCCTGGTAATAAAGCGGGACGACGTCCGGGTGATTAAGCAGCCTATTGAAACCGTGGACGCTGGTAAAGGTAAATATGCTTTGGTTGATGTCACCGGCCTGACTGCCAAGTGTCATTAGTGTATCCTGGTCGTGCGGTATCAGCAAGAATCGCGTATCCGCCATTGGTCTATACAGGCCGTAATCATCACCTTCGCCTGTATTCAGGCCTGACTCGCGGTTCAGCAGCAGTGCATCGAGCGACAGATAGTGCATCCACTGTTCGACTTCGATGACCTGATCGACCTGTTCCAGGTAACTTTCTTCCGGGGCGTTGTTGAGGACGTCGGTCAGATGTATCAGGTCCGACCAGTCGTCGTCTTCTTCGTTTGTCTCCTTGAAGTAGGTATTGCGATAAGCGTCCGGATCGGTCCCCTCATAGCGCAGGTCCGCTTCTTCGGGGCTGTAATCGTCAGCCATGCAGCGATAGAAATTACCGTCGGGGTCTTCGGCAAAATTCTCACCGGCCCATTCGCTGTTCTTTACCTGACAGTGAGCATAAGAGCCGTACGCCTGAGGATCGGCCAGAACAAGGTTTTGTCCGTTGACCCTTACCTGCACTGGCGCCGCATCGGCCGCAGGCAGTTGGGCCAGCCGGAAAATCGCACTGCCGAACGTCCGCAGGTGGGCGAACTTGCTGTTCAGATTAATCGCGGTCACACCCTTCCAGGGCCGGTCATGGGGGAAGTTCACTCGATAATTCATCGGCGGCCTGTCCCTGCTGCCGTGACCACGATTGCGCACTCCCACGTTATAACGAACCCTCACACCCGTTCCGTCAACGCTGATAAATGTTGCGTTCATTTGCGCGTTGCTGTACTGCTCATCGCTGCTGTCATCACCCTGGTCCTCAAGCGCTGCACGCTCGGTCTCAGTAAGAATAAGGTAGTAAATCGGTTGACCGCCCGGCGTCCATGCCACATCCGTGTCAAACGAAGCGTCCACCTGGTACAACAGATTCGCCGCCTGACCAAAACCCGCTATCGCGGCAGGCCAGGTCCGGGTGTTTCCGTCTCCATCGGAAGCCTCCAGGTAGAACTCAACCACCGACCCGTCCGGCTGGGCCGGAAGCTCTGCTCCAAAAACGCCGTCGCCGGCATCTCCGTCGACGTCGACCCCGTCGTCGTGCAAGTCCAGAGCTACAAAGCCGGCGCCAGTATTGTCGAGACGGTAATATACCTTCACGGAGACGGCACTGATGTCCTCGTCAACTATCTGCGCCGTAACCGTTACCGGATCGTTGGGACAGGGAATAACGGGTTGATGTCCGCCGGACAGGATGAATGGCGCGCCCTCGGTCGAACCGGTCGAATTGGCGGCGCCCGGTGTTCCCTGTTCGACAGTGCTCGCCGACCAGTTCTGGCCGTATTCATTGGGTAAATCAGGGTTGATTAATTCCAGTGACTTTGTCCCGCCGTCATGGGCATCGGACCATACCCATCCGTAGAAGCCATAGTCGTACGGGCCTCGTTCCCGCAGCGCCCAGTCGCCTTCGTCGGCGTAGCGAACACGATCCATCAGGACACCCTTTGCGTCGATTAGCTCGATTACCTCGCTCTTGTTGCTGAGCTTGCCGAGCCAACCGCCGACAACGTTCGCAACGTCCGGATACTTGCTCGCAAACGCCGCTTCATCGGCTGCCACAACCAGGTACTGACCGGCCGGCAGCACAACTTCGGGAAAGACGAAGTCGACGCCGTCACTGAATCGCCATGCCGACAAATCGACGGCGGTGTCACCGGCGTTGTACAGTTCGACGTACTCCTCCAGGTCGTTGTCACTCGACGGATGATACATGATTTCGCTGATGAGGACGTTGGCTGTCTGACTGGTGTTCGATTTTCCCGGAGTGGGCGGGCTGCCGGCTGAGTTGAACAATTGCCAGTTTTCACCGCCATCGGGTAGTCGCCCCAAAGATTCGTTTGTGTTCTGGGGGCCGAAAACAACACTGTCGACAAGATTTCCGGCGGGGTCGAAGAGGGCTATTTCCTCGCCGTCTGCGCTTAGTCTGAAATCGGCGTGCAGTGTCCCCTCATCGGGCTCGTTGTCGGTCCATATAAGCAGAAACCCTCCGGGCTCGATTGTCGTCGCATCCGGGTCATCGTCCGCTACCCGCCAGCCGACCGTATCGGCCACCTCGTCGCTAAGACGCCAGCGGGCTATGTCGATTGCGTAGTCCTTCGGATTATAAATCTCGAGCCAGTCGTCATAGTCACCCGCCTCGTCCCGAACATAATCGTCGTTGTCAGCCATGAATTCGTTAATCACGAGCATCGGGCCCGACTTGCGCCAGTACTTTCCAAAAATGCCGAAATCCAAAGCATTGACGCCCCCGACGCCGTCCAGATTCGCGCAGCCCAAACCCGAACAACTACCCGGCGGGTCCATCCACTGACTGGCGAATATACCGGCATCGAGATAATCCACCTCGCAGTCGTCGTTCAAATCCCCGATAGGACAAAGCAGCGCAACCGACGGGATAATCGTAAACGTGTGATGCAGGTTTTGACCCAACTCGGCATTGACGGGGTTGCTGAGCACCAGTTCGACTGTTTCCTTCTCTTCTCGCACATCATCATCAACGATAGAAACCTCAATCACCCCGCTCGTTTGTCCGGGACCAAACGTCAGTGTCCCCGGTTCAAGCGTGTAGTCTATCCCACCTCCGATTGCCGTTGACGCGATGACACGATAATCCACACTTGCCGTCCCGGTGTATGTCTTCGAAAGAACAACGACCAGATGTGCTGCTCCGATGTTCTCAAGACCATTTGATTCCGGACGTGCAAATTCGACTGTCGGTGGAAAATCCGGATCGCAGACGTCACCCACACCATCCTGGTCGCTGTCAGCCTGGTCGGCATTCGGCGCCTGCGGGCAATTGTCCCCGCAGTAAACTCCGTCACGATCATCGTCGGAATCCGACTGCCCGCAGCCGCAAAGGCCGGGATCGGTTTTTTCGGAATCCTCCGGACAGCGGTCGCACATGTCTCCGGCCCCGTCACCGTCGGTATCGACCTGGTCCGGGTTTGCAATGTAAGGGCAGTTGTCGACGAGATCATTTACACCGTCGCCGTCACCGTCGCCGCCCGCTGCTGAAAGCTCATATACCTCTGCCTGCTGCGTTACGATTAGTTCGGTGTAACCGTCTGCAAGGTGAACGATTCCCTGATCTATCCAGTCCTGGGGAGTTGTCTGCCCGCCCTCCACCTGCAAAACACCGCCACCGACAACGATGGATGCGCCCCGAACGGCAAACGGCTGGATCCAGGTTGCGCTGATGGTCCCGCCATAGAGATACATCGTGCAGGGCCCATCGTCATCGGGAAACTTCAGGCCGTCGGTCGTATTAACCCGCAGATAACCGGCGTTCATGGTTATGACGGAGCCGGTTTCGCAGCGCAGGCGCAGACCGTGTACGGTCATGGTTCCGCCGTTCAGAATCAAATGGGCGCCGTTTACCAGCTCGTGCCTCTCGTTATCCGGCAGTGTCAGGTCGCCGTTGGGCCCTATCTCCAGTACATCGCCGCTGATACTGAGCTTTCCAGGCCATGTCTGGCTGTCATTTACCACTACTGCATAAAGACGGACAGTCGCCCCCATAACGACCAAGAGAAGCATTAGACAAAACAGCCGCTTACACATTCAGCCGCTCCCGCGCAGCGGATTCGCAATTAGCATTCGATTTCGATGAATCGCGTGACAATCTCTGCGGGCAAGCTTGAGTTGCCGGGCCACATTAAAATTCTATGGATTTGCCGTTCCGGGCGACGGCGTTGCCCCTTTCCAGTTGACCGGGTCGTTGCCGTAGTCGGACGGCACCTTTCGAGTAAGCGACTGACCGCTACCATCCGGTCCGGTGGGCCAGGGATCGTACCCGATTTCGGGGAAGTCGTCGTCCTGGCCTCCGTCGTAGTAACTCACGCGGTCAACGCGAATATATTGACGGACACCAAGATCGTCCACGTCTCCGGGCTTCCAGAGTTGCGGCTGTTCTTTGCTGTTCTTCAACTGGCCGCTGGACCATTCAAATACCTTGGTGCCATACGGAACAGTACTGCCATAAAGCGTGTTAAAGGCCGCAAGACTGTTCACCAGCAGGATATACTCACCGTCAGCCATTACCACCGGAACATCACGCGGAAAGAAGAATACGATCCCAGGGTCATCAGGGTTGTCTGTGAACTTCCACGGTTCGTCTGTTATAGTATCGTATAACACAATCGGACCGCCGCTGATGTTCAGCAGTTCGACATATTCTTCGTCGTCGTTGTCCGTGGGAGGGTTGTACATAATTTCGTTGATTACTATCGGCCCAACCTTCGGGTAAGCATTAGGCCCGTTTGGAGTGTTCGCACTCATGGCCACGAAATTATACGTCTGAGTGCTCTGCTTGAAGTATTTCCCGAACGCTACATTGGTTTCGGAGGCTCGGAACTCCTGCCTTTCGACATATCCGGTCATTTGGCCGTCAAAGGCTGAGTGAAGATAGACCGTCTCACCGTTTTCGCTCAGTGCAAAAGGTGTGTGGCAGCCGGGCATATTGCCGTCGCCGAAGTGCTGGTCCTCGTAGAAAACAACGTAGCCATGAGCTCCGATCACGGCGGCGGGGCCTTCGGGAATCTCATACTTCCCGTAATCAACGTTGCTGTCACTGAGTAACCAGCCGCCAATATCTATGGCGGTATCGGTGGTGTTATGCAGTTCAATCCAGTCGGGGTCTCCCAGGTGCGAATGCGCCAGTATTTCGTTGAATACGATTGCGCCGAGGGGCGGAATGTAAACTCCCTCATTTTCGGCTTCCGGTGTGGGCGTGCCCATGTACCGCCAGTTGTCGCTGCCGTCGGGATAGCGTCCGAAGGAGATGTCGGCGCTCTGCGGCAGGTCCCCAAAGTCAAAGCCGTCTATCAATGTGACCCCGTCCACATCAGTCAGTCCGACCTCTTCGCCTGTGTCCTTGAGAGAAAAGTTGGTGTGTGTCGGCCCTCGTGTCGGCTTGTCGTCGGCAATGAACAACAAGTGTTGCCCCGATGCTATGGTGACACCAGATGGTATCTGATGCTGAGCCGGGTCGTTCAGCTCGTCGGTAAGATACATACCTCCCATGTCAATGGTCGCGTCAGTGAAGTTGTAAATCTCGATCCAGTCCGGAAAGTCGCTGTAGATAGGGTCCGACCATGTGCTGGTATTGGACGCCATGAATTCATTGATCACCAGTCCCTGGCCTTTCTTGCACCAGTCCTTTGCGAGCAGTACGAAATCGGTTGCCTCCACACCGCCCACCCCGTCGAGGTTGGCACATTGGGAGCCCGTGCACATTCCCTGCGGGTCCAGCCACTGGAGGCCGAAAACGGCCACGTCACGGGAGTCCACCTCACAGTCATTGGTCAGATCGCCAAGCGGGCAAAACTGTGCCGCGCCACAGAAGTTGCCGCCAAATGAACACAGAACGAGGGTATGAACGAAAACATAAAGCCATTTGCCACGCATCCGCACACCTCCCGACAATTACGCGTCTGAATCTAAACTCACGATCCCTTCAATAATTATCCCTTAGTCGATATATCGGCCTCCAAACCATACTGCTATATTATACCCTATCGCTTGATTTTGGTCAACATTTTTATTTCCTCAAAACCGGCGATTTTCCTATACGTTTTGCCGCGCTGAAGCCTTGTATCTTGGTCCATTGAAAGACATAATATGAAGGTATTGCGCGTTTGTCGACGATTCTGGACTGCTTTCTATATCGTTTTGGTTTATCAAGCTACAGAAAGGACGTGGTTTTGACCGGACGTGGGTTCTTAGCGAGCATAAGCAGCTTCCAAAGTCTTGACTGGCTGGTAATCGGCTTATATTTTGCGGTGGTCTTTGCCATTGTCTGGTGGGTGGTCAAGAAGAAGCAGAAGTCCTCGGTGGATTACTTTCTGGCCAGCAGGCACATGGGATGGTTCGTGATCGGGGCGTCACTTTTTGCATCGAATATCGGCTCCGAGCACCTGGTAGGTCTGGCAGGCAGCGGCGCAGAAAGCGGTGTGGCGATGGCGCACTACGAGCTTCACGCATGGCTGCTGCTTGTTCTCGGGTGGGTGTTCGTCCCGTTTTACTGTCGAAGCGGGGTCTTTACCATGCCTGAATTCCTCGAAAAGCGATATAGCCCCGCATCCCGCTGGTTCCTCTCAATGGTCAGCCTTATATCCTACGTTCTGACCAAGGTCTCGGTCGCCCTGTATGCCGGTGGGATCGTTTTCAAGGCCCTGTTTCCGGAAAACTTTTTCGGTGGGCTGGATAATTTCTGGGTCGGGGCGCTCAGCGTGGTAATCCTCACAGGCATATACACCGTTCTCGGTGGTTTGCGCGCCGTCGTTTACACCGACGCTATGCAGGCCGTTGTTCTCATCGTCGGGTCATTCGTCGTTGCGTGTGTCGGCCTGTACAAACTTGGAGGGTGGCAAAAACTCTATGAGCTTTGCGGGAGTGAATACTTCAACCTGTGGAAGCCGTACAACGACCCCGATTTTCCATGGCCGGGGATGCTGTTCTGCGCTCCTATTGTGGGCCTGTGGTACTGGTGCACCGACCAGTACATAGTTCAGAGAACCCTGTCGGCTGAAAACGAGACCCAGGCCAGGCGGGGCACCATCTTCGGTGCTTATCTGAAGCTAACGCCCGTGTTTATTTTCATCATTCCGGGAATGATGGCCTATGCCCTGGCCAAGTCCGGCAGGCTCGAGCTTGGCGGCACCGACCAGGCGTTTCCGGTTCTTGTCATGGCGCTTTTGCCTGCGGGTCTGCGCGGTCTCGTCGTGGCTGGTCTTCTGGCGGCGCTTATGAGTTCGCTGTCGTCGGTCTTTAACTCCTGCTCGACGCTGTTTACGGTTGACATTTATGAGAAGCTCCATCCCGGCGCTTCAGAACAGCATCTTGTGCGCGTTGGCCGAATCGCCACCACCGTCGTTGTCGTCCTGGGTGTATTGTGGATACCATTTATGAAGTATATTTCGGAGGGCCTGTATAAGTATCTTCAGAGTGTTCAGGCTTACATTGCACCGCCCATCGCAGGCGTATTCCTGCTGGGTCTGTTTTCAAGGCGCATTAACTCGGCGGGCTGTCTGGCGGGTCTGGTGTGTGGTTTCGTAATAGGGATGAGCAGGCTCGTCGCAGAGCTCTACAAAAAATCGCTTGAGGGTAATGCGATACTGTATAATTTTGCCGGCATGAATTTTTTGTATTTCTCTGTTCTGCTTTTTCTTGTGTGCGTGCTGATCATAGTGCTGGTAAGCGTGGTTACGCCGAAACCGTCAATCGACAAACTCCAGGGCCTCACGTACGCCACAGCCACTGTCGAGGACAAGGAGAAATCACGCGCAAGCTGGAACCGGTTCGACGTCGTCAACTCACTCATCATTCTTGCAATTATTGCAGCAGTCTACCTGTACTTCCGCGGATAAGGTTATTTCTCAGCCATCGCAATGTGAGGATATTTTTTTCTTGACTTTTTCAGATTCGTCGCATATATTCCGGTGTAAATGCAATTACGATGTGAGGAGTAAATTGGCCTTATCCATGTTCACTACTGAGCGAGATTCAGGTGAATTCGCTGTTAATCCTGACCTTGACTCAGCAGCGGTAAAGTAAACAAACGTAATTATCAATTCAATAAAGGAGGACAACGCTCATGCAAACTCAGAATAACAGGACGAGTGCGAACGGTCGACATTCTTGCATTTTCCTGGTGCTGGCAGGCTGGCTGCTGCTATCTGCCGGTTCTGCGGAAGCGTCCAAAGTCGGCTACATTTATTCGGGCCGGTCAATGGAGTCTGGCGCTTTCAAGGAACTGCTGGAAGAAAACGGCTTTTCGGTGGATTTGATCGAAAAGGAGAAATTGGCAGGGCATAATCTGTCTCCCTATGGTCTTCTCATAGCGGACCCGGCTTCGGGTGAGAGCGGCTATGAGTGGGGCCCTGATGAAGCGGTCAGTGCGATACTGGAGTCGGGGCGACCCGTGCTTGGTCTCGGAGCGGGTGGAGCGCGGCTGTTCCAGGAAATGGATTTGTCGATCAACTGGGGCAATTCGGCTGTTGGCTCAGCGTCCGGCGTGTATGTTATGGACCCGTCGCACATTATATTCAACGGTCCGAACCAGATACCGATTCCCAAGAGCAGAGTTGTTGAGTTGTACACGCAACAGGTCGGCGCGATTGTGACGTACCGACCGGCAGTGTCGGAAGGCGTTGTTTTTCTGGGTCGCGGGCCGTTGTATGAAGAGCACTACACGCTCTGTCAGCAAGGCCAGCATGTATTGTGGGGCTATGCGGGCGGACCGTCAGTTATGACCGGAGACGGAAAAGCCTTGTTCATTAATCTGGTTGTTTATCTGTCTAAGACTTTGGCGGTGCTTTACGGTGTTAACAACAGTGATGACAGCCTATCGGTGATAGACTGGGACAGCGGCGCCAGTGAGGTCGTCGGACCGCTGGAGCTGGACCCGGACATAAATCCGTTGCCGTCGGCGATGGCGGTGCGGGATTCGGACTCGAAGATATTTGTGTGGGACAACGCGATGGGCCTTGTGACAGTGAATCCACAGACCGGCCGGGCCAGCCGTGTAGATCCGAATGCGCCGCCGCCGCAAGGTCAGCTACATGCTCTGGCGTTTGGGCCTGACGACACACTTTACGGGATGTACACCAACCTTTACAGGATCAACACCTCGACAGGGGCACTGACACATATTGGCAGCCTCAGCAGATACCAGGTGGTTGGGGCGGATGTGGCTTACGGCAAGACGCTGTACGCACTGACCAGCGACAGGAAATTGTTGACGGTCAGCATGCGTACAGGCGGCGTGGAGCAGGTCGTGAGTCTGGAAGAAGACCTTGGAACACCGACCTCGCTCGCCTTCAACTTCGTGGAAAACAAGCTTCTGGGCAGCGCGTCAAGCAAGCTGATGGGTGATATACTGTTCGATATCGACCCGGCAAGGGGACAGGTCTCGAATATACGCACGATTTTGGATGGCCGGGCGCCGCACGGTATGGACCTTGCAGCACCGCCGCCCCCGGAGCTTTATCTTTCGATGAATATCGAGGACGCACAGGAGGGGATTCCGGTGAACAAGCTTGCCGGTGATACGGACGGACCCGCCGATTTCACATACGTAGAAGTTGTCACCAGGCTGACGAGCTACACATCATCGGCGAAGGACAACATATCGGTGGTTCTTACGGTTCCCGGCGACGCCTTCGGTGCGCCGACTAATACGTGGGTGAGGAAATACTCCGGCAGCGCCCAGACTGCGGTGAGCTTTACCAATCTGGGTGGAGGCAGGTACCGCGTCACGACAGATTTGCAGACGGTTTCGGGATTGTTCCTGATGGACATAGGCGAATTTTCAGCTTTGCCGGGTGATAGTGCTTCAAAAGCGTCGCTGGTGCTGGCAAAGCCCATCGCGCCCATCACACCAATCAAGCCCTGGTGGCCGACTTACTACACAAGGCAAATCGTCTGGCGCTTCAAGATACCCAACAATATGTCGCCCCAGGACGTGCACGTCAGCGCCGAGGTTGGCCAGAAGTGCGCTGACCGCTATGCAAACGGAAGAATTCGTATCCTGTCGCCCGGGAGCGTCGACGGTCTGATCATCACCAATCGTCGGCTGATGTATGACAATCATGCCGATTCATCAGTTGAAAAACTGCTTCAGCGGGCGTTCGCCGAAGCCCAGGGATTTCCGGCGAGTCACAGCCCGACGAGCGTGGTCTACTATGTTGAAAGGTACAGCAGCAAGGCGCTTAACTGGGACAACACGAACATCAATTATGCCACCGACGCGACCGCCAACGACGTTGCCGACGCAATAGACGATTTGATTGAGGATTGGGACCATGATGCCTCGTCTTATGTAGAGATATACATTCCCTTCATAGGCAACTGGCTATTTCGGTTGTCTTATCCGAATTATTTAACGATAGTGGGCGATGATGATATTATTCCCTTCTACCGCTACAACGACCCGACCAACGACGAGGGGATAAATGTTCGGTCAAGCTGCCCGTCTGCCGACGGTTGGTGCGTCGACAGCGCGACCAATCCGATGATTCATGCCACAGACCGCGACTATATTCTGACGGACAATCCTTATGCGGACTGGTCGGGCGGTACGGACTGGCAGACCGGCGATGTCGAAATGTGGGCCGGCCGGATTCTCGGAGAGACGGCGGCGGATATGCTGAGCCTGCTTGAAGAAGGTGTGGATCGCAACAACGGAGACCGAGGCGGCGTGGTGATGGCCAGTGTTGACGGCTGGGAGCTCGGTCTGGAGCCCGACGACGGCCGGGCCGGAGAGCTTCCTGATTTGCACGATGTCACGGCGCTGCTGCGAGGGAAAGGCTTTGACGTTCGCAATGACGACGTGCCGAGCTCGGAAGTTCGCACTATCGACGTAATGTCGCCCTATGACACCAACTGGAACACAGCGTTTACCAACGCGATGAATGACAGCGACGGGATGGACCTTTTCTTCATCGGCGGCCACGACAGCTATGATCATGCCGTAATTCCGGGCGACGACTACTCGCCGGACGACACGCCGACCAAGTACACCCGCCTGGGGACCGACCATCCGATAGTGATGATAACCGGCTGTCACGGCGGCCTGCCGGTGCCGGACATAGACGTGCCTGGCGGAGTGGACGACAGTATCGTGTACGATGCCGTCCACGAAGGAGCCAGGGCCTATATCGGAGCCACAGGATTCAGCTACGGTTCTCCGAACAATCTTCATAAATGCCGCTGGGCCGAGCGGATGATGCAGCGGTTCTTCGGATACCTTGTCAAACCGCCCGGGGTCAATTCGATGGCTATCGGCAAGGCTCTGGCCGAGTCCAAGCGGGATTTCGTCTTTGGGATTAGTAATGACGACGGGCTGGACCGCAAAACGGTGACAGAGTTCAACCTCTACGGTGTGCCGTGGGCGTTCATGTTTTATCCGAGCGGCGGCGGTGCAGCCGGGACGCAGTTTCTCGCCACAGGGCCCGTCGACGTGCAGCCAAAGGCGATAGCACCAGCACAGGAAATCCGCACATTCACCCAGACCTTTGACGTGCAGGTCGCCAGCTACAACGTTAGAAAAGTCGAGGAAGGCAAACAATCGTACGACCTAATCACGGTGCCGGACGGTGACCTTGCGATAGCACCGGGTGTTCCGGTGCTGCCCTTCGTCGAGGCCTATGACATGGTTTTGCCCTTTGGCGGAGAAGTCAGGAGCGTCGAGATTGTGAACCAAAAGTCCAAGCCGATAGGCAAGTATAATATCCCGATAGCCGTAGTAGAGCCGTGGAGCGAAGGTGGAATCAGTTACACAACCAGCACCGACATCAATTACGCTTACCCGAGAAATGATAATCTCGTGCAGTACCAGACGGTCGGCGGCGGCGCGAAGTTCACGGTATTCCCGGTTCAGCACAATCCCACCACCGATGATACGACGTTCTATTCATCTTTCAGTGTAAAAGTCACCTACGAGTCGCCTCTGCCTGTGGCGGTGCATGACTTCGAGACGAACAAGGAGCAATACCTCCCCGATGACGCGGTCCTCACGAGCGCGACGATTCATAACGTTATTGACCAGGATGTGACCTTGACCGCTTCGGTGGTTCTCCAGAATATCTACGGCGAGCAGGTGAGCGCTTCACCGCTGACCAGATCATTCTTAGTGGTCTCCGGTGGTTCGTACGAACTCGGCATCAAGGTTGTGCCCGATGTTGAGCTTCCAGACGGCAAATACAAGGCGTTGTTGAATCTCTATTCAGGCAAAGACTATGTGGGGGGCGCCTCGACCAGCTTTGCGGTTGTCAGTTGTGAGATTGCCAAGTTTATCGTTCCCGGCAGGCTTGCAGTGGGCGAGACGGGTAGGTTTTTCGTAGTCTTCATGAACCACCGCAGCGCCGCCGTCGATGCCACATCCAAGCTGACCATACAGGATAACGGCGGCAGCTTCAGCGAGGACCTTCCGCCTCAGCCTATAACCGTCCCGGCAGGCTCGAGCCGGACCGTGATGTTCTTGTGGATGCCGGTGGCCGAAGGCAGCGGCGATTTCAACGCTTCGGCGAGGGTGGCTGTTGGGAGTATGACCTACGGCCCCGCGTCAGAGAACTTTGAAGTCAAAGGCTGTACGTGCCTGGGCGACCTGAACGCTGACAGCCAGATAGACCTCGAGGATTTGCAGGCTGTGGCGGGAATCCTGCTGGAGGCTGGCAGCCCCTTCGTTGTACCGGTCGAACCCGGTCACTGCGGCAATCTCAATGATGATGAACAGATAGACCTCGAAGATTTACAGGCTCTCGCGGGAATCCTTCTTGACGCGGGCAGTCCGTTTATCGTGCCGTGTGAGTAATACGGAAACCCGTGGTGGAGCACGCTCGGCGAGTATGGCTCGGAACCCGTGCGGCTCTGCATGTTTTATGGCGCGTGTGATTGCGGTAAGTAAAGCAGATAGCCGCTCACGGTCGAGAGGTCTGGGCCATGTACAGCGCGTTGGTTTATGGTAGGGCCGAAGAGTATGTACTTCAGAGCAGCGGGTATCGTGGTGATAGGACTTGCCATGATATCGTCCGCTGTTTCGGAGCCGGCAAGAGAGCCCGGCCTGGCTGCAGCGGCGCTGACCCAGGGACCCAAATTTCACTGGTTTGGCTACTACGATAAGCTGCAGTGCGATCCGGGCTGCCGTTATGTGCTTGGCATGGAGGTAGACTTTGAGCATCGCTCGCCCACCGAGAAAGATACCGTCAAGATCGGCATGGTGGACCTGAGGGAGGGCAACCGCTGGATCGAACTGGGCGAAAGCCGCGCCTGGTGCTGGCAGCAGGGATGTATGCTTCAGTGGCGGCCGCAATCCAAGACCGAGATTCTCTGGAACGACCGGGATGGCGAGCATTTTGTCTGCCGCATCCTCGATGTCAAGACGCGAAAGATGCGGACAGTTCCCCATCCGGTCTACGCTGTTTCACCCGACGGAAAGACCGCCGTCTCGGCAGATTTCCGGCGCATCAATGAGATGCGGCCGGGTTACGGTTACACGGGCTTGTCCGATCCATATCGAAACCAAGACGCACCCACCGACTCGGGTATCTTCCGGGTCGACCTCCAGTCAGGCAAATGCAGGCTGATTATTTCCCTCGCGAAGGTGGCAAAGCTGACATCGACAGAGGACGATGGGAAACATTATTTCAACCACTTGCTCGTCGGTCCCGAAGGATCGCGTTTTATCTTTTTGCATCGGATCGATGGGTCGCGAAATACACGTATGCTTACCGCAGCGATGGACGGTTCGGATATTCGGCTCATCGACGCTTCGGGAAAGACCTCCCATTTCATCTGGCGCGATTCTAAGCACATCCTTGCGTGGACCAGGCACGAATCGCTCGGCCGCGGATTCTACCTGTTCGAGGACAAGACCGGCGGTACGGTCGAGACCGTGGGCGAGGGACAAATGACCCAAAACGGTCACTGCACTTACCTGCCCGGTGGCAGGTGGATCCTCAGTGACTCCTATCCCATGGAAAAGACTCGGAATCAGCATGTTTACCTTTACGACGTACAGAAGCGGCGGAAAGTGGCCATCGGCAGATTTCATTCGCCGCCTCAGTACAAAGGTGAATGGCGCTGCGACACGCATCCGCGATGCAGCCCGGACGGGAAATACGTCGTCATCGATTCGCCACACGGGGGCAACGGGCGGCAGATGTATATGATCGATATCAGCCGGGTAGTAAACAGACCGTAAGTCGGATTCGCCCGCCTTATCGTGCATCATGTTTTAAGGCCACGCAGATCAACTTTCAGCTTCTTGTTTTCACGAATCAGCTCGTCCTTCGTGAGGAAAGTCTTGCGTGCCATCGCTTCGCGGCCGAGGATCGCGGTAAGTGTTCCCTCCACTGCGCGCCGGGCCGTGGGATTGGAGAAATCGCCCCCGGTGATACAACGGTAGAACTCAGCGATGTTTGTCTTGGCGCCGTCTTCGTAAATACCGGCCGAAACGGAGCCGGCATAGTGCTGCGGTCCGCCGCGGATATGGATTTTACCCCAGTAAGCGACGTGCGCCGTTGCACGCACGCCCATGAAGTCGGCAGCGAGATTGTATATCCAGGCGTTGTTCTTTAGCGCCTGGGTGATATGCGTCCAGAACATTCCGTCATCATACTGGAACACCACGCCGCCGCAGTCGGTTCGGTCGCCGTGGTGCTTTTCGACAGCCCTTGAGATACCACATGCACCGAGCGGGCATTTATCCATCACCCACGTGACGCCGTCAACGATATGGATGTCGTATGAGACAATATTATCTCCTCCAAGATTAACATGTGAAAGCCAGGCGCCCCCTCGGAGCAGATTCTCAATGGTTGATTCCCTCTCCGGGTCCGTCCACCGACTGCTCAGACCGCCGGAGTAGATGTGCGCCAGTGTCCCCAGGGCGCCGTCGCGCACACGTTTGGCCACTTCCTGATTTCCCGCATCCGTCGGAAGCTGGTAATCGACAAGGAAGCAAAGCTTCTTTGCCGTTGCCTTGTTGGCTGCCGCCTCCATTGCCCGAACACCGGGCACGTCCACCGCGATTGGTTTGGCCACGTACACGTGGCGCCCGGCTTCGACCGCAGCCGAAGCCTGTTCGGGGTAGAAACACGGCACGTCTTCGATGACCAGCGCCTCGACGCCGGTATCCAGTACACGCTTGTATCCGGACAGACCCGAGAACCGCTTTGTGGCGGGTACTCCAAGCTGCTCGCCCTGCTTTTGAACGACCGCTTCGAAGTAGTCAGCGGCCGCAGCCAATTCGTAGCCACCGTGCGCCTTAAATAGTCCGGCGATCCACTTGCCCCGGCCGCCGAGGCCGACAATACCGATCTTGATCCTGCGTTCGGTCTCCACCTTGCTACTTGCCCCGGCCGAAGCAGGCAGACCGGCGCCGAACGCCGCAGCCGCTGAGGCGGTTATCATGTCGGCGCAAAATCGCCGACGCGTCAAGGCCCCCTGGGAGACGCTTCTTTTACAATCAAGCGACTTGTTTGAATTCTTTGTCTCGTTCATAAAGCGTAGCCTCCAATTCATTCGTCATTGTCAAATCAGCACTCTATTATGCGCCAGACCAATTCGGAATTCAAGGTGTCTCGTACTCGTGATGACCCATTTCTCAAAAGGATCCGGTCGTAAACTGAGTGCTCGTAGTTAGTTGAGCGTGTCGGGGACGTCCTTTGTATGCGGCGGGTTGCAATTATATTGTCTTATTGCTCGCCTG
>Ga0180438_10003361_pt1 | contig 24287 bp, 22 predicted proteins | sample SS_ome_12_FD_132455 | JGI IMG/M metagenome (GOLD analysis project Ga0180438, IMG submission 132455) | Hypersaline lake sediment archaeal communities from the Salton Sea, California, USA - SS_3_D_2 metaG | ecosystem: Environmental > Aquatic > Non-marine Saline and Alkaline > Hypersaline >... | reverse complement strand
TGAAGAAGTTCGATATACTTGAAATGTGCAGATCGGGCAAGCTTGCGGTGAGCGGGGTCGATTGATGCAGAGAACGGTGGAGAGCAGAAACGAGTGTGAGCACAAAAATGGCTTACCTGATATCTATGACCTGCACTGGGTCCTCGATGAGGCAAAGTCTCTTGAAATACGTACAATGGCGGTGGTCTACCCTTACGATGTCGCGAGCCTGCGTTCGAGCGTGCGTGCGATGCGGGAGGGTATCGTCGAGCCGATACTCATAGGAGAAGAATCAAAGATCAAGCGCGGTGCAGAAGAGCACGGGGTCAGTGTCCAGGGGATAGAGCTCATTCATGCAAAAGAGGAAATGATCCTGGAGCGTGCATGCGAGCTCTATACAGAGGGAAGAGCTCATTTTATCATGAAAGGAATGGTGGGAACCGGCTTTTTTTTCCACACACTCCTTGATCCCCGGTTCGGAATCCGTACAGAACGCATTCTGAGTCATGTCGGGATGTTTGAAATTCCTCAGACCGAGAGAATATTTTTGATGTCTGATGCAGCAATCAACATCCTTCCCAACTTTTCAAGAAAGATCCATATCATCGCAAATGCAGTCGATGCGGCTCGCCGGCTCAAGATAGGGTCAATTCGGGTTGCCATGCTCGCAGCAGTAGAAAAGGTGAACCTTCCTGCAATGCCAGCAACACTGGATGCATTTCTCATGAAGAAATATGCCCAAACGGGATATTTCGGTCGCTGTTCCATTGACGGCCCTTTCGCCTTTGACAATGCGGTGGACCCGGAGTGTGCCGGAACGAAGGGTATCGGGGGGGAAGTGGCGGGAAGGGCAAATGTGGTAATCGTTCCAAACATTGAGACCGGCAACGTGATCTGGAAATCGATTACCTGTCTTCAGAAAAAGGAAGCTGCGGGTGTCGTACTCGGCGGATCATGTCCCATCGTTGTTCCCTCTCGCTCAGACGATCACAGGACGAAGCTCGCTTCCATAAAGCTCGCTCGCCTGTTAATGGATTGAAAGATCTTGCAGCCTCTTGAGTTTATCGCTATATTTTGAGACGTGTATTCAGGGGAGGAAAAAGTCCCCATCCAATGGAGCAGAGATGATCCTTCTTGCAAATACGGTTCGGCTTCTATTTTCCATCTATATTATACTCATATTCGTACGGATCATCATCAGCTGGCTCAGGCCGAATGTTTTCAATCCTGTGATCCGTTTCATCTATACGCTCACCGATCCCTACCTCAAGCTCTTTGCAAGGATCAGGTTCCTCAGATTCGGCTATCTTGATCTTTCTCCTCTGCTTGCGTTTTACGTCCTGTATCTATTACAGGAGTTGCTGTACAGGACGCTGCTCGTGGGGTACGTCAGCCTGGAAGATGTCGCACAACTCATCATCATTCTTATTTTCAGATTCGTCTACTTCATCATTTTCATTTTCATCGTAGTCGTGGGCCTGCGGTTTATATTCGAAATCGCAGGACTGAGGATGAACAACGTATTCATCTCCTTTGTGTACTCACTTTCCGAAACAGCGGTAAAACCCTTGAGGAACTTCTTCAAGTTGAGAAGCAGTTCAGGATTCGATTTTCACGTTCTGATTTCACTCGCCTTTCTGATACTTCTGCGGTTTCTCCTGCTTCCCAGACTTCTCTCACTCATACTCATGGTGATGAGGTAGCACGCCAGAGAATTTCCACACACGCGGAGGCGATATCCATGTACACCCTGAAAGAACTCGAGGATAAATACAGAGAAATTGAAAAAGAGCTTCTCGATCCGTCACTGGCCCTGGACAAGGAGCGCTATACAAGGGTGACAAAGGAGTTCAACACCATTACAAAGCTGCTCCAGGAAGAAAAAAAACTCAAGAAGATCGCAACAGACCAGAAGGAGTACAGAGAGATGCTCGAAGCAGCAGACGATCCGATTCTGAAGGAAGAGATCACCCGAGAGATTGAGCGACTCGAGCACGAGAGGGCGCAAACCCAGCGGAAGGTACTGGGGTCATTGCTCCCGGAAGATCCGCTCGAAGGAAAGAACATCATCATTGAGATCCGTGCCGGGACCGGAGGTGATGAGGCTGCCCTCTTTGCCGCTGACCTGTTCAGGATGTACAGCAGATTCTGCGAGCGGAGCAACTGGAAGATCGAGCATCTGAGCAGTCACGAGATCGGAATTGGGGGGTACAAGGAGATCATCTTCAGTATCACCGGGAAAGGGGTATATCAGAAACTCAAGTATGAAAGTGGTGTGCACAGGGTGCAGAGGATTCCGGTCACGGAGTCAGGCGGCAGGATACACACCTCAGCGGTAACCGTTGCAGTTCTCCCTGAAGCAGACCAGACCGATGTGCAGATTGATCCTGATGATCTACGCGTCGATGTTTTCAGATCGCAGGGCCACGGGGGCCAGAGCGTGAACACCACCGATTCTGCGGTGAGGATAACCCACCTGCCGTCAGGCGTGGTGGTAACATGTCAGGATGAGAAGTCGCAGCATAAAAACAAGGAGAAGGCGCTGAAGGTGCTTCGCGCTCGTCTATTCGAGATGAAAGAGAGGGAAAAGAAAGAGGCGGAAGCGAAAGAACGAAAGAGCCAGGTGGGAACCGGAGATCGGTCAGAGAGAATCCGTACCTATAACTTCCCGCAAAACAGGGTTACGGATCACAGAATCGGACTTACGCTGTACAAGCTGGAGCAGGTTCTTGAAGGGGAAATGGAGTGGCTCGTCGATGCACTCATGGAACACGAGCTGAAAAACAATCTACAGAAGGCTCACCTCAAAAGATGAAGCAGCCCACTCAACGTGCCTGCGTGTTCTTTTGAGACGGGCGAAGGAATATAATGAGACCGACTCTCCTTGAAATTATAAACGAGGCCAAACTGGCGCTTGCGTTCAGCGACATATATCCGCTTCTTGCATATTCGCTCGGAAAAACAAAGGAGTTCATTCTCACCAATCCACGATCTTTCCTCACACCGGTGGAGAAAAAACGGTGGGAGGAGTGTGTTCTGAGGCGGAAGACGGGGGAGCCTGTTGCCTATATCGTAGGAAGAAAGGAGTTTTACTCCATCTCTTTCAGGGTGACTCCGGATACCTTGATTCCACGACCGGAGACAGAGCTCCTGGTTGATGAAGTCATCCGGAGAAACCCAGAAAGTCTTTTGGACCTGGGAACAGGGTCGGGTAACATCGCGGTGAGCGTGAAGTATCATCTTCCAGGATGCCGGATCGTGGCCCTCGATGTGAATGAGGAAGCGCTTCGGATTGCCAGGGAAAATGCCGATTTTCTGCTTGATTTCCATGACATCGAGTTCGTGAAAAGCGATTTTTTTTCCAAGCTAACAGACCAGAAGTTTGATATAATTGTGAGTAATCCGCCCTACATCAAATCAAAACGAATTTCACAGCTTCAGCCTGAGATTCGTGAATGGGAACCGCGCAGGGCGCTCGACGGTGGTCGTGACGGACTGGACGCGTACAGAGCAATACTGAAAGAGGGGTGGAGATTCCTCGAGAAAGGAGGATTCCTGCTCCTGGAAGTTGATCCTGACATCATTCACGGGATCGAATCACTCCGTGCGATGAATCATTACTGCCTTGAGGCTGTTCATCGCGATATGGGAGGGTATGAACGGATGATTGTCCTCGGGCAAAAGATGATCGAGAGTGGTTTCCGCAGGGAAAGAGATGTATATTAAAGGATGAAAGTGGATAGGAGGAGCAGAAGAGATTTTATGGAGAAACTTAAACTCCCGGACATCATGCAGTTCATGGACCTTGATAGATTCGAGGAGAGCGAGGTTCAGCTCTTAAAACGGGCCTATGCGTTTGCGGTTCATGCGCACAGGGATCAAAGACGTCTTTCTGGAGAGCCCTACATAATCCATCCGTTGCACGTATCCAAAATACTCTTCGAAATGGGATTCGATGCCAAGGTAATCATTGCCGCGCTCCTCCACGACACGGTGGAGGATACAGGTACCACACTGACAAGCATCAAATCAGAGTTCGGTGGGGAAATTGCTGATCTGGTGAACGGAGTGACAAAGATATCCAGGATTCGTTCAGAAAACATCAGACAGAGGCAGGCAGAAAATATCAGAAAGATGCTCTTCTCCATGGTGAACGACATTCGGGTGATTCTTATAAAGCTTGCGGACAAGCTGCACAACATGCGAACACTGGATTTTATGGACAGGGAGAACGCCCAGAGGATCGCACGGGAGACGCTCGATATCTATGCTCCTCTTGCAGGAAGACTTGGAATGGCGCGGGTAAAGGTGGAGCTGGAAGACCTGTCGCTCAAGCACCTGGATCCGGAATTCTACAACGATTTAAAAAACTACATTACCGAGAGCAAGGACAAAAGGGAGAGATACATAGAAAACGTCAAACGCATCCTCGAAGATCAGTTCGCCCAGTACGGCATACAGGCGATGATTATGGGCAGGGCAAAGCATTTTTACAGTATCTACAAAAAGATGAAAGACAAGGATAAGAACTACGATGAAATTTTCGACCTGTTTGCGATACGAATCGTCCCCACGAGCATGAAGGAGTGTTACGTCATTCTCGGGATCGTTCACAAGCTCTGGATGCCGCTTGGAGGACGCTTCAAAGACTATGTGGCAATGCCGAAGTCCAACATGTACCAGTCTCTCCACACCACGGTCATCGGGCCGGAGGGAAAACCACTGGAGGTTCAGATTCGAACCGAAAAAATGAACATCATCGCTGAAGAAGGTATCAGCGCGCACTGGGCATACAAAGAAGGCAAAAGTGACCTAAGCAGCATCGAAAAAGAGCTTACCTGGCTGAAAAAGCTGAAGCTGTGGAAAGAGTACATCAACAACCCTCTGGGTTTCATGGAGGACCTTCAGAAGGACCTGCTCGAGGATGAGATCTACGTGTTCACCCCGAAAGGCGATGTGATTGACCTTCCGATTGGGTCAACCCCAATCGATTTTGCCTTCAAGATACACACAGAGATCGGATATCACTGCTTCGGGGCAAAGGTAAACGACCGCATCGTGCCGCTGAGAAAACCTCTGCACAGTTGTGATGTGGTGGAGATCCTCACTGCGAAAAATGCCACGCCGAGCCAGGAATGGCTCGATGTGGTAAAGACCTCGCGGGCCCGTCACAAGATCAGGGTATACTTCAGTAATCCGGAGCCTAAGACGAAACAGAAGGAGCAGGAAAAGCACGCATCTGCCCAGGAAGAAAAGCCAAGCGACACAAAGCAGCGGGAGGAAAAGCCTGCCCAGAGCCTCTCTCCCGGTAGTGTATACAACCTCATCGCAGAGGGAGAAAGAAATGTTCAGATGTATCTCGCACAATGCTGTAATCCCCATCCCGGTGATGATATCATCGGATATATCACACGAGGGAAAGGCATCACCGTTCACAGGGTGAACTGCAAGAACCTCAAAGCAATCAGGGATTATGGAAAGAGAAAGATCAATGTCGAATGGGAATCCAAATCGAGAAAAGTATTCAATCTTGAAATCGTTGCGAAGGATCGAACCGGATTGCTCATGGACATCACAACGGCAATCGCAAACTCGAATGCAAATATCGTCGAGCTCCATTCAAAGACTAATCGCGACGGACGAGTCAAATCTACACTTCGCATTCAGATTCAGGAGGACCAGCAGCTCAAATTCTTTCTCAAAGATTTAAAATCCATACCTGAAATCATCTCCATAGAGTACCATTGAAGGTGTAGTTTTCCATTCACTTTTGAATTTCTTTCATTATTATTCCAATTGTTTTTTCAAAAAATGTAAAAAAAATTATAAAAAATAATTGACAAGAGGGGAAAAATGTATATCATTTAAAAAAAATGTGGGGAAAAGTGGTGAATTTTCCCATAAAGTGGTATAATAGAGGGTAAACGTGACACCAATTCCCCTGAGAACAGACACGATGTTTATCGGCGAATACAAGCACACGCTTGATGAGAAAGGAAGAATAGCCATACCTGCGAAGCTGAGATACTCGAAGATAGGGGAGGAGGAGTTCTGGGTTGCAACGAAAGGATTCGACCGGTGCCTGTTTCTCTATCCACGGAATGAATGGAACAACATCGTCGAACGCCTCAACCAGCGGCTTTCCTTCACGAAAAAAGAAGATCGGTCTTTTTTACGAATGTTTGTCTCTCCTGCAACTGAGCAATCGGTTGACAAGCAGGGAAGAATTGCGCTTTCCCAGAGCCTGCGCGAATATGCAGGCATCCAGAAGGAGGTGGTCATTCTCGGAGCCATCAACCGGATAGAGATTTGGAGCGATGAAAATTGGAACCTCTATAAAGAAGAAAATGAAAAGAGCTTTGATAGCCTCGGTGAGAAGATCGCAGATCTCGGTCTCTAGGAGGAGAAATGTACGCACATAATCCCGTCATGGTAGACCAGGTGCTCTCCTGCCTCTGCATCGATGGCAAAGACCTCGTGGTCGATTGTACACTCGGGGAAGGTGGGCATGCTGCGCACTTCCTCCGGAAATTGAAGACCGGCACTCTCGTCGGAATCGAACAGGATAGGGTGCTGCTCGAAAGAGCAAAGCTGCGGTTGGAGGATTCGGGTAAAAAGTTTGAGCTGGTGCACGATAATTTTTCAAATTTGAAAGAAATTATTGTAAATGTCGTGAAAAAGAGTGTGGACAAGATATTCTTCGACCTCGGAATATCCATGTTTCACATCACGCAGAGCGGAAGGGGATTCTCATTCTTGAGGGAAGAACCCCTGGACATGCGGCTCGATCAGTCGCGGCCTCTGACCGGAATGGAGGTGGTGAACAGGTTCGACGAGAAAAAGCTCGCTGAGATCATATGGGCCTACGGAGAAGAGCGGTTTTCCAACCGCATTGCCCAACGGATCGTACAGGAAAGAGCGAAAAAGGAAATAACCACTTCCCTGCAACTGGTCGATATTATAGAGAGGGCAATCCCGAGAAAATACTGGCCGAAAAGCATTCATCCTGCGACAAAGACATTCCAGGCAATACGGATCTTTGTGAATGATGAGATAGAGATTCTGGAAAATGCGCTCAGGGACGGAATCGAATGCCTCAGCCCCGGAGGTCGCATTTGTGTGATCAGTTTTCATTCTTTGGAAGACAGGATCGTGAAATCCGTATTCAAGGAACTGACGAAGGGATGCAGTTGCCCACCGGACTTTCCCGTTTGTGTGTGCGGCGGACAGAAAGTCATCAGGGTCCTCACAAAGAAACCACTTACTCCAGATGAGGGAGAAATACGAAAAAACCCTTCTTCCAGAAGTGCCAGATTGCGGTGCGCCTCCAAGTTGGAAAATAGCGCAACACACAGTGCGAAGGAATCTATGAGAAACACCGCATGAGACAGGAGAGAGTATGATCGTGAGAAACAGCAGTCTTCGTATCATGAAACGGACACTGAAACTCGTCCTTTTCTTCGGGATCATATTCACGGTCATTTTCTGCATCACCTGGCAGAACATTCATATGTATCTGGTCAAGAAACGTATGGAAGAAATAATGATGAAAAGGAATGCTCTGGAAAAGACGATTTATCTTTTGAACATGGAGCTCTCTTACTTGAAGTCGAGAGAGAGGATTACACGGATAGCCACAGAAGAGCTGAAAATGGAGCCGATCAACTACAGGGACATCAGATATATATTGTATTGAGCGTATCCGGCGGGCATGTTCCCGTCAGGAGGATACCCGCAGGAGTGTTCTGTGTACATGGAGGCTCCAGCACACAATGCAACCCGTGAATCTTACGCTTTTGTTGAAGAGCACTGAGCTCGAGTACGTGAGCGAGGGACATGCCCTAAGCTCCTTCTCTGTTCAGTCGTTTTCTACAGATACGCGATCTTTGAAAAAAGGGGATGTATTCGTTGCTCTCACTGGAGAACGGTTCGACGGGCACTCCTTCATTAAGGATGCGCTCGAAGGCGGCGCGAAAGCCGTGTTGTTCAATGGCCGGCAGCTTGAGAAGGTGCACCCCTTCATCAAAAACAACCCGGCTGTCCTCTTTCTCGGAGTGCGGGATACCCGCAGCATATTCGGGATGATTGCAGAGCGCTACCTGGACATGTTTTCAGTGACGAAGGTCGTGGTGACCGGCTCTGCAGGCAAGACAACGACGAAAGGTCTGATCGCATCGGTGCTTTCTCAAAATTTTACCGTGGTGTCGAGCATCAGAAGCTACAACAACGAAATCGGGGTACCAAAAACACTTCTTGAGGTTGACGGGCATACGAATTTTCTCGTTCAGGAGTTGGGAACGAATCATCCTGGCGAGATTACAGCGCTTGTGGAGCGAGTGCACCCGGATGCGGCAGTCATCACGAATATAGGACCCGCGCATATCGGTCATTTCGGGAGCGAGCATGAAATAGCCCGTGAAAAAAAAGAGGCGGTGCTTGCGCTCGACGAGAGCGGTACTGCATTTTTAAATGCGGATGACAGGTATTTCCACTTTCTGAGGGATGGGCTCGCCGCGCAGGTGAAGAGTTACGGTATCGAGAAGGGGGATGTGCGGCCTGAAAGAATCAACCGTATAAGTCTAGACGGGTCTGATTTCGTGCTTTCGGGGAAAAAGATTCAAGCCAGGGTCATTGGAGAACACGGGATTCGTAACTCCCTGGCAGCAGCAGCGGTGGGCATGCAGTATGGAGTTGCGATCGATGAGATAAAGAAGGGGATTGAGGCCTATCGTGATGAAAGCGGGAGGGGGAACGTCCAGTTCGTGGGGGGAATAACCATCATCGACGAGAGTTACAATGCAAACCCGCTTTCAGTATTGGCGTCGCTCAGCTACCTGAGTCGGATCAAGACCGAAGGAAGAAAAGTGCTCGTTTTCGCTGACATGCTCGAGCTGGGCGACCATTCGGAGTTCTACCACAGGAAACTTGCGGAACGCATCGTGAAAACCGATATCTGTGTACTGTACGCCTACGGACCGCTCGCGCGGATTACCGGAGGCGAGGTACAAAAACGGGGAGAAAGGAAGGTGAGGTACTTTTGTGAACTGGAAGAGATGATAAGATCCCTGAAAGACGAGCTTTCAAGCGGTGACATCGTGCTTGTGCAGGGATCGAGAAAAATGGGACTGGAGAGGGTAGTAGAGGGATTTCTTCTGAACTGAGATTCAGAAAGGGTTGCTGGGAGGGGAACTTGTTTTACTATTTCGTATATCCGCTCTACGACAAATTTTTTGCCTTCAACGTGTTCCGGTACATCACCTTCCGTTCCGTGTACGCAACAGTCACGGCGATTCTTATCTGTTTCATCTTTGGGCCTCCAATAATCAAAAAACTCAAGACCCTGGGGACAGGAGCGAAAGTGCGTGAAGACACCCCAGAACGCCACGGGCAGAAGGCAGGAACTCCCTCAATGGGTGGAATTCTCATGCTGCTCGCTATTCTTTCATCCATATTGCTGTGGGGTAACTTTTCCAATCATTACACCGTCCTCATCACCATTGCGACGTCAGCATTCTGTCTCATCGGTTTTCTCGATGACTACATGAAATTCGTAAAAAAGAGCTCAAAGGGTCTCCATGCGAGAATAAAGCTTTCGACCCAGCTCCTGGTGTCTGCTGCGGTGGTCCTTTACATCTATTTCGGACCTGTAAGAAGCGAGCAGACGACCCTTCTCTACGTCCCTTTTATCAATTTTCCGGTTATCGATCTCTCCATATTCTATATTCCCTTTGCAATCCTCCTCCTCGTGGGGACGTCGAATGCGGTCAATCTGACTGACGGTCTTGATGGTCTTGCAGTGGGGCTCATTATCTTCGTTATTTCAGCCTATGCCGGTATCAGTTATCTCACCGGCCACATCGAAATTGCCGGCTATCTTCGCATCCCCTACATTCAGGGGAGCGCGGAGCTGACTGTGTTCTGCATGAGTGTTCTCGGTGCGAGCATTGGTTTTTTATGGTTCAACAGTCACCCGGCTGAAATTTTCATGGGTGATACAGGCTCCCTTTCTCTTGGAGGGTCTATCGGGTTGATTTCCCTCCTGATCAAGAAAGAGATCCTTCTTTTAATCGTGGGCGGGGTATTCGCTGCGGAAACGCTCTCGGTGATCGTTCAGGTTTTTTCGTACAAACTCTTTAAAAAGAGGGTTTTTCTCATGACTCCGCTTCATCATCACTTTGAGCTGAAAGGCTGGTCTGAATCGAAAATCATTGTGCGCTTCTGGATCGTGGGTGCGATGCTTGCACTCATTGCGCTCAGCACATTGAAGATACAGTAAGGGTGCGTATGCTGGTACAAAACGTTCAGGAAAAGAGGAAATTCTCCATCCTGCAGATTGAAGGGATGGGGGAGATCGATTATGTGCTTCTCTCTGTGGTGTTGATTTTCTACGGTCTCGGTATCGTGATGGTGTTCAGTGCCAGCATAAATGAAGGGATAAAGATGGACAATCACACCTACTTTCTCGGCAGGCAGATCATGTGGGTGATCGTCTCCTTTATTTCCTGCATCATTTTCATGTTCATCGATCCGGGAGCACTCGCGCACTATAAGAAGCTGCTGGTGTGGGGGGTCATTTTCCTGCTCATTGCACTCTTGTTTCCGCCACTCATCAGAACCGGGATCGTGCATCCCTCACGGAGATGGTTCAGATTCGGAGACGTGGGTTTCCAGCCTTCTGAGTTCGCGAAGGCGGTTATGATCATTTACCTGTCGTCCATACTCACGAAAAAGGGTGGGAAAATCAACGATTTTTACAGAGGATTTCTGCCTCCTTTTCTGCTGGTATCGATCATCGCTTTCCTCGTGCTCCTCGAACCGGACTTCTCCACTGCATTCATCCTCTTTTTCATATCAATTCTTATGTTTTTCATAATGGGAATCCGAAGCCTTTCAATAATTTCACTTCTGCTCGTTTCGATACCGGCTGTCTATCTGATGATCAGCGGGAAGGGGTATCGAATGGAGCGAATTATGGGATTTCTCCATCCCTGGTCTGACCCAACTGACAAGGGATATCAGATTATTCAGAGTTTCAGGGCCTTTGCGCACGGAGAGTTTTTCGGTGTTGGCCTGGGCAAGAGTATTCAGAAGATGCGCTATCTCCCCATCCCGCACACGGACTTCATATTTGCAATCATTGCCGAAGAAATGGGATTTTTTGGGGTAATGCTTGTCATCATTCTCTATATGCTTTTTGCCTACCGCGGGATGAGAATCGCTTACAATCAGAACGGTTCCTATGAATTTCTGCTCTGCTTCGGGATTACTTCACTCATCGTATGGGAAGCGGTTTTCAATATTGCAGTGGTGACAGGGCTTCTCCCATCAACTGGCATTTCTCTCCCATTTTTGAGTTATGGTGGATCGAGTTTGCTCGTAAACTCCATTCTTGCGGGCATTCTCCTGAATATATCGAGGAACAGAACACTAGAAGATGAGAACGCGAACGATGGAAGTGTGTATGATGATAAATGGATACAGAAAAACTGAGGTTCGTGCGCGAAGGGTTGCGCGTGCGGTCCTTATACCTCTCATTGGGGTACTTCTTCTCGTGATACTTCTGCGGCTTTTGGGAAGTTCTATCGAGTCCATTCTACTGCCCATGAAGGAGGTACAGATTTACGGGAACTCGTTCATCAAGAGCAAAGAGCTTCTAAAGATCATGAAAATCGAGTCGAACAGGTCGCTTCTGTTTTTCAATAAGCGAACGGCGAAAATGCAGCTTCTTGCTGACGGAAGAGTAGCAGGTGCAGAGCTCTTAAAGGTGTGGCCCGGAACACTCAAGGTCTATGTGGCAGAAAAGGAAAAAAAGTTCCAGCTCTTGGGAACTGAAAACCGTTACTGGGTGAGTGCTGACGGGGTGGTGCTGGGAGGAATGGAAGAGGGTGAAGAAGAGCTCCCTCCCCTTGTAACCCTTCCGGCAAATAATGACGATATTAAAGTGGGGGAAGAAGTCGGTAACTTTCTCGTCCGCGATGTACTCCAGGCACTCAACAGGATCGAGAAAACGCACCCGGATTTTTACAGAGCACTGTACAGCTTTACGATCAGTACACGGGGGATTGAGCTGTATGTAAAAGGGAGGGGGTACAGGGTGTACCTTGGAAACAGTATTTCTGAAGAAACGCTTGAAAAGCTGCGCACCCTCCTGCTTGTTCTGGAGAACAGCGGATCCGATGGACTTTCCGCGCAGGAAATAAGGGAAATCGACCTGAGTTTTTCATACGCTGCGGTTCAGAAAGAGGAGAAATGAAATGAACTATGATGACGGAATTATCGTGGGGCTCGATATTGGAACCACAAAGGTGTGCGCAGTGATCGGGAGACTGAACGAATTCAATATGATCGATATTATCGGTGTTGGAACTTCACCCTCAAAGGGGCTCCGGAAGGGAGTGGTCGTCAACATAGAGTCGACAGTGCATTCTATCATCACCGCCGTTGAGAGGGCCGAGCTGATGGCTGGTGTAGAGGTGAAGTCTGTGTATGCCGGGATTGCAGGCGGACACATCGAAGGGATCAACTCTCGAGGTGTAGTCGCCGTGTCCACAAAGGGCAAGGAGATCACCCAGGAGGAGGTTGAACGGGTCATCGAAGCTGCAAAGGCGATGGCTCTTCCTATGGAGAGGGAGGTTATCCATGTGTTGCCCCAGGAGTTCATCGTGGACAGTCAGGGTGGAATAAAGGACCCTGTTGGCATGAGCGGTGTGCGGCTGGAAGCAGAGGTGCACATCGTAACAGGAGCTGTTGCATCTGCGCAGAATATAGTGAAAAGCGTGAACCGTGCAGGCTATGCGGTCAATGATATAGTGCTCGAGCCACTCGCATCCGCTCTGGCGACACTGAAAGATGATGAAAAGGAGCTCGGTGTCGTTCTTATAGATATCGGCGGCGGAACGACTGATGTCCTCGTATATATAAATGGAAGCATCTGGCACACGAATGTGATCTCCATGGGGGGAAACCACGTAACGAACGATGTGTCTATTGGACTGAGAAGCCCGATCCAGGCTGCGGAGGAGATAAAGCGGAAATGGGGTATTGCGCTTTCAGAGCTCGTCGATCCGGGAGAGGTAATCGAAGTTCCTTCGGTGGGAGGAAGAAAACCAGCACAACTTCCCAGACAGATACTCGCGGAGATCATTCAGCCCCGTCTGGAGGAGATCTTATTTCTGGTGAAAAATGACCTGGATCAGAAGGAGTTCAAGGAAATGATCACGGGCGGGGTAGTGCTCACCGGAGGATCGTCCCTGCTCAGGGGCATTGAAAAGGTGGCGGAAAATGTGTTCGAGCTGCCTGTGCGCATCGGGATTCCATCGGGAATAAGCGGCCTTGTGGAAGAGGTGTCCTCACCTGAGTTTTCCACCGGGGTGGGGCTCGTTCTCTACGGATTGCATGCCGGTCCTGAGGGCTTCATGGAAAATAGGGGAGCGGGACTTTTCACGAATATCAAGAAGAGAATGGTAGACTGGCTTGCGGAGTTTTTCTAACATATGGTTGGTATTGTATCAAGGTGTATGAAAGCAGTACACTTCACCTATGTGGGAGGGGGGTGTCATGAATATCGAGATCGTTGATGAATCAGTGTTCGCTGACAAGATCAAGGTAATCGGGATAGGAGGGGGGGGTTGCAATGCAATAAACCGCATGATCGATGTAAAGCTGAAAAATGTTGAGTTCATTGCAGCGAACACCGATCTTCAATCCCTGAACGTGAACAAATCGCCCGTGAAGTTGCAGCTCGGTGTAAATCTGACAAAGGGGCTTGGTGCCGGTGCCGATCCGGAGATCGGAGAGAAGGCCGCCCTGGAGGACAGGGACAAAATATTCGAGGCGCTCAAAGGAGCAGAGATGATCTTTATCACCGCTGGAATGGGCGGAGGGACTGGAACTGGCGGGATGCCTATTGTGGGTGCGATTGCAAAGGAAATCGGGGCGCTGACCGTTGGTGTGGTGACCAAACCCTTCCACTTTGAGCTCGATAGAAAAATGGAAATAGCCGAAGAGGGGATCTCCAAACTCATCGAAGTGGTTGACACTCTGATCGTCATACCGAACCAGCAGCTGCTCGAGATCATCGATAGAAAAACTTCGGTGCTCGATGCCTTCCGCCTTGCCGATGATGTGCTCAGGCAGGGTGTTCAAGGAATTTCGGATCTGATCACCATACCGGGAGAAATCAACATCGACTTCGCCGACGTAAAGACCATTATGAACATGTCAGGCGGTGCGCTGATGGGAACCGGCGTAGGGAAAGGGGACAACAAAGCCATCGAGGCTGCCCAGATGGCGATACACAACCCGCTTCTCGAGGATTCCTCCATAGAAGGTGCAAAGGGAGTGCTGGTGAATGTCACCGGAGGAAACGACCTCTCCCTTTTTGAGTACGACGAAATCGTGAAGCTCATCACAAGCAGCGCTGACCGCGAGGCGATGATCATCGCAGGTATGGTTATCAATGGTTCCATGAACAACGAGGTCCGGGTAACGGTCATCGCCACCGGATTTTCCAAAAACCGCGATGTGAAGGACACCGGAGACGGTCTAAAAGGATTTGAAGTGTATCCCTTGAAGGATTTTGAGCCCAAACGGCAAAAGCGTCAGGCTTCCGGTGAGCTTCCTATCATCGATGGCGCTGCCTTGAAACGAAAGTTCAAAGACGATGATTACGATGTTCCCGCATTCCTGAGGAGAAAAGCTGATTAGAAAATCAACACCGGAATATTTTCTCTACGAGTATCTGGACACCGGTCGATTTCGTATTGCCGTGTGCTATCCAAACTCCTATTATGTGGGGATGAGCAACCTCGGATTTCATTCCCTCTTCGACAGTGTATCTTCGTTTCATGGAGTGAGGGTGGCGCGTTTCTTCCTCGAAAGAAACAGCTACCTGTTCTCACCCGAGGCAGCAGATCCCAGGAGAAGAGATCTCATCGGAAAAGAGGGGGGACTGAAGTCCTTCGACGCGATCTTCTTCACTGTTTCCTTTGAGCTCGATTACCTCAATATTCTCAAGATGCTCTCTCTCTCCTCGATCCCTCTCCGTGCAGGGGAACGGAGTGAGAAAACACCTCTCGTTGTGTGTGGAGGGATTGCACCTACGGCAAATCCTCTCATTCTTTCCGTAATCGCTGATGTTGTGTTTCTGGGCGATATGGAGGGCAGGATCGAACTGCTCCTTGAAACCCTTTTCCGGTTCAAGTTCAGCAGGAGTGCGAGCCTCTTCGAATCGCTTCAGTTGATAGGAGGAGTGTCGCTCTCCCAGGACGAGAGGGTGAAAATTCCGAGATCAATCCAAGACCCTATCACACGGCCTGCTCACTCCGTGGTCATCACGAACCAGACCGAATTCGCGGGAATGTTCCTCATCGAAATTGTCCGCGGGTGCAGGAACCGGTGCAGTTTCTGCATGACCCGGTGCACTGCGCTGCCAGTGCGTCCGGTATCACCAGAAGCGGTACTTGAGTACGTACGCCGGGCGGTCACACGTACAAAAAAAATCGGGCTTGTCGGTCCAGTACTCACTGATCACTCAGAATTGCCGGAAATAGTTGAGAGAATCAACGATATCGGCGGTGTGGTTTCCTTCTCTTCACTCAGGGCGGATCACTTCACCGAAGAGATCGCCTCCCTCCTCAAGAGAAACAGGCAGAAAAGCATCACCTTCGCTCCTGAAACCGGATCAGAACGTCTTCGAAGAGAAATCGAAAAACATCTTAGTAATGATCAGATCATCGAATCGGTTTCCAGAGCCCTTTCTCATGGGGTAAAGAAAATTCGGTACTACCTCATGTACGGGTTACCTGGAGAGCAGGTACGGGATATTATGGATATCCCTCTCCTGATAGAAAGAACCCTGCGACTCTTCAGGAGCTCTGGAAGGGAAAAACTCTCCGGCAGATTGTTCTTGAGCATCAACCCATTTATTCCGAAAAGCGGGACTCCGCTTGCCAGTGCCCGACCCCGTGCCATGGAGTATTACCGCAAAGCGCAGGATTTTCTGAGAGAACGGTTTTCTGATCAGAGAGAGGTCGATCTCCGGTTCGAACCTCTCGGCCACCTCTATGTGCATTGTCTTCTTTCCACAGGTGACAGGGAAACGGGGCAGCGGCTTGTACATGCCTTTGAGCAGGGGACAATGAAGAAGTTTTCAAAATACGCCGAGGAGCGGATGCTCCATGGATGAACACCACGGAGAAATCGAGGATATCTCTCTGATCACCAGGTTTGTCGATTTTCTCTACCTGGAGAGAGGTCTCTCATCAAACACGATACACTCCTACAGGACCGACCTCAGGCTCTTCTCAGCCTTTGTGCAGAGCGGAGCGGGGAATTGCCTCAGAAAAGTAAAACAGGAGACCATCCTCCAGTACCTGGTCTTCTGCCAGAAGACAAAGCTCAACCCAAAAACGCTGTCGCGCTATCTTTCCTCAATACGTGCCTTTTACAGGTTTCTCATGGATGAGGGAGTAATTGAAGAAGATCCCTCACTCAACCTGTCCACCCCAAAGACTGCGGTTCACCCTCCTGATTACCTCACTCTGGAGGAGGTCGACCTGCTTCTGAGCATTCCGGAAGAAAACAGTCCCAAAGGCCTCAGAGACCGGGCGATCATGGAGCTCTTGTATTCCTGCGGGCTGAGGGTGTCAGAGCTGGTGGATCTTCGTACTGCCAATATACACTTCGGGGAAGGGTATCTGCTGGTGTACGGAAAGGGGGGCAAGGAACGCATCGTGCCCTTCGGGAAACGAGCGCATACTCTTCTCAGGAGGTACTCAGACTGGGGCAGGGGTCAGATACGTGGGGGAAAGATGAAGGATGAGTTTTTTTTGAGCCTGCGGGGAGAGCCCTTGAGCAGAAAGGGAATATGGAAAATGATAAAGGAATATGCACGTATGAGCGGTATCAGCAAGAATATCAAGCCTCATACCCTCCGTCACTCCTTTGCCACCCACCTCATTCAGAATGGCGCGGATCTCAGGGCTGTGCAGGAGCTCTTGGGTCATGCGAATATTACCACCACTCAGATTTACACCCACCTCGACCGGGGGACTCTCATCGACATTCACCGTAAATTCCATCCCCTGAACAGAATCAAGAGAATTAAGAGTTGACGTTCGAAATCACAGAGAAATATTCTTTCTCTGTGAATTGCATGCGGAGTACAGTTGCAATGAAAACAAGAATAGAGGGGAGCTCTCATGTTCAGCCTCCAGCTGCTTGAGTATGAGAAGGTGCTCGAACTGATTAAAGAGCACTGCGTTTCTGAATACTCGAAGAAGAAGCTTGGGTCTCTGAGGCCATTGGTTCTTCGGGAAAAGGCCGAGCAAAGCTTTTCTGAACTGAAGGAAACGCTCTTTCTCATCACAAGTGAAGTACCAGTGGTGATTGAGGCGCTGTATGACACCAGTGAGCTGCTCACCCAGGCGCAGATAGAGAACAACTATCTTGATCCGGTAGAAATTCTTCGCATCAGAAAAAATATCGACAGTTTCGTGGCTCTGAAACGAAAGGTTACTCCCTTCTCCAGGGATATTCCGCTTCTCTGGAAGAAAATCGCAGATGTGCGAACACTCCCACGTCTGAGGGAGAGGATCGAGAAGGTCATCGATGATCATGCGCATGTGAGAGAGAATGCAACTCAGAAGCTTGCTGAGATTATAGGAAAACTCAGGCAGACGAGGAGCGAAATTGAAAAAATATTGGAAAGCTATATCAGCTCGCAGGAGACCCGGGAAGCTCTTCAGGAACGACATATCACCATAAAAGACGACCGGTACGTGATACCCGTGAAGCAGCAGTTCAAAGGCAGGATACCCGGGATCATTCACGCTCAATCTGGCAGCGGTGAAACCGTTTTTATAGAGCCCTTTTCCATCACCACACGGAACAACGAACTGAGGCTGCTGCAGAGAGAAAGGGATCTGGAGGAGAGGAAGCTGCTTATTGCCCTCACATCCGAGATCGGGAAGAACCAGAGAGAGCTGGCCCATCTTCAGGAAACATTGGCCGATTTCGACATACTCCACGCGAAGTCCATGTTCATGAAGAACAGCTCCTGCTCAATCCCTGAGTTCAGCAAGAAGAGAGAGATACGGTTGCGGGAGGCGAGGCACCCGCTCATCAAAGGGACGGTCGTGCCCATCGATTTTGATGTCGAGAGCGGGGTGGAAGGGGTCGTGATTACCGGGCCCAACACAGGAGGGAAGACTGTCTCCCTCAAGACCATCGGTCTGTTCGTTCTCCTCGCACAGGCAGGCTTCCCTGTACCAGCGAAGGAAATGAAGAGCTTCTTCTTCGGTTCCATTTTAGCCGATATCGGTGACGAACAGTCCATAGAGCAGTCTCTTTCCACATTCTCAGGACACATCCGGAACATAAAGAGAATCATCGATGAGTCGGATGAGCACTGCCTGGTGCTCATTGACGAGCTTGGGGCAGGTACGGATCCTGTAGAAGGAGGCGCTCTCGGTACCGCAATTCTGGACTATCTTGTGAAAAAGAGGGTTTTCACGATAGTGACGACTCACTTCAGCACCATCAAGATGTATGCCCTGAGCAGCGAGAAGATCAGGGTGGCTTCCGTTCAGTTCGATACCGAAACCTGCAGACCGACGTACAAACTCGTCATGGGGATTGCCGGCAGAAGCAACGCTCTTGAAATAGCCCGACATCTGGGGCTGAGAAAGGAAATACTTGACAATGCCCTTGTTCGTGTCCCAGAGAGAGAAAGATCCGTAGACAGGATTTTTCAGAACCTCGGGAAAATGGAGATGGGATTGAGCAGGAAAGAGCAATCGCTCAAAGGAGAAGAAAAAAAATTGGGGGAGATGATCGAACGCTACCGGAGCAAGCTCGAGTCCCTCGGAAAGGAGGAGCGCTTCATCAGGCATGAGTACAGGAGGGAGCTGGAGAAGCTGCTCGCGGAGTATTCCAGTCGGCTGGAGAGAAACATTCAGGAAATCAGGGCAGAAGGAGCAACAACACAGCGCATCAAATCAGCACGGGAAGAACGAGAGAACGTGGAAAAGGAGTTCAGTGAGGATACCCAAGCCCTGACAACCCTGAACAATGAAAGTGCTACCCAATTGCCAGGCTCCATCGAAGTAGGCGATTTTGTGCGTATTCAGCCTGACTTCGGTGGTACGGTCAATGGAGAGGTTGTAGAGAAGAGGGATGACAAGCTGATCGTGCAGGCGGGAATATTCAGGCTCACTGTTGAACAGAAGGATGTAGTTCTGGAAGAAAGCCGATCCGGAAAACCGCATCGTGATTGGGAGTACGAGCCTTCACACCAGAGGAGCGCGCGGTACGAGTGTGACATACGCGGTATGAGGTACGAACAAGCCATGGATGAGATCATTAAATTCCTTGACAATGCAATTCTTGCGAATATCCGGAGAGTCTCGATCATTCACGGCATGGGAACGGGTGCGCTCAGGCAAGGAGTAGTTGAGATGCTGAGGAAGAACAGACACGTGGAGCACTTCGAATATGCGCATCCGGATCAGGGCGGTTACGGATGCACCATTGTTACTCTCAAGGGTTGAGTTTTTTTCGAATTGTCAGTATCTTGCATGCAGCGCGTTTGGTTTCTCAATTCATACAAAGGGGTGAAGGGATGGACGAAACGTTTTGGGTAAGAGAAATCGAAACGATCGAAAGGGGTGATCTTAAAAAGCTCCAGCTCGAACGGTTGAACAGGACTCTGGAAAAAGCAGCTCGTTCACCCTATTACAGGGGGCGCATTCCTGAACGGGTGAGAAAACTCGAAGAACTTGCTGATCTTCCCTTCACCTTGAAGAAAGACCTTCGGGACAGCTTCCCTTCAGGCATGCTCGCAGTGCCACTGGAGGACATCGTACGGGTGCACTCCTCTTCCGGTACCACGGGAAGAGCGACCGTGGTCTATCACACTTTGAACGACATCAACAGCTGGACAGAGACCGTCGCCCGGAGCATGTACATGACCGGAGTGAGGAAACGGGATGTCTTTCAGAACATGATGGGATACGGGCTTTTTACCGGGGGCCTTGGGTTTCACTATGGAGCTGAACGCATAGGAGCACTGACCATTCCCGCTTCTTCGGGTAACTCCAGGCGGCAAATCAGGCTTATGAGAGATTTTCGTACCACAGCAGTCCACATAACCCCCAGCTACGCGCTGCATCTCTACACCATATTTCAGGAGGAAGGGGTGGACCCCAGAAGGGATCTGGAGCTCAGGATCGCCTTTCTCGGGGCAGAGCCGCACAGTGAGGAGACCAGAGCCCGGGTGGAGGAGCTCTATGGTCTCCACGCCTTCAATAGCTATGGACTTTCGGAGATGAACGGCCCGGGAGTTGCATTTGAGTGCCAGCAGCAGAATGGTATGCATGTGTGGGAAGATCATTTCATTCTGGAAATCGTTCACCCAGATACCGGGGAGCCGCTCAGGGATGGGGAAGAAGGTGAGCTCGTGTTCACCACGCTGCAGCGGGAAGGAATGCCCATTATCCGGTACCGTACCGGGGATGTTGCCTGTGTCTACACCGGGTGGTGCTCCTGTGGGAGAACCCACCGCCGGATCTCCCGCATCAAGGGCAGGACGGACGATATGCTCATCATTAAAGGCGTAAACTTCTATCCCATGCAGATAGAAAAGGTTCTCATGGAGATTCCCGAGGTGGGAAATAACTATCTGATAGAGCTCGAGACGGTTGATTACCTCGATAATGTTACCATCAAGGTTGAAGTCAGGCCGAGTATCTTTCACGGAAACATCGAGGAACTGGAACGTTTGAAGAAGAAAATAGTCGAAAACCTGAAGAATGAAATACTCATTTCTCCAAAGATCACCTTCGTAGAGCCCAACTCTCTCCCTAAAAGCGAAGGGAAGGCTGTGCGGGTAGTTGACAGGAGAAACCATTCTACATAAAAGGAGAAGGCAATGGCATCTCAGGTGACGGTATTCGTGGAGAATAAACCGGGGAGAATATCCCACATTGCAAGGATACTGGGGAAAAATGGCATAAACATTCGGGCCATTACCATTTCGGACAGGGGGGAATATGGTCTTATCAACATCATCACCGATGATCCAAACAGGGCGAATGATGCGCTCCTGAAAGAGGGATTCAGTGTCTCCCGAAAGTACGTGATTGGAGTACTCATGAAGGACCGTCCAGGGGCCCTTGCAGATGTGACAGAATACCTCAATGAGAGTGGAATCAACGTTGCCAATGCATACGGATTCATCCTGAAAGAAAGGGACCGGGCAGTGCTCATACTCGAAGTGGACGATTTCAATAAAGCAGAAGAGGTGATCCGGGGCGGCGGGTTTCACACGCTCACCCAGGAAGAGCTTCATAATCTCTAGCATTATTACATGATACTCATTGACAGCGGAGTTTGATCGAATTAATATAGTGATCAACCCTATCGGAAGGAAGGAGAGTCTGAAATGGCAGACGCAAAGATGCCGCATCCAGGTCATGAAGAACACCTCTGTTACCTGCAGAACATTGGTTATCTTCTGAAGAACTGGGATGACTATAAAAAATTGGTGAAGAATCCGCAGTATGTCTGCAAAGCCTGCGGAAGGACTGCGTTGAGCGAGAAAAACCTCTGCACTCCTGAAAAGCTGTAAGTGCTGAAGCGCAGGTTTTCTTTTGATCCTGATGCATCGTTCTGATGTTCGGTTTCCGCATAGACCGGTAGGCTGGTCTGCACTGCAAAGACATTCTATTATTTTATTGAGGAGATCACCATGGCTGATCTGTCCACAGAATACCTTGGGTTGAAGCTGAAGAATCCACTGATCGTTGCAAGCTGCAGTCTCTCTAAGAACTTGGATGGGATACAGCGCATCGAGGAAGGCGGTGCGGGTGCGGTAGTGCTCAAATCACTCTTCGAGGAACAGATACAGAAGGAGATGGTGGAAGATATTGAGCAGTTCATCGGTCCCAGCTGGCACTCCGAGGCCTTTGATTATGTAAACAAGATGGGAATGGAGCTTGGACCTCGCGAATACCTCAAACTGATCGAGGGGGCGAAGAAGTCGATACGCATACCGATCATCGCTTCCCTCAACTGTGTCTCCACAGGCTGGTGGAAGGATTATGCAAAGCAGATAGAGTCCGCGGGTGCTGATGCACTGGAAATGAACGTGGCGCTTCTCCCTCATGATGTAAAAAAAAGCAGCACGGACATCGAGAACCTGTACTATAAGGTGGTTGAGAAGGTGAGGGAAACCATCGGTATTCCTGTGGCAGTGAAAATCGGGCCTTTCTTCACCTCGCTCACACAGTTCGCAAATGAGCTCGCAAAGCGGGGTGCAATGGCACTCGTGCTCTTCAACCGCTTCTACCAGTTCGATATCGACATAGAGCACAGGAAGGTGATCGGAGCAAACTATCTCAGCACTGCGGGGGAGATGAGCCTGCCGCTCAGATGGATATCCCTCCTCTATGGCGAGATTGAGTGTGGTCTCTCTGCGACCACCGGTATTCATAACACTGAGGGAGTGATGAAGCTCATATTTGCAGGTGCACAGGCGGTACAGCTCTGCTCCGTGCTCTACAAGAAAGGGGTCGAATACGTGGGCACGATTCTCAAGGAGGCCGAAGGCTGGCTTGACAAACACGGCATTAAAAACCTTGATGAAATAAGGGGAACCCTGAGTCGATCGGCAAGTGAAAATCCCGAGCTCTACGAGAGGATCCAGTATATAAAAGCCCTCGTAGGAATCGAATAGGAAAAGCGCTTCATTCGATGCATCCTTACTTTTGTCCTCCGATTTTCCTCACATGTTTTTACAACTATTTCTATTGCCTCCAGCATACATTCAATTATGGTTGATTTCATCATGCTCAAGACTTTGGTTGAGCCAGGCATCAACTGGGAGTGGAGCCATTCGCTCATGGAAACTGTATCAAACAAGTATTCTTGACATAATGCCTCATTCTGGATAGCATGTTTCCAATACCTCTGGCATTTTTGGTTGGTAAGAGCAGGCGGAGATATATACTGGACAGATCAAAGTTTTTTCTCGGTGAGCTTATCGTATATCTACGAGTCACCAGTTATTGAACCTTCTATCAATAAAATGTCATCCCAGAGGAGTAACTCGATATGCGTGAGTTGACACGACGTGAAAGGATCATGACTGCATCTCATAAGAACCGTGCAGACCGGTTACCCTTTTTCCATTATTGGAGACACAGTCAGATGGGTTGGGCGGAGCGGGAATGCAGGAACAGGGGAATGGGGATCAACTGGATAAGACCGAGCTACACCGAAAAGATGCATGGAGTCGAGGTGTGTGAAAAGTCGATTGCATCATCAGGAAAAGAAGTGATCCGCAGAACGTATTCTACACCGGTGGGTGATATTTATCTGGAGGAGATAAGGGAGCCGGGTGTGGGGCAGTGGCACGGGCAGCGAAGCTGGCGGGACGTGCTGCCATGGCAGACAGAGCGGCTCATCAAACATCCTGAAGACTATAAAGTCCTGAAATATATTGTGGAGAACACCGAGTATATCGCTGACTATTTCCCAATTGAGCAGGCCATGGACTGGTTGGGGGAGGAGGGTGTGGTTATTGATGGGCTTCCCCACTCCCCGATGCAGTCGTTGATGATCGATTGGGTGGGGAGTGAAAAGGGGAGGTTCTTCTTTCATTTCGTTGATTGCCTCGATCTGGTCGAGGATCTCTACCGGGCCATCTGCAAAAGCCGTGAGCCTCTGTATGAGATAGCTGCGAAATCGCCTGCACCCATAGTACTCTGTGGAGACAATGTTGATGGATTTCTGGTGAATCCAATGCTTTTCGAAAAATACTTTCTCCCGGAATATGAAAAACAGGCCAAGATTCTCCATGCGCATGGAAAGCTCATGGCAGTGCATATGGATGGAAGATTGAATATTATCAAAGAACTGATCCGAAAGTCTTCGATAGATATAGTTGAGGGGCTTCACCCGCCTCCCATGGGTGACCTGCCGATAGATGAAGCACTCTCACTTTGGGAAGAAAAGGTCATCTGGGTGGGCTTTCCTGGAACCATATATGCCCTTGGGCCTGAGGCAACGAAAAGCTGCGCATTGGAGCTTCTTAAAGGGGCTGGGACAGGTGAGAGGATCAGTGTTGCAGTTTCCACGGAAAACCTCGTGTCAAACGAAAATCTGCTGATGTTGACCTCGGTATTCGAGAATGCCGACCTTCCATTGACGGAGGAGAAAATCCAGAGAATAGCGGGACTTCTCACCTGATAGCATTTCCAGAAACTCTTTATTCTTGACAGGGAATGGGGTTTGTGGATAATAAAAGA
>Ga0180438_10003359_pt1 | contig 24303 bp, 22 predicted proteins | sample SS_ome_12_FD_132455 | JGI IMG/M metagenome (GOLD analysis project Ga0180438, IMG submission 132455) | Hypersaline lake sediment archaeal communities from the Salton Sea, California, USA - SS_3_D_2 metaG | ecosystem: Environmental > Aquatic > Non-marine Saline and Alkaline > Hypersaline >... | reverse complement strand
CCCTATACCAACACCTTTGCCATCCTGAAAGGAACCAACTGGCTGATGAGGCCGGTATTTCCCGAGACCGTGGCGGAGGTGGGACCGGTACCGCTTGTGCCCTACGGGGAGCCTCTGACCCAGAGGCTCGCCGACAACTTCGCTCCCTTCGTGAAGAAATACAACGCTTTTTTGATGGAAAACCACGGTCTGACGATCCTTAGCCCCGCCGACATCTGCAGGACCATGCAGCTGGTGGATATCCTGGAGGTCAGCGCGATCTCCATGCTCCAGGCTCTGTCCGTGGGGGAGGTCAAGGAGCTGACCCGGGAGGATGTTCAGAATCTGGAGAACACGATGAAGACCCGGAATCTGCCCATGATCGGAGCCCCGGGAGTGAACGAATCCATGGTCGACCTGTACTTTCCGGAAGAGGAATAAAGCGTCCGAAAACTGCTTGACTTACACAAATCTGTATATTACACTTTTACGTGTATGAAGATTAGAATTTCGAGCACTGAGGCGGCCCGTAATCTGGGAGAGTGCCTGGCAAGGATCAAACACAGGGGCGACCGTTTTGTACTCATGAAAAACCGCCGGCCGATTGCCGAATTGGGCCCCGTATCCGGAACGCGTGGGTCCACGCTGCACATGCTGTGGACGGCAATGCGCGAGGCGAGAGCCGATGAGGATTTTGCCCGGGATCTCGAGCGAGTCAACGCCGCTGACACTCCAATGGACAACCCGTGGCAATAGCTCTGGACACCTCTGCTCTTGTCGAGCTCGAAAGATCGCTCGACCGGGAGAAACCGCCGGGTTCGCTTGGTGATGAGACTGTCATCATTCCCGCAATTGTGTGGGCCGAGGCTCTGATCGGAGTCCGTCTGGCCGGTTCCGCGCAACGAGCGGCTAGACGACGCGCTCACCTCGAGGCCATCCGACTACAGACGGAAATCGAAGCGTTCACGCCCGAGATCGCCGAGCACTATGCTGACATCTACTCTGAGTTGTCGCAAGCAGGAGCGCTGATCCCTCAAAATGATATTGCCGTAGCGGCAACTTGCAGATCAATCGGCTGCGGTGTCCTGGTAGGGCCGAACGATGAGGAGCACTTCCGACGCGTGCAGTCCTTGGATGTATATGTTGTTTCAGCCGAAAACTCCGATCGCGGTTGATACATTCCATTGCCAAACGTGGCCCCACCGTCCAATTCTCGAGTAGCCGGCAATTTACTACCTTCGTATAGAAGTACAACGAAACATGCACTAGTGCCGCAATAAATTCAATTGAAAAAATTTCAAATTCTATAGACACGAGCCCCCTTTTGATTTATAGTAAAATAAATTTCAAGCAAAAAATTTACATTTTGCTTGATCACGGTCCCGTCGGGACACGTCCATCCAAAACTAAGGAGGTTTTAGGATGAAAAAATGGGTATGGGTGATCCTCGTGATCCTGTTGGCCTCGTTCAGCTGGGCGGGCGGGCAGGTGGAACCGGAAGAGGTTACCCTCGAGTGGATGCAGTGGATGTACGGGGATGACGCCAAGATCTACGCCGGAGTCATCGATGAGTTCCAAGCGGCCAATCCGAAGATCAAGGTTTCGATCACAGAGTTTTCCTACTCCGACCATTACTCGAACCTCGAGGTGCGCATGGCCGGCGACAACGCACCGGACATCTTCCGCAACGAGTACGGTTTTGTCATGCGCTACGAGAAGAACGACCAGGCCGTGGACCTGAAACCCCACTTTCCGGCGAACTACTGGAACCGTTTCTGGCCCAAGCTGATGGAGTTCTGCGACATCGGCGGCGGCGTGTACGGCGTACCCCAGATGACCGACACCACCGTCGTGTTCTACAACAAGGACCTGTTCAAGAAAGCCGGTGTGACCGCGCCCACCAGGGTTCAGGATGCCTGGGACTGGGATGACTGGGAATCGATCGGCCGCAAGCTCAAGGCGGCCGGTGCCAAGTACGGCATGGCCGGCGCCACCTACGGCGGCACCTGCTGGTACTACGTCTCCTGGGGCGGCGGCTTCGTCTCTCCCGATGGCAGCAAGCCCTACATGAACCAGCCGGGGGTTCTCGAAGGCCTGAAGCGGCAGAAAAAGTGGTTCGACGAGGAGCTGGAGCCGATCAGCACGCTTTGGCAGAATCCGGACAACTTCGAGGTCATGTTCAGCCAGGGATTGATCGGGATGGTCTGGAGCGGGATCTGGATGACCACCTTCATGGACCAGAACGTCAAGGACTTCGACTGGGGCGTCACCTTCTGTCCGGGAGGGCCGGGTGGGTTCGGCCTGCACCTGGGCGGCTGCGTCAACTCCATCTCCAACCAGTCCGACCATGTGGAGGAAGCGGTCAAGTTCCTCGAGTACTTCACCCGGGAGAAGAGCATGGATACCTTCTGCCAGCAGGGCTACATTCCCGCTGACGTGGATCTGGCCGGGAGCATCGTGTACAAGAATCCCGCAGTGGCCAAGACCATGAAAGTAGCAAACGAGGCCTACGGGGAGATCTCTCCCATGATCGTGACCCAGTACAAGGCCCCCAACCTCTTCTCCATGTACCAGGCAACGATGGAAGACCTGGGTCCCTACTTCCTGGGACAGGTCGGTTTGAACGAGGCGGTGGCCAAGCTGGAGAAGGACATCGCCGACATCATGAAGCAATAACGTAAACTGCGCGCCTGAGCCTGAGCAATCGGGGGAGGCGGAGCATCGTCTCCCCCGTCTATCTCCTGGTGCTGTCCGGGGGCGGCTTGTATCCGCTTGCAGCCGATCGCTAGAAGGTTGAGAATAGGTCATGGTCACCTGGAAAACGAGACTTCGGATCACGCCGTACTTCTTCCTCCTTCCGGCCATGCTGCTTTTGGGGATCTTCACCTTCTATCCGCTGACCCAGGCTGTCCGTCTGAGCTTCTACGAGTGGGAGATCATCAGCGAGCCGGTTTATTCCGGCCTGCAGAACTACCGGGATACCTTCGGAGACTTCAAGTTCTGGCAATCGATACTGGTTACCCTCCACTACGTGTTAGTTTCCGTACCGGGGACGATCCTGCTGGCCCTGTTTACGGCACTCCTCCTCAATACGAAGATGCGTCTGCGTAACCTGTTCCGCAGCCTGATCTTCTTTCCAGCCTTCACCTCCCTGGTAGCCATCGGTATGATCTGGAAGTACATGTACTCGACGGATTACGGCATCTTGAACTATTTCATCAGCCTGCTCGGCGGAAAGCCGGTGGGCTGGCTCTCGGATCCATCGATCGCCCTCTGGTCCCTGATCCTGGTGACCATTTGGCACGGGCTGGGCTGGAACATGGTTATTTTCCTTGCCGGTCTGCAGAACATTCCCGAAGGGTACTACGAGGCGGCTCGAATCGACGGGGCGAACGGCATACAGCGATTCTGGTTCATCACCCTTCCCCTGCTCAAACCGATTACCCTCTTCGTTGTGGTGATGGCGGTGATCTACACCTTTCGCTCCTTCGATTTCGTCTTTGTCACCACCAGAGGCGGTCCGGGCACTTCGACTTCCCTCTTGATGTGGTATTTCTACCGCCAGGGTTTCATCATGTACCGGATGGGGCAGGCCACAGCCATCGCCCTGATCCTCTTCCTAGTTGTGCTTATGTTCACCATATTGGAGCTGCGCCTGTTCCGCGGGGAGGTGCGCTATTGAAGCCGCTCCACAACGCATATGACCACAGCTTGGATGGCATCGGAGGAGGTGGCCGTCGATGAAGGTGCTCTACTACATCCTAGCTATCCTCCTGGTGCTGTTCATCTTCATACCCTTTTTCTGGATGTTCAGCACCGCGGTGAAGCCTCTCAGGGAGGCGTACAGCATCCCTCCAACCCTCGTGCCGCAGGACTTCTCCCCGGAGAATTTTCCCGTTGCCTTTGAACGTGCCCAGGCGTTGCGGGCCTTCTTCGTAACGGCCGTATATGCGTTGGGCTGTGTGGTCCTCTACCTGGTGGTGGCCGCTTTTGCCGGCTACGCCTTCGCCAGGTACAAATTCTACGGGAAGAACATCCTGTTCCTCATGGTCCTGGCTACGCTGATGATCCCCATAGAGGTCAACCTTCTTCCCCTCTACCGGCTGCTGAAGGCGTTGGGCTGGCTGAACTCCTTTCAGGGGATGATCCTGCCCCGGGTGGTGGAGCCCTTCGGGATTTTCCTGTTCCGGCAGCACTTCCAGACTATTCCCGACGAATACGTGGACAGCGCCCGCATCGACGGCTGCCGGGAAGTGACGATCTTCAGGCGGATCATGCTGCCCATGTCGATCCACCCCGTGGTCGTGGTCTGCCTGTTCATGTTTCTCTGGCGCTGGAACGAGCTTCTCTACCCCCTGGTGATCAGCACCTCCAACCGGATGCGCACGCTCCAGGTGGTGATTTCCCTGTTCATCCGGGAGCGCTACGTGGAGTGGAACTACCAGATGGCTCTCTGCGTGGCGGCGATAATGCCGATCCTTATCCTGTTCATCGCCATTCAGAAGTACTTCGTCCAGGGGGTGGTGCTGTCAGGGATGAAAGGATGACGGACGCGGGGGTAGTAAATGTTGAAGGAGGTGGGTTTATGAAAGATCGAGCTCGTGCTCTTGCTATTCAGATGCCGATCCCCACGGAGAGCAAGGGCAATGAAAACCTCTCCATCGCCTGTGAGCTCGTTGAGCGGGCTGGAGAACGAAAACCCGATCTGGTCTGTCTTCCCGAGCTGTGCGTAGGCCTGAAGGTCATCAGTACCCTGCCGGGAGTGGAGACCGAGAAAATCGGGGAGGTCGCCCGGAAACACCGGATGTATGTGGTTGTCCCTATATACGTCCAAAAAGAGGAGGGAGTGTTCAACTGCTCGGTATTGATCGATCGCGAGGGTGAGGTGGCCGGTTGCTATGAGAAGGTCCATCTCTGGCCCTGGGAATCCCCCGTGTTCGGGGTGAAAGCGGGCAACGGTTTTCCGGTCTTTGAAACGGATTTCGGTGTCGTGGGGCTTTGCGTCTGCCACGATCACCAGTTTCCGGAAACGGCGCGCTCCCTGGCGCTGGCCGGGGCCGAGATTATCCACTGCGCCACACGCATGCCCGATCCGTTCCAGCTTCCCTGGCTGGAGTTCTCCCGCATCCGGGCGCTGGAGAACCAGGTCTACGTCATTTCGGTGGGCAGCACCTTCAACGAGTGTTCGACTCACATCGTGGCACCCCGCTTCCGCGGCGCGGTCTTGGCGGCTGCCGGTCCGGGGACCCACCTGGTGGAGGCGGAGCTGGATCTAAGCTGGCTGCGGCGGCAGAGGGAGGCTTCACCCCTCTACAAGTATCCGAAAGATGTACCCAATCAGGAGTGCGAGGACCGGCTCAGAGAGACCGATTCCCACTGCTTTCTCAGGGAACGCCGCCCCGAAGCTTATGCGGGACTGACGGAATAGGTAGAGGAAGCGGGCTGGTATGGTAGTGGCTGGGGATGTTCACCAGATTCGTTCAGGCTACCATGGTATCTACACGGCGGTGTACCTGATAGCCGGCAAGAACCTGTGCCTGATCGATTCGGGAGAGACCGAAACCTGGAGGCGGCGGATCATACCCTACATCCGCTCGATCGGACGCAAGCCGGAGGAGGTGAAGCGCATCGTCCACACCCACGGCCATGACGATCACTGCCACGGGGATCTGCAGATCAGGGAGCAGACAGGCGCGGAGATCTGGATTTCCGAGCTGGGGGCCGGGTTCCTCGGGGAGCCGGGAAGCCGGGCGGCCTGGGAAGAGCGGCTGTACGACGGCTATCTGACCGAGGAAGAACGGGAGGCGATCTGCCTGGGCACCGATTACCGGGGGCCGCCGCGGCGGGAGGAACCGATCCCGGTAGATCACTGTTACCAGCCGGGTGATGTTCTCGAAGCCGGTCCTCTGCGGCTGGAAGTGGTTCCCGCGGTTGGACACACCCACGACAGCTGCTGCCTGTTTGAACCGGAGCGCAAGCTGCTGTTCAGCGGAGATGCTGTGAACGGGGAAGGTACTGCCTTCGACGATCTGCCGGTGTTCCAGGATCTGGAGGAGTTGCCCAAGACCATGAAACGCCTCCGGGATCTCGAGGCCGAGCTGCTGCTGACCGCTCACCCCTACCTTCCCTTCAACGAATCGGTGCTGGAGGGAGAGAAAGGGCGGGATCTGATGCGGCGGACATCCGAGATCAACCGGAGGATTGGCGAACGGATCGCGGAGCTGCTTTCCGGAGCGGGTGAAGGGGGGAATGCGGGTGATGAGCATCGAGAACTAAGCACCGCGGAAATCTCGGCCAAGATATGCGGGGAGTTCGGGCCCAACCGCCCGCAGCCCCGGGGACACGGCACGGTCCGCCTGAACCTGGTGAAGCTGGCCAGAGAGGGCAAGGCGACCGCACGGGTGGCTGAGGACGGGGTCTGGTGGTCCTGGAAAGGAAATTGAAGGGTATGAAGCAGGCGACGATCAGCAGGCTGATCGAAGAGAAGAAATTTCCCGAGGCGGCGTCCCTGCTCAAGGAGCATATTCGGGAGGCCGAGATCATCGATCCCAGGCGGGACGACAGCTGGGGGATCGATGCCGATATTCTGGGCTACGCGATCCTCGACCGTTCCGGCGTCGCGGCCTTCTGCAGCTACTGGCAGGATTGCCTGCGCTTCTTCGTGGAGGAGCTGGAGCCCACCTGGGGACACCTGCACAAAGGACATATATACCTGCGCCTGGGAACGGGATATCTGGCCACCGATCTGGAGCGAGCGGCGGGATACCTGCAGGAGGGTCTGAAAGAGGACCGGCTGGTAGCCGAACAGCGCAGGAGGAGCGATCCGGAGCTGGATGTTGAGGAGACGGTGCGGGATTCTCCGGCCTATATCACCTTATGCACGGCAAGGATCCTCGATGCCTGCTCCTATCCCTCGAAGGCATTCAAGAAGAGCTTTTTTCAAGATCTGGTTCGGGTCAAGTTCGACGTGATCTGGGGTCCCCAGGAGGTGGATCCCCGGCGGGTCGAGCGGGCTATCGGCAGATTCAAATGCGCGAACCAAGAGCAGACGTTGACAGCCCTCGGCGAGCTGAACCGGGTGTTCGACCAGCGCCTGTCCCTGGCTACGATGAGCACTTTGGAAAGTTTCCTGGGGATTTTTCTCAGGGGAAAGCTGTCATCGGGGCCTGCCTCAACGGACGGGCCCACCCCCGCTGTGCTCGCCGAACTACTCACCTCGGCCCGCAGAAGAAAGATCTTCCCGGATTCGACGGTCGCGGCGATTTTCCAGATGGCGGAAATCCTGACCGGCGTTTTCCCCAATCTGCCGAAAACGGCAATCCCCGAGACGCTCACAACCAGGGTTCTTTCCCAGATCTCGGTGATGATCAAGATCTTGGTCGACCTGGCCGTGATTCGCTGGTCGGAGGCTCTGTGATGCTCGGCTTTCCGCCGGATTTCCGCTGGGGTGTGTCCACCGCCGCCTACGCGATCGAGGGCGCCTGGAACGAGGACGGCAAGGGGGAGAGCATCTGGGATCACTTCGCCCACCAGGAGGGAAACATCAGGGACGGTTCGACCGGAGATGTTGCCTGCGACCATTACCACCGCATGCCGCCGGACGTACAGCTGATGGGTGAACTTGGCATCGATACCTACCGTTTCTCGGTATCCTGGCCCCGCATCATTCCGCGGGGTACGGGCAAGGCGAACGCCAAAGGTTTGGATTTTTACAGCCGGCTGATCGATACCCTTCTCGAGCATGAAATCGAGCCCTTCCTCGTACTGTACCAGTGGGATCTGCCCCAGGCCCTGCAGGACAAGGGGGGGTGGGAGAATCGGGACACCCCCAGGTGGTTCGCCGACTATGCCCGGACACTGTACAGAGCCCTGGGCAAGCGGGTGAACCTCTGGATCACCCACAACGAGCCCTTCGTGCCTTCCCTGCTTTCCTACTTCGAGGGGGAGCATCCGCCGGCGGTTCGGGATCTGAAGCGGGCTCTGGAGGTTTCCAAACAGATCCTGCTCTCCCACGGCCTGGCCGTACAGGCTTTCCGAGATGAGAATGCCGGGGGCAAAATCGGCCTTTCCACGATCTTCTTTCCCGTGCACGCTGCCGGCGAAGAGCCGGAAGACCTGGAAGCCCGCCGGCGCTATGACGGCTACTTCCACAGGTGGTTTCTCGATCCCCTGTTCCGGGGAAGCTTTCCCGAAGACATGCTCGCCTGGTATCGAATGAAAGGCACGGATTTTCCCCAGCTCGATTGCCGGGAAGCGGGCATCGTCGCCGAGCCGATCGATTTTCTGGGGGTCTGTTACTTCAGCCGCTTCGTCGTGAAACAGGGCGGGGGAACGCTCCTCGAAGTGGAGATGGTGGACCCGCCGGCGGAGAAGGCCAATGAGATGGGCTGGGAGATCTATCCTGAAGGAATCTACGAGGTCCTAAAACGGGTCCACGAGGAGTACTCCCCTCCCGAGATCTACGTCAGTGAAAACGGTATTCCTCTGGACGACCAAATCGAGGAGGAGGGGGTGATCCGGGATGACCGGCGAATCGCTTTCCTCTCCCGGTGTCTTTCCTGCGTCCACCGGGCAATCGGGGAGGGGGTCCCGGTGCGCGGTTATTCGGTCTGGAGCCTCATGGACAACCTGGAATGGGATCTGGGCTTGTCCAAGCGCTTCGGCCTCGCCTATGTTGACTATCAAACCCTCGAGCGGATCCCCAAGCGAAGTTTTCAGTGGTACAGCGCTGTGGTGCGCAGGGGAGCGCTGGAGGAAGGAGACAGCCCATGAAGAAACTGAAAATCGTGCTGATCGGCGCGGGTAGCGCCGGGTTCGGACAGGGAACCGTCGCGGATATCATGGCCACAGAGGAGCTGCGGCACTTCGATGTTACCGTGGCCCTGGTCGATCTGGAGGAAACGGCACTGGAGCGGATGCATCGCCTGGCGGAGAAGGTGAAGGAGCATTATCAGGTGCCTTTCACCGTCGAGTCCGGCTCGGACAGGAAGAAAATGCTCAAAGGGGCCCACTACGTGATTACCTCCGTGGCGGTGCGGCGATGGGACTACTGGCAGAAGGATTTCTACATCCCCTGTTCGTACGGCTTCCGTCAGACCTTCGGGGAGGGGGCCGGACCCGGGGCGGCGTTCCACACCCTGCGCAGCCTGAACCAAATGATCCCCATCGCCCAAGATATGGAGAAGCTGTGCCCGGATGCCCTGCTGATCAACTTCAGCAATCCCGAGAGCAGGGTTTGCCTGGGGGTGAGCAGGCTCACCAAGGTAAAGGTCGTGGGTCTCTGCCACGGTCCCATCCATACCCGAAACCGTATCGCCGAAGCGTTGGGCAGGCCTGCGGAGGAGATCGAGCTCACCGTCGGAGGCATCAATCATTTTCACTGGGCCCTGCAGATTCGGGAGAAGGCCACGGGAAAGGACCTGTACCCGGAGCTCGACAAAGTGGTGGACAAGTACGAGTGGGACATCAACGGCTTCACCGCCCTGCTGTACCACATCTTCGGCCTCATCACCTACCCCGCCCCGAGTCATCCGGGGGAGTATCTGGGCTTCGCCCACGAGCTGGCCGGACCCAAGATCGTGGAGTGGGGGATCGGCAGGGTATCCCAGCGTCTGGGTTCGACCGGTACGGATCTGGAGTACATCCTCGAAGGACGGCGGAATATGCCCAGCTACGAGCTGTGGTCGATGGATCTGGTCAAACGGATCGACGATTTCCTGGCCGGCAAGATTCCCATCACCACCCCGGATGTCTTTTACAAGACCGATCTGACCCATCCCTCCCAGGAGTTGGCCATACCCATCATCTGCGACATCGAACTGGACCGAAAGCGACGGGAGCTGGCCGGCAACGTGCTGAACCGGGGATTGGCCGTGGCCAATCTGCCCGAAGACGCCATTGTGGAAGTTCCCCTGATGGTAGATGCCCGGGGGATCGAACCGGTTGCGGTCGGAGCGCTGCCGGAAGCCCTTGCCGGTATCTGCCAGCTGCAGATCTCCATCATGAAGCTTTTGGTGGAGGCCTACCGGCAGAAATCGAAGGATCTTCTCCTGCAGGCCCTGCTCATCGATCCGATCGTGGACAGTTACCCGAAGGCCAGGGAGATGATGGAAACCATGCTCAAGGTGGAAGCAGAAGTGCTTCCCGAGCTTCGTTGAAGACCATGGATCGCAAAACTCTGCAGATATTCGAAGCGGCCCGCCTCTGCTATGAGATGGGACTGAGCCAACGGGAGGTGGCGCGGGATCTCGGTGTGTCCCCGGCCACCCTCACCCGTCTTCTTCAGAAGGCACGGGAGCTGGGCATCGTGAAGTTTACCGTTCAGCCTCCGGAGGAGTATAGCCGGGATGCGGATACACTGGCCCGACAGTTGGAAAAAACCCTTGGAATCCGGGAGGCCATAATCGTTCCATCATCCCTGCGGCCTGAGGTCGTGCGAAAAGAGCTGGGTTTCGCCGCGGCCGAGTGGATTTCCGGGCAGCTGAAGTTCAGGACACGGATCGGTTTTTCCGGTGGACGTTCCGTAGCCGAAATCATCCCATTTCTGAAAAAGACGGCCGATGAGGTGGAGGTGGTGCAGCTTATGGGCGGGGTCAGCCCCACGGAGATCGATATCCAGGCGGACGTAATCGCCCGCAACGCCGCTTCCCGCCTGGGAGGGACATGCCACGTCATCCACGGCCCGGCGATTTTTCCAAGCGAGAAGGAACTCCTGCAGCTTATGACGAACCGGATCGTGGCCGAGGTGGTAGAACGTTTTGATGAACTGGACATATCCGTTGTCGGTGTCGGCACCGTAACCGCAGACAACCCATTGATGCAGTGTGGCTTCCTCAAGGAAAAGGAGGTGGCATTGTTGTCCCAAAGCGGCTGCGTCGGGGATATCTGCGGTCATTTCTTCGATGAAGGAGGAGAGGAATGTGATGCAGCCCTGGCCAGACGGATTCTCGGCATACGGCTCTCTCAGCTCGTCCAGATTCCAAAAGTATGTGCCGTAGCGGCAGGGAGCGACAAAGTCGCCGGGATCATCGCGGCCTGCAGGGCAGGAATCCCAGAGGTTTTGGTTACCGACACCGAGACGGCCGAGGGAGTCCTGAGTTTTCTGGGAGCCGGGAACCGTGAAAATCCGAAGAAGTGACACGGCAAAAACACGGGTCATCGATCTGTCCCACCATCTGATTCCGGGCAGGCAGCGCTTCAAGCTGGAGGCCAGATCCCGGTCGGTCCAGGAATATCTTCCGGAGTACAGAGTTGAGGAGGGGGAGTGGTACATCATGACGGATGTGCAGGCCTGCACGCACGTGGGAACCCACGTGGAGGCGCCGTACCATGCCTTCAAAGACGGGGCAAAGGTAGCCGATCTGGACCCGCGCTCCTTGATCGGTCCGGCGGCGGTGGTGGATTTTTCCGACAAAAAAGCCAACCAACCCATACCTCGGAGGGAGATGGTCGAGCGGGGAGCCCATATCGAAAGCGGAGATATCCTGCTGATCCGCACCGGTTTGAGCCGCCACTACCTCACCCCGAAGTACCGGCGGCCCTATCTGGAAACCGAGGCCGTTGACTGGCTGATAGATCGGGGCATAAAAGCGCTGGGGACCGACTGCTCCGGCTTCGAGAATCGAGCTGTCGAGAGCAATGAGGTGAACCACCGCAAACTCCTGGGACGGGGAATCCTGGTTATCGAAGACATGAACAACCTGGACAGGCTTCAGGAAGAGCGGGTTTTCTTCTTGGCCCTGCCCCTGCCCATCGAAGGGCTGGACGCCTGCTGGATCCGTCCCATCGCCGTAGAGCCGATCGAAACGGGGCGGAGGCTTGCAGAGATTTTTCTGGGAACGGAGACGCTTTGGGAGAGTTGAGGGCAACGATGAAGCGGATAGTGCAGAACAACAAGCTGTCGAAATCGCTTCTCATCGATCTGTATCGCAAGATGGTGCGGATTCGGGCCTTCGAAGGCAAGGTGACCCAGCTGTTCCTCAAAGGCCTGGTTCCCGGGACGATTCATCTGTCTACGGGACAGGAGGCGGTTGCCGCAGGAGCGGCGGGCTGTCTGCGCACCAGCGACCGGGTGATGCTCACTCATCGACCCCACGGGCAGGCTCTGGCCAAGGGCATGGATCCGAAGCGGCTGCTGGCCGAAATCCTGGGCCGGGAGGACGGATGCTGCCGCGGCAAGGGAGGCTCCATGCATCTGGCCGATCCGAAAGCGGGGATCATGCCGAGCCTTCCGATCGTGGGCGCGGGGATTCCGGTGGCCGCGGGAATCGCCTTTGCCTTCAAGCAGGCCGGGTCGGATGCTGTGGTCATGGGATTCTTCGGAGACGGGGCCACCAACATCGGGGCCTTCCACGAGACCATGAACCTCGCAGCCCTATGGAAGCTGCCCGTGGTATACGTGTGTGAAAACAATCTCTACGCGGTGAGCACCCCCATTCAAAGCGCCACCGTGGTTGTAGAGCTTTCGGAAAAGGCGAAGATGTACGGGATGCCCGCGTTCACCATCGACGGCAACAACGTCGAGATTGTCTACACGACAGCCGCAGCGGCGGTGGATCGGGCCCGACGGGGGGAGGGACCATCGTTCATCGAGTGCAAAACCTACCGTCACAGCGGGCATTCCCGAACCGATCCGGCCACCTACCGGGACGAGCAGGAGGTCCAGGCCTGGAAAGAGCGGGATCCGCTGATCCTCTGCCGCAGAATGATACTGGAGCGGGGTTGTCTGGATGAAAAGAGGTGCAGCGACCTGGAAGCGGAGGAACAGCGGCTGATCGAAGAGGCGGCTGACTTCGCCCTCGCTTCCCCGGAACCCGAGGGGCCGGAGGCCCTGGCGGATGTGTACTACCATGGCTGAAAGACCGTTGAGAATCATCGACGCTCTCCGGGAGGCCCTGGAGCAGCAGATGGCCGCGGACAGGGGGGTCTTTCTGATAGGGGAGGACGTTCGAATTGGAGGCGGTTTCTCCGTGTCCCGGGGGCTGGTGGATCGTTTCGGCGAAAGGCGTATCCTGGACACGCCCATCTCGGAGATCGCCTTCACCGGCCTGGCCATCGGCGCGGCCATGAGCGGTATGCGTCCGATCGTGGAGTACCAGTTCGGGGATTTCGTCTTCTGTGCCATGGACCAGATCGTGAATGAGGCGGCCAAGCTGCGCTACATGTCCGCCGGCCAAGTCGGCGTTCCGATCACCTTCCGGCTCCCCGTCGGGGCCAACCGCAGGGGAGCGCAGCACGCCCAGTGCACGGAGAGCATCTTCATGAACGTGCCGGGTCTGTGCATCGTCACCCCCTCCACCCCCTACGATGCCAAGGGCCTGCTGATCGAGGCGATCCGAAACCAAAATCCCGTGCTGTTCTACGAGCACAAGCTGCTCTATCCGTTCGGAGGAGCAAAAAACGGTCAGCCGGAAACGCTCAACCGACCGGTACCGGAAGAACCCTACACCGTCCCCTTCGGAAAAGCCGAGGTGCGACGGGAGGGCCGGGATGTGACCGTGGTGGCCAACCTGCTGATGCTGCACAGAGCTCTGCAGGCGGCGGAGCAGCTCCACGAAGAGGGGATCGAAGTGGAGGTGATCGATCCCCGCACCCTCGTTCCACTCGATATCGAGACGATCAGGGAATCTGTCCGCAAGACCGGACGGCTCCTGGTGGTGGCGGAGTGCCAGCCGACCGGCGGATGGATGAACGAAGTGATCGCCGGGATCGCCGAAGCCTCAATCACGCCGGTGCGCTATCGCCGTCTCGGCACTGCACCGACACCGATCCCGTATACCACCAGCCTGGAAAATTTCGTCATTCCAAGCGCCGAGCGGATCGCGGAGCGTATTGGCGAGATGGTTCGCAAAGGATAGCGTTCAAGATCCGTTATGATAGAGATCGTCATGCCCCAGTTCGGGGAAACCGTGGAAGAGGAGATAACCATAAGCAGGTGGCTGAAATCGGTCGGGGATCCGATCGAAGCAGGAGAGACGATATACGAAGTCGAAACGGACAAAGCCACCCTCTCCGTAGAAGCGGCGGATTCCGGGAAACTGGTACGGATCGTGAAGGATGCCGGAGAGGTGGTCAAACCGGGAACCGTGATCGGCTACCTGGAGAGCTGATCGCCGGCGGTCCCAGCTCGACGGATTGCCAGAGAGACAAGGAACATCGGAAGGGGGAACTATTCATGGCCAAAGATGTGTATTTCGTGGGCACCGACATCGGGACGCTGGGGACCAAGTCGGTCGTGGTGGATCTGAAGGGGCGGATCCTGGGCAGCGACTACGCCGAGTACGGTGTGCTCACCCCTCAACCCCTCTGGGCCGAACAATGGCCCCATGTCTGGTTCGAGGCGGTGTGCAAGACCATCAAGAATGCCCTGCTCAAGGCCAACATCCCGGCCGAGAGGGTGGCGGGAGCCTGCATCAGCGGCTTGTACGGCGGCTCCGGCATCCCCTGCGACCGGGAGGGCAAGGCACTGCGGCCCTGCCTGATCTGGATGGACCGCCGGGCTACCAAAGAGGTCGGCTGGGTCATGGAAACCATCGGCACGGACAAGGTCTTCGAGATCACCGGCAACTACGTCGATTCCTATCACGGGTTCACCAAGATCCTCTGGATCAAGAACAACGAGCCTGAGGTCTGGAAGCGGATCGATCAGTTGATGACTCCCTACGGCTACTGCATCTACAGATTGACCGGAAATATGTCCCTTGATTACTGTTCGGCCGGAAACATCGGCGGAATCTTCGATCTGAAGAAGCGCGATTTTTCAGGCGAGCTGCTCCAGGCCATGAACATTCCCAGGCGTTTCTTTCCGGAGTCACTCAGCGAGTCCTGGGAAGTGGTAGGTAAGGTCGGCAGGGCGGGAGCAGAGCTGACCGGCCTGCCTGAAGGCTGTCCGATCTGTCCCGGCGGGGTGGACTGCGTGGTGGCCACGTTGAGCGCCGGAGGAATCAGCATCGGCGACCAGGTTGCCATGATCGGCACCTCCATGGCCTACGGAGTGATTCATGACGGCAGCAACTGCAGCCCCAACCTGGTGAATATGCCCCACGTGACCTATGCCAAGAGATCCGTCTATGCCTTCGGCGGGGTGACCACGGCGGGAGGGATCGTCAAATGGTTCCGGGACGAGTTCGGACAGACCGAGAAGCTTCTCGGCGGCATGGTGGATGTGGATCCCTACGACGTGCTCAGCCTGCAGGCAGCCCGGGTCAGCCCCGGGTCGGACAAGCTGCTCGTACTTCCCTACTTCATGGGTGAGCGGGCGCCGATCTGGGATGTGAACGCCCGGGGTACACTCTTCGGGCTCACCCTCTATCACTCCCGGGGACACATCTTCCGGGCCTTCATGGAGGCGGTGGCCTACGCTCTGCGGATCTGTGTGGAGTTCAGTGAAACTTTGGGAGTGAGCCTGAGCAAGGACCTGAAGCTCGTGGGCGGTGCCACCAAGTCACCTCTGTGGAAGCAGATCTTTGCCGACATTACCCGTTTTCCCATCCTCTGCGTCAGCGGAGGCGGGGAGGCGCCCTACGGTGACGCCCTCCTGGCCGCTAAAGGAGTCGGAGCGGTCGAGGACTTCCAGGTGATCAACGACTGGCTGAGCTTCGATCCTCCGGTCAAACCCCACGCTGAACGGATAAAGATCTACGATGCGTACTACCGCGAGTGGAAGGCTCTCTACGAAGTTCTTAAAGAGCCGTTCGCCCGCCTGCAGACGCTGGTATAGTTGTCCTGCCCCCCGATCGCCTGTAAGATGGTCAGCATACTCAAGGGGGGTGTATGTCGCAGACTCTGTTCTCCACGACCGTCCGACCGGACATCGATGAGCTTCTGGCCGTGCTTCGCCGGGAACGGGTACCGAAGCGAATTCACCACATCGAGCTGTTCCTCGATCCGGAGATGATCGAGGCTGTGGATCAGCGCTTTGAGCTTTCTCGGGATCTGAACCGCTCGGATCCCTTCTATGCTCTGAAACGGGACATCCGGGTCCACGCCTTTCTGGGCTATGATGCCTTCCGGTTCGGCTTCGTGCCCATGGACATCTTTCCCATGCCCGCTTTGGAAAGCGGCGATACCGCGGTGGGCGATCAGAGCCGGGGCAGGCGGGAGTGGATCGAGGAGCACGATGCTGCGATCTGCACCTGGGCCGACTTCGAGGGCTACCCCTGGCCCGAGGTTGACCAGATCGATCTTAAGTCCCTCGAGTGGATGGAGCGCAATCTTCCGGAGGACATGGGCTGCTACGAGCTGACAGCCCACATCTTCGAGATGGTCAATTTCCTCCAGGGCTACGAGCGACTGTGCTACAATCTCTTCGATGCTCCGGATCTGGTCGTTGCGATCTGCGAGAAGATCGGAAGGTTCTACGCGGATTTCACGGAGCTGATCTGTGATTTCGAGTGTATGTCGGTGGTGTGGGGATCAGATGATCTGGGATTCCGCTCTGCCACCATGACCAGCCCGGAGTTCCTGAGGGAACAGATTTTACCCTGGCACCAGGTCTGCGCCCGGATCGCCCACGAGCACGGCAAACCCTACCTGCTGCATTCCTGCGGCAATCTGGATGCGGTCATGGAGGAGCTGATCGACACCGTGAGGATCGACGGGAAACACTCTTTCGAAGATACGATTCTGCCGGTCAGCGAAGCCTATGAACGCTATGGCCAGCGGATCTCGATTCTCGGCGGGATCGATGTGGATTTTCTCTGTCGGGCTTCGGAGATCGAGATCCGCAAGCGGGTGCGGGAGACTCTGGAGGCCTGTACGGCAAGGGACCGCGGCAGCGGCTACTGCCTGGGCACCGGCAACACCGTGGCCAACTACATGCCCCTCGACAGCTACCTGGTCATGCTCGACGAGGGGCGCCGGTACCGTTTGTGACTGCGTGCAAGAGGTTGGTTGCAATAGTGCTACCATTTGAAGAAATCAAGGCGCAATTGGGAAGTCGATAACGAATCGCCCATCCTATGTGCCTTCTTTGAGGTAATGCCAGTCGTCGGCCCACACCTTCTGCCCCCCGCCGGCGGGACCGGCCAAACCGAGTTGTCCCTTGCCCGCAACCCCTTCGCGACTGCCGTCCACAGCCGGATCGACGTATCGATTGAACCAGATGTCCAGCTCCCCCTTGAGCTCGGCGATCCTCTTCCCGCAACCCCCTTCCCCATAGAGATTTTTCCGCTCCTCCGGATCCTCTCTGAGATCGTACAGCTCGTGGGGACCGTAGGGATAGCGGTGTACGTACTTCCAGCGCCCGGTGCGGATCATGCGAACCGGTCCGTATTCGTCGAAAACTACGACCGGCTTTTCCTTCAAGGTCTTTCCCTTCAACGCAGGCGCGAAGCTCCGTCCCGGCAGCGCCTCTTCATCAGGATTATCGATGGCGAGGAAATCCAGCAGGGTGGGCAGGAAGTCGTAATGGCTGAGCAGGTCGTGGTATACCTTGCCGGCGGGAAGCCGCCCCGGTACTGAGATGATTGCCGGAACCTTTACCGAGGTCTCGTACATGTTTTGGGGGAAGGTGCCGTTGCCCTTTCCGTAGACCCCGTGATGACCCATGTTCATGCCATTGTCGCTGGTGAAGAAGATCAGGGTATTGTCCCGGGCTCCCATGGCTTCCAGCTCTTCCAGGATCCGCCCGATCCCGGAATCCATAGCAGTCACCGCGGCGAAGTAGCCGCTCAACAGCTCCCGTCGCTTCTCCCCCTCGCCGTAGGGGGCGGTGTTGATCTGCCGGGGGTGCATCGGTTCAATGGGTATACTTTCGAAGGGACAATTATCGAAGTAATCGTCGTAGAGCTCGGGAGGGTGATTTTCCCTGTCCCAGGGACTGTGTGGCGCCGTGTAGTGTATGCTCAGGTAGAAGGGTCTGTCGGAGTTTCTCTGTTCATTCAGAAAGGTCAGGGCGTTCTCCGTGATCGCATCGGTGACATAGCGGGGCTCGTGGTAGATCCTGCCCGCCCGGATCATCGGCGCCCCGTAGTAGGGGCCGGCGCCCTGGGCGTGGACCTTCCAGAAGGAGAAGCCCAAGTGCGGATGCAGCGCATCCCCCAGGTGCCACTTGCCGCTGATGCCGCAGGTGTAGCCGGCGGCCGCCAGAATGTCCGTATACCCGGTTATGCCGGCCAGATAGCGTATGACGGGGCCATGCTCTCCCCACTCGAAGGGCACGTCTCCCCGACGGATCCAGTCGTGGATGCCGTGCTGGGAGGGGATCCTCCCGGTCAACAGCGAGGCCCTGGCCGGCGAGCAGACCGGGGAAGTGCAGAAAAAGTTGTCGAAGCGTAAGCCCTCCCGCGCCAGGCGGTCGAGGTTGGGGGTGCGGATCTCCCCATTGCCGGCGCATCCCAGGGCCCAGGCGCCCTGATCGTCGGTGAGTATTAGAACGACGTTTGCTTTCTTTCCCTTCGGGCTCATCAGAGGGTGCTAGCTCAGTACTTTCACGTCAAAGGGCTCGAGATCGATGCGGCCGCCGAGTTTCGACCCGCTGAGCATCTCTACGTACTTTCGGCCGCCCAGATCGACCACCTGCGGCGATTGAGTGAAGTTGAGCAAGAATATGTAAGAACGGTGACCGTCGCTGCGAAGCTGAGCGGTCACCCCTTCGGGAAGGTCCGCCGCCAGTGCGCGCCTCAAGGAAAGCCCGTCGACGAGGGAGGCGTAGAAATCCTTCAGAAACCGCTCTTCGACCCGGGCGGCAAGATAATAGGCCTTTCCGCCGCCATAGTTGTTGGCGGTCAGTGCCGGTTCGCCTTTGTAAAAGTCCCCCTTGTACCTGGCCAATACATGCGCCGATTCGGCGTGAAGGATCTCACAGAAATCCCTTAACTCGTATTCACCGGTGATTCCGAGGTCGTTGTTTGCCTCCATTATCAGGCCGTTGCGTTCCTGGGGGTACAGGGCGTCGATCTCCTCCGCCCAGATACCGAGCAGCTTTCTTAACGGGCCGGGAAAGCCTCCCAAGAAGCAGAGATCGTTTTGGTCAACGATCCCGCTCCAGTAGGTGCAGACCAGCACTCCCCCCTGCTCGACAAAGGATCCCAGGCGTTCGGCCACACCTTCCCTTATCATGTACAACATCGGAGCGACGATGAGCCTGTACGACGAGAAATCACAGTCCATGCTGATCACATCCGTGGGTATCCCCAGAGTCCAAAGGGGGTAGTGGTGATTCTTGCAGGTTTGTTCGTACTTCTTGTTTCGCTTGTACACCGGTCCCATGGCGTCGTCGATCGCCCAGCGATTCTCCCAGTCGTAGATGATGGCTGTTTCCGCCGGTACGGTGGTGCCGACCAGGTCGTCCAGTTTCCTGAGGTCGGATCCGACCCGGGCCACCTCTCGGAATATTCGGGTATGCTCACTTCCGGTGTGGTCCACCACCGCGCCGTGGAGTTTCTCGCTGCTTCCCCTGCTCTTCCGCCACTGGAAGTACTGGACCGTATCCGAGCCATGGGCCACGGCCAGGAGCGAGCTCAGCCGGTGCATCCCCGGTCTCTTGAGTTTGTGCACCGGGTGCCAGTTGCTCACACTGGGAGTGCTCTCCATCAGCATAAATGGCTTGCCGCCCTTGAGGGAGCGCATGATGCCGTGAGAGAAAGCGGTGTCTGCCGCCACTTTCCAGTCTCTTCCCTCCCCGTCCGAGGGATGCCCGCAGCCTGTCGTGTCGCCGTTGGAATGCCAGCAGGGATAGCTGTCCCAGCTGATCACATCCAGCTGTTCAACAAACTTCCAGTAGTTCAAGCCCGGATAGGTGCCCATAAAATTGGTGGTAACCGGCACATCGGGTGTAATTTCTCGAAGCGGCGCAAGTTCGGTTCTTAGAAAATCGATGGTCTGGTCGGTGACGAAGCGCTTCCAGTCAATTGTCAAACCGTGAAGCAGGGATTCGCCGATGGGGGATGGGGATTCGATCTGCTCCCACTCCGTGTAGGTATGACTCCAGAAGGCGGTCCACCAGGCGCGGTTCAGATTGTCCAAATTGTTGTCGTACTTTCGGCGCAGCCACGTTCGAAATGCTTCCTGACAGAGCCGGCAGTGGCACTCCCCGCCGTACTCGTTTGAGATATGCCACATCAGCAGGGCGGGATGGCTCCGGTAGCGCTCGGCAAGTTTGCGGTTGATGATCCCAACGCACTTCCGGTAAGCGGGAGCAGTGTAACAGTGGTTGTGGCGCAGCCCGTGAAGTCGCTTCCTGCGATCGGCGGTTACCCGAAGTACTTCCGGGTACTTCTGCGCCAGCCAGGCCGGTTTGCCCGCCGTCGGGGTGGCCAGGATGACAAAAATACCGGACCTAGCCAGATCATCCATGATCCGGTCAAGCCAGGAAAAGTTGAACTCCCCCTCCCGAGGTTCCAGTGTGACCCAGGAAAATATGCCGAGGGTCATGGTGTTGCATCCGGCCAGCTTCATCAGCAGAAGGTCTTGTTTGAGAATATCGGGTCTGTCGAGCCATTGGTCGGGATTGTAGTCCGCGCCGTGGACCAGGTGAGGAAGCTTTGGGTTGATCGTAGGGTGTTTGCTTATTCGACTGAACTTTCTTTGTTCCACGTCCAATTCCTCATCGCCGTGACGGCGAACTACCCCTTGATTCCACTGGAGGTTATGCCCTGGACAAAGTACCTCTGGGTGAAGGTAAACATGAAGATCGTCGGAATCACGGCAAACGTGGCCCCGGCCATTTGCAGCGCGTAGTTGGCGCCCTCCCGGGCCTGAAAGAACTGGAGTCCGACCGTCACCAACTGCTTCTTCATCGTATTGATGAAGACGAAGGGATTCACGTAGTCGTTCCACAGCCAGATGAAGGTGAACAGGACCATGGTTATCAGCGCCGGCTTGGCAAGGGGCAGGATGATTCGATAGTAGATGGTGAAGTGCCCGTAGCCGTCGATCCGCGCCGCCTCGGATAACTCGATGGGTATGGTCATGAAAAACTGACGTAGCATAAAGAGGAAAAACACGTCAAAGGTAGCAGGGAGGATCAGGGCCCACTGCGTGTCGATAATATGCAACGACTTGTACAACAGGTAGCGTGGAATGATCGTGACCTCCGGGGTGATCATCATGGTGGACATGAAGATCAGAAAGATGATGTTTTTACCCCGGAATCGTAGCCGGGCGAAAGCGTAGGCGGCAATAGTGACAAAGAAACCACGCAGAGGAATGGCGATCAACACCACGCGAATGCTGTTCCAGTACCAGCTGAAGTACATATCGTCTCTGAGAACCCGTTGAAAGTTCCCCAAAAAGGGCTTGTCCGGGATGATCTTCAGGGGTTCAACGAACACCTGACCGGGGTATTTGAAGGAGGCGGAGATCATAAAGACGAAGGGCGTGATCATCATGAGCCCGATGACAAAGACCGCAAGCGAGAGTACGGCCTTGATTAGGAGGCGCGAGGTTTTACTACAACTCAGTAATGAACCCATAACTTTTGTGCTTTCCACTGCAGGAGGGTGATGATCAAGATGAAGAGGAACAGGAGGCAGGCCAGGGCATTGGCGTAGCTGTAATAGGAGTAGCGCAGGGCCTGTTCGTAGACAAAGAGCGTGATGATGCGGGTGGCCGAGCCGGGACCACCGCCGGTCAATCCTTTGACCAGGGCCAGAGAGTTGAAAGAGCCTATGATGGTCACCACCACGAGGAAGAACATCGTTGGAGAGATCATGGGCAGGGTGATGCGGTAGAATTTCTTCCACCATCCGGCTCCGTCGATCTCGGCGCATTCGTACAGCTCCTCGGGTACTTCCTGCAGCGCCGCCAGAAACACGATTGTCTGAAAGGCCAGGTTCCGCCAGATCTTTATGGCAGCTACGGTCGGCAAAGCCGACTTGACTCCGAGCAGCCACATCGGCAGGCACTCCTCAGGCACACCAAACAGCTTCAGAAGAGCATTCACCGGTCCTTCGAAGGGGTTCAGCACGATGGCCCAGACCATGCTTACAGCGATCACATTGGCCACGTAAGGCATATAGATCATGGTCCGGCAGGGAACCCTCAAGAAAAGGCTCCGATTCAGAAGCAGGGCCAGAAACAGGGAAAGAACGATTATTCCTCCGGCATAGATCACTGTGAAGTAGAAACTCCGGACATAGGCCGCCAGAGCAAGGCGATCGCCGAAGATGCGCACGTAGTTCTTCAGGCCAATGAACTCATTGGTGCGCATAGCCCCCAGTTCGTTGAAGTTCACCAGGCTGAGAAATAGCGAGTAGAAAAGAGGCAGGAAGTTGAACACCAGAAAGCCGAGGATGAACGGAGCGATGAACAACAGTGCCGTTCGTTCCTCTTTCAAAGATAGTCTGGTACCCCTGGCTTTCATGCCGCTCATGCACCGTCCTTATCCGATCCGAGAGTCTTCTTTGACAACAAGGGGCTCCCCCAAGAGGAGGAGCCCCATCTGTCTCAGGTTTTGTTCTCGGCCAGTACCTTGTCCGCTCGTTCCTTTATGACCCTGATCGTGTCCTCCAGGGACTGCTCTCCGGACAGGTACAGCTGGCCCTCCTGTTCGATGATGTCGGAGTATTCTCTAACCCTCGGTCCGCTGATCTTCTCATCCACGACGCCCAGAGTGTTGGCCAGCAAGGCTGCATTGAGCTCCTGTACCGTAACCGAACCGCTGGATTTCTCGGCGATTCCACCGAGAAGATCCTGTACTTCCTGCGGTGTCAGGTTGACCCGAGCGGGAATGCCCCCGGCATATTTATAGCTGTTCTCCGAAACCCAGGCAATGTAGCGGGCCGCGTTTTTGGGGTGCTTGGCGTTTTTCAGTATCGACCACACCCCGCCGGCCATCAGGTTGTTCTTGCCGTTCGGACCGGCTGCCGGTGTCTCGACAATGCCCCAATCCCAATCCCGGGGATAGGTCACCGGGTCGGTGAGCAGGCCGGTGAACCAGCTTCCGATGCAGATCATCCCGTACTTTCCGGTAGCGGCCCAGGTATCCCACTGCATCTTCTTGGCCTGGTATTCCAGATAGGTCGGTTGAACCTTGTGCACGGATCCGAGATCGTTCATGAATTTCAACGACTCTTTGAAAGCGGGATGATCGTAGTTCGAATAACCGTCCTCTGTGTATGCACTGATGTCCCGCTGCCTGGCCAGCATGTAGTAGTAGTAGGGCCAATTCACGAAGTACGATCCGTAGACCCCGTTGGGTTTGTCGACGAGCTTCTTGGCGGTGGCTACATAATCCTCCCAGGTCCAGGGCGATTTGGGGTAAGCCACGCCGGCTGAGTCGAAGATCGCCTCGTTGAAGTACACCGAGTGAATCGACTGCTCATAGGGCAGATAGAGAAGCCGGCCGTCGTACCTCTTGAGGAACTTTCCGTAGACAGCTTCCGCGTCGTAGCCGATCTCAGCCAAAATGCCGTCCAACTGCATGAGGAAACCGGCGTCGACGTAGCGGGCGATATTGATGGGGTTTGTCAGGCGGATGCAATCGGTGGTATCCCCGCCCATGATGGCAATATCTGTTTTGTCGTAGAACTCGATGTCCTCCCCCGGCACGAGCTGCATCTCCACCTTGATGCCCGTCTGCGCCTCGAAAGCCTCGTTCCGCGTGATGGTTGTATTGTCTGAGTAGTACTTGGAATTGGCGAAGAAGGTGACGATCGGCTCCTCTTCAGCCGTTTGCTCCTGCGCTCCCCCCGCGAACGCAGCCACCGACAACAGCAGCGCCAGCGCCGCGATTGCCAACCTGAGAAGTACGTGATTGTTCATACTTCCCTCCTTAGTTTTTCCAGCTGATCCTGCGGGTCAGCCTTGGATTTCCCTAACTGAGCTTCTTTCGATCAGTTTGGGTTGGATCAACGAGGTGGTTTGACAAACCACCTCCGGGTTTTGAATCCGTTCGAGAATGATCCTGGTAGCCAGTTCCCCCATGTACTGTCCGGGATGATCCACCGAGGTCAGAGCAATACCCGGCAGCTCGGACAGATTGGAGTTGTCGAAACTGATCACCGAAAGATCTTCGGGTATCTTCAAGCCGTGCTTGGCCGCCGCTTTGTACAGATCGATGCTCTCCTCGTCGTTCGTGCAGATGAAGGCGCTGGGCAGCTCTTTGCCGCTCGAGAAGAACGAATCTACCAGAGCAAAGGCTCTCCCCGAAGGAGCGGGACCCTTGAAATCCAATAACCAATACTCCCGAACATCCGCTTTCATTTCCTCGAGGAACTCCAGAGCTCCCTGCTTCCTCATCTGCTTGGGGTAGTAGTCCGCATCGCTTAGGATCCCTATCCTCCGATGCCCCTTGTCCCAGAGGTGTTTTGCCACCAGGCGGCCTCCGGCCAGATCGTCCATGGCGATGCGGGTGAAGCTCGAATCCGGAAAGTAGTTGTCGAT
>Ga0180438_10003355_pt1 | contig 24313 bp, 19 predicted proteins | sample SS_ome_12_FD_132455 | JGI IMG/M metagenome (GOLD analysis project Ga0180438, IMG submission 132455) | Hypersaline lake sediment archaeal communities from the Salton Sea, California, USA - SS_3_D_2 metaG | ecosystem: Environmental > Aquatic > Non-marine Saline and Alkaline > Hypersaline >... | reverse complement strand
TGGGATATTATCCAGTCGGTTATCATTTGGAGAATCAAATGGAAGTTCTCCGGGTGATACGCTTGAGACTGCAATTGTCCTTGCTCAAAGGTTTGCTGAGACAGGCGTGGATATTCTCGATATCGGCGGTGAGAGCACTCGCCCTGGTTCTGAACAAATCGATATAGAAGAAGAAATGGAACGGGTAATCCCGATTATCAGTTGGATTAAACGTGAAATTGATGTGCCTGTTTCAATAGATACATATAAAGCGGAAGTAGCCAGGGAAGCTTTGAACGCCGGCGCGGATATCGTCAATGATATATGGGGGTTAAAGGCAGACAAAGATATGGCGAGTGTTATCGCTGAATTTGAGGTTCCTGTAATCTTAATGCATAACCGCAGTTCATGGGCACATGCGGATATCCAGAAGAATCTTGGCGGAAGGTATATCGGGTTGGAGTATCAAGACCTTATTGAAGATATTAAATGGGAATTGTTGGAAAGCATTTCAATTGCATCCAATGCGGGTATTCCCGGGAAAAATATTATTATCGATCCTGGGATTGGTTTTGGTAAAACCGTTGAACAGAATCTTGAATTGATCAACAATATTGATAAAATCCGTGAACTGGGATATCCGGTTTTATTTGGCCCGTCGCGCAAATCATTTATCGGGTACACATTAGATCTGGCTCCTGGTGAGCGGATCGAAGGCACTGCGGCAGCAATCGCAATCGGGATCGATCGAGGGGTGGATATCATTCGTATCCATGATGTAGAATTCATGCTTCGAGTTGCGCGAATGTCCGACGCAATTGTGAGAAAAAATCCCTTTATTACCCTGGAGTAATTCATGCAAAACGATCAATTTCAGGCAAGTGGTTTTCTGAAAACTTCGTTCTCCGAGTACCAGTATTTTAGGATCACCAAACTTGAGCAGGATGGTTTTGTTGATCTTGACCATTTACCATTTTCACTGCGGGTGCTGCTTGAATCCTTGCTTCGGAATTGTGACGGAAATCGAATTAATGCACAGGATGTTCTCAATTTAGCAAAGTGGCAGCCCCAGGCTAAAAGCCGGGCATCGATATCATTTAAACCATCCCGGGTTGTAATGCAGGATTTCACCGGTGTTCCAGCTATTGTAGACCTTGCAGCAATGCGCTCAGCTTTAAATCGTTCGGGAGGCGATCCATCAAAGATCAGTCCGGTTTTACCGGTGGATCTGGTTGTTGACCATTCCGTCCAGGTCGATTTTTTTGCTTCACCTGATGCTCTCCGGAGGAATTCAGAAATTGAATTCCAGCGGAATTTTGAACGTTACAAATTCTTAAAGTGGGGCCAAAATGCGTTTAAGAATTTTCGGGTTGTCCCTCCGGCGACTGGCATTGTTCACCAGGTGAACCTTGAATATCTCGCCTCACTGGTTGTGTCCAAAGAAGTAAATGGCGAATTGAATGCGTACCCGGATACACTTGTAGGCACGGATTCTCATACAACAATGATAAATGGTCTGGGAGTATTAGGTTGGGGGGTAGGCGGGATAGAAGCTGAAGCAGTGATCCTGGGGCAGCCGATAGACCTGGTCATTCCCGATGTTGTCGGTTTTGAGCTGGTTGGGAACTTAAAGGAGGGAGTGACCGCAACTGATCTCACTCTGACAATTACCCAGATGCTGAGGGAGAAAGGTGTAGTTGAGAAATTCGTTGAATTCTTTGGCTCTGGTTTGGACTACCTGTTGCTGCCTGATAGGGCAACCATATCTAATATGGCTCCTGAATATGGCGCTACGGTCAGTTACTTCCCTGTTGATGATGAAACCTTACGCTATTTACGATTGACTGGAAGATCAGAAGTTCAGATCGAGCTGGTTGAGAAATATTGTAAGGAGCAGAGATTATTCCGGACAGCAAACACACCTGCTCCACAGTTCAGTGAAACGCTGTGGCTGGATTTAAATAGTATTGAACCATCTGTCGCCGGACCAAAACGGCCGCAGGATAGAATCCCGGTACGGGAAGTTAAGGAGAAATTTATTACCATCTTAGAAGCTGAAATCCAGAATGGAGGATATGGGATAAATGAATCGGATTTGAGAAAAAAATCTCCCCTCAACGGAAAGGATACTGAAATTGGGCATGGAGCAGTTGTGATCGCTGCGATTACCTCATGTACAAACACATCTAATCCAATGGTTATGATTGCGGCTGGTCTGCTGGCGAAAAAGGCGATCGAAAGTGGTTTGTCGGTTCCGGCATATATCAAAACAAGTCTGGCTCCAGGATCAAGGGTAGTTACGGAATATCTGGAACATGCCGGACTGTTGGAGCCATTAGCAAAACTTGGTTTTAACATTGTTGGATATGGGTGTACTACATGCATTGGCAATTCTGGCCCTCTGCCAATAGAGGTGGTGAGGGCGATTACAGGCGAAAATCTGGTATCCGTTGCAGTGCTTTCGGGGAACAGGAATTTTGAAGGTCGAATACATCCATATGTGAGGGCTAATTTTCTTGCATCACCTCCGCTCGTTATCGCGTACGCTCTTGCTGGGACTGTTAACATCAATTTATTAAACGAACCGCTTGGAAATAATAAGAATACCGGTGAACCGGTTTATCTGAATGACATCTGGCCGTCAAGTAAGGAAATCATCGAGATTTTAAATAATTCGATTAAACCGGCTTTATTTCTTGATAAGTATAGCAATGTGTTTTCGGGTAATGATACCTGGAATGAAATAAAGGTCGATGGGGGGGAAATATTCCAATGGGATGAGAAATCGACATACATTCAAGAACCACCATTTTTCGATAACATAAATAAAATTGTGCCGCCTGTGGAGGATATTTTTCATGCCAGGGTTATTGCGGTTCTTGGAGATTCAATAACCACAGACCACATCTCACCTGCTGGTACGTTTTCTCCAAACAGCCCAGCTGGAAGATTTTTAGAAGAGAGAGGTGTACCACAGCGCGAATTTAATACTTATGGCGCCAGGCGTGGCAATGACCGGGTAATGACCCGCGGAACCTTTGCCAACATCCGCTTGAAAAATTTACTGGTCCCAGGAGTTGAGGGGGGAGTGACTGTTCATCTTCCAGATGGAGAACAGATGACAATTTTTGACGCCGCTCAGAGATACAGGGAAGAACAGGTACCGTTGATCGTGCTGGCAGGAAAAGAGTACGGCACTGGTTCGAGCCGCGATTGGGCAGCAAAAGGAACTCTGCTGCTAGGTATAAAAGCAGTCATTGCAAGTTCATTCGAGCGGATCCACCGCTCGAACCTGATCGGGATGGGTATATTGCCGCTCGAATTCAAAACTGGCGAAAGTTTTGAATCCCTTGGATTATCTGGCAAGGAAAAGTACTCAATTGTTGGGTTGTCGGAAAATATCGAAACCGGTAAAGAAGTACTCGTACAGGCGGAAAATGAAGATGGGGGCTTGATTGAATTTAAAGTGATTGTTCGCCTGAATACTCCTTTAGAAGTTGAGTACTATAAAAATGGGGGGATTTTACACACTGTTTTACGATCGATGCTTTAGCAGTAATCGATTAATCACAAAACATAAGGTTTGGTTTAGATAAAAAGATTTTCGAATTAATTGTTTTCCGATAAATTTTCAATTTCATCTGAACCAGACTCGCTTCTTTCTTCAGGGTTCACTTCCCTGCGAACAAGTTCCAATCCCTGGGTCAGTAAACCTAATTGTGCAATTGCCATCCATATAAGGAATATCGTGACTCCTGATGCCAACCAATTCCAGTAAGTGGGGATATTAGTTTCCAGATGTTCAAGTTGTAGTTTTAATCCATTAATTAATTCGATATACTGTTCGATCACAAGGTTGAATTCATTAATGCTTTTATCGATTTCCCCTACGGAATCTGCCATAAATATCAGATCTTTCTGAATTACATTCAGATTGCCAGTTGCTTCGGATAGGCTTTCCTCCATTTCAATCATAGTCGGTGGTATTTCGCCTAAACTAATTGAAACATCCGCAATTGCTTCATGAAGAGGTTGGTCTGGTTGATAAGCGCCTCTATTGAATATTGTCAGTGCCCTGAGGACTGAATCAATCAACCTTGTGCTTTTCTGAACGCCTTCAAGAGATGATTGGGTTGCTTCAATCGTGGTAGGCAATTGATCTTTCATCAATACCCCAACGTTTTCTATGAACGGTTCTGATGCCACAATGGCATTTCCTGTGGTAACAAGGGTGCTTTGAAGTGCTTCCAAGCTTTGGGTTGAAGTTTCAAGAGCTTGCTGGCTCAACAATAACCCTTCCACGGTTGTATCGAGGGTACTTGTCAAAAGGCTGACACTTGATGATATACCTTCCGAAACCGGGGTTTTCACCTTCCATACAACATACATAGCAATAAGGCTGAAAATCAGCCCGCCTATGGCTGCCGCTATAAGCAGTATTCCAATTATCCGGTACAAGATTTTTTTCATTTTTGTATCCCTCCGTCAGCGGTGTTTAATTCCCTAAGATATTTTATCACCTGTTAATAATTCTGTTTACATTTTAAAGAAATACTGTGGAAATTACGGCACTTTGAATTCAAATCGCCAGCGGTTTTCCGACAATTTTTCTTTTGAAGATGTTTTGCCAAGCAATTGGAACCAGGTCTTACCTGGCTTGTAAGGATAAGTAAATCCATCTGGCATTGTAAGGATTAAAGGTGCATCGGTATCTCCCCGGCTCCAAGATATTTGAAAAAGTAACCCATCCCTGATTGCTACAGCCTCACCTTCTCCTGAGAATCTGATATTAAACACCTCATTATCCCCGGCTTCAGTCTGGTATGCATATTTATGTGCCAGAAAAAGAATTATTACATTACTGGAGCTAATTTGTTCACCAATAAGTTGGTCAACCAGAGGCTCATAAACTTCTTCCTGTGGAGCTGCTTCTTGGGTGTCCTGATATCGCTGGTAATATCCGGTTTCAGGATCATAAACCCACCTGGAATAGGCGCTGTGTGAAATCCGAATGGTTATATCTTCCGCTGGTATACCATTCTCCGGTGGGATTTCTGAAAATACCATACCATCCAGATTCTGTTTATCATTAGAAATTCCTATATCACTCAAATACTCCTCCAGAGTGCTGGTGTCAACCATCAGATGGTTGTAGCTTTCAGGTTCAATCCGGCAAAGAGGGGGACAGGAACCATATTTTTCGACAACAAGGCGGTCAGAAACTACGCTCTTTAACAATTTTTGATAGATGCGCCAATCGGCAAGTCCGAAGATAAATAGAGATTTATACATCTTTATAATATTTAGATCAAAAAGGCGGGCAGACCTGATTGGCCCAATTCTCTGTGCGTCCTCACCGTAAAAAATTGCTGTCAGTCGTGTAACTCCGTTATTCTGGTAATAATCATAGACAATATCTGCACTGGATATCCCCCAGGGAGGTCTCTGACCGCGCGGGAATAACTGCACTTTTACAGCGATGGGTCGCCTGTTTAAATTATCCAATTTCTCTACTTCGAGCCCGGTTAATGGGTTGATATTCGCATCCGATCCGGGGGTCTCGATCGTGGGTGAAGAAGTGGTGTGGGAATTTATTCTTTGAGTGGGAGCTGCTGTTACCGGAACTGGTGTTGCTGACTCTGAAGCATATGCAGTTGGTTGGACATTTGTCTTGGTGGGAGTTTGGGTTTCCTGGAATTTTTCTGTTTGAAGGGGTGTACCTGAACTGCATGCGTAAAAAAATAATGCAAGCAAAAAATTGACTGCTTGCAAAGGTCGAATTTTCCAATAATTACTGAACTTCATGATTAACCAGGATAAAGAAGCCCTCCTATAATCAATGCTACCAAAAAATTTTTACCAGAGTTGTTTATATGCGAGGGTCATTGTCTCTGAGTTATGGGAGACCGTACTGGTATTTAACTGTTCCATCTCCCGGGATTTCCATTGTGGAGGATTGGCCAATTACTTGATACCAGGTGTTGCCTGGTTTATATGGATAGGAGGTTCCATCAGGGAATGTCAGATATAAAACGGAAGTATTTTCGGGTCGGTTCCACTGTAGATCAAATTTTTGGCCGTCTCGGAAAGCATAAGCAGGACCGGTGCCTGAGAGATTAATATCAACAATTTCAGATTTCCCGAGTTTTGAGCCCGGGGTCAGTTGATTTGGAGCTTGAAGGATGACAACATTATCCGCAGTGACCTGGGTTCCGGTAAGCTGATCGATTAATGGCTCATATCCCTGGGTTGCAAAATCTGGACTTTCTTGTGCATCCTGAAACCGGAGATATTTCCCACTCACGGGATCATAATCCCAGCGATTGTATGAACTGACCGAATAACGGACGATAACCTGGAGAATTGGCAAACCTCCCGCAGGAAGCGTGGAAGCAAATGTCATCCCGTCCAGGTTCTGGCGTTCGTTCACCAGACCAAGTTCGGGAACATAATTTGAAAGATCCTGGGTATTGGTCATCAGGAAATTAAATCCATTCGGGTCCACCCGGCATAGAGGTGGGCATTTGCTGTATCCCTCCAGAACCAGTCTATTTGCATACTGGTTACTGAAAATTCTGTTCAATATCCTGCTGTCAGCGCTTCCGAAAGCAAAAATTGATTTATACATGTTGACAAGATTACCATCCAGTAAACGGGCTGATCTGATTGGACCTACCTGTGCGGCATCATTTCCCAGGAATATAGCGTGAAATCGAGTCAGGCCGTTGTTTTGATAAAAATCATATACAATATCAGCAAGTGATATTCCCCAGGGAGGGCGCTGGCCTCTGGGGAATACCTGAACCTTCACAGCCAGAGGATATCTTTCCAAGAGAGCTGGATTGGATACCTTCAGCCCTGTAAGCGGATTTACATCCGCCGGGAAATTTACGGGACCGTAATTTGTGAATTCCAACGTTGGAGCGGGTTCTAATGTTGGAGTAGGAAGTGGAGTATCTGTGGGAATAATGGTTGGCGGTGGTGCAGTTGGTGGAGGGGCAGGTTGAGTCGGCAAGATTTCAACAGACTGCCTAACGGGAATATTGCAGGCAGTCAGCGCGATTATAAATAGCAGGGTAATTAATCCATTTCTTTTCATTCGAGTTTATCTCACGGAATTTGAATTCAAGCAATTCAAGCGTCAATCATACCGCGATTGTAAGACTTTGCCAAACCCTTATGTATATATTTAATTTTTTTTATACAAATTTTAATAACAACAAAATACTACCTTAATTAGCATGTAAACTAATACTGCTTTGCGTTTTCTGTAAATAATCCTATAATCTGTCCTGATGCAGAATGTCGATAACCAGATTTTGGTTGGATCACCCCGAATCAAAAAAACCCTTATTGTTGTTGTGGGGGTCCTTTTTCTGATTTGGGTAATTTTTACTCCCGATGGGCTTTTGGGAAAAGCAGGTGCGGTTGGTTATGCAGTGTGTCACAAAATTTCCAGTCGTTCATTTGTTATTGGTGATAGGCCTTTCCCTTTGTGTGCACGCTGTTCAGGTATGTACCTGGGTGCGCTTCTAGGTTTGATTTATCAGTCTATCCTCTCCTGGAAATCTGGTCTCCTGCCGCCCAGGCGAGTGACAATTGTATTAGGGGTTTTTGTATTGATATTTGTTATCGATGGCATGAATTCGTTTCTTTACCTAGTCCCATTTGATCTGGCTTTATATACGCCCAAAAACCTGTTCAGGTTGATTAGCGGTACGGGTATGGGGATAGTTATTGCAGCAGCAATATATCCGGTATTTCATCAAACAGTCTGGATAGATTGGGTAAAAAAACCTTCTATCCCAGGGATTAAATCGTTGTTTGGATTAATTGGAATTCTCTTCATTTTGATTGTCGGATTATATAAAGGATCCTTTTTGGTCTTATACCCATTGGCATTGATCAGTTCTGCAGGAGTGTTGATCCTTTTAACTGTGATTTACACTGTCCTATGGATAATCCTGTTGAAATCAGAAAACCGTTATAATTTATTAAATGAGCTTACTTTACCGCTAACTGGAGGGTTTGGAACAGCGATGTTGCAGGTGATCGTATTCACCATAATCCGTTATACTCTTACGGGAACTTGGAATGGTTTTGATTACTTTTAAATATAAGGTTCAAGATATATGGAAGTCCTGACAGGAGTGTTCAGCGCATTTGGGTTGTCTGCAAGTGCTGGATTGAATGCATATATACCATTACTAGTAGTTGCTTTAACAGCACGCTATACAGATTTAATAAAGTTATATCAGCCGTGGGACACTCTGACCAATGGGTGGATAATAGGCCTGCTATTAATTCTTCTGGTAATTGAAATTTTTGCTGACAAAGTTCCAGCAATTAACCACATAAATGATGTAATTCAAACGATCGTCCGGCCAGTTGCCGGGGCGATTGTTTTCGCTGCCAGCGCTCAGGTGTTCAGCGAACTGCATCCAGTACTGGCGATGGGGTCAGGAATACTGGTCGCGGGGAGTGTGCATGCTGCAAAATCTGTTGCTGTGAGGCCAGTTGTTACCGCCACGACCGGAGGGACCGGGAATATAGCCGTCAGCACCATAGAAGATGTAACCGCCACGGTTACATCCATTATAGCAATTGTAATTCCTTTATTATTTTTATTAATCGCGCTGGTGATTGGCGTTTGGATTATCTATAAACTATGGACAAAGAATAACAGGCAAAGGGAAGAAGTATGAAGTACTGGGGTTTTGGCTGAACTTTTCCCTTGATATAAAAATTTCCCGGGATGGAGGAAAATATGGCTGAGGAAAATGAGACGAATTATTCAATCCCTACTATGGATGAACCTGGCTCGAGAAAAAACCGAACGATTGTAATAATTCTTGTAGTTGTCCTGGTACTATTTTGCTGCTGTTGTATTGGAACGTTAGGCTTTGGTTGGACATTTGGCGATATGTTTGTTGATTTCTTTTCAAATCTCTGAATTTCTGAACAATATCTCAGCATTAAAATTTTCAATATCTGGAATGGCGCCCGAAAAATTATAACTCGGGTTGGGTGATGCCTTACGCCTGTTCGGAAAAAATTTGAATCGCGGCTTTAGGGTCGAAACTGATTATTACCGGTTCTCCAGGCTCTGGGATATTAAAATTTGAATTGAAATCAAAGGTCAGGGTCTCTCCTCCAACCTCAATGGTAGTCCTGTAAATTCCGCCTCGAAAGATAAAATCACTGATCACACCAGAAATTTTGTACATCCCTTGATCTCCGAGATATACAGAATCGGGGCGTAGCAATATGACGACCTCTCCTGCGGCTTTTCCATTATGAGGAAACCTGCCTATCGGAGTTTCAATATAATAATGTTCTCCTTCCTGTCTAATGTAACCCGGGAAATAATTGTCCAGGCCGAGAAATTGGGCCACGTATATGGTCGCTGGATTGCGGTAAAGATTTTGTGGAGTGTCAAACTGTTCAACAGTTCCCTCTCTCATAATGACCACCCGGTCCGCAATAGTGAACACTTCCTCCTGGTCGTGTGTAACGTACAGGGTGGTTTTTTCACTTTTTTGCAGAATTTTCTTCAGATCAATAACCAGATTTTCACGCAGATTCCGATCCAGGGAACCTAGAGGTTCGTCAAGCATAAGCAGTTGAGGGTTTGGAGCCAGAGATCGGGCCAGGGCGATACGCTGGGTTTCGCCACCTGAAAGCGAATTGATATCCCGTTTTTCAAACCCGGGCAGACCTACAAGACTGAGGATTTCATTCACTCGTTTATTTATCTGATCTCTCTCCATACCAGCCATTTCCAAACCGAAAGCAACATTCTGGTAAACATTCATATGGGGAAATAGTGCAAAATCCTGGAACATGAGACCAAAATTACGTTTATATGAAGGTTGGTGAATGATGGATGAACCATCCCAGCATAATTGTCCACTATCGGGTGGGGTTAATCCTGCGATAATTGATAATAAAGTGGATTTTCCGCAACCACTGGGACCGAGAATCCCTACAGTTTCTCCTGAGTTTGCATAAAAGGAAAAATTTTTTAATACATTCACATCTCCGAATGATTTCTGGATATTGTCTACAACGAGCATTTTCTTGACTGCTGAAAAACTTTTCTTTTCCAAAGTTTTAAAATTCTCCGACGTTTGCAATTCGAAAACGGTCTAAAAACAATACGCTGATTGCTATTGTCAACATAAGAATCGTGCTGAGCGCCATCGCCTGTCCGTAATTCAACGCTCCTGGCTGAGATAGGAAACGGTAGATTAAAATCGGAATTGTTGGATATTCAGGTCTGGCGATCAATGCAGTGGCTCCAAATTCTCCTAAGGAAATTGCGAAGGCAAATATTGCCGCGATAATCAGAGCCCTTCCCACGATTGGCAAATCAATTCGTTTAGCGACTTCAAAATTTGATGCGCCCAGCATCTGGGCTGCATTCCGTATTCGGGGATTAATACTTCGCAATGATGGAGTCAAACTGCGAACAATAAAAGGAAATGCAACCAGTGTATGGGCGAGTGGAATAAGTAATAAAGATGCACGCAGGTCGAGCGGTGGTTTATTTAATGCAATTATAAATCCCAGCCCAAGCGTCACAGCGGATGTTCCAAGAGGGAGCATGATAAGTGGGTCAAAAAATTTGGTTAAGCAGGATTGTTTATTGTGAGTTAACACCCAGGCAGTGGGTAATCCCAATACCAGCGCCAAAAAGACTGTCAATCCAGCGTAAACCAGAGAAACCATAATCGCAGTAGTAGGGGGGGAATAAAAAAGTGAATCACGACGGTTTATGGATAGCTCGCGATAGTAATCGAGAGTCAACCTCGAATGAAATGTTGAGGCTGGTTCAATGCTGGGATTAATCTGCATGAATGATCTGCTTATCAGGGCTAATAAAGGGGCAATGAGAATTATCAGGATTATGGATATCATCACCCATGCAAAGAGTTTGTTTGGCCATGTGGTTAATTTTTGCTGGGTGAATTCTTGAGGTCTGAGCGATAAGGGATGATTTAATCGTGAGGATAATCTCGTATAAACGATGGTCAGGATAAGGGTGCATACTAGTTGAATAACAGCCAGAACTGCTGCAGTAGGAAGGTTGAATAAACCTGCTGTCTGGTAATAGATTTCCACCTCCAGGGTTGCGAATCTGGGACCTCCTAAAACCAGAATGACTCCAAAGGATGTGAAATTAAATATAAAAACAAGTAGAGCTGCAGCAAGAATGACTGGCATTAATATGGGCAATGTCACTTTTGTTAATGATTTTGTCCGATTGGCGCCCAGCACCTGGGCAGCCTGGGTAAGGCGCGGGTCAATATGGGACCAGAAATCCCCGACCATTCGCAGGACGATGGTAATGTTGTAAAAGACATGCGCCAAAAGAATGGCATAAAATGTATTTAATAAATGGATAGGCGGATATGAGAAATTAAATATCTCCATAAATATCAAATTCATCCAGCCGCGCGGTCCAAGCAGTGAATTAAATGCTGCTGCAACAACCAGGGTGGGTAATACAAACGGGATTACTGTAAGAGAGCGAATGAGCGATTTTCCACGGAAATCATACCTGGCAAAAAGATATGCGCCAGGTAATCCAATGAATAATGTAAGCAGAGTTGAAGTTGTTGCCTGCAGGAAAGTGAAACCAATAATTCGCCAGGTCGAGATCGATGAAAGAGTATCAACGAATTGGTTTAAAAAGCCGTTTTCTGAGCGAGCCAGGCTGGTTCTTAAGATACTCCCTAAAGGGTATATATAAAAAACCAATAAAAAGGCAATTGGAACGAGCCATAATATTACTGACGACCAATTGCCTTTCCTATTTGAGCTTAAATATAATCTCATCTGAGAACAGTTTCAGTCCATTCATTTATCCACTTCTCCCGGTTCTCCGCTATATCTTCAGGGCTGATATTGGCAGTTTCTTCGGGAGTGATTAGATAATTGATAAACACATCATCCAGGGTTGCATCAGAATTGACAGGGAAAACGAACATTCGCAGTGGTATATCCTCTTGAAATTTCCTGGCTAGCATAAAATCCACCCATTTTCTGGCTAGCATTTCATTTTTTGTTCCTTTGAGAATCCCCACAAATTCAATCTGCCGGAAGCATGTCCCGTCAGAGACTATTGCAGCAGTGGGAGGGCTTTTCATTGGTTGTTCGGCGTAAATAAATTCGAAAGCCGGGCTTGAACTGTATGATACAACGATTGGCCGCGGACCTTTTCCTGCAGATCCACTGAATTCTGAATAATAAGCTGACTCCCAATCGTTAACTACCAGAATTTCATTGCCCATCAACCCCTTCCAGTAATCGAGATAATCCTCCTCGCCGAAATGAGCTATTGTCGTAAACAGGAAGGCTAAACCTGGAGAAGAAGTTGCTGGATTTTCAACCACTAGAAGCCCCTTGTATTCTGGCGCCAGTAAATCTTCAAGGGTTGAGGGAGGATCGATTTCCTGCTCTGCAAAATAATTCTTATCATGATTCAAGCAGACATCTCCAAAGTTCACTGGAAGCGCCCGGTTGCTAGGATCAAGTTTGAATTTATCATCAATATTCTCAAGCCCCGGAGATTCGTAATTGAGAAATATGTCTTCATCCAGTGCACGGCTGAGAAAGGTATTGTCCACGCCGTAAAATACATCTGCAATTGGATTTCCTCTTGAAAGAATGGCTTTATTAACTGCCGTTCCTGTATCGCCGCTTTTGATAAATTTGACTTTTACTTCGTTTTCATTTTCGAAAGATCTTACAACATCTTCAGAGGCATCAAAAGAATCATGGGTCATCACGGTGAGTACTGGTTGTTCTGCGGTTCCATTTTCCTTGGATTCTATTGACTCAAGGACGATATTGCATGCTGCGGTGAATAATATCGTTATGAGCATCATCGGAATTGCTGGTTTTCTTATCAAAACACAAAAATTTCGCATCATTCACCTCCATCTCTGGTAGATAAATTCTCCTGGTGGATGACTGTACAAAGCAAGATGCCCTGTTTAATTTCCACTCTGCCAGTATTTCCATTTATGCGATTACTGACCCCACGTGTTTTTCCGAAGTGTAGGGTCCCGTCTGAGAGCGGGTATTCCAGTCCTTCAGTGTATATGCCGCAAACAACACTGCTCAATGGTATAAGAGATACTATATCCCCTGGTTGACCGTTTATAAATAACACCTTGCCCGCATTTATATAATGGATTTCATATTGACCATCCTGGATCATAATATTTATTCCTGGATGGCAAACTGGAAGAAGGATATTCGCGATGGTCTGGTCCCACCTTTCACCAAGCGCAGCGAAAATTACAATATCTTCATGACCTGTCTCTATTGCATGATTTATGGCAAGTTCGAGGTCAGTTTCATCCTTTCTTTCAGGAAATTTGATTGTCTTTGATCCCAATTTTTCTAATTCTTTCAGGTTTTCAGCCTGGATAGAATCAAAATCGCCAATCACTACTTTTGGTACAAGCCCCAACACGAGACAATTGGCAATACCTCCATCCGCCGCGATGATGTAGTCTTCTTTTTCAATATTCACAGGATGAGAAAGAACGCCATTAGCCAGAATTACAGCACGCAAAAAAACCTCCACATTCTTTCCGGTGGAGGGTTTTTGACTGGTATGATTTCGGGAAAACTTTGGTTGCTGAGGTAGCCGAAAATGCCATCCCTCCGCCGGTATTATCCGGATCAGGTTCGCGGGTCGAGAGTTGTTTCTCTCCTCTCAGCCCGGATTTACAGGGCTCCCCGTGCATGGTTTTTAACCAAGAATTGAATTTTTAATCGTTCAATATTTCAAACAAAGTATATCGAACACCTTATTCAATGTCAAGCGAAGGCATTGACAACGAAGGCATTCCATCTCGGCGAGATTCTGCAATTCTTGACACGCTTTAACCTTTGGGATTATAATCACTAAACTTAATTCCTCGATAGCTCAATTGGTAGAGCGAGCGGCTGTTAACCGCTTGGTTCCAGGTTCGAGTCCTGGTCGAGGAGCAAAAAAGCCCCCGGAAAGGGGCTTTCGTTTTTTTTCTGACAGAATTTTCTGGTTATTCTTTTTTTGTGTCTTTGGTTAGGTCAGGGCTCGATTCGGTTTTCTTCTCATTTTTCGGTTTGGAATCAGAGCTGTCCTCAGATTTTGTTTCGCTTTTAGTGCGGCCTGAACCAGACGGGGAGCGGTTGTCGGTAGCATAGAAACCAGATCCTTTAAATACAATACCCACAGGTTGAAAGACTTTCCGTAAAGCCTTTTCCGAACACTCCGGGCAACGTGTAAGTGTGGGTTCGCTGAATTTCTGGTGCTTCTCAAACTGGACACCACAATTATCACATTTGTAAAGGTAAATTGGCATATTAGTCACTGCTTTTCAAATTTAAATCATTAATACCAAAAGAAAATTATAGCGCGCAGAAATTTGATTGGCAAGAGCCTTGGGACTAATTATACAAATATCTTATAAAAAAAAGTAAGTCGAAAAAGGAAATATTCTTAAAGCCCGTGTACATTTTGTGTTTGCTAAATCGAATTTTTTTTCATGGAATTTATCATCTCTGATCGATTGTCGTTCAGGGTCCTATAAATGTTTGCACGAGCGGTACTGGTGTAAAAACAAGAATGAATATTAACAATCCGGTAAATGCCAGGAGTTTACGTCCATTATTCAGTTTTGTTATCTGGTCAAGCGGTTCTGCGTAGACTCTACCGAGCAGTAGAATTAACACAGCCCAAATCCACCACCCAGACCAGGCAAAACCCAGTAATAATAATATGACCAGTACAATCGGCAGGAGCAATCCGGCTTTTTTCCCAATTAATGAATAAATAACATGACCACCGTCAAGCTGCCCTGCGGGTATCAGGTTAAGGGCTGTGACAAGCATACCTGCCCATCCTGCCCATGCGACCGGCGATATCAATACATCCAGACCACCGATGGGAAGAGGTTGGCTGGTGAAAAAGTATCTCACCCAGTAGAAAAGAGGAGAAATGCCACCATAATCCAGCGGCGCTGGTAGGAATTGACCAAAAACCAAAAATTTCGCCAGTAAGTATAAGATTGAGTTCCCTTCCAGTTGAAGTCCCTGACCTGGGGTGAGATCGATTGTGTCAATATATGAGATCGATAGACCATACAGTAGGATTGGGATTGCGACAAGAAAACCGGCGATAGGACCGGCAATTCCAATATCTAAAAGCACTCTTTTATTCTTTGGAGGTTCTTTTAACTGAATAAATGCACCCATTGTTCCGAATGGGCTGAATGGAAAGGGAATAAAATAGGGGAGCGTTACATGAGTGTTGTTAAGGCGGCCAGCAATATAATGGCCAAATTCATGTGCAACCAGTATTGCCAACAAACTTATTGCAAAAGGTAAGCCTGAGGGTAGGCTTCGGATAATCGTTGCCAGAAGTTCATCTGGTTCTGTTGGCACTGGACCGTTATATGCATACATTGCTCCTGCAAATACAACACTTAATAGGGTAAGGATGAATAAAATCAAGTTGATAAGCGGATTTGATGCTTTTGGTTTAATCAAACCCTCAACGATCAGAATTACATGCTCGCTACCCTCTTCCCGGAACAAGGGGATGTAACTGTATGGGCGTAAATTTGCTGAAAGTGTATCGTATGATGTTATTGGATCACTATACAATTGGCCGCGATAACGGATGAGGAAATTGTGTTTAGCCGTACCGGTTGTTATATCTTCAATTCGTAAGACGCGGCTTACAATGGATGTTATCGTTTCGTTTTCAGGTAAATTCATTGTCGAAATCACTCAGGGATTTTAAAACAAATAAAGAATATAATATATATGGCGGGAGTGGATGGGAGTCGAACCCACCACGGCCCGCAACGCGACCCGTCACCGGCTTTGAAGACCGGGGAGCCCACCGGGCCCCCACCACTCCCGAGAAAGCATAGGATACCCCAACAGGTTAGAATATTCAAGTATTACGAGCGGAATATTAATTGCCAAGCTAAATATGTTTTTCCGAGATAGTTGACGAATAAGGATCAGTTTGCTAGAATGCTTGAATTATTAATCAGGAGACAGAGATGGACACAAAAGAATTTATCTCGCGCATAAAGGAAGATGGAGTTAAATTTGTATCGCTCCAATTTACTGATGTGACCGGCTCGGTAAAGAGTGTTGATATTCCTTCAGATAGGGTGAACAGCGCTGTTGAAGATGGCGTTTGGTTTGATGGTTCATCAGTTGAAGGTTTTTCCCGCATTCAGGAAAGTGATATGCGTCTGGTCATAGATCCAGATACCTATTCTGTTTTTCCCTGGACTCCAGAAGAGGCAAGGAGAGGCAGGGTGTTCTGCGATATTTATATGCCGGATGGTTCTCCTTTTGAGGGAGACCCACGGTATATCCTTAAGCGAATTCTGAACAAAATCAAACAAAAAGGCTGGACTTATAACGTAGGACCCGAACCCGAATTCTTTTTATTTAAGCGAAACGGTCCCCAGAGTATTCACCCGGTTCCGCATGATGTGGGTGGCTATTTTGATTTTTCCGCAAACGATGAAGCTGTCCGAGTGAGAACGGAATTGATGGCCTCGCTTGAGCAAATGGGTCTTGAAATCGAAATGGGACATCACGAAGTGGCATTAGGTCAGCATGAAATTGATTTCAGGTTTGCTGATGCCCTTACAACTGCTGACAATGTTCTTACATTGAAATATACAGTAAAGGCGATTGCCGCCCAATATGGTCTTGTAGCTTCATTTATGCCGAAACCAATTTTTGGAATCAATGGCTCTGGAATGCACTGCCATCAATCTCTTTTTGACAGGGACATGAAGAACTTATTCTTTGACCCGAATGACAAATGTTATTTATCAAAAAATGCTTATGGATTTATCGCCGGCCAATTGAAACACGCAGGTGCGTTGTCCGCAATCGTAGCGCCAACAATCAATTCATATAAAAGATTGGTCCCCGGTTATGAAGCGCCAGTTTATGTTGGTTGGGCTCAGATTAACAGGTCAGCATTAATACGTATCCCTCATTACAATATTGGCAGGGAGAATTCCATGCGGGTTGAACTTCGATTTCCCGATCCATCAGCCAACCCATATTTAGCATTTGCGGTAATGCTTTCGGCTGCTCTGGATGGTATTGAAAATAATATAGAATGTCCACAACCATTAAATAATGTGAATGTATATTTACTTTCCGGGGAAGATCGCAAGAAGATGGCTATTTCTGAATTACCGGGTTCATTAGCAGAAGCTTTACGCGAATTGGAACGCGACGACGTCCTTCAAGAAACGCTTGGCCCAGTTATATTTGATGCATTTTATCGTGCAAAGTGGGCAGAGATAGATGAATTCCGCACCCGTGTTACGGATTGGGAGGTTGAAAGATACCTGGAATTAGCTTGAGGAAAACTGACTTGAGAAGGAAAATCCGTCTATCCAGCGAATATTGACTGTTCTGTGCCGGATTCTGCTCCAGATAAAATAGGGGGCGATCTCTTTTTGAACTTCCCACAAATTCGAAATCGATTTTAGGGGAGATTATTTATATGCTTACATCACATTACCTGGCATATACTCCTCTGTAAAAAGTATAATTAATATTCGAAATTACAAGAGAGGGTTTTGCGAGAGGATTTATGAAGATCAATAATTTATTATTAAATTTATCCTCCAAAGGGAATAGTGACATTATCGATATCACGGATCAGGTCAGCGAAATGCTGCAGGAAAGTGGGTTGAAGAGCGGGCTTATGACTGCGTTTGCTCCCAGTGCGACCAGCGCAATAACTACGATAGAATATGAATCAGGTTGCGTTAGCGATTTTAAACGGTTGTTTGATGAGATTGTGCCGGTTGATCAGGAATATTTACACAATTTAAAATGGGGAGATGGAAATGGTCACAGCCACGTGCGGGCTGCGCTCCAAAAAGCTTCATTTTCGGTACCATTTGAAGATAGCCGCTTGTTACTGGGAACCTGGCAGCATATTATATTTGTGGATTTTGATAACAGGTCCCGCAATCGCACACTGGTCGTTCAATTGATGGGTGAATAAATAATCACGATTCTGGTATATGCCAGAAACGGATGGTGCCATCCTCTGAACCAGTCGCAATCACAGAACCCTGCGGCGAAAAAGTGATATCGTTTACTGTACCCTGGTGACCCATGAGCACGAATTCCAGGCGGGGCTCAGATTGATCCGATTTCATTTTCCAAACACGTGGAATGCCATCTATTGCCCCTGAAACCAGAAATTTTCCTTCCGGAGAGATGGAAAGACTAGTTACCTCACCTGTATGTCCCTTGAGTGTGTGCAGTAATTTCCCATCGGTAATGTCCCATAACTTGATATCACCATTGAAATGTCCGGAGATGATTAAGTTCCCACCCGGGTGTACAGCAATACTTGAAGCAGGCACGTCATTTTCATTAAACTTTTGAATCCAATCACCTTTGATAGACCTGATTCGAATAGACCCATTATTTTCAGACCAGATAAGATTGTCATCATTGGGTGAGAAAGAGATCTCAGAGATGACCGACATGCCTTCATCAATATACTGAATTTCATTTGCATCGAAAAAACGCCATACGCGAACTGTGTAATCATCCGCACACGTCGCAATTAATCCACCATCCTTTGAAACATCCAGGCTGTTGATCCAACCAGAATGACCTTCAAGTGTGTTGATTAATTTGCCGTCGGAAACTCTCCATAACCTGCCGATGCCATCCGTGGAACCGGTGACAATAAAAGAACCGTTCGGGGTGAATTTCAATACCAGTATCGGAAAAGGATGCCCATACATTGTTCGGAGCAGACTTCCATCTTCAACTGTCCACAAACGTAATGTATTGTCGATTGAACCGGAAGCTAGCAGATCACCATCGGGTGAAAAATCAAGGCTTAATACACCGCCAGAATGTCCCTCCAAAATATGGGTGGGAGATAATGCAACCGCCTCTGGAGTTGGGGTCTTAAAGCAATGCGCTGGCAATGGTGGGATATTTATGTTTACCCGGGTTGAATTGTTTGCCTCATCACTTTCTTCTATAATATCTTTTGTATCCAGTTGAACGGCAGCAGAGTCATTTCCCGGAAACAGTAGTTCAATTTCCCCTCCGGGAAGTATGTCGGAATTTACTGCTTGCACCTGTTGATTTGTAATAACTGTAAAATTCCCCGCCACTGCATTACCTGAATTCTGGATAATTACGTAAATGCGACCACGGCTTAAATCAGGTGAGCATGAGTCTTCCGAATCGGGTTCGTATCTTACTTCTTTGATCAAAAGATCTGGAAGAGATTTTAAAGTGTCGGTAGGGGGATTTGATACAGTCGGATTGGGTACAGTTTCGGAGAATAAACCGCCTTCAGTGCAGGCGATTAAAAGGGAAATCAGCAAGAATATTAGTGTTATGGATATGAACGCATTTTTTATTCTATGAAAAATTTCACGCATGAACTCAGCAGTATTTTTGTTGATAAAGTGAAACGATCTGATGAAGGTATTGGGAACTGCCCTAAACGCTCATTTGAGTACTCTCAGTATTTCCTATCGTCTCGTGTGATCTCATAGAATTGAACGCGGCTATTGATACTTCAAGCATATCCAGCGAGGGTTCCCGCGTGGTCAGGTGCTGTAGCGCCAGATTTGGTCTTATGATAATCCTGACGAACCTGGAATCGAGATGGTTTGCGGTCCACCTGATATATTCATATGCGATCCCGGCTAGAATGGGAATTAATAGAATCCGGCTGACCAGTCTCCAGAACATTGGCAGCGGGCCAAGGATGCTGAAAATCAATACAGAAGCGAGAACGAGTGTGAGCAAAAAGGCGGTTCCGCAGCGGGGATGCTCGATAGAATATTTTGATACAGTTACCGGTTCCAGCCTGGCACCAGCCTCAAATGCATTTATGGTTTTATGCTCTGCGCCATGGTATGAAAAAACTCGTTTAATATCTGGAGTTTTACCAATTAACCATATGTAACCTACCAGTAACCCCAGCCTTAGAGAACCTTCCAGCAGATTGCTCCACCGGTTTGCTAAACCCAGATATTTTTCAGATAACTGGCCAACTACAGCTGGAAGCAAAAAAAACAGGCCAATACCTAACGCTAGAGAAACAGCGAGTGTAAGATAAAGGGCCAGTCCTTCCAGTTTTTCATCTTCACCGGTCTGGATGTTAGCCGATATTGTCAACGCTCTTATGCCTAAACCGAGCGCGTCCCAGAGTGCAATAATTCCGCGCAGAAATGGGATTTTTATAATTTTGCTTTTATATAAACTGCTCAGAGGTTCGTTATGGATAACAATTTCTTTGTTGGGGGCGCGCATTGCAATTGCAAGGCTCTTAGAACCGCGCATCATAACGCCTTCTATCACAGCTTGACCGCCGTAGAGGGGAAGTTTTTCGCTCATATTAATAAAATTTTAAGAGTAGGTGGTTATCTCGTCAACCCTTTTTTTATACCTCTGATGCAATCCTAATATTTACTTTAAGCTATTAACCAAACCCAAAAGATAAAAAAATCGAATGAAGGTTTCTATTCCATTAAAAAATGTTGGTAGGTGAATTTTTTCATTTGGAGCATGTAGATTGTCGTCCGGTAAACCAAATCCTGTAATTACCGAATCAACACCCAATACCCTTTGCATTTGGGCAACAATCGGAACTGTTCCCCCTTCCCTTCGGTACACCGGCTGTCTACCCCATGTTTGTTGCATAGCATTCTCCAGGGCTTTTACAGGTTCAGAGGAACGATCAGAAATGCTTGGATATGCGGCTGCTAATTGTTCAAGCTCCCAGGTCGATGTAGGCGGTGAATTTTGTTCAAGATATTCAACAAACTGTTTTTTTACATCAAAAGGATCCTGATCCGGTACCAAGCGCATTGAAATTTTCGCCATCGCCTTGTTGGGCAAAACCGTCTTGGATCCCGCACCTGTAAAACCGGATAAAATTCCATTAATTTCCAATGTTGGCCGTACCCCAACTCGCTCATAAGGTGTATAACCTTTCTCTCCCCATAGCGCACCTGCTCCAGTTTGTGATATATAAAATTTTTCATCCAACGGCAGCCGTCCTAATTCTTTTCGCTCATCCTCACTAAGATCTCTGACCTTATCATAAAATCCGGGCAGAGTAACTTTTCCATTTTTATCGTGCATTCCTGCGATGAGTTCACTGAGAATCTGTGCAGGATTATGGACTGCACCTCCGAAAATTCCAGAATGAAGATCGTGATCTGGGCCAGAAATTCTAAGTTCAAAATATGCCAACCCCCGCAGACCGTAAGTAATTGTCGGCAGGTCAGCTGAAATGATGCCGCTGTCAGGATTTATAACAAAATCGCAGTCAAGCAAAGATTTATTATTTGTAATGAATTCCTCCAGATGGGGTGAACCGATTTCCTCCTCGCCTTCAATTAGAAATTTTATATTGAGAGGTAATTTATCGTGCCTGGTGATTGCTTCAATTGCCTTAAGGCTGACCAGAATCTGCCCCTTCATATCTGAAGCGCCTCTTCCATAAAGATTCTCTCCTTTCTGAATCGCTTCAAATGCAGGAGTTTCCCAAAGGTCTAATGGGTCAGCAGGTTGTACATCATAATGACCGTAGACCAATGCTGTTGGTTTGTCTTTTCCTGCCTGCAGGGATTCTGCAAAAACAACAGGATGACCCTGAGTTGGCATGATCTGTATATTTTCCAAGTCCAGCTTTTTCAATTGATTTGCAACCCATAAAGCAGCATCATCAATATCTGCTTTGTTTTCTGGATTTGTTGATACAGAAGGAATACTGACAAATTCAACCAGCTCGTTTATAAATCTCTCGCGGTTGTTTCTAGCATATTCCAATGCATTTGCATTTGAATTATTCATTAATGCCTCCTGATTCTAAATAAACTGCTCAGTGATTTGTGTGGTTGGAAAATACATTTGTTCAATTCTTGGACATTATATAAACCCAGTATTCCATGTTAGAATAAAACACCTGGATCGGTGGTCGTCGCAGGCTTATCCTGTAACGGCGTAGGGACTATTCTACTCCAAGAATCGAGAACAATAATCGAAATCTCCTTTGATCGATTATTGAACACAGGTTATGGATAATTAATTAGAATACACTCTTCGAAAAGCGCCTCCGTTCTAGTAATTACCGGTTGATAAGCGCCGATCCATGCCAATCTGGAAAGAATTCTATTTCGCAAAATCGATTGACGATGCCTTGCTGGCTTTATCTCATTCAGAAGTACCAGCAAAGCCCGTTGCTGGGGGGACTGATCTTTTTCTGGACCTTCAACAAGGACGTCATCCCCCGATTCACAAACTGGTAGATGTTACCGGGATCCCGGAATTGCTGGCCATTGAAGTGCGCGGCGATTTTTTGTTTATAGGAGCGGCAGTTCCATTAAATTCTATCGTCAATTCTGAACTGGTGATGCAGAATGGACAGGCATTAATAGAGGCATGCAGCCTGATCGGTGGGCCTCAGGTCAGGAATGTGGCGACATTGGGCGGGAATGTCGCCCATGGGTTACCAGCTGGCGACGGCACAATTTCTCTTTTGTCTCTCAATGCTAAAGCAGAAATTGCTTCATTAGATGGAACCAGAGTTGTGGGTTTACAGGACATATTTTCAGGACCGGGAAAAACGACTTTGCATCCTGTTAATGAGCTTATAACCGGATTCCTGATCCCTTTGCGTAAACCATTTACAGCCTCAGCTTTTAACAGGGTGATGCGCCCTCAAGGAGTGGCAATAGCGATAGTTAATTTTTCAGTCTGGATTGAGCGTAGAAAGAATTTAATTGCGGATATTCGGATAGCGACGGCTCCTTCCGGTCCGGTGCCGAAAAGGGCGACCGCGACTGAAAGTTTCCTGAAAGGCAGCCGCTATGGAGGTGAGGTTCTATCAAAGGCGAAAAAGACAATACTGGAGGAATCGGTTTTTCGAACAAGCCGGCATAGGGCTTCAAGTGAATACCGCCAGCATATTTGTTGTGTTCTTCTTGAACACACGTTAAATACTGCCTGGGTTCGGGCTGTCGATAATATAAATTGATATTTAAGAAATTGTGAAAAACCTAAATAATTAATCCATGAGGCATGGATTTTGAATTCCAGTGAAAAAATGAATTTTCACATAAACGGCCGGGAAATCCAAATTACGCCACAACCAGGCGAGATGCTTGCGGATTTATTGCGCAACCGTTTGGAACTGACTGGCACAAAAATTGGTTGTAACGAGGATGAATGCGGGATTTGTACAGTGCTGGTCGATGGTGAACCGATCCTTTCCTGCACATATCCAGCCGTCAAAGCTGCCGGAAAAGATATCCTCACAATCGAAGGTTTGTCCGAAGACAATCTCGCAAACAGCGGGCAAACGGATGGACTCCATCCACTGCAGGAAGCATTTATAAAACATGGGGTTGTTCAATGTGGCATTTGCATTCCAGGGCAGATCATGACTGCTTATGCGCTGCTGAAGAAAAATCCAAATCCAACTGAAACTGAAATTAAAGATGCCCTGAAAGATACCCTCTGCCGGTGCGCGGGATATCCATCAATGATCGCAGCAATAGAAAACGCTGCATCTGTTTTGAGAACGGGTCAAACATCCTCCAATTACATTGTCCACTCCAGTTCCCAGCCTATGGCGGTTATTGGAAATGTCATTCATCGACCGGATGCCATTGAGAAAGTTACCGGCAGAGCAAAATATACTGATGATCTCAAATTTGAAAAAATGCTCTTTGCGCGAGTCAAACGAGCAGACTTACCGCATGCGATCCTGAAAAAACTAGATGTTAATGATGCGCTTGCTCTGGAGGGGGTGAAAGCAGTACTGACAGCGAATGATATTCCCGGGGAGAATAATCATGGATTGGTGATCCATGATTGGCCGGTTTTAGTAGCAGTTGGTGAAAGAATTAGATACGTTGGCGATGCTCTCGCGATTATCGCTGCAGAAACTTTAGAAATCGCTACCCGTGCGATGGAATTAATCGATATCGAGTATGAGCCGCTGCCTGTTGTAAGCGATCCGGTTCGTTCCTATCAGCCAGATGCGCCTCAAATCCATCCATCTGGAAATCTGCTAAAGCACATAAAAGTCCGTAAGGGGGATGTTCAATCCGGATTTTCAGAATCGGAAGTTGTTTTGGAACGAACCTTTTATACTCCTATAACAGAACATGCATTTCTTGAACCCGAGTGCAGCATTGCGAGACCAATGCCCGATGGTCGTATAGAAATTTATGTCGGATCCCAAATCCCATATGCTGATCGTAATCAGGTTGCCAGGGTA
>Ga0180438_10003354_pt1 | contig 24315 bp, 24 predicted proteins | sample SS_ome_12_FD_132455 | JGI IMG/M metagenome (GOLD analysis project Ga0180438, IMG submission 132455) | Hypersaline lake sediment archaeal communities from the Salton Sea, California, USA - SS_3_D_2 metaG | ecosystem: Environmental > Aquatic > Non-marine Saline and Alkaline > Hypersaline >... | reverse complement strand
TTTTGCTTCTTTTTATATTTTTATTATAATATTCTAATGTTTGTATTTCTGCTATTCTAAATAATATTTTATCATAGTCACGTGTTTTTGTTTTACCCATCTTAAGAAAGACTTCCCATGTCCTGCTTGCTATATCATCAATTCCTTCTTTCATTATTTGAGAACGCGGATATTCCCCATAAACATAACCCTTTATGAACTTATCAAGGTTATTATATATATTGGCATTTTTAGGATCTTCTCTGATCCATTTTTTAAAATCAGCATTTTTACGAGATGCAGATGCTTCTTTTCTTTTTATTTCTAAATCTTCTCGCTCCTGAGCTTCTATCTCTTCTTTTGTAGGAACATTTGCTTTTGCCCTTCTTTGTTCAAGTTCCCAATCATAATCTTGTTTACGCATAAACAGATCAATAATACGATATGGCTCATTTGTTCTTTTATCAATTAAATTATAATTTTTAATTGAACCGCCAATTGAATTATAAAACTTATCAAAATCCATTGGCTTAATGTATTTTATATCATGACTTATGCCATCATATATTTGTTTTGTTCTAATTGCTTTATTTGGAGATAATGGTTCTATTTTTTTCTCCCTTGGCTTTATGGCATATTTGCCCTGTCCCTTAAGAAATTGAATAAATCGTTTTGAATCTTTATCATTAATAATATCTACTTTTTTTAATTTATTAACATCTTCCTTTGATAATCTGAAATTATTCTTAAGAGCTTCATATGCAAGATCTTCAGATAATTTTACTTCTTTTGTGTAATCAGCAATATTCATTCTATAGTCATTGTATTGAGAGTTTCTTTGTATTGCAAATGCTCCCTTTTCAAGTGCAACATTTGTTGTATCTACAAGTTTACTCACTTGACCACTATCAAACCATTTCCCGGTAATCAATTTATATTTTTGTTCAGCACCTCTGATAGCATTTCCAATATAAAACTTTTCCCAATCAGTCATCTTTATACCGAGCCTTTGTTCTACCATGTTGCCGTATATGCCTGCTTTATTTTTTTCAAACATAAGCGTCATTTGATTTTTACTCGGAGAAAATGCTAAACCTTGAGCTTCTCCCATAAGATGACTTACGCCCATATTGATGCCAAGATCAGCTAAATTAAGTTCCTTTCTATCACCCCTTAGCACTTGATATAATTGTTCTGCTGTTGAATAAACGGCATCACCAATAAATCTTGCTCCCCAGCTTTGAGGGTCATTGATAACACCAACAAAATATTTCTGTAAAAAACCCTCATACATCGCTCTGCCGATACCGGGCACACGTGTACCGTCTTCTCGCGTATATCCATTAAGCCATTGATTAACACTAAGTTTATCCTGCTCCATTAATTTATTCATTGTATTTTGAGTCACACCCAATACGGCACCAATAGATCCTGCTGTTATGCCGAGTGCGCCCGCTATTTCAGGAGTGGTATATTTTGCAACACTGTCAACGGCACCAATAAGCGATTTAAAATTACCTAATTTACCAAGCATATATTTTGGCTTGCCGACTGCCCTTAATATATTAGTGGCTATTTTACTTTTTGTGCCTACCTGCATTATCTTCCCTGCGATACCTGCGACAGAGGCGAGTTTCATTGTAGCAAGTGTTAAAATTAAATTACCAGTTACTTCACCTGCTCCATAAAATCCCTTGCTTACGTTTGATGCATATTCATCGCCATATATTCTGTCAGTATCTTTTAGTGTCCACAGGCTCAAGACCCTTCTACCGCCCCTCATAAAACTTTCCAAGTTATAGGCTATATCATTTTCACGGGTAGCGGAATATATACCACCAAACTTTTGTTCAATTACTTTTTGATTTTCTCTTAAATTATTAAACCTGCTTTGTTCTTTTTTAACAAACCAATCACGGAACTCAGTTGCATCTTTTTCATATCTTGAATTAGGCATATATTCCATGAGGCTATTTCTTTTATATTTTGAAGATTTAGGAAGTAATTTACCCCAAAGGATCTCATCTCTTTCATCAGCTATCCAATCAACAACATCATTCGGATTTACTATAGAATAGTCTCTACCTGTTTCTTTAAGCCATTGATTAAATGAGTTTTTTATTCTTTGAGAAGATGTCTTTTTCCATTCTTCTCTAAGTTTTTTATATGTCGGGATTTCTTCTTTTTCTACTTCAGGAAGAGTAAAAATCGGAGTTTCATATATTGGGCGTAAGCCTTCAAAATCATCAGGCATTTATTTGTAAGATTTCCACCAAGAATTAAAATTAGGTAATTCAAGTTTATTAAATAATAATTCAAAAAGAAATTTCGATTTTTGATCTGTTCTATAAATTTTTGATTTTATATCTCCTAAAGCACTATTTAATTCTTTTTCAAGATCATTATTTTTTATTGAATCAGAAAATGCTTCACTAAAGTGATTAAGATTCATTTCTCTTAATCCATAAGAAATATTTCTCAATTTAACTTGTGCAACATTAGGTGGATTATTAGCTTTAATGTAATTAACTATTTCCTCTATTCTGCTATTTGAAATAGTACCGGGTATATTGTAATGAGCTATAGTCGCATATCTGCCATATGATTCTAAATTAGTTAATGCATTTACATCTGCTGTATGTTTTGAAAAAAGTTTTTGTATTGCAGATCTTATATCATCATATGTTTTAGGTTCTCCGATAAAATCTTCCTGTCCTGCTAAGATTAATTTATCCTTGTTTTTTATCAAATAATCAGATGCTCTTTTAATCTTGTCTGTTTCTTTAGGGGATGAGGGGGCTGTTTTGGCAAGAACTCTTAATATTTGATCTCTTTTTCTTGCAATAGTTGATAAATGATTGTTTGAAATAGCTACAAGTTCTGTTAATGATTCAGGTTTCTCATATTCACCGACAACAGTTGCAAATAAATTATCCCACTTTTTTGCCATGTTAATATCAAACACATCTCTTTCTCTGCCAAGTGCGTCTTTTGTATATGCAGTTGTATTGGCATATACATCACCAAGCACATTTATCATTTGTTCGTTTTTAGCAGGATCAGGTTTCTTACCCGCTATTTGTGATATGTTACTTGTTCTTGCATATACGTCATTTGCAACCCTTGTTAATTCATCTGTCATTATTTTATGATTTACAATTTTATCATATTTTTCCATCAAGTCTTCCCATACTTTTTGTGCTTCAAGTGGAGATAACCCTTTTGCTCCTGCTCTTCCTGATATTTGTAAGCTTGCATAATATTCTTTTTCAAGCTCACTTTTACTGCGTGAATACTCAGGGTTCTGAAGCTTTGCGCGTACATCTTTAAACTCTGTTGACTGTCTTGCCAATGGGCTTTTTCTCATTCTTAAATAATCTTCAGCAAGTTTTTGTTCTGACTCATTACCAAGAGAACGAAGAAGACTAAGGCGATATTCGGTAGGGGCATATTCCTTCCCTATCTTTTCGCCTATGCGGGATTCGACTTCAGCCTCCTGTGCTTTAGTGCCCAAGAGTCGCCCGGTAATACCGAGTTTTTGATATGGTTCCTGTTCTTTACGAAAAGCACCTGCGATACCAACACCGAGACCCGCCTGTTCGGGTTTTGTTTCAGGCGGTGTAGATGTTACAGCAAGTCTTTGTGCTAAATCATCAAATAAATTAGCCATAATTACCTCCCTCCATATGGGGATTCATATCCAAGTAATCTTTCTTTTGCCATTTCTTTTCCAAAATCATAAGTTTCCGTTGTAGGCTGAGGATATTGAAACTGACTTAATAATTTACCCATTTGGTCTATATAATAATCACCATATTGTTTCTGAGCATAAGCACCGCCTATTTGACTAAGACCCGGAGTAATACCCTGTAAGAAAGATACAGGAAGACCCTCGCTTGCAGACTGAAGACCCGCAATCATATTCTGCATCTGCATTATCTGTTGTTCAGCACCCATACGAAGTCCGAGTTTTTGTTCTGCCTGACGTACTTTACCGCCTGCACGCTCTTTCTCAATACCCAAAATCTTCTCAGATAGAAGATCGGCAAACTCTTCCTGCGTCCTTCCGAGCCGTGTCTCATGCTCTCTGCCAACTCGTTCCTTGGTCTCAATAGCCTCTTTTTCAAGTCCAAGCATACGCTCAAAAAGCTCCTGTGCCGTATCTTCACGTGTCTGAGCTATTTGTTTTTCACCTTTGGTTTGAGCTCCCATAAGCTCTTCCCTCGTTTTAATACCCGCCTTAGAGCCTATGAGTCTTCTCTTTTGAAGTTCTCCGATGACTTGCTTCTGTTGCTCCTTTATTGATAAACGATACTCTCTGATCTGCTCCTGTGTTCTCTCAGCACGTTTCTGCTCCTCAAGTGACATCTGCTCTTTTGCTTTTTCAATCTGCCTGTCCATACTTGAAAGAGTCCTGTCAAAAGCTTCCTGCTGAAGAGCAATTGCCCGGTCACGGTAATTCTCAGTAAGCCGTGAGATCTCACCCTTTTGAGCCTTAAGCATATTATCAAATATTGTAAAAGCCTCATCTATGGTTTTTTCTCCATCCTGAACAAGTTTACGCAACTGCTTTATGTTTGTTTGTAATTGTCTTGCCTGTGCACGCTGTTGCTTAGAGCGACTTACATCCTGCATAGCCCCGGTAAGACCGCCTATAATGGTGTTAAATATTCCTAATCCTACTCCAATTGTAAAAGGGTCAGCCATAATATCCTCCTCCTAAAGGTAATAAAAACAGCAGGAGAAACCCTCCCAAGTCTCTCCTGCCTATATCACATCAGACAGCTAAAGAATTAAAGTTTATTTATATTATCCAAGTATTTATTTGGATAATGATCCATAACTGCCACCGCTCTTACGAACGGTATATTCATAAAAATATTTCTTTTGCCAATTCGTACAATTTTACCAACATGAGAAAACTTCCACTGTGGTAATTTTGTTATAAAGTCTTCACCATTTATAATAGTAACAACTTCATCTTCAGGAAAATATTTCTTAAGCTTCTTGGAAAATGTTTTTGCAGGAGCTTCGGCAATACACCTGAACTTAATATTTTTATATACATCTTTTAAAAAGAAATACAATGCCAATGCCTGCATAGCACCTTTACTATGCCCTATTAGTATATTGGTTTTATATTTTGTAACAAACTCACGGCATAGAGCAAAGATTTTAATATGGTCTTCATATATACCTAAATGCATTTTCCCTTCTTTAACGTCAATACTGTGTGTATCAAGATTCTGAAACCAATCCTTCCATGAAAACAGAAATCTTTTGAACCATGATTTTAATCCTTTCTGTCCTTCTGTGCTCCTGTCACTTCCACGTACTATAATGTGTCCAATTCCGCATATTACTCCGAAATAAAACTCGACATTTCTTACTACGTGCTTTTCCCAAGTTTCAAATATCTCAACAACTTCACCATACTTTCCTTCATAAGAATTAATACAAGCCTGACCAGCTAATTGATAATCCTTTTTATTCATTTAGTCTCCAATTTTTCAGATAACTTTACAATATATTTTGCAAGTCTGATAATAAGTTTTGCAAGCCTGTTCGCTTTTTCTACCTTTGCAATTATCAATGTAACAACAGGGATAATTACAGCAAGAGATCCGGGTTCAATTAAGAACTCAATAATGTCTTCAATGTATTTCATTAATCACTCCTTTTGCCATTGAGCTTTGTGCTCAATACGGCAACAGCTTTGTCAATATTTGCAATAGTCTTTTCCATTTCATCAAGTTTATCGCCAATGTCTTTTTCTATTGCATCTATTTTTCTGTATATATGTGCATGAGTAGACCTGTTTGAATTAATAAAAAAAATAATCACAGCAACAATCAAAGATGCCACTGCTCCATAAACTAAATGATTCATTTTTCTCCCTCAAGTATTTCCATCACCTGTCCTGCAACGACTATTGAAACACCTGCATTTGTCATTTTTGCAAGATTATCTTTAATGGAAGTTATTTCTTCTGCTGTTAATTCTAATTCGCCATTTGAGTTTTTAATCTTTTTCCATAGATCATACCGCTTCATAACAAAATCAGAATTGACATCTTTTTTATTTGGCACTTGAAATAATATTGCTCTTTCGATCATAGTTTTAATTGTAGTCTTTTCACCTTTATCTTTTTCTTTTTCAAATATATCAATAGCTTCATCAAGTGATTTACATGCTTTGCATATATTTACAACCCTGTGAAGTGATGCTCTTTCTTCACTTATTGGTTTACCTTCAGGACTCATAATTTCTTCATTAATTTTTTTTACTAACATATGATACTCCTTATGCCATAGATATTATTTTAGGATATAAAAAATAAGCCTCTCCTTCTTTTATTTCAAGAGCAAGACCTATTACTTTAGTATCATCAGAGCTTACACCACCAACGGAATATGATCCTGCTGTTGTTGTGCTTCTGTAATATCCAGCCCCGGCTATTTCGGAAGTAGCATTTCCTGTATTATCCTCAAAATCTTCCGTTTGATTTGCCTCTGCTGTAAATGTCGGAACAGGATCATCACTCCTATCCTGTGAGGACGCAATAATCAAACTATTATCTTCCGTAGTAGTTATATCCACTTTCCCTGCCTGACTATCATCATCTTGTGTTGCTCCTATTGGTGAAGCATGTTGTCCACTTATTGAAAATGCACCAATTATACAACCATGCATGGTATTACTAAAGGTTAATTCAACATCATTGACTCCGCTGGAAGGATTTGCAATATAAAATATACTTCCTCTATAGCATCTGTTAGCAATTGTCCTTCTATCGGTTATCGCCTCTGTCATTGATACACTATTATATGTTGCGGTAACGGTACAGGCATCACTTTCCGCACCTGTCGCGGCACGTATAGCTTGTACTATTACAACAAGGAAATCACCATTATTATTGTGCGAAAGCGTAAATCCCGTGTCGGCAACCGTTGTTGCATTATGCGATGTGTTCCCTACTGCTATGCTCATTGTTCACCTACATAGTTATTATGGTTTCTGAAACCTTAATTCTACCATTAATCCCTTTGTACCTGTTCCTGCTGTATCAACATCAAACCGCAACATATCAGCAGTTGTGACATCATCTTCTCCTGTATCAATAACAGCAGGTGTGGTAGCCGTTGAGCTATCTGTTTCATTTGCGTCAATAGTAAGCGTTGTTGAAAGCATATCCGCTGTTTGAGTAAGATTATATATCTGCACTTCAGGTGTACCTGAAGTAGATACCGTAGTGACCGCTGATGCAACACCTATTAAGTTCCATCCATTAAGTTCATAAGGTATTCGATAATATGCTTTACCGTCCCCTGTTGAAAGAGCATTACCGTTCGGATCAGATATTTGTACTGTTACAACACGCACAATATCATCAATAGAATTATCAACATAAGCCTTAATGCTCTGCTGTGTAGCTAACATAGTCGCGCTATTAGATGCCATATCATCTTCATCTTTACAATCACTTACATTTGCTACTGTCGGAAAATCAATATTATGTCCATTAAGATCAAGATCACCGCCAAGCTGAGGAGTGGTATCATTTACGAGATCCTGCATAAAAGCACTTGCTTCAATACCATCAAGCAAATCCGCATTGAGATTAGCAACAACAGTATTTGATGCTACAATCAATGGGGCAGTTCCGCCTGCAACATCGCTTTCTAATTGCTCTGCCGTTATCTTATAGCTTCCTGCATCCCAATCTGCTGACAATGATATAGTGCCATCTGCTTTTAAATATCCCGACACCACACTATCGGCATATCCGCATGTTGCAATTGCAAGAGCCGTGCCACCTGTCGGTGCGTTTTGCAATAATACCATATCATTATCTGCATATAATGTAATATTCCCTGTATCATCTTGTATTTTTATTAATATATCACCTGAAGCTGATGTTCCTAATCCTGTTTGTATAAGAATACTTCCTGATGTTTCACCTGTTCCTGTTTGTATTCCTATTGTTTGTGAAGTTCCTGCTCCTGCGTTTGGTGTTTTTATATCTAATGCTTCATCTCCTCTGCTCCAAATATTATCGCAACTTATATCGCCATCAACATCAAGAAGTGTAGCAGGATTATTAATGCCGATACCAATCATATCTGCACTTGCATCAACAAAGAAAAGATTAGCATTAGTATCGCCTTCTATACGGGTATCGTTATCATAACCGCCTTCATTTATTATAACACCGCCGTCAAAACCGCCTTGACCCATAACAGTTAAAGCACCGCCTATTTTACCTGCACTTGTTGTTTCAAATTGTACTGATGGCGTTGCAGTACCAATGCCAATCCTGTCTGTACTTGCATCAACAAAAAATAAATTAGCTTCAGTATCGCCTTCAATACGAGTGTCAACATCAGCACCGTTTTCGTTTATTACTACTGCGCCATTAAGTGTCACTGTTCCTGTTATAAGTGCATTTCCGACAACATCAAACTTAACTGATGGAGTATTCGTTCCTATGCCGACTCTATCCGTACTTGCATCAAGAAAGAAAAGATTTGGATCAGTGTCTCCTTCCGCACGAAAATCAGCATCCGCTCCGTTTTCATTAAACGTAAAAGCACCATTAACAGAGCATTGATAATTTATAGTGGCATTTCCATCTATTACTGTATTACCGCCTACTTCAAATAAAACAGATGGAGTATTTGTTCCAATGCCGACTCTATCATTCCCCGCGTCAATATACACAAGATTAGCTTCAGTATCTCCCTCAATGCGGATGTCATAATCATCACCGTCTTCATTAATAACAAGATTATTAGTAAGAGTAATACCAAGAATGTCCTGAAGAACAAGTAGATCAGATGTGGTCTCAATCCATAACCCCGCGTCACTTAACGGATTTGATGCCTGTGTAGTAAACTCAAGACCATCATGTATAGCATCAATACCATCGACAAGCGCACGCCAATTATGGTTTATTCCCCATCCTGAAGTATTACCACTGTCTGTGCTTTCAGCGTATACCGGGTCATCCTCAAAATCCCAATATTTAACAGTGACAAAATCACCTGCGTATGTTGTTAAAGCCATTACAGCCCCCTTCCATAAAATCTTCCATAATGATGTCCATATCCATAGCCGACATAGATCACATTGGAATAAATTATATATGTTTTATAATCAAGATTATTTTCTCCATAATAAAACCGTGGTATTATTACTGTCCTATATTCAATTGGTATATTAGACACTTGCTGTTACCTCGCTTGTTATTATTAATCTTCCTTTTACAGTAAACTTCCTGCCAAGAGCGGTGAACTCAACATCAAAAGGATATACATCAGGCTCAAGCTCTGATGATTCATCATAGTCAATTTTAACCACAATCTGATTAGTCGATATACTTATTCCCGATGGTATATTTGTATCCCCATTATAATATATTCCATCTCCTCCTGAGATACTATCATTGTGTGTTTTTGAAAGACTTGTTTCATTTTCATCTGTAATTGGATTACGTACATTGAACTTTGAGTCCCACGGGGTTATATCAATAATATCACCATCTTCATTTTTAAACTCCATAGGTATAAATATTGTGTCACCTTGTACACCATAATAATCATTTGTTAAGGAAACATAAAAATTTTCTGCCATAATTACCTCACGTTAATGCTGTATATTTCCAAGTGCCATTAATATTAATATACAATCTATCTGTACTATCATCAATATATAAATCCTTATCGTTGCCTCCGCTCGGCGCACCTGTTCCACGAGATATAGTTGCCTTGGTAGCCTGAATAATTTGTAAAGTAGATATTAATGCTTCATTTACTTCAATCGTTTCTTTTATTATCTGAAGCGCAATTTGCATATCTTTATCAAATGATTGAAAGTTTAAATCTTTCATCTCATTCCCTTCTTCGTAGTATATCCTATTAATATCTCTTCTATTTCTTCAGGAGGGGTATTGTAATTTTCACCGCTTATTTCAAGCGCGATTGTGTGTACATTATTGCCATTCCATATATCACAAATGATATCATCACCATTTTTAAATATATTTCCATTTTGCCTTACCTTATCTGTATAATAATTTATTCTCATTGAGTTTAAAAAAGAACCAACAATTTTCACTGTCTTATAATTCTTTCTTATTAATTTTGTATCAATATCAAAATGCTTTGTTACCATCAGCCATTTAACAGGATTAAAATTATCATTCTTATGCTTACCAAGCCTGTAAATATTACCCGAATAATCAGTAACAAGATGCATTAATTCATTTGTTTCAATATCATTTACCATAGAGTGCATAAATAAATTATCGTGATATTGATATACTTTACAATTATCATCACGAATATTATATATTATACATGCATTATTATAATTTTGAGAAGATATACCCTCTTTAAGCGGGACATAAAAACGTATTTCCATATTTTCTGTGTCAGCAATAGTATATCCATTTTCCTTAATATTTAAAAAATCAATTGATTCAAATATATCTTTATCAAAAAATGTATCAAGTCTCTTTGACGCAAGGTCTGTAACAGGCGCGCCAACATATGCAGAATATATACTTACATCATTCATAAAATAAACAATATTATTATACTGACAAACCATATTACTGTATTCTGTTCCGACACTCTTGCTAACATCAATAAGCTGTCCTGCTTCTACATCACCAAGTATAGCATATATTCTTCTGCGTTTAAAAAGATAAAGATAATCTCCCGTTGACACGCCCGCAACAAGTACGTCACCATCACCGCTTTCAATTGGGCGTATGTTATCAACCGGGATCGCATCAGCAAGATCTATACTTGAATATTGTATAACATTTGGATTTTCATAATCAATTCTATTGACAAGAACAAGCCTGTTTTTATGGACAACAATATTATCAACAGGATATTTTATTACGTTACTTTCGTCAAAAGTATTGTAAGAAAGAGTTTGTAAATTATCCTCAAATGTTTCATAATCCAATGCTCCATATATCCACCCTGTTCCATTGTGTGTCAGTGTTCCAAGGAGCACCGGGTCTGCATATAATGTTTCACCGTAATTCTTTTGAGAGCGATATATTTGAATAGACGCAACATCTTCCTGATTATAAATATCAGTACCATATATATTTTCAAGATTAATATCAGTAAGTAGAACCTGAACATCTTGGTCAATTCGGATAACAGAAGATGTTCCTGATCCATCATCAGTAAATGAAACAGCAGAACCGCCTTTTGTAAGACTTACTTGAAAATTATCATCATCAACCTTTTTAACATAATAATCTGTTTCTTTGGATAATTCAGCAGGCAATGAACCACCTGAATTACTCAACCAAACTATATCATCATCAACATAACCATGACCAACTAAATCTATTTCATTAGAGCCATTTGTAAAAGAATCTATAGTTTGACTTGCGTGTAATTGTGGTATCTCTATGGCTTCTGTACTTGCGCCAAGATTGGTTGTCTGTCCGGCACTTAATACAAAAGCGAGTTGATATTTAAGAAAAGTACCACGTATAAACTTATCAGATGATGATGAATCAGAATTAAGAGATGGTATAATTGTTTTGGGAGTTCCGAGATATTGAAGCTTATCTATTTCATCAGTGTCTCCTGTGAACTCATTATTTACTTTATTAATGTGATATACCATATTTGAGTCATAAGTATCAAGATCATAAAAATCATCATAAACAGTAAAACCATCAGCCCAAATCCAATTACCTGATATCCTAAATGTATCATCATCAATATGTCCCTTAAGAAACCATCTTGTATCACCATATATAGGATATCGCTTTGAAGCATAAAAGCTATATTTATTTTCCATTGCAAAAGTGGAAAGATTTAATTTATTATAAAGACCCCATTCAGTCCCATCAATTCCATCTACACCAAAATAAAGAATATTGCCATCAGAGTATGCGGGTGATACATATTTTAATTTCGTAAGAGTACCCATTAAATATACTCTGTTCCATGATGAATCATTTCTAAAGTCACCTGTATCATCTATTGATACAAGCTTTGTAAAATCAGTAAGATCAACATCATATTCTTTTATTATATTGCCACCACCCCAAAAATCATCAACAGTGTTTAAATATTCACTTGCATATACTTTATTGTTTAAAAGAGCAAGTTTATTTGGATAAAAAGGACAAGCAAAATTAATCTTATTATGGGTAGTTGGATTTATTCTCACAACTTCTGAATCTCCACTTGAATTTTTAACAGATGCATAAATATAATTTGCATCAGCAGTTATTCCCAAAACATTATCACCAACTTTTATTCTTTCAAGAGTATTTCCTGTGCTTGGATCTATTTTCTGTACTTGACCAAGTGTATAATTTGCAATCCATAAATAATTAAAAGCACCTATTATTTCTATTCCACCGCCATCAACAGTATAACTTGTAATTGCATGTGTAGAAGGATTTATTTTTAATAATTTTGATGGATAACAGCCAGTCCAAATATAATTATTATAATATATTCCAAATACACTTGAAGATGCATGAGAACTTATATCTATACTTGTAACGGCATATGTGCTTGTATTTATTTTCATTATTTTTTTATCTGTACTTCTATTGCATGTTATCCATACATAACTACTTCCTTCGGCAAAACATCTATATGGTTTATACGGTAATGTAGTCTCATTATATGTTGATAAATCATATGGTTGATATTGTATTTCATATCTTGACCAAATATCATTATAACCAACAGACCATATTTTATTATTACAATCACATAAATCCCAAGCATAACCATTATAAAACGCACCATAATCTATAATTGAAAAATCAGATGGATTTATTGAAGCTATAGTTGCATCAGTTATTGGAGGTATAGTTACATATCTTGCAAGTACATATAAATTATTATTTGCACTTATTAATCTATCAATTCCATTTATAAATGCCGAAAAAGAAGAATAATTTTTCTCTGTCCAAAACCATTGTCGCGCAATCTCATGTATCATGTAATCATCAGGCAATGTTGGCATATCCTGACACGGTAAATAAATACCATTAGCATCAACAGCAATAGAAAAAAGTTTATCACTTGTGGTATTGACCGGGGCATCAATACTTGCTATGTGCCCTGTGTCTATAGTGGTAACATCAAATGTACTTATATTTATTACCTTTATCTTTGTATCTTCTCCCCAAATATAAATATTTCCGTCATAAAGAGTAAAATTAGCTATTTCGCCTGTGGCATCTATATCAATAGATGTAAAATCCTGACAGATAAAACGGTCATTGAACTTGATTATATAACACTTGTCATCAGCGCGCTGATTCAGTTGATTATCGAGAACATAATAAAAAAACCCGCTTGTTTCATTTCCTGCGCGAATACAGAATCCAAGTTTTAAATCAGTAGGATCTGTAATAACACCGCCGGATGGTGCTATATAGCTTGAGTCAACGAGACTATCATACATAGCCTTGCCGTCATAATTAAGCGACCCGGAGTTTGTTCCATCTGCACTATCGCACCATATACGAAATGAAGACTTAAGGTTACCATCAACAGTTGCAGGCGTGTCCATACCACCGTTTATCTCAACATCGGTCTCATTATCACCTGAATCATAAACTACACTCTTTACCGTATATATGGTATTATTCGCAGGAGTGCTATTACCTTCAACTGTAACAGTATCACCAACAGCGAAATTATGCCTATAGTCTCCCGTAACATGAATGATATCATCAGATGCATCAGTAATATCAGTAATAGCATGAGTATGATACTCTGTAGCCCAATCAGTAAAATTACGATAATATATTTTGTCACCAGCAAAGTATATTCCCCTTACACCGTTAATAGTCCAACCACTCGCGCTGTAAGCTTGGGTGTTGTACATATAAACATTATTTTGATAATCATTAAAAAAAACAATATCGAGATAAGTTGTTATTTGAGAATGTTTTACTTTCTCTTCTATCTCTATATTACCAACAGGATTAAGACAGATCCATACCTTTTCACCATCCTGTATTTTTTCCATATATACTTTGCCGTTTGATACAACAAAAATATATTTATTTCCACCGACATCCTGATAGGGATAAATAGCCTGAACTCTATTTTTAAAACCTGTTTTGGTTACTACATCGGGAATGTCTTGGGAAGATGCAACAGAATTATTTTCCGTAAGATCAAACCAGTATTCGTATCCCCATCTTCGGGTAAGCCTTCCTGTAATATCAATATCAAGATTTATAAGTTTAGTTAGGAAGTTATCTCCAATCTTGCTTTCTGTACCACGCTTGCTGAATAGACCACGGTCAAATCTGTTAATAGCTTTAAACTGCATTTAATCATCTCCGAATAGTATGGATCTTGCCTTCATTTCTGAGACGATTTTCATGCCGTTTAGTTTCAAAAATAAGACGAGCAAGTTCATTCTTTTCATAAACAACTCTTTCGTCTTCTTGGTACTCAAGGATTTTAACTATAACCATTTTCTCAAGTATTTCCTGATAATAGGAAAAAACTCTTGGCTCAACAGTTAAATCTGCTGAAGTAATAGGATAGGTTGTAAATAGACCGGGTGTGGTCATAAGGATCGTAAGGTCGCCACTATCTCCTGTAACATATATTTTATCTCCAACAATAGCATAAGTATAATCCTGTTCTTCAAGACCAAGCCATGTTACATAATCATATTTATCATATTCAACTCCATCGGAATTGAGGATAGATAAAATCATTCCATAATTATTATTGAGATTTGTATTGTCAAGAGTATATTCTTCAGACCCATCAAGGGTGATTGTTTCAACTACCTTGATCCTTTCCCACTCATCCATTCGAGCAAACTCTAAGATTGCCCTGTTAGTATAATCTAAAATAAGATGCCGTATCTTAGAGCTGTCATTTTTAATGTAAAGCTCTATACCTCTTCGGAAGTTTTTGAATGTCACTTATTTTTAACTGCTTCCTTGAGTTTTTCTTTTTTTGTTATAGTCTCAATCTTTGCCTGCGGAAGCTCCTCTCCTTCAGTCATCCCCTCTTTTTTCATTTCGGCTATAACACGCTCTCTTATTTCCTTTTCCCGAATTATTTTTGTTTCATCAACTTCTGTGATCTCACCGGGAAATCTTTTGCCGTGTTCTTCTCTTATGAACTCGATGATATTTTTATCATCTGTGCGGAATCTTCCATTCTCAAACTTCACATAGATGCCTTTTTCTTTTTTAGGGTTACCATTTGAATCCCGCCATCTTTTCTCAGGCTTGATAACAATCTTGAGACCTGTTTTTTTACTAAAAAATGTTATGTATCCTTTTTCAGGCTTTGTTTTTTCCACCATCTTTTGTCTCCTTTTTAGAGGCTTCTTCAACCTCTAAAGAATAATTTTTCTTTATGAAGTCAATAATTGATTTATCATTTGTTTCATAAAGACCATTGACAAACTGCACATATACAGCATTTGGATCTCTTGGAGTTTTGGCAGGTTTAATGACAAGTTTAAGATTTAATTTTTTACTTTTAAAAATCATAATATTCTCCTTGAAAGTAAAAAAGGGGGAGTAAAAACTCCCCCTTTAAATTACTCATCCATTTCAAATCCTGTCATTTGAACAGAAAAGCTACAAGTTAATGAACTTGTATTTTCAATCCTTACAAGTATCTGTGAATATTCTATAAAATAATTTGAATATATCACAGGGTAGCCAAACTCATAAAGCGCATTACCTTCAGGTATCATATACTGTCCCATATAATTTGTGACATGATTAGTTGCAACTGTTGTATAATTAGTGTTTGTAGCAGCAAGGTTTGTAAGATACAAACATTTGGACATAAGAAAAAGTTGAGCCAAAGAATCAGCGGTCTGACCTGATTTTGTTATACGAAGATTCATTGGTACAAAAATCTTATCCACTGTTACAATATTCGTGCAAACCATGTCCATTGCTGTGCCAATATAATTTGTTGCATTTGCAGGTGCCGATACAGTGCCTGTAAGATATATTGCTTTAAGTGTCATCTCGTTCTGATCTATACCGCCAAAATAATTTTTTGACGAATTGATCCTGTGCTGTGCATTGAGGTAATTGTCCATAGTGCCTGAATAAGCTGTCAGGCAAAGGAGAACTATTATAATAAATGATAATATTTTCTTCATGTCTGCCTCCTTATGAACTGATGGTAGATACGCCTTTAAGCTCACCGTGGCGTTTTTCGTTACCCATCCAAAAGCCACACCATGTGCGGTATTCGTTGATTATTTGTTTTTTATCAACGTCCTGAATACCTACTTCAAGATGAGTATCCGCACCCTGAAGATACCTATAGGCGACATCATCGAGATCAAGACAAATAGCATATCCGGCATAATAGTTCTTAAAGAGTTCCCGGTGAGGAACAACCTTAACAACATCACCGTACTGATTCATAAACTGAGATACAGCAATACCAAGTGTCTTTTCGTCCTGACGTGTCTGAAGACCGCGATCTCCAAGCCACCATGACAGTGCCTCGAAAATAGTAGCACCTGCAAACACAACAGGTTTCTTGGCATAATATACACAATCATTGATCCAATTACCAAACTCAGCATAAGTAAGATCTGATTCAGTTGTTGCGTTTGTGGTAATTAATTCAAAAGCACCGCCCGTAAAATACTGTTCATAGACAGCATCCATATACCCGGTTGTTGCTTTGTGCTTCTGACCAAAGAACATCAGCTTTTCAAGACCAAAAAGATGATCTATATAAGCATCCTGCTCTCTTTCCTGAAGCTCTTTCCCGCCTGCCTCGTAAGACACATAATCAAGAGTTTCAACGATACCGAACGGAGACTGATGTATCTGAATGTAATTGGTGCTTTCTGACGGCTGATGGCTTTTCATCGTACCTTTTCCTGAACCAAGTTCAAATGAATTACCAATGTTCAGAATGGTATTCGCGCCTGTAGTTCCTGCCGTAAGATTAACAGTTGTACTGTTATCATATGTATGACAGGTGAGCGTATCCGTTGATACACTGTCGACATAAATATTTACATCAGTATCATTAGGAAGTTTAATTATGTCGCCTGCGCCATACATCCATCCTTCGCCTGTAGTAACAACAATGTTACCTGCTTTGTTTGCACCTGAAGCCCATGAACCGCTAAAAGAAGCGATCCCGCCCCAATCAGACTTTCTTTCTTTGTACAGATGTTTATACTCCATCTGCTCGGTTGACCTTTTACCGACAACATCCATCATTTTCATCAAAGGGATCTTGTCGATATTAAGTTTGTGGATCTCTTTATCGAGATCTATTGTAAGTCGCCCTGTTGTTAAATGCTTCGGGCTTAAAACTATACTTTGTCCCATTTAAAATCCTCCTAAATGCCGAAGACGTTAGATTTGCCGTTGCCTGCTCCGACACCTTTTTTTATTCTATCACGGATTTTATCCTCAGCTTTTTTAGCCCTCTCGCCTGTGATGCGAGATGACATCCCTGAACCGCTCTGAATAAAAGGTATGTCCTCTGACCTCTTTTTCAATTTCCCAAGCGTCTTGAGGCATATCTTCAAAATCCTTTCGGGATTTTTCTGAATTGCCTCGGGTGCGAAATCATCTAAAAGAGGAACAATTTTCGGAGACAGTTCTTTAAGATTTACATCATACTCTCTTTCGATTTTTGAGTAAATGTCTTTAAGAGCCTGTTTCTTCTCCGTCTTAGTCAACCTTTCATCAAACTCTTTCTGTTGTTTCTCCAACAAAGCTTTTACTTTATTCGGAGCGTCCTCATCCCATTCCTGCCTCTCTTTCGCCTCCTGTGCTTTCTTTGCCTTTTCATCATCAACCCCGGTTATTTTGTCAATAAACTCCTGCTGTTTCTTTGTGGTTTTTTCAAGCTCTTCATAATTTTTGCTCAAATCTTCATACCGGGTCTTTAATGCTTCAAGCTCAGGATTCTTTGCCTGCTTTTTGCCCTTCTCCTTGGTAGACTTATCATCGTCAACCTTGTCATCGGGCTTCCCTTCATCGTCATCATCTTCAAGAATATCGTCTATTTCATCCACGATATCTTCAAGACTACCGCCCCCCTCTTCAGCAAATGCAAAATAGAAAGGACTAAATGGAAAAAGATATTTTAAAATCCTTGATTTTAACAACATAAAATACTCCTTATATGAGTCTTTCTGTAAGTGTCTCTACGCCTGCTCCCTCAACTCCCTCTGCGCCTTCAACAGGCGGTGCTTCTGTAGGAACAGGAGGCTCTACCTGTACCTGAAGCTCATACTTCCCATCATCGGTTACATTTGAAATAACCATTGTGATAGAATCGCCGATGCCAAGACCCTCAAGCTCAGGGATCTCTTCAACAGTATGTGACATTACCGTTGCGGGTGCTTCCTCTTCCTCTACAGGTGCTTCAGCCTCCTCCCCCATATCTTCAGGGATCTCAGGCTCTAAGCCCATTCCTTCTTCTTCAGGTAAATATTCTTCATTTACTGGTGACATTTTTCTCCTCCTCTTCAAGAGATTTTATTTGTATGTCAAAATAATTAATAACACTTTGATAAACATCAATCTTCGCTCTTTGCGCCCTTATTTCAGATGCAAGCTGTAAATTATCTTTTTTAAAATCAATCTTTTTCAAACTGTTATTTGCTGTTATTTTTTCCTCTAACCACGGTTTAAGATAATCAGTCCATCCGCGGTGTGTCTGAAGTGATTTTAATGCAGTCATTTTTAATTTATCTTTATCGGTCATCATGTGCTCGGTATTACATTAAACTCTTCTGTCTGCTCGGGGGGTTTTTCCTGCGCTGGATTAGGTGTACCGCCACCGCCCGCCATAGCCTGTTTGGCGATCTCAGGATTTTGCAATATCATCATTATCATCTGACCTATGCTTGGATCTTTACTCATTGCATTGGCAATAGCCTGAGTAAGTTGCTGTATCTCGGGAGCAGGTTCAAGCATTTTATCAATACGCTCCATCTGTAGTCTGTCCATAGCCTGACGCAGGAACTCTTTTATATTACCGCCGACACGCTCAAGTACAGGAAGAATAATATTTGAAAAATTAATAAACTGTGCGCGTTCAACATCGCGCCTGACAGAAAGGTCTTTAAGATTAATATCAATGATCCGTGAGTCCTCTATCTCATCTTCGGGTCTGTCAATAATTTCATTAAGAAGCGGATGCTTTGCTATTATTTCAGGAGTATCATATTTCGTCTTTAAGATTAAAAGAAAATTAATAAAATCAAGAACATCATAATATACGTTCTCAGTCACCATCGACATCTTGAACATCGCCTGCTCTGTTATCGTCTTTATCCCGGTAGCAGTTTCCGTAACACCGCGCCCCGCTGTTGTACCCATCAAATAATCAACAGCCCCGGTAATCTGTTGTGCTTCCTGTATAAGTTCGGCGTTCATAAATGTCGCCATCTGCACCATATCCGGCACATCAAAAAGAGATACATCATCAGGATTATCGTCAAACCCTATTGCGTTTCCTCCCTTGGCGAACATCTCCTTAAAATTAATATCAGCATTTTTATTATATTTAAACAATAATTTTACTTTAAGTTTGAAGTTCGTCATCCTCAGCGCGCGGGTTTCATTTATATCATACTGAATACTTTTAATAAGTTGCCCCACGCTTTTCGGAACAAGCGAATGAGCCTGTTTAAACGGACGGATAGGGAACAGGAGCTTCTTGCGCTTGGTCTTCATATCGTTTGTTTCCGCACGTACAAGAAGCGACCTGTTTGCAAGTGTGAAGATTACGTTTTTAAAATCGGGTTTACCTTCGGGGTCGGGATTTAAGTTATAAACACCATACCATTCAAGGAGTTCAACATCATCAGTTACATTATCACGAACAGGGTCATAATAAGTAACGCCGTTTTTTGATTTATATATTTGCCTCTTTTTTATATAGTCAGGAGGCTCTATATCTTTTGCTTTTATTTTTTCAATATTAAAATAGTTCATATCGTCTGACTGAAGTTGCCACAGCTTAACTATTTTTCTTATGAAAACATCAGTGTCTTCAATGTCCTGTGAAAATGTATCATACCATATATCAAAAAAATTAATTACATCAAAATCAATTTTCAATCTCTGACGTAATTTATCTTTCATCGGTCTTAATTGTAGCCAACATCCACGGAACGCAAGACCATCTTCAATAAAATCACTTGCGCGCTGTCTGAACCTGATTATATCAAGCTCCTCCTGTGCCCATTGTTCAAATTCTTTTTCAATCCCCTTATACTCATCGCGCTCCATAAATGAACGAATATAGTTTTGATCGGGGAAAAGTGACTGAACAACACGCGCTTTAATCGTCTGTGTTATTGTGTATACGTAAGGAAGATATGAAGTCTCCTCCCAAGAGTTTTTATCATCCTGATTTTTATCTTTATTGTTGTAAACATCATACTCTTCTTCGACTTCTGTGTCCAAAGGAGATCTTAATTTTTCAAGATGAGAAAATCTGCTTTGCAGGAACTTTTCGATATCTTTGCGCTGACTTGCTTTAAGCTTGAGTTTTGCCATTACTTCTATTATATAGTATTTATACTATCTTGTCAATAGTTCTTTCTTTATTTTTTTCCTGCGATCTTCAGCTATTTTTTTGCCAAGAGCTTTTTTATGTATATTCAATAACGTTTTAACGTCAGGACGTTCTAACCCCATAGCTCTGTTTTCATTATACATCGGAAGATCTTTTATCCTGTTCGCCCACATTCTTTTGTTCCGTTCTTTTGCGAGCGCACCGTCATCTATGCCTTTTATTTTATCCTTAAGATAACATGCTCCATACCTCATTGTATCACAGCAGTCATTGTCCCGGTCAATCGGTACAGGTTTATAATAGACATCATCATACACGCTGTTGCCCTGCTCCTTCCACTTGTAAGTATCAAGCTCCTGACAGCAATGAGGGCAATCGGTTGGATCAATAAGCCACCGGGTCTCACCTTTGCGTACAGTAAGCATTGATTTTATTATCTCCCTGCCGTAATTAAAATTATTATTACCGCCTTTTGTATGCACTCCCCACTCTTTTTTAAGTAATTTCCTTACACTTGTACCTGAAGTCGGGTCATCCTTGTTTGAAGACGGGTCTATAATAACAGCCCTGTAATTATCCTTCCTAAGCTCCTGATTAAGGTATTCCCCGAGAACATCCACATGTATGCCACGCTTATACCATTCATCATATACGTATATATTATTAAAATCAGTTGCCATTTTAATTACAACGGTTGGTGCTGTAGTTCCGATATCTACAGCCATGATCTTTAAAAGATCCTTGCTTTTACCTGTTTTTTTCTTTATCCACCCAAGATCTCTGTGATGTACCTCCGGGTCATACTCAGGGTAAATAAGCCCCGCATACGCTGTATTTATATCACAATATACATATCTGTTCATCCAATCTTCACTATGAAGAGCACTGAGGTTCTCTATATAATCATCAGGAAGTTCGGGGTTTTCCTCTGTTTTACATATCCAATAAGCGAACTTGTCATTACCGCCCATTGGTCTGTTGCGTATATATTTTTGCCACAACCAATTACGCCCCTCCCAATTGGCTGTGATTATGCTTTCAAAAAAATTGGCTTTGATCCAAGGCGGGTTACGCAGACGTGTATACAGGAACCCTATGACATTGGAAAACCTGTCAACGTCCGGATCATCAATAAAGAACCCGCAGACATTCATCCCCTTTATCTGCTCTATATTAAGCGTCAGCGGTCTGAACCGCACTGTTACATTATTTGTAAGATAAAGATCATGCTTTGTATCTTTCCAAGTCCTCTTAGCCCCCACAAGCTCAGAGACCTTGACGAACTCCTTTTCAACATTATCCCTCAAGCTGTCCCATGTATTACGGAATACAGCGAACTCACAGCCGGGGTTGCCGTGGCACACCATAAGGCTTTCGTATATGCCCGGCATGGTCTTGCCCGCGCCTACTCCACCGAGCAGACATTTATTTTTAGATGTTGATTTATGGAACTCTGCCTGTTTCCAATTGATAGGCTTATACCCTGAAAAATCAAACGGCTGTATCTGATTCAACTTCCTCTGCCTCAACATCCACAACCTTTGCGCCCGTCCTGTGATCCGGCGCATCCTTAACGGGGACATTGGCTCCCATTGGCACTATAACGTTAATTCCACTATTTGAATTAAGGACTTTACGTATGCGCGCCTGAAACATAAGTGTACGTCTATGCTCTGCTTCTATAAAAAGTTTGTCAGATACTCTGAGCCGTGGTTTCTTTTGTTTAAGCATATCCTCAAGCCGTCTGAGCTTATGTGTGAGCTTCTCATCGGTTACTTTGTAATATTCATCATAGTCCCCGGTATCGACCTCAAACACGCACCACTTGATGATCTGATGCACATTTGCCCTGCACATGCCGTACTTCTCCGCTATCTCCCGCTGTGTGTAGTGGTTAATGGCGTAGTCTTCGTACATCTTCCACCACTTTTGCTCTGTCGCTTTATTCTTAGGGCTTACTCTCGGCGGTTTAGAATATATCTCGGCTGTACATATATCGGCTTTATTTACCCCTTCCTTACCCATCAGTTCCACCTCGCATTTTGAACTCGCCCTTTTGTTGTATCTATCTTCCCAAGGTTCCTTGCCTGATAGTACCGCACGCACTTAACGCAGGAGATATAATAACTGTAGTAAATACGTTTTGACGTTTCGTTGAACATTTGACAAGCGATATGTTTATTTACATATTTGTATGTTATTCTTCGCTTCATCAGCCACGTCCTTCGGAGTTATAATTTTTCGATCGCGTTTATCAGCCTCCTCCGCTATCTTTGCCTCCCGCTCCTTGCGTATCTTAAGCTCCTGCTCCATTATAGCTGTAGGCATGGTATCAAGCCCGCGCCGGAGAACAAGAGCATTGTCCTCCTCTTTTTTAAAGGCATCATACAGTTCACCGAATATAGCAAGTGCCCATATGGTATCATCGAACTTGATATTTATACCCCGTGCGCTCATCCATTTTAAGAATCCCCCGAACCGCCTTTCTTTAAAATCTTTTAACGCGCCCATGTCACACCCTCTTTCTTTGCCTTTCTCTCACCGGACACTTTTCGCCCGCCTGTTGCCGTCTGCCTTTGTTGCTTACTTTTGACTGATATGACCCTTTGTACGACCCTGTGCCGTCACGTTTCCCTCTTTGTGTTTTTCCCATAAATGCTCCTTAAAAATTATATGTCTTTGCCAATTTGATTAAAATGAATAATAGACACGATATTACACTGAGAATTATTATCATTAAGACAAGTTCTCGATTGGTCATTAATATAATTATAACACTAAGACGCTAAAATGTCAAGGCTGAGATATAGAAGAGTCAACAAATTGAACAGGAGAGAAAGAGAGACAAAGTGCGAGAGGGAGATGTATAGGGTGACGGTGCGCGCGTGTCTCGAGTCTCGACCCTCTCCGGGTCAATATCACAATAGATATATTGTCAATTTGATACTTTCTATATATGTGCTTTTTTGCTTTTTTCACTTTTATTCTCTGAGACATATTTCCCCATGTTCCAATCTTGATTATTCAACTAATTGAGCGCTTTTTAAAGCCTTATGTCATATATAACTGAGCGGTTGCAAGGCTATTCAGTGTAACCGTATAGCAATAATGGCAATGGTCATAATCCCCGCACATGATAGGGTTTGCGGGGTTGCGCCTTAAGTGCTGTATGATTTTTAATAACGGCATGGCGCATGGTTCGTCTGATGGGTTCATAAGGATGTTATTTATAGTCGGGTAGTATCCACATGTTATATCCTCTAAGAAAAAAAAAATAATGGGATATTAATTATATACTCTCGTGTATATATAAACACGAGACCCCTGTAATATATATTCTATATTTTTTTATTTTACGGTTTTAGAGGTTTTTCCAGTATTTTATATACAAAAATCTTCATGTTATGGCACGGCATTTTATCGGACTGAGACAATATGTCCCGAAAAGTGCCGTGACATAACGGCATAATTGGTTAAATTGTGCCGTTAAAGTGAGGATAACATGAAAAAATACAGATCAGCAAGGGCAGTAAATGGCTGTTACAATGTGTCAATTGTCATTAATGGCAATGTTTACGAGAAAAAGATGTTCAAAAAAGGACGGTTCCACGAGGTAGTGAACGGCATATTGCATGATTTACAATTTGAATTGTACGGGATAAAGGATTGGTACATTAGTGACATAACATTTCAAGGCTCATCTATACTGTAGTATCATTATGGCATAGCGTCAACAAATTGATTAAACGTTATGACGCTATGA
>Ga0180438_10003351_pt1 | contig 24330 bp, 37 predicted proteins | sample SS_ome_12_FD_132455 | JGI IMG/M metagenome (GOLD analysis project Ga0180438, IMG submission 132455) | Hypersaline lake sediment archaeal communities from the Salton Sea, California, USA - SS_3_D_2 metaG | ecosystem: Environmental > Aquatic > Non-marine Saline and Alkaline > Hypersaline >... | reverse complement strand
GGCTGCGGGTGATGACCGAAGCCGACGCGGTTGCCCTAGAGCTGTACTGCGAGAGCTACGCCAGCTACCGCGAGGCGCTGATCCAAGTCGAGAAATACCAAGTGGCGATGGTCCGGCGGCTGCGGGACAAGGACGGCGACTTCATCGAGGTGCGGCGTAACCCGTTCAGTACCGAGGTGCACCGCTACAAGGCTGAGGTGATGTCATTCCTTCGTGAATTCGGCATGACGCCGAGCAGCCGATCAAGCCTTGTGGTAGGCGAGTCGGACGACAACCCGCTTACCAAATACGGGATCGTAGGATGACGTATTGCCCAAACTGCAACTGTAGTTACGTGTGGCCGTGGTCGGCAAACAATGACACGATGCAATGGTATTCGTGTTTGTGTTGCGGCCATGTGTTCACACTTTCCACGACAACGACTGATGTCTATTACGACTTCGGTGGAACCTTGTCGCCATGACCAAGAGCCTAGCACAGTTGAAACTCGACGCCGCCAACGCGGGTTGGCCGTGGCCGATCACGCACCCCAACGACGAACGCGCCATGCTCGACGGGTGCTATCCCGATTTCGCAGCGGCCGAACACGTCCGCGGTTTTTATCTCGACTGCTTGTGCATCCCGGCCCCCGGCGGTGGTGTGCAGCCGTTTGTTTTACTCGACTGGTGGTATCGTGATGTGCTGGCGCCGGTGTTTGGCTGGAAGCAAAAGGACGGCCGGCGGCGCTACGACAAAGCATTTGTGACGACAGGGAAGAAGTCTGGTAAGTCAACTGTGCTGTCCGGGTTGCCGCTGTATATGATCCTTGCCCAGGGCATCCACGAGGCCGAAGCCTACGCCACGGCAGTGGACCGCGACCAAGCCACGTTGATCTATCGCAAGACAAGCGAAATGGTTCGGCAATCGCCGCACTTGCGATCCATCTTGAAGCGGGTGGACTCGCAGAAGCGTATCGTACACCACGGTAGCGCGTCATTCTTCGAGGCGATCAGCAGCGACGCGGACACCGCCGACGGGTTGAACCCGGTGCTACTGATCTGCGATGAGCTGCACGAGTGGAAGGATCGGCGGTTTTTCACGAAACTAATGTACGGTGACATCGTGCGGGCCGAGCCGTTGTTCCTGATGATTACGACGGCCGGGGACGATGACGAGTCGATCGGATTTGAGGAATACGAGTTTGCCAAGGCGTTGCTTGATCCGAACGACCCGTTTTATTCTCAGTCGCATTTTGCGTGCATCCGCGAGGCCGGCGACGAGCACGAATGGGACAACCCCGATGGCTGGCAGCAAGCCAACCCCAGTATAGCCGAGGGACTCGGCAACCTCGTCAAGCTGCAAAGCAAGTGCGACGAGGCCCGCAAGACACCTCGCAAGATTCGCGAGTTTACCCGCTACATCTGCAACCGCTGGGTGAGCGTCATTGAAGACCCCTGGATTTCGCCCGATAGCTGGGCAGCGTGCGGCGGCATGATTGGCAACCACGAGGGCGAGTCCGTTTGGCTCGGGTTAGACTTGTCGGCGGTATTGGACGTAACCGCACTATGTGCGGCGTGGTGGGCCGAGGAAGGTGTGATCGACCTGGCGTGGTGGTTCTGGATGCCGAAGGAAGGCATCCGCGATAAAGAAGATCGCTGGGGTGTGCCGCTGCGGGCGTGGGTGTCTGATAGCTGGATGATCCAAACACCTGGCAAGTCAGTCAATTATCGCAACATCCGCGGGCTAATCAGCGGGCTAACCTTCGACGAAGACGGCAACGCCACGCGGGTTGACGGCAGCGGGTTGCGCGACAAGTACCGCATCGAGGAAATCGCCTATGACCCATGGAACGCAACGCAACTGGTGGAGGATCTGGAGCAACACGACGGCCACGCTTGCGTCGAGCATCGGCAAGGCTATATCAGCATGAACACCCCCTGCAAGGAATTCGAGCGGCGGATTGCCGATTGCGAGTTGCGGCACGGGAACAACCCGGTAGCCAAGTGGATGATAAGCCACTGCATCGTGGATCAAGACCCCGCGGGCAACATCAAGCCGAACAAGAAAAAAAGCAAACACAAGATCGATGGCATCGTGGCGGCCGTGATGGCGGCGGGGCGGGCTGTTGCGGGTGCGGTGCACAGCTACCGCGGCGCGGGGCCGAGGAGCGTGCCCGCATGATGCCCATCGCCAACGCACTGATCTATTCCGGCATAACCGCAGCCGTTGCGCTATCGGTTGGTTTCTGGCTTGACTGGCGATTGGGCTGTCTGGTTGTGCCGATTGGTGCGATAGTAACGGGCGTCCTGCTGGCTGCCCGTGGAGGGATACGCAGATGATAGCCGAACTAATCTCCCGAGCGTTCAGCCCGCGGGCCGAGACATCCGGCACCCGCGATCCGCTGTCAAACTTCTGGTACAACCCGGTCGGCACAACCGCCGACGATGCGTTGACGATCAGCACCGTTTTTGCGTGCATCCGGGTTCGCAGCAACACGGTCGGCGCGATGCCGTGGCACATCTACCGCGACCAGCCGGACGCCGCGAAGAAGAAGGCAACCGAGCACCCGTGGTATCCGACGCTGCACACGAAGCCGAACGAATCGCAAACGCCGAAGCAGTTGAAAACCTTGGCAATGACGCACGTTGACGTTCGCGGCAATTTCTACGCCGAGGTGCAGCCGCCGAGCGTGATATTGCCGACGCCGCGACTACGACCGCTCGACCCGGACCGAATGACGGTAAAGCAACTGGAGAACGGCCGCAAGCAATACGAATACCGCGAGGAGAACGGACCGAAGCGGGACATGACGCAGGACCAGGTGTATCACGTCATGGGACCATCGTTCGACGGGTTGGTTGGTGTTACGCCGTTCACCTACGCGCGGACGCTGACGACGCTGGTTGCCACGCAGCAGAGCCACGCACAAAAAACATTCGACAAGGGCGGCGCGCCGCGATTCTACATCGAGAGCGACAAGCCGATGAACGATGAGAAATATAAGGCGTTCACCGAGCGATGGAAAGGCATCCAGCAAGACGGAAACCTCAACGTGCTGGACGACGGAACCAAGATAGTCACGCTCGGCTTGTCGATGGTAGACGCCCAGTGGCTAGAGTCGCAGCAGTGGACGGGCCGCCAGTTCTGTCAGTTCATGGGCACGCCGCCGCATCTCGTGTTTTTGGATTCGGACAGCAAAGCGAACATGGAGCAAAAGGGCCGCGAGTGGCTCGCGTTCCATCTGAACCCGATCCTCGTTGAATTCGAGCAGTCGATACAACCGTGGATTGGTCCGGGTTATTTCTCACAGTTCAACCGCGATGCGATCGTGCGAGCGGAAACCAAGGCACGCTACGAATCTCACGGATTGGCTCTTGCCGGGCGGGCATGGAAGACGATCGACGAAGTGCGTGAACTGGAAGATTTGGCACCAAAGGGCGGCGAAGCTGCCGAACTGCCGCCGCCGCCCAACCAGTCGATTCCGGCTAAAAATGTTCCGCAGAAATTCAACCAGCGAGCCGAGCCGGGAAACGAAGATGATGATGAGGACGAGGAAGCCCGCGGGCCGGACCTACGCCCGCTGATTGCCGACGCAGCCGCGCGGATCGTGGCTGCCGAGTGCCGAGGGTTGGAACGGTTGGCCGAGAAGGCGAACGGTAGCCCGCAGCAATTCACCAAATGGGCTGCGGAATTCTACGGCCGGCACGGCGATTACATCGGCAAGGTACTCGCCCCGCTGGAATCTGCGACGGGCTGTGAGGTAGACGGTGACGCGATGTGCGTGGCTGCCATGAACGAACTCAGCGGCCGGGACGTGCCGCACCTACTGGCCGAGTGGAAAACCGACAAACCGAGCCGCTTGGCGGCAGAACTGGAGGCGATACTATGCCCGAACAATACGACACCCTAGCCGCCGTGGCGGCATTCATCGAGTCCCAACCCTGGGCGGTCGCTCCCGGCACGTTCCGGCTTCATGCTGCCCAATTGCAGTCTGTACCCGTCTCAGCGGCCCGTGTGGACGCTCAAGGCCGAGCCGGTGTGGCAGTCATCCCCGTGCGCGGGGTGCTCACCCAGCGGCCGATAGGCGGTCTATTCGGTATGCTGTTCGGCGGGGCGAGCTACGAGCAGATCGGCAACATGGCATTGGAGGCCGACAACAACCCGGACGTTAGCCGGATCGTGTATGACTTTGACAGCCCGGGCGGCTCGGTCTGGGGCATCGAACCGCTGACGCAGTTGCTCGGCACGATCCAGAAGCCGCAAATCGGTATCGCCAATAGCGTTGCGATGAGTGCTGGCTACTGGCTGCTAAGTCAGATGGGCGAGGCGGTCGTGTCACCGTCCGGCTCGGTCGGGTCAATCGGCGTGCTGTTCGCCCGGCTCGACACAAGCAAGGCCGAGGAGGCAATGGGGGTTGAGGAAATCATCGTCGGCGAGCCCGAGGGCAAGGTCGAGGAATTCCAGCAGACGCCAACCGATGCGGTGATAGCTCGGCTAAAGTCAGAAGCCAGCGAACTTTACGGCCGATTCGTGGCGGCAGTTGCCAAAGGCCGCGGGGTTAGCCCGGATACGGTGCGGAAGTCCTACGGCCAAGGGCGGCCCGTGCTGGATACGGCTGCGAAGGCGGCGGGGTTAATTGATCGCGTCGAGGGAATGCGAGACTTGCTCGCACGAGCCAGCAATCCCCGTGGCCGGATCGGCAAGCGGCCTCGGGCGGAAGCGGCTGCGGCTCGGCTGGATGCTTGGTCTTGACACTCACCCCCGAAACCGCTTAATCTGAAATCACGCGCTGAGCGGGATTGCCACGGCACCCGGCGAAGCAACAACCCCCGAGATAACCAGAACAGCCACGGCGTCTGGAAATTTCCAATGGAGATTTTCGGCCGCCGTGGCTTTTTTGATGGTCCGGCGGCGAGCAACCGAACATAAGGACTCGCCCGATGAACCCGGAACTCAAGAGGATGCTCGACGCCCTGGCAGCCGCGCGGGAGCAGCGAGCGGAAGCCCGGCAGCGAATCGAATCTATCTTGGCCGCTGCAGAAGCCGCCGACAACCGCGATTTGACCGAGGAAGAACAGCAGCAGCAGACCACGGCGCAAGGTACGGTCGAGGCACTCACGGCCAAGATCGACACCCTGGAGCCGCGAATCCAAAACTTGCGGCAAGCGCTCGAAGATGAGAAGTCGGCCCGCGTGATCCGCACGGCCGGCGAGAATCAAGGCGTCGAGATTAGCGGCGGACTGACCGGGCACGGCCCCGCCAGCGAAACGCAGCCGAACCGCGGCTACGACGACCTCGGCGCGTTCGCGCTATCCGTACATGCCGCGAGTACGCCAGGTGCAACCGCACGCGATGAGCGACTTGCGCCGCTGGCGGCTATTACCGGCATGGGCCAGACGATCGGCAGTGACGGCGGTTTTCTTGTCCCACCCGCATTCGTGACGGCCATCTGGGACAGGATGCAACAGAACGAGAGCAACCTGTTGCCGCTCACGGATCAACATCCAGTCGTCGGCGACTCGCTCACACTGAACGCCAGCGCGGAAACGAGCCGAGCGACCGGCAGCCGGCAAGGCGGCGTCCGTGGATACTGGATCGCGGAAGGCGCTCAACTCACAGCCAGCGCTCCGACGTTCCGGCAGATCAAACTGGAGCCGCATCAGCTCGCCGTGTTGGTCTACGTCACCGACAAATTACTTGCCAACGCCCCGGCGCTGAATACGTTCCTTTCCAGGGCAGCGGCCGACGAAATCGCGTTCATGGTTTCGGACACGATCATCAACGGTACGGGTGCGGGTCAACCTCGTGGGCTGTTGGCCGGTGCCGTCAACAAGCCGCGAGTCAGGGTGAGCAAAGAAACGGGCCAAGCCGCTACGACGATCGTGGCGGAAAACATTATGAAGATGTATGCCCGGTTGATCCCGTCCGCTATTCGCGGCGCCCGTTGGTTTATCAACCAAGACATCCTGCCGCAACTGCTACAGATGCACGTTGCGGTCGGAACCGGCGGCGTCCCCGTCTACCTGCCGCAGAACCAACTCGTCAGCTCTCCTTACGGCACGCTGATGGGCCTGCCCGTGCAGCCCGTCGAGTATTGCGCGACACTCGGCACCGAGGGCGACATCATCCTGACGAACCTTGACTACCAATGCACCGGCACGAAAGGCGGCATCGAGTCCGCAATTTCCATGCACCTGCGATTCGATTACCTCGAACAGGTCTTCAGATTTGTTTTCGCGGTCGATTCGCAACCTTGGCTCGCGTCGAGTCTGACGCCCTACAAGGGCAGTTCTAACACGGTCGGCCCGACCATCACCCTGCAAACCCGTAGTTAGGAGGACGGTCAATGAACCTTCCTGAAAATTTCAAGATCGTGGTTGTGGGTGCGACGGCGGCAGCCGATTCCGTCACCTACGACACCATTTCCTGCAAGGACGCGCTCAAGGTCTGGTTCATTGTTAGCCACATCGGCGACAGTGACACCGACTGCACGTTGTCCTTAGTCGAGTCTACCGACGTGGCGAACTCGACAACCACGGCCGTCACCGCGACGTTCCCGATTTGGGTCAATAAAACCGTCAATTTGAGCGGCGACACGTTGACCAAGCAGACGGATGCGGCCAGTTATTCCATCAACACCACGACCGCGACCGAGCGGGACCAGTTGGTAGTGATCGAATGGGACCCGGCCAAGTTCTCCAGTGGATACGACTGTATCCAACTGGCAGACACCGGCGGGAACAATTCCAACAACATAACCGCACTTGCGATCATCGAAACCCGCTACCCGCAGGCGACACCGCCGACCGTCATAACGGACTGACCACGGATGCGATTCATCGTCACTGGTACTCCCCGATCCGCCACGAAGTACGCCGCGCGGTTGCTGTCGGCGCTGGGTGTGATGTGTACTCACGAGACACACCTTCGACCGCTGGCAACCGTCGTGGACTGCTTGCGATGGTGGGCCGGGGATACCGGCGGCGAGTCGTCCTGGATGGCGTGGACCCTATTGCCGTTGTTTCCCGAGTCGGTGCCCGTGCTACATACGATCCGCAACCCGTGGCATGTCATCGACTCGTTGAGTAACCGCAATTCCATTTTGAAAGACCGCGACACGTTCAAAGCACGCTCAATGCTATCCGTGCGCGACACCATCGCCATTTACGCACCGCGCGTCTGGACGTATGAGCGGCGGATCGACCGGGCTGCGGCGTTCGTGGTGGATTGGAATGCTGCCATCGAAAAAGCATTAGTTGGGCGGCAGCGGTTCACCTATCACGTTGACCGGCTCAGTACCCGCACTATCGGGCACCTACTGCGCACGATCGGCGCCGAACGGACGGCAGACGAAATCGACGCGGCACTGGCCGAGGTGAAGACCGACACGAACGCCGGCTACACGATCACCGAAACCGAGGGTGTATCCAATCCGCTCGTTGCCGAGTGGATCAAAGAGTACGCCGAAAAAATTGGTGCCGAGTGCATCTTTAGCCGCAAGATTAAGAATCAACCCGACCGCGAGACAATGGAGCAACTCGCGGAACGCATGGACCCTGAATTGCTCCATGAAGTCAATCAGTTTGCGGACCTACACGGCTACCCGACGGCCGCCGCTATCCTTCGCTAACAACGGTTAGAACCCCGAGGAGGAGTCTCATGGCCGGAACCAAGACCGCTCTGTTCAGCCGCCATACGCCCGGCGGCGTCTTCAACATCGAAGACCAATCGGTAACTACCGGTGACCGCTGGTTCGTGCACTCCGGCACGGGCACAGATGGTGCCGGATACGGCACGCACCCCGACAGCCCGTGCGCTACCCTGGATTACGCGATCGGACTGGCAACCGCCAGCCAGGGAGACATCATCTATTGTATGCCCGGCCACAACGAAGCGCTGGACGCCGGCACGGATTGTGTCGTTGACAAGATCGGCTTGACGATCATCGGACTCGGGCGCGGCAGTAACCGTCCGACGTTCGATTACGACGGCACGGACGGCACTATCGAACTCGACGCCGCCGGGTGCCGATTGTCGAATCTGATCCTCAACTGTTCGACCGCATCAACCGTGGTGGCAATCAACGTGGACGCGCACGACTGCGAGATTGACCACTGCTTTTTTACCTGGGAAACCTCGGGCGACGAGTTCGTTAGCACGATCGACATCAACGCATTTGACCGAACGTACATCCACGATAACGTGTTTAACACGGAGAATGGCGCTGGTGCTGCGACCGACTGTATCAACCTCGTGGATACCAATGATGTCACGATCGAAAACAACATTTTCCGCGGCACCTGGACGGGCGCGGTCATCTTCGGAGAGACGACGCTGAGTGCCCGGCTGATAATCAAAGACAACGTGATTTACAACAGCGACACATCCAGCTACAACGCCATCGACGGCGGCGCGCTGAACTCGACGGGCATCATCGCCCATAATTACATCACGGCACTTTACAGTCAGGCCGCCGCGGTCGCAAAGACCGTCCGCAAATGCCGCTTTCAGTTCATGGACAATTATTTCTGCGATGCAATCAGCGAGCGCGCCACAACCCTCGTCCCCGCAACATCGGCAACCTAATGTCCGTACATGGTCCGCACAAATTGGCGGTTGTAACGCCCTGGTCAAGTCCGTTCATTTGGTCGAAGTTCAGCACGAACCTTGCCCGAATGATGGCACATTTCCGGCGGCCGGGATTCCTTTGCGATTTCTTCGCCGGAAACGGATGCGACCCGGCGGCACGCCACATTGATATGTGCCTACAGGCGCTGAATTGGGACGCTGATTTTATCTGCATCGTCGGCGCCGATCAGGTACACCCGCTCGATATGTTCGACCGCTTGCTCGACCGATATTTCGAGACGTGGGGCGGTGTGATTTCCGCGTTGGTTCCATTCCGCGGTTACGTCCCGTGGCAAAATATGGAACCGTTTCAGCCGATGGGCTGGAGAATCCGCAACGATCAACCGAACGTCCGAGAGTTTAAGGGTATGGACGTGACGCCGGATATGTTCGTGCCGATTGACCCGGCGGACGGTGAGTTACAACGGGTGGACGTGATCGGCTCGGGTGTGCTTCTGTTCGACCGCAAGACCATCGAAGCTCTCGACAAACCTTGGTGGTACTACCCGCGCGACCACGATACGCAGCAACGCGCGGCCGACATGGACACAAAGATGGTGTGGCGCCTTCGGTCGGAAGTGCAGGCCGACGTATGGGTTGATACAACGATCACGGTCACGCACATTTCGGACATGGAAATTGACGACACATTTTCGCGGCGTTTTGCCGACTTGGCGGATATGGTAAAGCCCGCCGCCGAGCCGGAACTGGTGCCAACATAGGAGCGATAGCGATGAAGACGCGACTCGTCAACGGCTACAACGTAACCGGCAATCACGGTGAGGGCAGCGATCGCAAGTATCACGTCTGCAACGCGGCTGGCGACGTACTCAGCCGCCACGCCGGCAGCGTGAGAATTGCCGTGCAGGCGGCCGAGGCATTACCACCGGGCGACGTGATGCCCGAGCCCGAACCTGTCGCGGAAGTCACCAACCCCACCCCCGAGCCGGCGACGGACGTGCCGGGATTCATGCGCGCACGGGAGTCTAACCGATGACGCAACTGGAAACAGGCGCAAAGCGGTTTCGCGGCTACTCAACCGAGGAGAAGCCGGGTATCCGTGCCGACATATCAACCGGCATCGAGATTGACGGAACGCCGCCGGTTGGATCGGTGTTTACCGAAATCGACACGGGCAAGCGGTTCGTTTGGTCCGAGTCCGGTAGTTGGGTAAGGCAGGAGCAAACAGTCGAAGAACTGCTTGCCCAACAGATTGCCCTGATGGAACAAATCCTAGCCAGACTCGACGCGACCCACCGCGGGCACGAGGAGTATGGCTGGGGCGAGGAAGTGGAAACCGAGTAACCCCGAACGGCCCGCCAACGAGGGCCAAGGAGAACCTGCCATGTCCACGAAAACCGACGACCTTCTACAACAACTGATTGACAAAACCGGCCCGCTCGGCAATGCCCGGCTCGCCAAGTATTACGAGACGTGCATCACGGATGCAGCCGTTGCCGCTCTGGTTGTCCGGCCGACAACTACCTCGCTGCTGACGCTCCACAACGGCGAGAACTACGGCGGCAACAGCCTCATCATGGATCGCCTGTTCTGTTTCCAGCTCGTTTCGGGTGCGGCGGCCAGCTACTACACGATGTGGTACTGTCTGCACGCGCCGGCCATCAACGTCGCCAAAGGCGCGAACGAACTAACCGCCATCACCGAATGGGGAACTGGTGACGGGCGTGATTCGCAATTTGGCACGGTCCGCGCCGAGGTTGACGCCACTGTTATTGATGACGGCTGGTTTCCGTGCGGCGGAACTGGCCCCGTCGAGGCGACTGGTGTTCTGCCGGGCGGTGGAACGGAATGGGAATGCAACGGTCGGCTGGTCGTTCCGCCTGGACACTCGCTCAGTATGCACGTTTCCGCATCGAGCGTAAACGAGGATTTCACCGTTGGCGCGGCGTGGTGGCGGATGAAGTTCTAGGAGTCTCCCGTGCTCTGGTCTGCCCCAACATCAACGAGCGGCCTGGCGGATGACCTGCTTGCGGTCAAGTCGTGGTGCCATATCGTTGACGGCAACGCGACCAGCGACGACCAATTGCGCGACATGATCCAAGATGCCATGCGGTGCGTCGAGACGTACCAGCGTCGGCAACTGCTGACGGCCACCTATGCCGTCACGATGGACGACTGGCCGGCCAACGGCGTTATCGAGATTCGTGATAAGCTGCCGATCGCAACGATTGTCTCGGTGCAATACAAGGACGCAGACGGAGACACCCAGACCGTCACCGCCACCAACTATCACACGTCGTTGCCGCGCAACAGCCCGGCCAGAATCCAGCCGATCAGCGGCTACGCATGGCCAACATTACAGACGGGTGCGTTGGAGCGGGTGACGGTCAACTTGACCGCGGGCTACGGAAACGCTCACCAAGTACCGATGACGACCCGCGCAGCAATACGCGATCTTGTTGCCGAGATGGTCGAGAACCGCGGCCCTACGGTTACGGGTACGATCGTTGCCGAAATACCCGGCAAGCTCAAACGTAATTTAGATGCGGAGTGCTGGACGATCAGCGGATACTGAAATGACACTGTGCGGCCTGTTGACGATTACGAGCACGTGGCGGCTTAGTGGCTGGCCCGTCGCCGTGGAGGAAACCCGATGCCCGGAAAACGACGCGGCGCCGGTGACCTTCGTTGGCTGGTGACCATCCGCAAGCCGAATGCGACTGACGACGCGGCGAACTATCCGGTGCCGGATTGGACGACAGACGCGGGAGTAATCGCCCGCGACGTTCCCGCCGAGTGGATTGCCGTCAGCGGCGGGGAACGAGTGCGAGGCGTGCAGGTTGTCGCAACGGCGAACGTCGTGGTGATGCTGCGTTACCAAGAGCGACTCGACCCGAGCTATACGCCGGCCGTGATGGACTATCGGATTTATCGGCAATCGACCAGTGAATTCATTGAAATTGTGTTTGCCGCCGACCCATACGGGACGAGGCAATGGTTGGCGGTGCAAGGTGTGCGGAAGGTGCTGTGATGGGAATGGACCCGGCATTTCTCGGAGTCGGATCAACGAGTCAGCCGTTCTCCATGACGATTGACGGCGTGGAAGAACTTGCCCAGTTATTTCACGAGTTGCCCATTAAGATTCACAAGAAGGTAATGGGGCAAGCCCTAACCGCAGCATCCCGGCCCGTGCGGAAAGAAATGCGGCGGCGGCTCAAATCACAAGGCACGGAACGAACGCGGGCATTATGGAAAGCGGTCGGAACGAAATTGGCGAAAGTTCGAGGCACGTCAACGCGGCTTCTCGTCGTTGGGATTCGTAGTATGCCGCAGACGGATGACAAGGGCAACAAAATCAACCCCGTCAAATATGCGCATCTAGTCGAATTCGGAACGGAGGCCCACACGATCAATCCCCGACTCGCAGGAATTGGCGTTAGCACCGTGCTCGGCCCGTTGCCCAACGGAAAGTTCGCACCGGAAGTGCATCACCCTGGAGCCAAGGAAAAACCGTTCATTCGCCCGGCATGGGACAGCCAGAAGGCCGCAGCCGTTCGGGCCTTTGAACTGAAATTTGAGGAACGGCTAACAATCGAACTGGCCAAGGACAAACAAAAAGCTCACCTCTGGCCACCCGGACACAAGTTTGCAAAACGATGAGCGACATCCGCAAAGCGTACACGCAATACCTCGAAACCAAAGCGGCCGTAACCGCGTTGGTGACGGCTACACGTATTCGCCCGCAGTTTCTTCCGCAGAACGACACGGAGCCGGTTATCGTCGTCCGCATCATCAGCGGCGAAAGCGACCAGCACTTGACGGGCGGCTGCGGCTCCGCACAGACGCGGATGCAGATTGATTGCTTCGCGGACGATCCGACCGAAGCATACGCGGTGCGGGAGGCGGTGCGAGTCAGCACGCCACCGAGCTGCGGCGCACAGTGGGGAGTCGGTGACGACCTCGTGACCGTTACCGATCTGGCTCACGAGAACTTTGGAGAGCGGGACGAATACCCGATAGACGGCAGCAGCCGGCCGCGGTGTGTTGCTCATTTCGATCTTGTTGTGCAGCATCACGAAGCTGTACCAGCATAAGGAGTGTAATTATGACCGCAGTTGCGACGGGAGGCGGCACGACCCTTGCGTTGGCTACGACCGGCGCGAGCACAACGATTACCGCCCGCATCCGCTCCATCGAGGGACATACCGAAGAAATCCCCGAAGTGGATGACACGGACCTGACAACGACCAGCTACAGCGAGGTTGTGCCTGGTGATCTTGTCGATCCGGGGTCGTTCACCTACGTCGCCATTTTCGATCCTACGGTTGCGATGGCATCGGTCGGTGTGGCCGAGACGTTTACCATCACCAGGCCGGATTCATCGACGGTAATTGGGACGGCATTCATCAAAGCCATTCAACATCCGAGCTATGCGCAGAACGAGCCGCAATTGGCGACGGTGACAATCAGACTGGACGGCAAGACCGGCCCGACTTACGCAACTTAACCGGAGGCATTTCGATGGCTGATCTAAGTTTGACCGCCGCCAATGTTGTCGGCTCAACCGGGTACGGCAGCGAGCCGGGCACCTACGGCGAGGCCGTAACCGCCGGGCAAGTATGCTACCTCAAAGCGGCTGACGGCAAATTCTGGGTAGCCGATTGCACCACTTCGGCCGCAACCGCGACGGTGCGCGGCATCGCAATGCAAAGCGCCGCAGCCAGCCAACCCGGTCGGCTGCAAACGTCCGGCGGCATCACGATCGGTGCCGTTGTGACTGTCGGAACGATTTACGTCCTGTCGGCATCGGGGCTGATTTGCCCGGCCGCCGATCTCGCAACGGCAGATTGGGTTTCGATCATTGGCGTCGGCACCACGGCCTCCGTCATCACGCTCGGAATAAACAACAGCGGGGTACAGGTGCCAGCATGATTACCACCGGACAACTACGGTTCCGCCAGCAGTTCGGCCGCAACCCGCGCATCAGCCGCGACCCGATCGACATGGGCCAATTGATTATCGAGGACGAGGACGGCGTGCGGCTGGGGTACGTCTCAACGGTCATTGACGACCCGCCGGTGAATCTAATCGTCCGAGTCAGCGACGAAGACGCGGAGGAAATCGGGCGGCAAACGGAAGCGGAATTGAAAAAGCCGATCCGTCGCAACGCAGACGGAACGATGGCGGTTTGTATGCCGCCGCGAATTACGGAGCGGGTGTTGCGCCGAGTCAGCAAGCTGCTCGGCCCCGATGCGATACCGTATGAAGTCGAAGTTACGCAGGACGTTCCAACCGACGAAGATCAAGATGAGGACGAGGACGAATGGCAGACAACGGATTCGTAACGCGGGCGGAACTGCAAACGTATAAGCCGCGGTACAAGGCGATCGACGTGCCGAGCGGCAAGCGGTTCCGCGTGCAGTCGTTGCCCGAAGGTCCGTTATCCAAACTGGAAGCGTTCATTTTCCAACTGCCGGGCACGCCGGAAAAACTACAATCCGCCAAGTGGCGGCAGATCAACGAGGAAGGACGCCGCCGCGTACTGCAACAGTGTCTCGTGGACGGCGACGGCAACCGGCTGTATAGCGACACGACCGCCGATCTGGACGCCATCGGCAGCGAATTAGACGGAGCCGACGCGAATGCAATCTGGGCGGAAGTACAGACGTTCATTGGCCTGGAAACGCAACAGGCCCAGCAGATCAATACTGAGGTACTGGTAAAAAACTTGCTGGATGCCATCGTCGGCGGTTCGCGGTCCGTCTAGCCGATCGTCTCGGCTGGCTCGACGTGGACGCGATGTTGGCGCAGATGAGCAGGGCACAATTCAACGAACGGCTGGCCGCCGATATGATCGACAACCGTGAGGCCGAAGAACTGTTAGGTGGAATCAGAGAGCTACAACCGAAGCACACCGAACACAATGAAGACGCTTGGCTGCGGGCTCAGTGTGGACTATGAAACTTGCCGCTCTAATCGCCGTTTCTATTCTCGCCGTTTCTATCGGTATCCTCCGCTATTGTGCCGCAGCCTGGTGGCTCTACCAGTTGGCCGGGGGGTGACCGGTGGCTTCTACAGTCGGCACCCTCGCCATCAACATCGTTAGCCGTCATGCAAAGGCGGTACAGGGCATGAAGTCCGTGGGCCGTCAGGCCAAGGCAACGCAGGGCAGCTTTGCCGGTTTGAAGTCAAGCGTTGTCGGATTGGCCGCCGGTTTTTTTAGTGTCGGCGCAGCCATCAGCGCGTTGCATAAAGTCTGGTCGCTGCTGACGGACGCCTTCCGCGAGATGGACGAAATCGCCAAGCTATCGGACCGTACCGGTGTCGCCATTGATATGCTTGTCGGATTGCAGCACGCCGCCGCGCAAACCGGCACAACTACGGAAATGGTGACCAAGGCAATCCAACGACAAAACAAAGTACTCGGCGAAGCTGCGGCGGGATACACAGCAAACGCTAAGCTACTCAGAGGACTCGGCCTAGACCTTCAGCGATTGGCCGCGATGGACCCAGGGCAGGCGTTCATGGAAATCGCAGAACAGATTTCGAGGATCGAATCACCAATGCGGCGGGCTGCCATTGCCCAACAGATCTACGGGCGGAGCGGTCAGGAGATGATGAATCTTCTCATGAAGGGCAAGGCGGGACTCATAGAGTACATCGATGAAGCCGAGCGACTTGGCCTGACGTTCAGTCGCGAGGAAGCCGCCAAGATCGAAGAATATAACGACGCGATGGACAAGCTACACAAGACCGTGCAAGGACTGTTCCGCGAGATAGGGCCCGAGACATCAGAAGCACTTTTGGCATTTGCCGAAGCCATCACGCCACTCATGCGGGAACTGTCGGGAATCGTCGCGTATCTAGCAGAAAACATGGAACGCACTAAAAGCGCAGCGTTGGCGCACCCATTCCTTGCACTCATCGGCCTTGTCGGTGGCGCATTCGAGGAAGAGGAGCAAGCGGCTGAGAACGTAGGCACCGCACATAAAAAGGCCGCATCCGCCGCCGAAGATGCACAACAGCGAATGCAGGACGCGAGCAAAAAGACAACCGAGCAATTGAAAGAACAAGCAGCGGCGGCAGAAGATGCGGCTAAGCAACCGGAAGTAAGGTCAGAAGACGCCCCCCGCGGCCAAGCGGGCGGCACGATGACCAATAAGCAGATCCGCGAGCGGCTCGGCACAGACGCAATCGGCATGCGCACCCGCACCTACGGCGAGCGGCGAGATGAAGAAGTGGCACGCAAGCAAGCGGAAGAACAAAGGAAAACCAACAAGTTGCTATTCGAGCAACTGCAAGAGCAGAAGCAGACTAACGACGCGCTGGCAGATGCCATCGGCACCGGCGACGAAATAGAAGTCGTGGTGAATCGACTATGACCGTTACATCGACATCCCTGCTCCGCGCACAGCCGACCGGACAAGTCAAGCTCGGCGGTGCCAACACGTACACGACCGTTCACCGTGTCGTGACCGACGACGTAGACGACGGCGTGCAGACTGTTGCGGCAGCGATCGGAACCGTGGGGGAAACGACATACGCGGAAGGTGACGAGACGGACACGGGCGCATACCTGCAAAGCGTCAGCCCAAAACGGGACAAAGACAAATCGCTGTATTGGATCGTCACGAGTCAATGGGCACCGAACGACAGCGACGACCCCGACAACCACCTCAACGAAGACGGCGAGTTGGAAGCCGACCCGACGAAGTGGATAGACGACGTTAGTTTTTCGACAAGCTACGAGTCCAGGCCGCTGCTCGAGGCAGTCTATCGCGGGCCTAATGCGATGGATCATATCGGCAGACCGATCGGCAGCGGCGGTCCGGTTGTCAATTCGGCTGGCGCGTTGATCGACCCGCCGCTGGAAACGCAGCACCCGATCCGCACGCATCACATCAGCCAATACGCGGCGACGTATCCCGAATGGAAAGTTGCCGCATTCCAGAACGCCGTCAACAGCCAAATCCTGACGTACACGCTGAACGTACCGGACCCGGAACTGGGCCACCATCCTCTGCAATATAACAAGCAATGGGACATCGCTACCGCCCGCGTGGATTCGATCACCGGGACGTGGGGCCGCAAAAACGGCATCTTCTACTGGCGCACGGACATCAATGTATCTGAGGACCGTAGCACCTGGCGGCTGCAAATTCCTGACGCTGGATTCGAGCGCGCATGGGATGTGAATTACGATCCCGTTGAAACAACCGGCGAGGCAATTCACGTCGTAGCCCTAACTGACGTGCACGGGCAACCAGTCCGGCACCCGGTTCGGCTCGACGGGTTTGGAGCCGTGCTCGGCTCAACGCAGCCGACGAAATACCTCATCTATTCCAAATACATCGAAACCCCAATGGGCCAATTATTCCAGTAGCAGGAGATGATACGATGGCCGAAACACAACGCAACGCACGGTCCGCGAGCAAGGTGATTGAAGACAAAGATTACGTGTTCACCGGAACCGTTGATTTCACCGGCGCCACCACGGGCATTTCCCGCACGGAACTGGACGAGGATAGCCTGGCCGTCTACACGCTCAAACCCGAGGACTGGCGGAAGTTCGATGACATGGACGCCATCCTGCCGACGACGCCACTAAGCGACGACCTCGGCCTCGTACACGGGACATTCGGCACCAACTCGCCGACACTCCAGACTGAGGACCACAAGGCCAACGGGGCGGCGACAGCCAACAAGGCCCGGATTACGTTTGCCTTGCCTCCCGAATACGTCAGCGGCGGAACAATCACCATCCGGGCACACTGCGGCATGAAAACCACGATCGCTGACCAGGCGGCTACGATCGACTTCTCGTGCTACGCCAGCGATGAGGAGGAGGGCATCAGCGCCGACCTTGTGACGACTGCCGCCACTGCGATGAATAGTGTCACGCTGGCCGATAAAGATTTTGCCGTAACCGCAACCGGGCGAGCGGCCGGCGACTTGCTCGACATCCAGGTGACAACCAGCGTGGACGACGACGCGACCGGCACCGCTGTTATCGGGCTGATTGGTGCCGTCAAAATCTTGCTTGACGTAAAGGGCTAACGTGGCGAAGCGAACCATTCACACGCTCGACCTGGAATCATTCCGTAAGTTGAAAGCCGATCACGAGCGGCTCGCGGGCATCGTCCAGAACTTACGCCGTGACGTGGCCGGGTTGGCGAATCGGCAACTGGCTCCGATTCCCTGGGAGTTCGGGCACGCGAACGCGCAAATTGACGAAGAAACTTCCGGCACGATCGACTTGATGAGTCTCGATAGCAGCGGTGCCCGCGATGACATCAGCTATGACGTGACGGCTCACGATTATCTGGACCTTGGCATCGAGGCCAACGCGCGGGCACAAATACGCCGGCATCGGCGGACGGGCAAGCTGGTGTTCCGTGCCGAGCCGCCGGACCCGCCGGTTCTGATGCTGTTTGGCCGCCACTATCACAGCGCCGGGTCGCTTGGACAATCTGAATTCGACAATACTTATGATGGGCAGATCAAATGGTCGTGGGACGCCGGGCCAGGCACCGCATCGACGAGCGATGCGAGGGCTGCTGTTGACATTCACTCGCCGTCCTCGTGGGGCGATGCGGGATTCACTTGCGAGCCTGGCTGTTGGACGTTCCACTGGTGCGGGACGTACAAACTGAACGATAGTTCGTTCAGCTACAACGACGATTTCTACGATACCGCGCAAACGTCCGTTGCGGATGCCCATCAGCACGACTACGACAAGCGCGACTTGCACAATGATCTACTGGTAACGCTAGAGATGACTTTACAGCGGCGCGCTTCCGCATCCGATTCATGGGCAAACATCGCAACGGTTTCCCAGCCCTTGTCATTTGGGCTTCTGAGCAACACCTACGGATACAATAATTCCCACAGCTTTACCGGATTCACTCTCGACGTATTTACGAGCCAGCAGCAGTGTCGGCAGTTGCATGGTATGACGGTGCACGTCGGGACCGCGCCGGTTGTAACCGTGACATCCGGGCACCTCCTCGCACAGCGGCACATGAGCTACGAAGCCTAGAGCCGCCGCCGTTTCTTCCCCCATCCCCCCCCGGATCGTGCCGTTGACAATGCCGGGGCGGCTGGGTAGATTGGGGGTTGTCTGAGACAGCAGGCCCACAATCCACGATTGCCGGTAATCACCGCCGCCCGGTTGCTGTCTCAGCCGGGCGGTTTTTTATTGGAGGTGTGGGGATGGCCGCTAACTTGCCGGTTGTGCCGAAAGTCGGCGCCAAAGTGTCAATCGCCGTGGTCCAAGACATCGAGCAGCAAATCGCGTTACACGTTGCCGAGATAGACGACGTGGAAACGCTCGATGAATACCGACTGCGGGCGGCGGCGCTGGAGAAGTATCTGCGAGACAAGGAATTGCAACGGCCGATGCTGGGGGCACAACGGCGAGTGGAGGCACGTATAGGGCAACTGCTTGGGACTGGGACGGCTGGAGGCAGAGGAAAAAAGGGTCCGCACGCGGACACTATTGACAAGCAACGGCGGGAAGAATTCCGCATCTTATCCCACGCCTTTGACGGCTGCGAATTAACCGATGACGAATGGCGAAAGTCCCGCCGCGCTCTGGTGTCCCTTGTCCGCAACCGTCTCGGCATGATGCCAGAGACACCAGACCTTCCCGCGGGTGTGTTCCGTTGCATCGTAGCCGATCCGCCGTGGCGGCTCGACACCGGGCCGGATGTATTCCACGGGACGGGGGAACGTGGGCACGATCATTTGACATACGAACAGATGGGGCTCGACCAGATCAAGGCGTTGCCAGTCGAAGACCGATCTGCCGACGATGCCCATTTGTATCTGTGGACTACGAACAAATACGTGGAGGCATCCTACCAAGTGGCGAGGGCGTGGGGATTCAAACCGTCTGTGTTGCTTGTCTGGGCAAAGACACCGCGGGGCGTGGGACTCGGGGACGCTTACCGACTGACGACCGAGTTTATTCTGTACGCCCGCCGCGGGTCGCTCAAGGAAAAACAAATCTGTGATAGAACGTGGTTCAACTGGAAACGCGGCAAGCACTCAGAGAAGCCGGCCGAGTTCTACGAGTTGGTTGAATCCATGACGCCAGCGAAGGCCAGCGAGCGGCTTGAAATGTTTGCCCGCACAAAGCGGCGCGGCTGGCAAGTATGGGGAAACGAAGTATGACCGATCATTGCGGCGACGTAAACGGTGATCGTAAGTTGGGCGAATTCTGGGAGCGCGAGTTTTGCAAGATGATGGCGGATACTGGCGTGATGCTGACCCCGCACCAGATCGGCCGCGAAGCATCCGCGCAGGCGTACTCTATACGCGAGGATAAATGGAACCTGTTCACACTGCCGGATATCACGATTTGGTCGGCACCAGGCGAACACCACGAAATCAAACACAAGACGGTGACGAAGTATGGGTCATACGGGCTAGAAGAATACCGGCTGCAGGCGCTCATTGACTTCGCCTACGAAACGACGCAAGCCGTTTATTACACGATCCACGACCACGGCGGAAACCGTTGCGGCAACACCAACCGGCGGGAAGAATGGGTGAGTGCCGATGTGCGCAAGTTACACGACGCATCACATTACGAGAGCATCGGGCCGAGCTATGTTGGCGGTCGTAAAAAGATGGTCAACGTATGGTACTGGAATCGCAAATTATTCCATCCTTTATTCTACAGCGGCACGGATCGACTATTTATCTGCCAGCAAGAGTTGTTTAGCGTAGACGCCGACCAAGGTTGACACCGTACCCACCCCCGGCTACAATCACGGGTGGAGGTTATCTATGTCTCGACGAATTCCTGACGACTTGATGACGCAATCGGAAGCCGCCCGGCGAGTGGACGTGAAGCGGCAGTCGCTCAACCGAGCCATCCAGCGCGGGGACGTGGATACGTGGGACGGCATCCCCGGAATCCGGCTGGTTCGGCTGTCTCGGGTGGTGCGCTGGTCGGAAAAATTCGGAAAACTTCCGCAGCCGGTTGCGGGTTCTGCGTAACTGTTTACACCGTCTACGTTTAGGTATTTCCCCAAATCCGAGAAATCCGAGCGGAAAACACCCTTATGCGGTTGACACTATCAACCGTGCGTATACAATAAGGACATGACAACACCACACACCACCAACGGGAGCGAGACGATGACCAAGAAGTACGAAGTGAACGCAAACGGAAACCGCAGTTACCAAAGCAACAGCGCGGCGGAAGTCGCCGACGTGGCCGTGACGTGGAAGCGGCAAGGACACGAGCCGAAAGCGTATGCGATTCTCGTTGGCGACCGAATCGAGACGCGAGAGGCGGAGATCACGACGAAGCGAGCGACGGCCAAGGCGCTTCACCGCGATGAATGGCACGTCCTGTCAGCAGCCGACCGCCTCGCGGACATCGAGGCTCGCAGCCGGCAGACCGAGGATCGGCTGGTTGACATGGGATTTTTCGGCAACTAACCACCCACGGGGCATCCGGGGCGACACCACCACCAACGGGAGACGAAACGATGAGTAACTTCCAACAAGAACTGATTTCTCGATTAGGGGCCAAGCGAATTGCGGCCACATTCAACGGAAATTTTCTGAACTGTTCCGTAGACATTACGAGTGCCACCGGAAAGCGGAAGGTAAAGCGACAAAAGTTCTCATTTGTTTTTGATAGCGTCGAAGATTGTCAGGGTAGTCGAATCGTTTCAGGATCGCTAAAAGGCGCTTACTGCGAGATATACGCAGGCCAAGCCGCCGCAGTGATCGTTGATTACTCAAACGAAATCGGGGCACTGGAAATCAACTGACCACCACGGGGCATCTACACCACCTTACGGGAGACACGGGACCATGAAACTTGCCGCTTTAATCGCCGTTTCGATACTTGCCATATCTATTGGCATCATCCGTTATTGCAGCGCAGCTTGGTGGATTTACCAGTTGGCTGAGAATAGCTCCCGATAGCCGGCGTGGTGTCCGGCCCCGACCTCACCCTGTCGCTTGCCAACGGTTTGGTGAGGGAGGGAGCGGGCACCAGGGGCACACAGGAGATGTGACGATGGGACGTGAAGTTCGACGAGTACCAGCCGACTGGGAACACCCCAAGGTTAACGACAGCTACATTCCCTTATTCGGCGATTCGTTCTCGACAGCCGCCGCCGAATGGGACGCAGGCAACCAGAAGTGGAAGGAAGGCTTCCGCGATGATTACGACGGCGGTTGGAAGCCCTTGGACGGCAGCGAAGAGGTAACCACCTACGCTAAATGGACTGGCGAGCGGCCTGTTGAGGCTGACTACATGCCCGATTGGCCAGAGGAAGAACGGACCCACTACCAGATGTACGAAACCTGCACCGAAGGCACCCCAATTTCGCCAGTGTTCGCCACGCCGGAAGAGTTGGCGCGGTGGCTCACTAATAACGGCGCGAGTGCCTTCGCAAGCCAAACTGCCAGCTACGACGGTTGGCTTCGAGTGTGTCGTGGCGGTTTTGCACCGATGGCGGTCATGGACGGCAAGGGGTTGCGATCTGGTGTAGAGGCGCTTACTGACTGACATTGCCGCTCGGCTGGAGCGGGCAGCAAATTGGCAACGGCTGCGGCCGGCTCGTAGCTGGCCCGGCGCCCGGCGGCGATGACTCGGGTCGAGCCGCCGAGGTTCAGTGGCAGCCCGCGTCCGGCTTAACAGTCGGCGCGGGCACTTGCGGCGGCAGCGACAAGGCGGCCACGACCAAAAGCGAAAGCAGTGGCGCACGGAACTACGGACGACCTAAACCGCTGCCGTCCTTAATGCACATTTACCCACCCCGGCCCCGAAACGGCGTAATGTTGTCCGGGCACGGACCCGCACGGTTGCGGCGGGGTGGGATTTTTTGGAGGTGAAATTATGGAGCCTATCTGCGTTCCTTGCCGGCGGCTGATGCAAGTTGAACAGAACAGCGTGGTGGTACACGACCCGGTTGCTGACGGATTCGACTCTACCTACTGGATGGGCGATCGCTGGGTTTGTCCAAGCTGCCAGACCCGCATCATCTTGCGGGCGCGGCGACCGTTGCCGGAAATGGACAACCCGCCGAACGACTCACTGGAGTTTCGATATGACTGAGGAACCGGACCTCTGGGCCGAACATCACGACGCTTGCGTTCGGCAGTTTACCGAGGCAGTCGAGTGGCTCGGTGCCGATTGGGTGGCGGACAATTACGAGCCGATGACGCGGCTGCGTGATGGACTGCGAGACATTGACCAGAACCGGAACACGTTCAGCGGGCCGAGCCTGGAATACATGCAAGGTTACCGGACTGGGCAGGAGTATCAAGCGAAGTTAGCCCGCGAGGCGTTGGGGGATTTGCTATGACCGCATCCGATTACTTCCCCGCCGGAACCGTAATTCACGGCCTGCACCGCGTCTACGACGTAGCCGGCGAGATGGCCCTGGACGCCGGCCAATTCGCCACGGTGATTGCCGCAGTACCAGACCCGCCGCGGCTCGTGCTGTGGATCAAGCCGCACAATCCGCAAATTGTCAGCGTCAAAAACGACGACCGTGAATTCTGCATTGTGTGGCCCTGCATGATCGGCAGAGGCACAGTCAACGGCGATGGGATGCAGGATTGGGTGTCTATTGAGGCAGCGAACCGGGCGGAACGTGAGGCACAAACACAGGCAGAACACGACCGACTTTTGACAATCCAGACGTTAGCAATTTTGGAGAAGATTTACAATGGCGAAACAGACTGACGAAAAGTACTCGCTGGTGAGCGTGGACGGGCTGAACGCAATAACTACACTGCACGCAACCGCGACCGAGGGCCGCGAGCAGCTCGCAATGGCTCGCGCCGAAGGAAACAAACCCGCCGAACTATTGGTCACCGCGGCGTTAATGCGGCGGCTTCTCGACACTTTGACGGACGATGTGTTGCTCCCGATTCAGTCGCTGCAAGGAACACCGCTCGGTTTCCTCACCGACAAAGACAGCGTGGTGCGTGATCCAAAGACCCGTGCGACGGGATACGGACTCGACGCAATCAAGATCGTTACAGCGCAAGCTCTGGCGGCTGGTGCGCGACTGATCGGCAATGAGGTAAATATCATCGGCGGCAAGATGTACCTCACCAAGCAGTTCGCAAAGCGGCAACTCGACGAGAACCCTGACATCACCGAACTCGACTGGCACGACGGCGGATTTGAGATGATCGACGAACGGACGGCCGCCGTTCCGATGTGGGCGACGTGGAGGCAAAACGGCAAAGTTCAGCGGGCCGAGTTGCTGGTGCAGGAACGCGATGGAAAGAAATACGACGAACGAATCAAGGTGCGAGTCAACAAGGGGATGGGACACGATGCCGTGATCGGCAAGGCCGAGAAGCGACTGTTTGCGTACATCCACAAGATTGCGACCGGTGAATCCATGTTGGAGGATGAACCGGTCGAAGATGTAAACGTGATCGACGGTGACTCCTACCCCACCCCCGAGCCACCCGACCAAGAGCCGAACCGACCCACGGCCGAGGATGCCACGGACGGCGCCCCGCCGCTGGAGGACTGGCAAGAGCGGATCGTCGATGCCTTCGCCAAGTGTAAGACGACCGCAGCCGAATCGAAGTTGTACCAGAAATACCTTGACATGGCCGACCCATCCATCATGGACTGGGTGGACAGTTGCTACGAGGCGACCGTCAAGCGGCTGTCTGAACCGAAGCCGAAGCAGGGGCAGTTGATCGACTAACCGACCCGCGGTCGAAACGAGCGAGCCTGCCGGCCGGCAACGACTCCGAATAAAG
>Ga0180438_10003350_pt1 | contig 24332 bp, 14 predicted proteins | sample SS_ome_12_FD_132455 | JGI IMG/M metagenome (GOLD analysis project Ga0180438, IMG submission 132455) | Hypersaline lake sediment archaeal communities from the Salton Sea, California, USA - SS_3_D_2 metaG | ecosystem: Environmental > Aquatic > Non-marine Saline and Alkaline > Hypersaline >... | reverse complement strand
GGCCTGGTCCACCTGGGCCGCCAGCAGCCGGCGAAAGGCCCCATTACACTGCCGCCGGGCGAAATCCGACTCGTCGTATCCGAACCGCCGACAATCGGCCTGGGGGAGGTAGATGCGACCCCGGTCCCAATCCCGGGCCACGTCCTGCCAGAAATTGGCCAGTTGCAGGCCCGTGCAGATCGAATCGGCCAGACGTACCCGCTCCGGAGTGTGGCATTGGCCCAGATAGAGCACCAGCCGGCCCACCGGATTGGCCGAGTACCGGCAGTATTCCAGCAACTGGTCGAAGTTCTCGTACCGGGTCACGCGCTGGTCCTGCCGGAACGCCACCAGCAGATCGACGAAGGGCTCAGACGGGATCTCGAATTTCCGGATGGTGTCGGCCAGGGCCACGAACACGGGGTGGTGTGACTGGCCGGCGTAGCACTTGTGAAGCTGCCCTTCCCACCAATCCAGCAGGTCCAGACTCCGCCGCGGATCGCCCGTCTCGTCGGCCAAATCGTCGGCCCACCGGCAATAGGCGTAGACGTTGCAGAAATGCTGCCGCAACCCTCGGGGCAGCAGCCAGTTGGCCACCGTAAAATTCTCGTAGTGGCGCTTCGCCAACCGCCGGCAATACCTTCGGCCGCGTCCCCGCGAGGGCCGTTTTGACTGCGGGGCTTCGGGCCCATATCGGGCCAATTCGTCAGCAAACATGATACGAGAACCAGCGCTCCACTCTCGACCCCAGCCCCGCCCAAAAAAAAGTCGGGACGCAACTGCCCACTACCCACCAGCCACTACCCACTACCCACTACCCGCTATCCACTATCCACTACCCACTTCCGCCCCCATCCATTATGATGTCTCTTGGCAAATGAGGAAACCATGCGCATCTTACTGGCCGGTCCGCGCGGCTTCTGTGCCGGCGTGAACATGGCGATCGAGAGCCTGCAATTGGCGATCCAACGCTTCGGCACGCCGGTCTACGTGTATCATGAGATCGTCCACAACCGCTGGGTGGTGAAGCGTTTCAGAGACCTCGGGGCCGTGTTCGTCAATGATTTGGCCGAGGTCCCCCGAGGGGCCCACCTGCTCTACTCGGCCCACGGTGTCTCGCCGGAGGTCCGTCAGATCGCGGCCCAGCGAGAGTTGCAGGTCATCGATGCCACCTGCCCTCTGGTGACCAAGGTCCATCGGGAGGCGATCCGCTATGCCGGCTTGGGCTACAAGATCGTGCTGATCGGTCACGCCGGCCACGATGAGGTGGTGGGCACGATGGGCGAAGCGCCCGACTCGATGCTGCTGATCCAAACGCCCGAGCACGTGGACCGGATCGAAGTCTCCGACACCGAGAAACTGGCCTACCTTACGCAAACCACCCTCTCGGTCGACGACGCGCGGCAGATTGTCCAGCGGCTGCGGCAGCGGTTTCCGAACATCCTGGGCCCCCCAAGAGAAGACATCTGCTACGCCACGCAAAACCGGCAGGAGGCCGTCAGCCAGTTGGCGGGTGAATCGGACGTCGTTCTGGTCGTAGGCAGCGCGAACAGTTCCAACAGCCAGCGGCTGGCCGAGCTGGCACGATCGGCCGGCGTCGCGTCCCATCTGATCGACGGACCGGAGGACATCGATCTGGGCTGGTTCCGCGGCGACGAAACCGTGACCATTACCGCCGGCGCCAGCGCCCCCGAGACGGTCGTCCAGGAATGTGTTATCCTGCTGCAAGAGGGCTTCCAGGCGGTGGTCGAGTCGCGGATGATTCGCGAGGAGCAAGTCCGATTCCTGTTACCGAAGCCTTTGCGGAGCAGCGGGGACAACATGCCATGACGATCAACGACCTGGAGTTCTATCTCGTCGAAATCGGGCGGACGCAATCGGATCAACCGGTCCGCTCGCTGATGGCGCGTCTGGCAACCGACTCGGGCCTGGAAGGTTGGGGAGAATCGTGGACGAACTGGCGCGCGGCGGAACTCCCCGCCCGCCGCGAGGCCCTTTTCCCGACGCTGGCCGGGCGGAGCATTTTTGATATCGAAGAGTTGGTGGGTCTGCAGGTGCTCTCCGATGCGCCGCTGCGATGTGCGGTCGAGATGGCCTTTTGGGATCTGGTGGGCCGTTCCGTCGGGCAGCCGTTGTGCAATCTGTTCGGGGGCGAATATCGCCGGCAGATTCCTTTGGCCGTGCGACTGGCCGGCGACGATACGGATCGCCTCGCCCAACTCGCCCGCGAAATGGCCGAGCAAGGCTTCCACTGCCAAATCGTGAACTCCTCGGGCCAGATACAGCGCGATCTGGAGGCGATTCGCACGGTTCGTCAGAGCGTGGGCGATCGGGCCGAGTTGCGGTTGGATGGGGCGGCCCAATACGACCTGGAGGCCGCACGCGAGTTCTGCGCGGAACTTGAGGATCACGACCTGCAGTTCTTCCTCGATCCGCTCGATACGTCCGAACTCCCCCCGGTCGCCTCGCTCGCCAGACAGACCAGTGTGCCGCTGGCCGTATGGCGGGCAATTCACGGTCCCGCCGACATGCTGGTGCTCGCCCGCAGCGGCGCCGCGCCGTTGATGGTGGTCGACCCGGGCCAGGTCGGCGGTATGACGGCCGCCCGGAATTGCGCCGCGGTGGCCAAGGCTGCCGGAGTCAGTGCGGTGCTCGGAGGTCAACCCGCGTTGGGAATCGGCACGGCTGCCATGCTGCAGGTGGCCGCCGCGACGCCCACGTTTGCCAGCGGCAATGAATCGGCCTACCATCAACTTCGGGACGACGTGTTGGCGGAACCGCTGGAAATCGTCGATGGAATGATCGCCGTGCCGCAGGGCTCGGGATTGGGTGTCGAAGTGGATCGGGCCAAGGTGGAAAGATACCAGGTCGTCTGAAGTCAGCTCTGGATGTAGTCCTTCATGAAGCGGTTCTCCATCGCCAGGCGGTTCAACTGAGCCTTGACGACGTCGCCGATCGAGACCACTCCGACCAGCTTTCCCTCGGAGACGACTGGCAGGTGACGAATCCGCTTGCCGGTCATCAAGCCCATCACGTTCTCCACCGCGTCGCCGGGCGTTGCGGTGATCAAGTCGCCGGTCATCACCTCGGACACCTTGGAATCGGCCAAGGACGCCTTGCCGGCCGCACAGGCGTGAAGGATGTCCCGCTCGGTGATGATCCCCACCGGCTGCGCATCCTCCGCGGCGCCTTGTTTCCGCACCAACAGCGAGCCGACGTTGTGCTGTACCAGCGTCCGCACGACGTCGTCCAACGTAGCCTCGGGGTCGATCGTGTAGACGGTTTTTCCCTTCGCCTTCAAGATCTCATCCAGCGTCATGGCCCAATTCCTCCAGTCCAACGGGAATTCGTACGAGACGGACGACCACGAGAGCCGCATCCACGCCGAACCAATCCTACCCGTGGGCACCCGGCAAGTCAACCGAGGGGCCTCCTCGTGGCGCCGCTCGGCCGGGAACCATAAAACGCCAGGCCGCGACCGCCGGCCACGGTCCTGCCTATTGGACGCCGCAACTCCATGTAGTCGCAGCCTTAACGCTCGGGCAGTTCCGCGATGCGGAGCTTGCGAAACGACAGGTCGGTGGTCGGATCGTGGCCCTGGATGATGAGCGTGCCGGGCTTCAGACGCAGCCCGCGCCGCGGATTCTCGTCTTCCGGGCGGGTGTCCGTCCAATCGCTCACTTGATAGCCGTTGACCCAGGCGGCCATGTGCTTGTCGTCGGCATGCAGCGTCATGTTGAACCAGGTGAAGTCGTCGGCCACCACCTTGCGGGCGTTTTGGCGGCGGAAGAAGCCGCCGGTGCCGCAATCCTGCGGCTTGGTTCGGTCGCCGTCCACGCAGCCGTTTTGGATCTGGCACTCGTATCCGTTCATCGGATCACCGGGAATGCTGCGGAAAAAAACTCCCGAGTTGAGCGCCCGGCCGTTGACGAACACCTCCAGTTGGAGCGTGAAGTCGTCGTACTGGCCTTCGCTTTCGAGCATCCCGCGGCCGTTCTTGACGTTCATCCACCCCTCGGGCGTGACCGAGAAGACGCTCGCCATCTCGGGATACGTCTTCCAGCCGGTGAGGTCCTTGCCGTTGAAGAGGCTCTTGGCGCCCAAGGGCTTGAGCTTGACGTTGCGGAACTGGATCTTGCCCTTGCGAAATTGCAGGCCGATGAATCCGCGTCCCAGCGGCTTGGGGTCGGTATATTCGAGGATCACCTCTCCGTCGAGTTTCACGGTGAACTCGGGCCCGTCGGCCGTTAACTCCAACGACTGCCAGTCGGTGCTGTCGTGGGCCGTCTCGATTTTCTTGCGTTGTACGAAGCTGCCGGTGGGCCAGTCGTTGGTGCCCCAGTCGGCGATGTTCAGTTCGTAGCAGCGGCCGTTGACGTCGGTGGGCTTGGGGCTGGTGCGGAGGAAGACGCCGCTGTTGCCCCCTTCGACGCTGCGGAAATCGACCTTCAAGGCGTAGTTGCCGAACTGGGTCGTGGTGTGCAGCAGGCCCGGCTCGCCCTCGGTCGCCGTCAGTGCCCCGTCGACCACTTTCCAGTCGGCCTGGTGGGCCGCTTTCCAGCCGAAGGTGGTTTCTCCGTCGAACAGCAGGATCCAGCCGTCGGCCAGTTCTTCCTGGCTCAGCGTGTTCGGCTCGGCCGCCACGGCTGCAAACGTCGGCGACAGACACAGCAGCAGACATGTGAGAATTCTGTAAACGACTCGGCTCGGTGATGCGTTCATGGTTGCTCCTCGGGTAGGATACGATCAGTTTTTGTAGCTTCAAGCATAAGTACGTCTGTCGTGATGTGCAAGTGAAAGCCGCTTGCGGCCTCGCACATCCACACGCCGTAAAATGCAGCCCGGGGGTGTGGCCTATTCTTCTCGCTGGCTGGCGATCACCGAAGCGACGATCGAGATCCCCAACAGCCCAGCGATCACCAACAGTGAGACCCAGATGGGCACCAGATGGTCGCCCGCTTCGTATTCTATGTTTGCCCAACGGGCGATTCGGAGGGCTATCGGCTCATACTCGGCGATCATCTTCAACCCCACGAAGCCCAGGATCGCCGCCAGTCCGTAGTGCAGGTACCGGAACATGTCGACCATGCCGGCCAGCAAAAAATACAGCGCCCGCAGCCCCAGGATGGCGAAGACGTTGGAGGTAAAGGCGATGAACCGGTCGGGAGTGATGGCGATAATGGCCGGCACGCTGTCGATGGCGAACACCACGTCCGTACTTTCGATGACCAATAGCACCAGGAACATGGGCGTGATGCACAGGTGTCCGTTTTCCCGGGCGAAGAAATCGTGACCGTACTGATGGTGGTCACCCCGGGTTACGCGGAAGAAGCGGCGGGCGGTCTTCAAGACGATGTTCTTTTCCGGGTGGACGTCGCTGCCGGCCCCGTGCATGGCAAGCTTGTAGGCGGTCCAAAGCAGGAACACTCCGAAGATTGGCCCGACCACTTTGAAGCTGTGGTACAACTCGATGCCGCCGAGAATAAACCCCAGCCGCATCACGACCGCCCCCAGGATGCCCCAAAACAACACGCGGTACTGATACATGATCGGAACGTTGAAGAACCGGAAGATCACCACGAACACGAAGATATTGTCCATCGACAACGCTTTTTCGATCAGGTATCCGGCGAGGTACTTCAGACCGGGATCCGACCCCAATCCCACCGAAACGCCCCACCACCAGATCACGCCGTTGAAGGCCAGGCCCAGGGCGATCCAGAATACGGTGAAGAAGGCCGACTCGCGCAACGTCGGCTTTCGGTCGTGCCGATGAAAGACCAACAGATCCAGCGCCAACAGCACCAACACCAGGCCGGCAAACGCCAGCCAGTGGCCGATACCGGCCGGTAGGTGATCGTGGGTGACTTCAGCCGCTGCGCTTTTCTCCGCTGCGGCAAGCGCAGACACGTGCCAAAGCTGGACACAAACGACGGATGACAAGACTCTTGCTTCCTTTTGCGGTTCACCGAAGAAGCCAAACCCGTCATCATAGGCTGACACGCGCTGTCCGGCAACCGGACGCCGTCTGCACCACGACGTGCGCCACAAAACGCGCCGCCCCCTCCTGACGACGTACTCGTGGACCACCTTGCCGTACTGATCCACCAAACAGTCCCTTACTCACACTGCGGTTTCCACTGGCAAATCGGTGCGGATGTAAGGATAATGGCAAATGTGGAATAATACTGGGCGGAAATCGCGGTTGAGACAATAAGGTCGGGCTCGGCCGGCACCCCCCAATGGCACAGGCCGGAGGCCCAGTGGCGAAGTCTTCCGGGACAGAAGCAGCGGCGCGTTCCTCCCCTGCCCTTGCCCGCCCCGGTTGCTTTCCGCCGCGGAACAGTCGATGTGCCAAACCAGTTAAGGAAGAGGTCTTTGCGATGAAACTCCGTTGCCTCGCTCGCGCGGGATGGTGGCTGCTTGTGTTGCCTTTGCTGCTGGCGCCGCTGCAGCTGCGCGCCCAGGAGAAAACCCCCGAGGCCACGCGGCAATACAACTCGGCCGTGGGGCTGCATAACAGCGGCGCCTACGATCTGGCCGCCGACGAATGGATCAAGTTTCTCAACGAGCACAAGAGCGATCCCCGGGCGGATCGGGCGCAGCATTATCTGGGCGTCTGCTATTCCAAGCAGAACGAGCACGAAAAGGCCCTGAAGGCCTTCCAAACGGTCGTCAAGAGTTTTCCCGAGTTCGACCTGCTGGCCGACACCTATCTAAACCTCGGCCTGACGCAATACAACCTTGCCCACGGAGGCAAGACGCAGATGTACGACGCGGCGGCCGCCACGTTCAACACGCTGGCCACCAAGTATCCGCAGGGAAAACACGTCGCCGACGCGATCTTCTACGAGGGCGAGTGCCTCTACAACCGCGACAAGAAGCAATTGGCCGCCGAGAAGTATCGCCAGGTGGTCCAGCAGCACGCCGATCACGAAGTGGCGGCCCAGGCGATGTTTGCTTTGGGCGTCACCGAGGCCGACTTGGGACAGCACAAGTCGGCCCTGCAGACCTACGACGCCTTTCTCAAGAAATTCCCCAAGAGCCCGTTGGTGGCCGAGGCCACGATGTGGCGGGGTGAAACGCTCTCGGCGCTGAAGCGATACCAGGAGGCGGCCAAGGCCTACGCCGCCAGTGCGGCGGCCGAGGGCTTCGCCATGGCCGACTACGCCACCGTCCGGCAGGCCGACGCGCTGTCGGCTCTGCAGCAATACGCCGAAGCGGCCGCGCTGTACGCCTCCGTGTCGCAGAAGTTTCCGCAATCGCAATACGCGGGCCTGGGCAATCTGGAGGCGGGCAAGAAGTACTATGCGGCGGGCGATTTTCCCAAGGCGGAGGAGTTCCTGGGCAAAGTGGTCGCCGCCGGCGGCAAGTCGGCCCCGGAAGCGGCCCACTGGACCGCCCGAAGCCTGTTGAAGCGAAACCAGCCGGCCGAGGCGCTGGCCGTGGTCGAAAAGATCCTGCCGGCGGCCGGGGAAGGTCCCCATGCGGCGTCGCTGCTGATGGACCAGGCCGACGCGGTCTACGAGATTTCCGGCCGCCGCGGCGACTCAATCGCGCTGTACGCGGCCCTGGCGGCAAAGCACCCCAACGACCCGCTCGCGCCGCAGGCCCTCTACATGGCCTCCCTGGCCGCGATGAACGAGGGCGACTACAAAGCGGCCCTGACCCATGCCGACGCGTTCATGGCCGACCATGCGGAGAACGAGCTGGCGGTGGGCGTGAAGCACGTGATGGCCGAGAGCAACCTGCTGTTGAACGAATACGCCAAAGCCGAATCGCTCTACGGCGAGCTTCTCCAAGCGGCTCCCGACGACCGCGACGCCGAGATCTGGAAGGTGCACCTCGGCACAGCGTTGTACCTGCAAAAAAAGTACGCGGAGACGATCGCCGCACTGGAGCCGGTCGTGGATCAGCTCCGCACGGCCGAGTTGCTGGCCGAGGCCCACTATCGCATGGGCCGCAGCCAGGTGGCGTTGAATCAGTTCGACGCGGCTGCGAAGTCGTTGGAGGCCTCGCTGGCCGCCAGCCCCAAGTGGAAACTGGCCGACGACGCCCACTTGGTGTTGGCCTACGCCCAGCAGCAAACCAAGAACTACGACGAGGCCCGAAAGAACGCACAAAAGGTCATCGACCAGTTTCCCAACAGCAAGCTGCTGGACATGGCCCGTTACCGGCTGGGGGAATGCGCCCGGCTGGCCGGCGATCTGAAGACGGCCGTGGCGGAGTACCAGAAGTTGATCGACGGCTGGCCGGAGAGCCGGCTGTTGCGTCAGACGCTGTTCGGGCTGGGCTGGGCCCAGCTCGGCCAGGAAGACTACGCCGGCGCCGAAGCGACCTTCACCAAGCTGGTCGACCAGTTTCCCGACGATAAGCTGATTCCGCGTACACGCTACGGCCGCGGCATGGCCCGGCGGCAGCTCAAGAAGTATGCCCCGGCCATCGACGACCTCCAGGCGCTGCTGTCGGCCGACCCCTCGCCCGGTTCCCAGGGAATTGGCGAGAAATCCCGGGCCCGGCACATTCTCGGGCTGTGCCAGAAGGGACTCGATCGGTTCGACGAGGCGGTGGCCACGTTCGAGCAGTTGCTCCAGGAGGACGCGGACTACGCCGACGCGGTGAACGTCTACTTCGAGCTGGGTTGGGCGCAGAAATCGCTCAAGCAAGAAGCCGACGCCGCCAAGACCTTCGCCCTGCTGGCCGAGAAGTTTCCCGACAGTTCGCTGACCGCCGACAGCCAATACCTGGTCGGCGACTACGCCTACGAGCAGAAGGACTACAAGAAGGCGTCGCTGGCCTACTACGCGGCCATGAAGAAGGCGGGCGAGACGAAACTGGGCGAAGAGGCCGCCTACAAGCTCGGCCTGGCGTACTACATGCAAGACAACCTGGAGAACGCCCTGAAGACGTTCCAGTATCAGCGAAGGACCTGGCCCCAGGGACCGCTGGTCTCCGACGCGGCCTACATGGAGGGCGAGTGCCTCTTCAAGCAGAAGCAGTTCGCCGAGGCGATCGCGGCCTATGAGCAGGTCACCGATCCCACGAACAAGGACGCCAAAGTGCTGGCCCTGTTGCACGCCAGCCAGGCGGCCGAGCAGTTGAAGCAATGGCAGAAGTGCCTGGAGTTGGCGACCGACTGTGCCGAACAGTTCCCCGATTCGCCCCACCTACCCAAAGCCCTTTACCAGCAAGGTTGGGCCCAGCAGAATCTCGATAAGCTCGACGAGGCGATGAAGCTCTATCCGCAGGTAATTTCCAAGGCCAACGACGAATGGGCGGCCCGGGCGCAGTTCATGATCGGCGAGATCGAGTTTCAACGGAAGCAGCACGCCGACGCGATTAAGAGTTACTACAAGGTGATTTACGGCTACGGCTATCCGAAGTGGCAGGCCGAGGCCGCCTACGAGGCCGCCCGATGCTTTGAGGTGCGGCGCGAGCCGGCCAAGGCCGTCAAACTTTACCAAATGCTGGTCGAGAAGTTTCCCGACAGCGACAAGGTCGCGCTGGCCAAGGAACGAATCGAACAGTTAGAATAAGCGATTCACCAAAACAGTCACCACGCTTTCCCGTTTAGCCGCCGCGGCCACGCGGCGTGGTTACGAGATACGCGGAAGCGAAGCCCGAAAGAACGAGGGTCCATATGAACATCGTCGCCACCATGGCCCGCCGGGCCTTTCCGCCTTGGGTCGCTCTGCTGGTTCCGCTGGCGTTGATTGCCGCGATGGCCGCCGCCGACAGTCCATCGGCGATCGCCCAGGACACAGGCCCGCAGCCCGCCGAACCGGAAGCCACCGGCGGGCCCGCCGCCGCGTTGGCCAGCGAACTCCCGTCGGTCGACGAGCCGGCGGCCGGTGAAACGAAGGGGTCAGATGCGGCCGGCAGTGACAAAGCCGGGGAAGCCGCCGAGCCAAAGGTGATCAAGCAAATCAACTGGCTGGAGACGTTGGTACGCGGAGGCTGGCTGATGCTGCCGATCGCGGCCATGTCGTTACTGGTGGTTACCTTCGCGGTAGAACGGTTTCTGGGGTTGCGACGCGCCAAGGTGCTGCCGCCGGAGTTGATTGCCGGGCTGGGAAGTCTGGCCGGCCAGAAGGGTGGGCTCGATCCGCGAAAGGCCTACAAGCTCTGCCAGCAATACCCTTCGGCCGCCGCCAACGTGATCAAGACTATGTTGCTGAAAGTCGGCCGCCCGCATACCGAAGTGGAACACACCGTCAGTGAGGCCAATGAGCGAGAGGCCGCCCGGTTGTACGCCAACGTCCGCTGGCTCAGCCTGGCTGCCGGCGTGTCGCCGCTGCTGGGGCTGTTGGGAACGGTCTACGGTATGATCCAAGCGTTCTTCGCCACCGCAAACCTTCCCACGGGCGCCAACAAGGCCGAACACTTGGCCGACGGCATCTACGTGGCTTTGGTGACCACGTTTGCGGGTTTGGCCGTGGCCATTCCCGCCGCTGTGATCGCCCACCTTTTCGAGGGTTGGATCCAGAAGCTCTTCCGCGAGTTGGACGAGACGCTCCTGGGTCTGATGCCGCAATTGGAGCGATTCGAGGGCCGGCTCCGCGTCAGCCGCGACCAGATGGACGGCAACGCCTCCGGCGCCGACCGGCGGGCCCAGCGCGAGCCGACCCCGGCGGGAGAATCGCCCCAGCGACCGGTGACTGCGCCCAAGTAGCCACGATCCGCTGCAATAACACAGGAAGCGAACCATGTCCGTCAAGATCAACAAAGGCAGAGCGCTGGCCAACCTCAGCCTCACGCCGCTGATCGACATCGTCTTCCTGCTATTGATCTTCTTCCTGGTCGCCACCCGGTTTGCGGAAGAGGAACGGGAGTTGGACGTGCAGCTTCCCGAAGCCAGCGAGGCCCAACCGCTCACCAGCAAGCCACGCGAGATGTTCATCAACATCGACGAGCAAGGCCGCTACTACGTCACCGGGGAGTTCCTCACGGAGAACCAGCTGCTATCGGTCCTGGAGGCGGCCTACGTCAACAACCCGGGCCGGGCCTCGGTGATCATTCGGGCCGACGAGCGATGCATTTGGAGATACGTCGTGGCCGCCGTGAACGCCTGCAAGAAGGCCAAGATCCGAGACTACCGCGTCACCACCCGAGACAGCAGTGGATGACCGAAAGGAAACGCGTGCTGCCATGGCGGGAAGCGCCCGAACAATTCGCAAGGTCGAGACCGCCAAGGTCGCCGATTTCGACGAGCAGCTTTGGCCGATCAACTGTGCGATCTTGATCCTGGCCGGGTTCGTCGCCGGCATCGTGATCGCGGTGAGCGACTTCCACGACCCGCGGATCCTCTACAACGGCTGGGCCCGACTGGTCAGCGTGGGCGTGATGATGGGGCTGCTCTTCTGGGGCGTGATCTGGCTGCAGGGGAAGATGCTCCGCCGGCTCCAGCTCTGCATCCTCGTCAGTCTGCTGCTGCATCTCTGGCTGGCCATGTACCTTCACGAGCAGTACCTGGCGCTGCTAGCCCAACAAGAGGCCGAGTCGGCCCAAGTCGTCGAATCGTACGAGCAGATCACGGTGCCCGACTATCACTGGGAGCAAATCGAGGAGCCCGAGCAGCAACAGACGTTTGAAGAACCCATCGAAAGCGAGGCCCCCAAGCCGACCGATCCGGAGTCGGTCAAGCGGGAAGCGGACGACCCGGAGATGCCGACCGAGGTGGAGCCTCCCGAGGAGCCGGAGATGCCCCAGCGGCAACAGCCCAACCCGGCGGTGACCCGCCGGGCCGAACTGTCGGCCCCGCGGCGCGCCGATGCGGCGGCCGGCGGTCAGATCAGCCGGCAGCAGTGGAAACACCGTCCCCGCCCCAACGAGCCGATCCCCGAGCCGGAGATCACGCCGCAACCCCGCCAGACGGCCGCGGTGCCCAGCGCCCAGATCGCCCTGCAACAGCGGCAAGTGACCGAGGTCCACGTGGACCAGCGCCAGACGTTCGAGGAATTCTCCAGCACGCGGCCGGAACCGGTCGAGGTCCGCATGGCGCGTCGGGCAACCAGCCAAGAGGCGATTCCGGACGAGCCGACCACTCCCTCGCCCACCCGGCACGTGGCCCGGCCCGCCGAAATCCCCCGCACCGAGGTCGCCGCTGCGGAGCCGGCCCAAACGGTCCAGAGTTCGCCCACGGTGGAACCGCCGCAGCCGACCCCGCAAATGACCGCCCGGCAGCAGGCCGACGCACCTACACAAGTCCAGCAGGTCGCCGAGACGGCGGCCGCTCACACGGCCCCGCAAGCGGTGACACGTACGTCGCCGCGACAGCGCCGCACTGAACAGACGCCGCAGCTCGCTCAAACTTCCCGGACGGTTCCCATGCGGCAGGTCGCCAACACCAGCGTACCGACCGACATGGCCAAGCCGCGCTCGGAAGCCGCAGTGGCCCGCAACGCCACACCCGTGGAGCCCAGCTTGCCAACGGCACAGTCGCTGACCGGCGCGGCCAGCAGATCGGCCGATCGTCCGGTACCACAGTCAACAAACCAACTGGCCGGCCGCGCCTTGCCCGCGTTGAGCCGCACGGCCGAACTCCCGTCGGCGTTGGCGCCGCGGCGTGCGGCCGCTTCGCAGCAGGACCCCTCGGGAACCGACGCCGCCCCGGCCAGACCGACAACGTTGGCCCGATCCCGCAGCGGCGTGGAGCTTCCTTCGACGGTCCTTGCCGCCGAGGCCCAACCGGCGTCGGCGGCCGCGGCCGCGGGTGGAACTCCGGCTAGCCGCCTGAAGGTCGCCGCCAGCGCGGCGGTGCGTCGCTCCGCGGCCCAGCCGGTCGCCGGCGACAGCGCCGCCGCTGGAACGGCCGAGTTCGCCATCGGCTCCTCGCAGGTCGTGGCCCGCACGGGACAGCCTCGAACTTCCGGCATCGGCCGACCCTCGGCCAGCCCGAACGCGTCCACGCCGCGGATCGCCCGAATCACCGCACCGGTCGCACCGTCGACTGCCGCCTCGGGCATTCCCGAGGCCACGGCGGCCGCCCCGGGCGCTATGGCTTCCAGCGCCGGCGGCGCATCGACGCCTTCGTTTAACATCCGGGCTTCGGCCGCCAAGCGCGGCGGCACCGTCCGACCGCTGGCGCCGCAGGCCACGGTCGGCTCCGGACCGCCCGATTTCAGCGGGACCCCCGGGCCGATCGGCGTCGCGCTGAGCAGCCGCGTGACCCGCTACGAATCGATCGCCGCGGCGATCACCGGCGGAGGAACCCCCAAGCCGGGTCGGACCGTCGGCGGGGCGATTGCGCCCAACGCGACGGCCGAAACCTCCGCCATGGCCGCCACGGCCCCCAGCGGCGGGCAGGCCACACAGGCCCCGCCCTTGCAGGCCAGGGTAAGCGGGCCCCGGCGTCAGGTCTCCGGCCTGCCGGGCGGGCAACAGAGCCAACCGATGGCCGGGGCGCTGGCCTCGCTCTCCAGTGAAGGGGCGCCGCTGCCCGGCGCCGTGGCCCGTCGCGCCACCGGCCCCGAACAACCAGCCGACGGACGCGAAATCACCGCCGCCGAAAGCACCACCCTGAAGCGGACCACGACCGGAACCGATCTGCCGGCGGCGGCCGTGCCGGTGGACGACGTTGCCGAGGCGGGCACCGGCGGCGTGACGGTCGCGCAGGGCGGACTGCTCAGCTCGCTGGAGACGGGCCCCAGCGCCACCGTCCGGCGCGCCGCAGCCGACGTTCCCAACGGCTCGGTCACCGCGGCCGCCGGCACGGCCGAAGCCGGCCACGGCTCGGCACTGGCGGTCACCATGGCCGGTCGCGCCCGAGCGACGAGCAATAACGTGCCCTCGATGGCCGGCGGCGCCCCACGGGCCATCCGTCGCTCCACGACCGCCGGACCGGCAATCGCAGCCGCCGGTCCCGCCGGAACCGAGCCTTCGATGGACACACCCGTCGGTGACGTGGCCGCCGATGCGGCTCCCGATGTCTCGCTCCAGGCCGCCGCGACGGGCCCGCAGCGGCAAACGGCCGGTCTGCCCGGCGGTCTGGCCGAGCGGATCGCCGTCGACTCGGCCTTGGAGGCCGGTCCCGCGTCGACGACCCCGGGCACGGCGATCGGTCCCCGCCGGCTTCCCCATGGTGACGAACCGGGGCCGTCGCTGGCCGCCGAGGTGGGCCGCGGACCGCTGCGAAAGACCGACGCCCCCGGACTTCCCCGCGGGGTAGCGGAAGTGATCGAGGAGCAGCCGATCGCCGCCGCCACGGCCCGCCAGTCGGGCGATGCGACCGAAGTGGCCGAAGGGATCGGCAACGGCGAGCCGACGCGCCGCGAAGGCGGCCTGCCCGTGCAGATTGCCGCCGTGGAAGGTCCCGGCGGTTTGGGCTACGACCCGTCGCCGGAGGTCGGGCTTCCCAGCCGCCGGGCGCGACCCGAGAGCGAAATCATCCACACCGTCTCGCGGCGGTTCATCATCGAACGCAGCGGCGGCCGGTTGGCCATCGACGGCCGCGTCCGCGAGCAGCCCACCGAAGCCTTCCGTCAGCGCGACATCGGCCGCCGGTTCGAGGCCGCCCAGGCCTTCGGCGGTTCCGAGGGCACCGAGAAAGCGGTCGAGATGGGCCTCGACTTCTTCGCCCGGCACCAATTCCCCGACGGCCACTGGAGCCTGCACGAGTTGCCTCCGGACGTAGAGTACGACGACCCGGCCTTGGGCCAAATGCAGGCCGACACCGCCGCCACCGGGCTGGCCCTGTTGTCGTATTTCGGGGCCGGCTACACGCATCTGGACGACAAACACCGGGCCGTGGTCAACCGGGGAATCGACTGGCTGGCCCGCAACCAGAAGCCCGACGGCGACCTGTTCACCGGAGGGAGCAAGTACGCCTGGTTCTACAGCCACGGCATCGCCGCCATCGCGCTTTGCGAAGCCTACGGCATGACCCGGGATCCCGATCTCCGCGAGCCGGCCCGCAAGGCCATCGAGTTTATCATCAAGTCGCAGCATCCCACGCGGGGCGGGTGGCGCTACTTCGTCGACGACCGAGGCGTGTCGACCGAAACGGACACCTCGGTTTCCGGCTGGCAGTTGATGGCCCTGAAGAGCGCCCAGATGGCCGGCCTCGAGGTGCCGGCTGAAACGCTGCAGAAGGTCGACGCCTGGCTCGAAACGGCCCAGGCAACCAGCACCGAGGGACAGTACGTCTACAACCCGCACGCCGAGAACACGCCCGAGCAACGCGACGGCCGCAAGCCGAACCTGGCCATGACCGCCGAGGCGATGCTGATGCGGATGTACTTGGGCCACACCAGCGACGACCCGGGCCTGATCGCCGGGGCCGAGCACCTCAAAGAAAACCTGCCGCAGGTGGGCACGAAGGCCCGGCCGCAGCGCAACTGCTACTACTGGTACTACGCCACACAGGCCATGTTCCAGATGCGGAACGACTACTGGGAGGCCTGGAACGATCGCTTACGCCCGCTGGCCCAGCAAAGCCAGGTCCAAGCCGGTGAAAAGGCCGGCAGTTGGCACCCGACCCAGCCCGTCGCCGACCGTTGGGGCCATGCCGGCGGGCGTCACTACGTGACTGCGCTGCATGTCCTCATCCTCGAAGTCTATTACCGCCACCTGCCGCTGTTTCAGGAATTGGACAAGTAGGCGCAGCGCGGACTTCTTCGCGGCGGGGCCACTGCTCTTCGGACGGTCTGCCTTATCGCGCACCCGCCGCAGGCACCGAGGGCGCCTCTTCCGGCAGCACCGGAGGACGCAATCCGGCGATCGTGAGCGTCGACACCCGGTTCGACTGCGTCAGGTCGACGACCCGGATCAGATGATTGTTCGTGTCGGCCACGAACAGCTTGCCGCCGGCCGCCGTGATCCCGGCCGGTTCGTCGAACGTGGGCGGATCGTCGCTACGGCCGGGCTGGCCCGTGCCGACAATGGTCCGGGTGGTGCCATCGGCCGGGTCGATGGCCTTGATCTTGTTGTTGTAGGTGTCGGCGATGTAAAGCATGCCCTCGTAGTAGACGACGCCCAGCGGATGTTGCAGCCGCGCCTGGCGACCTGGGCCGTCGACGTCGCCAAACGTGAACAGCCGGGCGGCGGGCAAGTGCGCCGTGCCCGCAACCGTCTTCACTTGCCCTCTGGGATCCAGTGGGACGGCCCGAATGGAACTGCCTTCGCTGTCGGCCACGTAAAGCCATTGGCCGTCGGACGCGAGCCCACCGGGCTGGGCGAACGAGGAATACCCGGCCTGATATGGCTGCTTGGGGACCCGCGGCCCGTCGATGATGTCTTCCCGGCCGTTGCCGGCATAGACGGTGATGCCCGAGCCGTCCAGCTCCATCCTCCAGATCTGGTGCGGTCCGGCCATGGCAATGTAGAGATCGTCCTGGTGAATCCAGAGGGCCCAGGGACTGTTCAGCGCGGTGGCCAACGGCCGTGCCCGGCGACCCAGCGGCGGCAACACACGGCTCTGCACGCCGGTGCCGGCGATCGTGGTCACCGCCCGCTTGGCCAGGTCGACCTTGCGAAGCAGATGGTTCTCGGTGTCGGCCACGTAGAGCGTCTCGCCCTGCAGCGCCATGCCCTGAGGTTGCTGGAATTGGGCCGTGGCGTAGTCGCCGTCGGATCGGCCGATCGTGCCCGCGCCAATCGTGTACCGCAACGAGCCGTCCAGCCGCGCGACCACGATCCGGTTGTGATTGCTGTCGGCGATGAACAACCGATCGCCCGGCTCGTCGGCCAGAACTTTGCCCGGGAAACGCAGCGGAGTGCTTTCCGCCCGCTGTGCCTCCAGCTCGAATTCAATCGGCTGCTCGTTCAAGAGCCCGTTGCTCTTGTAGAACGGAATCGCTCGCTTCAGCACCTCATCGACTTGCTCGAAGGTGGTCTCGCCGGACCGACCCCAGACCGCGTATCCTTGCGGATCGATCAGCATCAACGTTGGCCAGGAGCGCACGCCGAACCGTCTCCAGAGGATCATCTCCGCATCATTGACCACGGGATGCTCGATATGGTAGCGCAGCACCGCGTCGGTGATGTTCTGCGAGTCCTTCTCGGTGTCGAATTTCGCCGAGTGGACGCCGATCACGACCAACTGTTCAGGATAAGCCTTTTCGAGCTTCTTCAGCTCGGGCAACACGTGCATGCAGTTGATGCAGCAGTAGGTCCAGAAATCCAGCAGCACGAACTTGCCGCGCAACTCGGCCAGCTCGATGGGGCGGCCCGTGTTGATCCACTTCAGTCTCTCGGGAAACGGCGGGACCCGCAAGCGATGCTGAAACGGATGCTCCGAAACCTTGCTCATATCTTCCGCCCCCCTGGCACAGCCGACCGTGCAAGCGACCACCACCAACGCGGCCACCACGCTTCGGCTTGCAGCGCAATACGACATCAGCAGACTCCTTCCTGATCTTCCGTGAAGCGGCTCATAGAACTGTATGCCCGGGGGATGTTTCGGTCAAGCACAGCTTTGCATCGGCCGAGGAATAGGCGTCAGATTTGGAGGTAGCCGAGGTCGCCAAACTTTGGCGACATGGGCACAAAGCCAAACTCTGGCGAGTTCGGCTACGCCGGTAATCTCTCGAACGATGCTTAGCCGGGCGATTTCGGATAGTGGGGACTATGCAGCGTCGGCCCCTTGCGAATGCCCAGATCGCCCCCGACCACGAACGGCTCGCCCCGCTCGGCCAGGTGGTCGATCATCCGGCGGCGCCACGCGCGCAACGTCTCCTGATGCTCCGGCTCGGCCGACAGGTCGCGCGTCTCGCCGGGATCCCGCTGAAGGTCGAACAACTGCTGGCCGCCGTCGGGACAATAATAGATGTACTTGATCCGCCCGTCCGTCAGACCGGTCCAGTTGTTCTCCCGGGCGTAACAGGTGGCGTGCTCCAGGTCGATGAACTCCCGCCAGTCGTCGGTTCGGCCGCGGATCAAATCGAGCATGCTGCGGCCGTCGAAATCACTCGGATCGTACCGGACCCCGGCGGCGTCGAGGAACGTGGGCATCAGGTCGCGCAGCTCGACCGGCTGGCTGAGCACCTGCCCGCGCTCGGCCGACAACATGCTCTGTCCCCAACGTACCAGCATCGGGATCCGTGCCGAGGCTTCGTAGGCGTACGTCTTGCGCCACAGGTGATGATCGCCCATCATGTCGCCGTGGTCGGACGTGTAGAGGATCAGCGTGTTTTCCAACTGGCCGCGCTTCTCCAGCACCTCGAGCATGCGGCCGATCTGCTCATCGAACAGCGAGACGTTGCCGTAATAGCCCTGCTTGGCTTGCTGCGGCTTCTCGGGTCCCAGGTCGCCTTGCCAAAGGCTGTTGCTATGCGGCTTGCCGCGCTGGGCGTGCCGCTCGGCCCAGTCGCCCACGACCCGCTCGGGCAACTCGACGCCGTCGTACCGCTTCCACCAACGCGGCGGTGCATCGTACGGGCTGTGCGGCCGGGCGAACGAAACCTTCAACAGAAACGGTTCGGGACCCTGGTGATTCTCCAGAAACTTGACCGCCTCGGCCCCCGTCCAATTCGTCGGGTGCAGATGTTCCGGCAGCACGTACGCCTTCGCCCGGTGGTCGTTCCAGCCGATGCCGGTGGCGTCGGGATTCAAGTCCGCGGCGACCGAGCGAAACCACTGGCGGTGGTCGCTGGTGGGCATACGGCCCGATTCGTCGAGGATCGTCTTGTGGTAGCCGTGCGTGTTGCGTTGCGGGTGGAAGTGCATCTTGCCGATGCCCAACGCGTAGTAGCCGGCGTTGCGAATTATGCGCGGCATTTCGCGGGGATACTTCTGGGCCACCCGGGAATAACCGAGCATCCCGTGGTGCCAGGGCGAAAGGCCGGTGAGGATGCCCGCCCGGGCCGGCGTACACGAGGGAACCGACGTGTAGGCGTAGCGGAATCGGGCGCCTTCATCGGCCAGACGGTCGAGATTCGGCGTGATGATGGCCCGATTCCCGTCGGCCCCGATGCAATCGCCCCGATGCTGGTCGCCCATCAGGAAGAGGATGTTGGGCCGCTGCGAGTTGGCTTCCGCCGCGGTGCCCGTGTGGACCATCTTCATCAGGGCGGTTGACGCCAGGCCGGCTTTCAATGCGCTGCGGCGGGTGAGTTTCGTTTCGGCAGATGATGAGGGCGTGGTCATCGCGGATCTCCGAGTGGTGTTAGCGTCGCATGCAACAACTCTTGAACTTCCTTCCCGAGCCGCACGGACACGGGGCGTTGCGCCGCACCGGGCCCGCCGCGGCGGCCTCCTCTCGGGCGCGTTGACCTTCCGCGCGAAGCCGGTGCATCACGTTGGCCGCCGGTCGTCCAGCCGCCAACTCCTCGGCCATCGCCTTCATGTGCGGGTCGACGTGCTCGCAAAACATCTTGTATCCTTCGCACAGATAATTCAACCCCGGCTGCCCGTCCGCCGCATGGACAAACCGGTCCTTGGGACAGGCCCCGTTGCAGAAGAACAGGTATCGGCAGCGGCGGCAGACTTCCGGCAGCCCGGCCTCTTTGTCCAGGCCGAACTGTTCCTGCCGCGGCGAATTGGCCAACTCCCGGATGGGCGTCTCGTGGATGTTGCCCAGTTTGTGCGCGGGATCGACGAAGTGGTCGCAGCTATACAGATCGCCGTTGTGCTCGATGGCGGTGGCCCGGCCGCAGTGCTTCGTGTAGACGCACAGGCTGGCGCCCACACCGGTCCATGCCCCCAGCGCCTGGTCGAAATCGCGGACGAAGACCCGGCCCACATCGTGGCGAATCCACTCGTCAAACACCTCGATCAAGAATCGGCCGTACTGCCTTGGCCGCACGCTCCGCTCGCTCACCAGATCTTCCGGCATTGCAGACGGCGCATCCGCGGCCGACGGTGCCGCGGCAAGCCGCTCGACGATCGGGATGAACTGCATGAACTCGATGCCGCTGTCTCGCAGGAAGCGGTAAACGCGGCCCGGGTGCTCGGCGTTGTGACGATTCACGCACGTCAAGGCGTTGAACTCGACCCCGTGCCGAAACAGCCTCCGCATGGCGTCGGTCACGTGTTGGAAAGTACCGCGGCCCTGCTTGTCGCGCCGATACTCGTCGTGGAGGTTGATCGGGCCGTCGATCGACAGCCCCACCAGGAAATCGTGCTCCCGCAGAAACTCGCACCAGCGATCGTCCAACAACACGCCGTTGGTCTGCAGCGAGTTGTGGACCCGCACGGAGGCCGGGGCGTGTTTCTTCTGCAAGTCGAGCACGCGGCGGAAGAAGTCGATCCCCAGCAGCGTCGGCTCGCCGCCCTGGAAGGCGAAATCGATTTCTTCGATCGCCGCCGGTTGGGCCTCGAAGTACTGACGCACATAGGCCTCCAGCGTCTCGTCCGGCATCCGCCAGGTTTCGCCCCGGCCGTAGAGCGATTCCTTTTCGAGATAGAAGCAATAGGCGCACCGCAGGTTGCAGATCGGCCCGGTCGGCTTGGCGATCACGTGCAATCCGAGTTGTGACCAGGAGGGCGGCATGGTGTTCGTGGGACTCGAAAATAGGGCGGATTAGCTCACCACGGAGACACGGAGTACGCGGAGGGAACAAGAAAGTGAGAAAGTCATCACCGCTGGCGGCGCCTGTGGCCTGAGGAAGCCCCACAGGAAGGGGCCAAAGCACTCGGCGTATGGCGAATAACGAATATCGAACAAGGAATTTCGAATGAAGAAGTGTCGTCCACGAGAAACCATGTCGTTCAAAGTGACGCGCGGAAAACGACGATTCGCGAGGCCCTTCATCATTCGAAATTCCTTGTTCGATATTCGATATTCAAGCCTTTTCCGGATGTGCAAATTGCACGCAGGAGATGCAAAGCCTCATGAATTCTCGCCCGCAGAGCCGGTGGCTCAACACGGAGCTAAGCGCCAATGAAGTCCAGAACTTCCGGGCAGACGCCAACAAACTCGTCCTTACCGCCCTCCTCCCCCTCCCCTTCTTCCCAAAACTCCGTGCGCTCCGTGTCTCCGTGGTGAGTTTGGTCGTCTCTTACGCGGAGGCCCGTCGTACGGGCTCCCCCCTGCCCGGCAGGGATTTCAAAACACGGCCTGACACGGAAACGCACCGATGGTGCCCCTATTGTTGCAAAATGCGGACCAATAGTCAAAATGGTCTCCTGCACCGAAGAAGGAGACCCAACGTGACCAACCGCGAGCGCATTCTGGCGATCCTCGACGGGAAGACACCCGACCGCATCCCCTGGATCCCCCGTTTGCAGATCTGGTACGAAGCGAACCGCCGCGCCGGCACGCTGCCCGAGCGGTACCGCCAACGGAGCTTACGGGAAGTGGAACGCGACGTCTTCGGCGGCACGGCGGCCCGCGACGGCATGATTTATCACATGGAAATCCGCGACGTCGAGATTCGCAGCCGTCGCGTCCATCAGATGGAGACGGTCACCGAGTACGTCACGCCCGTGGGCACCGTGACCACGCGCTTGCGAAGCACGGATCGCCTGCGCAGCCAGGGCATTCAGGACGCCGAAGTCGAGTTCATGCTCAAGCGCCGCGAGGACTACCCGGTCGTCGAGTACCTCATCGAACACACGCACTACATACCGACGTTCGAGCAGTACGAGCGATACGAACGGGAGATCGGCGAGGAGGGATATCCGATGGTCAACTGCGGCGACTGCCCGTTTCATCATTGGCTGCGGGCATTGGTCGGCTACGACCGGGGATATTATCATCTGAACGATTATCCCAACGAGGTCGAGCGGCTGCTGGGTACGTTGACCGACCGACTGAAGGAAACCGTCTGGCGGCATATGCTCGACTCGCCGGCGCGGCTGTTGATGCACGGGCATCACCTCTCTAGCCAGATGACGCCGCCGCCGCTGTTCGAGCAATACATCCTGCCCTGCTATGAAGAACTCTCCCCCCTGCTCCGCTCTCGCGGCAAAGTGCTGGCGCTGCACGCCGACAACGACACGCGAGCGATCCTCTCGCACATCGAGCGGGCGGGATTCGGCATGGTCGAGTGTTTTGCCACCGCGCCGATGGTTCCTACCACGTTGGCCGAGGCGCGGCAGGCATGGGGTGACCGCGTGATCATTTGGGGCGGAATACCGTCGGTAATCCTGGAGGAGCCCTACACCGACGAGCAGTTCGAGCAGTACCTCGACGAGTTGTTCCGGACGATCGCCCCGGGCAACGCGTTCATCCTGGGCATCGCCGACAACGCCATGCCGGGCTCGAAGATCGAGAGGATCCGGCGGATCACCGAGGTCATCGAGGAGCGCGGAAAGTACCCCATCGACTAGCGAAGCGCAAGTGTTCCTCGGCCCCGTCTGGAGCCGTTTGTAGTGGCCGCATTCACTCGGCCTATTGCGGGAAGGCGCCCCACGGCCCCGATGAATCGGGGCACTACGAACGGGTTGCCCCACTTTCCATCTTCCTGCCCGGCTGCCCCTGCACCACCTCGATCATCGCCAACATGTTCTCCAGCGGCACGTCGCCTTCGACGTCGTGGGCGGGGGCGAAGATGTAGCCGCCGTTGCGGCCGAGTTCCAGCAACCGCCGCGTTTCGGCCCGGACCTCGTCCACCGTGCCGAACGGCAACGTCCGCTGCGTGGAAAGCCCGCCGTGAAAGGCCAGCCGGCCCCGGTATCGCGGCAGCAGCGCGTAGACGTTCATGACCTCCGGCTGGAAGGGGTTGAAGCAATTCAGCCCGATCTCGACCAGTTCGTCGAACAGCTCGTCCACGTCGCCGCAGCAGTGGATCATCACGAACTTCCCCGCCTCGCGGACCACGCGGTACATCCGCTTCAGCACGGGACGAATGAACCGGCGCCAGATGCGCGGCCCCATTTGCAGGCCGCGCTGCTGGCCCCAATCGTCGCCGAAGTAGACGGCGTCGATGTCATATTTCAGCGCCTGGTTGACCTGGGCGACGTTGTAATCGCCGATCGCGGCGAAAAGTTCCTCGACAAAAGCCGGATGGTCGTAGAAGTCCATCAGCAAGTTTTCCAGGCCCCGCAACGTCCACGCCCGCTCGTACAGCGAAAAGCCGATCTGGAACACGCGGAAGCGGTGGGGAAAGGTCTCGATCTTGCCGGGAATCGCCTGGAAGAACCGGGCGTCGAGCGGATCGGGGAACTCATAGCCCGAGAAGGTCGGTCGCGGCAGCACACACCCCTCGACGTTGCCGATATCCTTGTCGACGGTGCGGTCCCAGACCACGCCGAAGACGTCCTGCACTCGGTGATCGCCCAACTCGGTGAAGAACCCGACGTCGCTACCCAGTTTCAACAGATGGTTTTGCAGCGGCACTTCTACGTCGTCGCAGCCGTAGTACCCCTGGAGTCTCTGCTTGGCTTCCGTGGTAAACCCCATCGACCAGGGCACGTAGGGCGGCTCTCTTCCTTCCAGTACGAGGCGAATGATCTCACGTTCGGTCATGTCTGCGGCCTCTGATGATCCCCTACACGGGAGTATATCGGCCGCGGCCACGTGCCGGAATCCCTCGTTGGTGGAAGGAACGCATCGACGCGGGGGGCCCGACGTGGAGAGGCAAGCCGGATATCGAGTTGGGGCAGGAGTTCCGCCTGCGAGAGCACGGAATCCCTTGACCACCGACACGCTCTCCAGGTAGCATGAACCTGAATAGCTATAGGGTTCGGCTGATCATGGGATGGTTTCGTTTTTGCCGGTGTTGGCCGGTCTGGTCCTATGGCGCATTAGGACAGAGGAACGCAGTACGGCAACTCAGGAACTCGGCATGAAAGCACTGCTGGTCGCGACCGATTCCCAAACCCAACAGGCGTTTCGTGACGCGCTGAGGCGATCTGAGCACGAGGTCACCGTAGTCGAGGACGGCGATGCGGCCTGTGCCATGGCGGGCTCCGGCGACTATGCCCTGATCGTCCTGGCCATGGAGGGTCCGGGCGAAGAGAAGATTGACCTTTGCCGCCGGCTCCGTGCCGCCCTGCCGGACGGCAGAGCGGTGATCCTGGCGGCCGATGGGGATCACGAGACGAAATCTCCGGGCGCACTTCTCTCGGCGGGGGCCGACGACCTTTTGCCGGACTTGCAGGACACGCAGCAACTGGACCTGCGGCTGGTGGTTGCCGAACATCGGTTGGCCGCCGCCAAGGCGGACCGGCTTCGCGGAGCGGCACGACCGGATCTGCCGATTCACGACGTTCCCTTGTTGAACCATGCGCCCTATGGCGTATTCCGCACCAGCTTCGACGGAAAGGTCCTGGAAGTCAACCAGACGCTGGTGGCCATGATGGGCTATGAGTCCGAGGAAGAGACCCTGAAGCTCGATATCGCCCGGGACGTGTACCGGGATTCGGCGGCCCGTTCCCGGCTGCTCGCCCAACCGACTGATGATTGGGAAGGAGTCGAACTCGACTGGAAGCGCAAAGACGGCACGCCGATTACCGTTCGGTTTTCGGGGCGG